>Ga0207696_1000035_pt1 | contig 339626 bp, 315 predicted proteins | sample KBSS54metaG_FD_184403 | JGI IMG/M metagenome (GOLD analysis project Ga0207696, IMG submission 184403) | Switchgrass rhizosphere microbial communities from Kellogg Biological Station, Michigan, USA - KBS S5-4 metaG (SPAdes) (version 2) | ecosystem: Host-associated > Plants > Roots > Rhizosphere...
GTCATCACCCGCCATCATCCCGGCACGGAAATCGCCTTTACGCTTAGCAAGAATGGCCAGCGGCTGCCTGCCCCGCTGCGCCCCACCACGGAAACCGCCACGTGAAAGCCATCATCGTTGAAGACGAGTTTCTCGCCCAGCAAGAGTTAAGCTGGATGATTCAGCAACACAGCCAAATCAGCGTTGAGGCCTGCTTTGATGATGGGCTGGAAGTGCTGAAATATCTGCAGAACCATCGGGTAGATGTGATTTTCCTCGATATCAACATTCCTTCGCTCGATGGCATGCTGCTGGCGCAAAACATCAATCAGTTTGCCCACAAACCGCTGATTGTGTTTATCACCGCGTGGAAAGAGCATGCGGTTGAAGCGTTTGAGCTGGACGCGTTTGACTACATTCTCAAGCCGTATCATGAGTCGCGCATCATGACCATGTTGCAAAAACTGGAAGCCAGCGCGCAACAGCAGTTGCAACCACAAAACGCAGCGGTCAACTCGCAACAAACCGTCAATCTGGTGAAAGATGAACGCATTATCGTCACCGATGTCAACGAGATCTATTACGTTGAGGCGCACGAGAAGTTGACGTTTGTGTATACGCGGCGCGAAGCCTATGTGATGTCGATGGTGATCAGTGAGTTTTGCAGCCGTTTACCGGAACAGCAGTTCTTCCGCTGCCATCGCTCTTACTGCGTCAACCTGAGCAAGATTCGTGAAATCGAGCCATGGTTTAACAATACCTATTTGGTGAAGTTGCGTGATTTGGATGCGCAGGTGCCGGTGAGTCGCAGCAAGGTGAAAGCCTTTCGGCAGTTGATGAGATTATAAGGCGAACGGCGGATGCCGCTCGCCTGCGTGTTTACAGCTCGCGGCCCAACACCTGACGCAGGTGCGCACCGGCGCCGAGTAAGCCCGGCTGATCGTGAGTGATCATATATACCGGAATATCGACCAGGTAATCGCGGAAGCGACCTTTATCTTCAAATGCCGCGCGGAAACCGGAGGCTTTAAAGAAATCGAGGAAGCGCGGCACAATACCGCCCGCGATATAAACGCCGCCGAAGGTGCCCAGATTCAGCGCCAGGTTGCCGCCAAAACGGCCCATAATCACGCAGAACAGCGACAGCGCGCGACGGCAATCAATGCAGGTATCTTTTAATGCGCGTTCGGTAACATCTTTAGGCTTGAGGTTTTCTGGCTCACGCTCATCAGACTTCACGATGGCGCGATACAGATTGACCAAACCGGCACCGGACAGCACGCGTTCCGCTGAAACGTGGCCAATCTCCGCGCGCAGCACTTCGAGAATTTCACCCTCTTCTTCGCTATTTGGCGCGAAGTCGACGTGACCGCCCTCGCCCGGCAAGCTGATCCAGCGCTTATCCACGTGCACCAAATGGCTGACGCCAAGGCCGGTGCCCGCACCATAAATCGCGATAGGCTTGCCTTCAACCGGCGCTCTACCGCCGAACTGAATCACTTCCTGTTCGCTCAGCATCGGAATCGCCATGGAAACGGCGGTGAAATCATTAATGATTTCCAGGCTTTCCAGCGCCAGATGCTCTTTCATCACTTTGGTCGAGAACGCCCAATCGTGGTTGGTCATCTCCACCCAATCGCCGGTAATCGGACAGGCAATGGCGATACAGGCGTGCTTAATGTCCTGTTTTTGCTCGTCCAGATAGTGGCGAATCACCGCTTCGAGATTGTCGTAGTCTGATGTTGAGAAAGTTTGGGCTTGCGAGATAGCGCCGTTTTCTACCTCACACAATGCGAGACGGGCATTGGTACCGCCCACATCGCCGACCAGGGCGTATGTTGTCATTCTTCTGCTGCTCCGCTTGGGTCATAAACAATTGCAGGACACTATAAAAGCCTGCCAATAAAACAACAACGCCCACCTGCACGATGGGCGTAATCCATTCAAAGATGCTGCACAGCCTACCGATCACCTGCCCGACTTCCCAGCGGCAACTTTCCGAAATTTAGCCACTATTACGCTGATGCAATGCGGCGGTGACCTTACGCAGCAGCGGCGGCAAGTCCTGTTTGTCCATCACCACTTCCACCAGCGACAGACGTCGATTCCGCATTAATTGTTCCATCACCGCGTCGAGTTGCACCGTTTCGCTGACGCGCCAGCTTTGCGCCGCACACTGCTGGCTCAGCGCCTGCGGTAGCGCGGTCCAGTTCCATTGCGCGATATCATTGTAACGTTGCTCAGCACCGTGAATCGCGCGCTCAACGGTATAACCCTCATTATTAATCAAGAAGATAATCGGCTGCTGGCCGTCGCGCAGCATCGAACCTAACTCCTGTATCGTCAGCTGCGCAGAGCCATCGCCAATGATCAGGATGACCCGCCGATCTGGCTGCGCGGTTTGCGCACCAAAAGTGGCGGGTAAAGTATAGCCAATCGATCCCCACAGCGGTTGCACCAACAGTTGTGCATCCTGCGGTAAACGCAGCGCCGCCGCGCCAAAGGCCGCAGTGCCTTGATCGGCAAGGATAATATCACCGGGTTGCAGGAAGCGCTGCATCGCCTGCCAGAATGCCTGCTGACTGATTACCGCCGCAGCAATTTGCTCACCTTCCTCGCACTCAGGCGCATCTGCCAGCCGCCAGTGCGCGCAGTGACGCTGATAAATCGGCGTCAGCGCCGCCAGCGCCTGCTGCATGCTCAACGGCGCAAACACCTCGCCAGCGACCGTGGCCTGAAACGGCTGCAGATCGATCACGCGCTCGGCGGGCAGATTTTGTGTGAAGCCAGCGGTTAAGGTGTCGGTAAACCGCACGCCGACGCAAATCGTAACGTCGGTATCTTCGATGGCCTGACGCACCGCATCGCTGCTGCCTTGCGCGGCATACGTACCGACGAAGCCCGGCTGCTGCTCGTTCAGCACGCCCTTGCCCATCAACAAGGTGGCGGCAGGAATCGCACGCAGCTGGCGCAACGCCTCAAGCTGCGGCTGCAACTGCCAGCGTGAGGCCAGGAAATCGGCCAACAGCGCCACGCGCTGCGCCGGTGCCAGCAAGCGTTCTGCCGCATCGGCAAAGGCCACGGCAACCTGCTGATGGTTATCTGCGGCTGTGGCTTTTTCCTCTGATAGCGAAATCTCAGCCGCCGCCACATCCACCGCCAGCAATAAATAGCCGGGACGATGTTGCGTTAGCGCCTCGCTGATAACGCGATCAATCTCAGTCACTGCGTTTTCCGCCGTCAGCACCGCCGATGCCACACTCACTTCCTGCGCCATACGCAGGAAGTGACCAAAATCGCCGTCGCCCAGCGAATGGTGCACACAATCGCCCTGCTGTTGCGCCTGACTGGCGGGCGCGCCAACGATATGAATCACCGGCACATATTCGGCATAGCTGCCGGCAATGCCGTTGATAGCGCTGAGCTCGCCGACGCCAAAGGTGGTCAGCAGTGCCGCCGCACCGTTGCAGCGCCCGTAACCATCCGCCGCATACGCCGCATTCAGTTCATTGGCACAGCCAACCCAGGCAATGTCGGGATGCGCAATCACGCTGTCGAGAAATTGCAGGTTGTAATCGCCGGGCACGCCGAACAGATGACGGATGCCAGCTTGCTGTAATCGGTGCAGTAAATAATCGCCAACGTTCGGGTTTTTCATCGACAGCTCCTTGTTAAGGGGATAATCACGAGTATTAGCGATGTGGCTGAATTGGCGAGATATTCATCATCGTGGCGTGGTGATTTGTGGCAAGCATTCGTTACGACGACAGATAATTCTGTAAGTTGCGATCTTCGGCGCGTTTCACCTTAGTGTAAACGCATACACTGATATGCTGATGTCACTTTCTCCCCTATGAGACAGGAACGCTGCATGAGTGCTTTTCCCCATCCCGAACGTTATCAACAGATGCAATACCGCCGCAGTGGCCGTAGCGGCCTGAAGTTACCGGCGATTTCACTGGGTTTGTGGCATAACTTTGGCGACAGTACGCGCGTCGATAACAGCCGTGAACTGCTCCGCCACGCCTTCGATCGCGGTATTACCCATTTCGATCTCGCCAATAATTACGGCCCGCCGCCGGGATCGGCGGAATCCAACTTTGGTCGCATTCTGCGCGAGGATTTTCAGGGACTGCGCGACGAGCTGGTGATTTCAACTAAAGCCGGTTACACCATGTGGGACGGCCCATACGGCGATTGGGGTTCGCGCAAGTATCTGATTTCCAGTCTCGATCAAAGCCTGAAGCGCATGGGATTGGAGTACGTTGATATCTTCTATCATCACCGCCCCGATCCCGAAACGCCGCTGGAAGAGACCATGCGTGCGCTGGATCAGGTGGTGCGTCAGGGCAAAGCGCTGTATGCCGCCATCTCCAACTATCCGGCAGACAAAGCCGCCGAAGCGATTGCGATTCTGCGCGACCTCGGCACGCCTTGCCTGATCCACCAGCCGCGTTATTCGATGTTTGAACGTACGCCTGAGCAGGGTTTACTGGATGTGCTGGGCGACAACGGCGTTGGTTGCATCGCCTTCTCGCCGCTGGCGGGAGGCGTGTTAACCGACCGCTATTTGCAGGGTATTCCACAAGACTCGCGCATCGCCAGCGGCAGTAAGTTCCTGAATGAAAACCAGCTGACGCAAGAGAAGATGGAAAAAGTGCGTCAGCTGCAGGCGATTGCCCAACAGCGCGGCCAGAAGCTGGCGCAGATGGCGCTGAGCTGGGTGCTGCGCGATGCGCGTGTCACCTCGGTGCTGATTGGCGCCAGTAAAACCGCGCAAATTGATGATGCGGTTGAGATGTTGAGCCAGCCGGAACTAAACCAGGATGAGATCGACGCTATCCACAATATCTTAGTGTAAACGTTTACCTGCCCGGCATTTGTCGGGCGTTTTCCGCAGCAGAAAATTCTCATTTCAGATTTCCCTCAGCGTTTTCAGACGGATTCTCAAGGCTTCCCTGGTCCGATGTGGCAAACTAGCGCAACGGTGGCAGTTATAAGCTACTGAAAAGGAGAAGTTATGAAACGTGCCATTTTGTTTGCCGCCTTGCTGGCAACCTTATCCCCATTGGCTATCAGCACAGCACAAGCCGACAGCGCCACCATCAATTTGGGTCCGGGCGTTACGCTGCATCTCGGCGATCGCGATCGTCACGGTAATTACTGGGACGGGGGGCGCTGGCGCGAGCCGCGCTGGTGGAACGATCGTTATCATTACAACGATCATCGCTGGTGGCGTCACGAAGAGTGGAAACGTCATCGCGCCTATGAACGTGAGCGCGAACGCCGCTGGCATGAGCGTGAACGTCGTGAACATCACCGCCACGATCATCGCCATTATGATCGTCGAGGTCACCACGATCACCATCATCACTAAACAAAAAATCCCGCACAATGGCGGGATTTTTCTTTTCTCTGGCAGTTACCAACCGAGCGCTTCGCCGACCAGCAAATAGAGATTGAGGGCGATCACCAGCATCACAATCAGCCGCCCGGCATTTTGCATCAGGCGTGAGTTCACCATCTCATCGCCCATCAATTCGCGGTTGCCGGTAAAGGAGAGCAGCGGAATCAGCGCCAGCGCGATACCGAAACTCAACAGCACCTGACTCATTACCAGAATGCGCGTGGGATCCCAGCCCGCCCAAATTACTATAAAAGAGGGCAACATGGTGATAGTGCGGCGGAACCACAGCGGAATGTGGAAACGGATAAAGCCCTGCATCACCACTTGTCCCGCCAGCGTGCCAACCACGGTTGAGGAGAGACCAGCAGCCACCAGACTCAAACCGAACACAATCGCTGCCGCTTCACCCAACAGCGGTTGCAGCGTTAAGTATGCCTGATCGAGATCGACGATGCTGGAGTGACCGCTAAAGTGAAATGCCGCAGCGGCGGTGGCCATCATCGCCAGATTCACAAAGCCAGCGATGGTCATGGCGATAGCCACATCCAGCTTGGTTGAACTGTAACGTTGCGCCTTGCTGCCTTTATTGCCGTGCTGCGTCAGCGCCGAGTGCAGATAAATCACGTGCGGCATAATGGTGGCGCCCAACACACCAGCTGCGAGGAATACCGCATCCGATGTTGGCAGCGAGGGCAGCGCCATGCCAACCACCAGCTCACTCACTTTAGGCTGGGAGAAAAACAGCTCCACAATATAAGCCGCCGCTACAAACAACAGCAGACCGCCAATCACCAGTTCCAGCGGCTTCTGCCCGCGACTTTGCAGCATCAGAATCAGGTAGGTCGCGATACCGGTTAACACCGCACCCTGCAGCAGGGAAATGCCGAGTAATAGCTTGAAGCCGAGCGCCGCGCCGATAAATTCAGCGAGATCGGTGGCCATGGCGATGATTTCCGCCTGCACCCAATAGAACCACACCGCCGGGCGCGGGAAGCGATCGCGGATGTGTTCTGCAAGATTTTTGCCGGTAGCAATGCCCAGCTTGGCGGACATCAGCTGGATCAGCATCGCCATGACGTTGGCCCACACCACCACCCATAACAGCTTGTAGCCGTAGGCGGCGCCGGCCTGAATGTTGGTCGCGAAGTTGCCGGGATCGATGTAGCCAATCGCCGCAATAAAGGCGGGGCCCAGCAGCGCGAGTTTGATCTTTCTGGCTCCGCGAGCGGCGCGCTCGGCGGTGCGGCTTTCTAGCATAGTTTTACCCTGTCCTAATGCTTGTTGACCTGTTCAGATTAAGGGTCATTCAAGGCAGATGAAATTTGGTTATAGTTATTGTAGTAATAGATGGTGCTATAAAGTATAGCCATTGCTATACATTGCGGTAAAGTCAGTTCTTGCTAAAAACAAGTGCAACGCAAAAGACTCTACTCTTGGGTTATTTTATAGACAATGTTTTTGTGGATATTTCTTGTGATGAATTTGTAATAGGGTTGTGAGCGGTCAGACTTATCTGAGAAAAAACGCGATAGCGAATACTTATAATGTGGTTTTGATCTCGTTTTTAAGTAACGCGTTACATAGAATACGCAACAAAATACAACCCTCCTCAAATTTGGAGCCGACATGTCCCATGTTTTGCATTTTCTTTTAGCACTAGTGGTGGTAGCGGTGCTGGCCTTGCTGGTCAGCCACGATCGTAAAAGCATCCGTCTTCGTTATATCGTTCAACTTCTGGTAATCGAAATTCTGCTGGCCTGGTTCTTCCTGAACTCCTCCATCGGTCTCGGCTTTGTGCAGGGCTTCGCAGGATTCTTTGATCATCTGCTCAAATATGCCGCCGAAGGCACCAACTTCGTGTTTGGCAATATGAGCGAAAAAGGTCTCGCTTTCTTCTTCCTCAACGTGCTTTGCCCCATCATTTTCATCTCTGCGTTAATCGGTATTTTGCAGCATTTCCGCATCTTGCCGTGGGTGATTCGCGGCATTGGTACCGTGCTGTCCAAAGTAAACGGTATGGGCAAACTGGAATCCTTTAACGCCGTGAGCTCTCTGATTTTGGGACAGTCAGAAAACTTCATCGCTTACAAAGATATCCTTGGCAAAATGTCACAGCGCCGTATGTACACCATGGCAGCGACTGCCATGTCGACGGTTTCGATGTCAATTGTCGGCGCCTACATGACCATGCTGCAGCCAAAATATGTGGTGGCCGCGCTGGTATTGAACATGTTCAGCACCTTTATTGTGCTGTCGCTGATTAACCCGTACCGCGTGGATAGCGAAGAAGATCTGCAATTGCAGGACCTGCATAAAGGCCAGAGCTTCTTCGAAATGCTGGGCGAATACATCCTCGCCGGTTTTAAAGTTGCAATGATTGTTGCCGCTATGCTGATTGGTTTTATCGCCTTGATCACCGGTCTGAACGCGCTGTTCGATCTGATTTTCGGCATCAGCTTCCAGGGCGTGCTGGGTTATGTGTTCTATCCATTTGCATGGGTGATGGGTGTTCCTTCACACGAAGCGCTGCAGGTGGGCAGCATCATGGCCACCAAACTGGTTTCCAACGAATTCGTGGCAATGATGGATCTGCAGAAAATCGCCGGTCAGCTGTCGCCACACTCGGAAGGTATTCTCTCGGTGTTCCTGGTCTCCTTTGCTAACTTCTCCTCTATCGGGATTGTGGCGGGCGCGATTAAAGGTCTGCACGAAGAGCAAGGTAACGTGGTTTCACGCTTCGGCCTGAAACTGCTGTACGGTTCAACGCTGGTGAGCGTGCTGTCAGCCGCTATCGCTGGTCTGGTATTGGCCTTCTGATATACGGGGCGAGCTGCGGCTCGCCCTTCTCTTCTTAATTATTTCCATCGGTTCTAATCCGCGTCGCTTCCGCTTTTCCCCCGCTATCACCCGCTTCACTGTTAAACGCAAAACCTTTGCACAATATTGAATTTCCGTTCACACCGCCTGCGCCCGTAGTTTTTCTCCATGACGTCACTTCAGGAGAACCGCATGAGCATTCAATTCCTTGGCATGATTGGCCACCGCCTCGCTTCCGAAATTATTCCGGCTAGCGGCCCGCTGTTCGATAAAGAGTACATTGCGCGTTTTGCGCGGGCGCACGAAGACGCCGGTTTTGATCGCATTCTGGTGGGCTATTGGTCGGATCAGCCGGATGGTTTTCTGGTCACCGCGCACGCGGCGGCGCACACCTCGACGCTGAAATTTTTGCTGGCGCATCGTCCCGGCTTTGTCTCGCCGACGCTAGCGGCGCGCAAACTGGCTTCGCTTGATCACCTCACCGACGGTCGCTTAGCGGTGCACATCATCAGCGGCGGCAGCGATGCCGAGCAGCGCCGCGACGGTGACTTCCTCAATAAAGCCGAGCGCTATGCGCGTAGCGATGAGTTCCTCACCGTATTGAAGCAGAGTCTCGAATCCGCGCAGCCGTACGATCATCAAGGCCGGTTTTATCAGGCCGAGCAGGCGTTCTCAGCCATCAAACCGCTGCAGAATAAACTGCCCATCTATTTTGGCGGATCGTCGCAGGAGGCGATTGATGTTGCAGCACGCCATGCCGATGTGTTTGCGCTGTGGGGCGAGCCGCTGAAAGGCGCGGAAGAGACGGTACGCAACTTGCGTGCCGCTGCCGCCAGACAGGGCCGGGAAATTAACTTCAACATTTCGTTCCGGCCGATTCTTGGCACAACTGAAAAAGAAGCCTGGGAACGTGCGGAGCACATCCGCGCCACGGCCGAAAAACAGCTTAACGAAAGTGGCTTTGCCTTTGGTAAGGCGAAGCCGCAGAGCGTTGGCGCGCAGCGTTTACTCGCCGCCGCCAATGAAGGCGATCGTCTGGATAAAGTGCTGTGGACCGGCGTCGCAAAACTGGTTCAGGGCGGCTACAACTCCACTGCGCTGGTGGGAACGCCGGAGCAAGTTTCCGATGCACTGCTGGAATATTATCGCCTTGGCATTCATAGCGTGCTGATTCGCGGCTTCGATCCGCTTAACGATGCGGTGGAATATGGTCGCGAGCTGATTCCGCTGACGCGCGAGAAAGTCGATGCGCTCTCAGCCGCCGATAAAAGGAGCGCCTGAAGCTTATGAGCCAGTATCAGCACCAGCGCCTGCGTGATTTTGTCACCAATCTTGCCAACTTGCTGGATGCACAGCCGGAGGAGGCCACGGTGTTGCAGCGTGGCAGCACGTGGCTTGGCGAGTTGATTCGCCACGACGACTGGCTGGACGACGCCTTTACCCAACCTCATCCCGAACACTATCAACAATATTTGTTGTATGCCGATGCGCAGCAACGCTTTTCGGTGGTGAGTTTCGTCTGGGGGCCAGGCCAGCAAACGCCGATTCACGACCATCGCGTATGGGGACTGATTGGCATGCTGCGCGGCGCAGAGATTTCACAATCCTGGCAGCCGGGGCCAAACGGATTGCAGCCGGAAGGCGCGCCAGTCCGACTCGATCCCGGCCGCGTTGAAGCGGTGTCGCCGACGGTAGGCGATATTCATCGCGTCAGCAACGCCTATGACGACCGCGTCTCCATCAGCATTCACGTTTATGGCGCCAACATTGGCGCGGTCAAACGCGCGGTCTACCGCGAAGACGGCAGTGAAAAAACGTTTATCTCCGGTTACAGCAACCGTTACTTACCGAACATTTGGGACCTTTCACATGACTAAACCGGTTTTCCCTTTACGCCAGGCGGCGGAAATTATTGAGGCCCTGCGTCAGCAGCAGGAAGTGGCGATTGTCGATGTGCGCGATGAAGCGCTGTTTGCCACCGCGCATCCGTTGTTTGCGGTGAATATTCCACTGTCAAAACTGGAGCTTGAGCTGCTGGACCGCATTCCGCAGCGCACCACCGCGATCACGCTGTATGACGGTAACGAAGGCCTGGCGCAAACCGCTGCCGAACGGATTGCCGCGCTGGGTTACAGCAATGTCGCGCTGCTGGCAGATGATTTGGCCGGCTGGCAAGCGGCGGGCGGCGAACTGTTTATCGACGTGAATTCACCCAGCAAAGCGTTTGGCGAACTGGTTGAGCATCACAATCACACACCTTCTTTATCTGCGGACGAGGTGCATCAGCTGATTAACAGCGATGCTAACGTGGTAGTGCTCGATGCGCGTCGTTTCGATGAATATCAAACCATGAGTATTCCAGGCGCCACCAGCGTGCCGGGCGGTGAACTGGTGCTGCGCGTGCGTGACATCGCGCCATCGCCGGAGACCACGGTGATAGTGAACTGCGCCGGCCGCACGCGCAGTATCATTGGTACGCAATCGCTGGTGAACGCCGGGATTCGCAATCCGGTGTTCGCACTGCGTAATGGTACCATCGGCTGGACGCTGGCCGGGCATGCACTGGATATAGGTCAGTCGCGCCGCTATGGTGAGGCCAGCGAAACCGCACAGCGTCAGGCGGCGAACAATGCGCGCATCATCGCCGATCGCGCCGGTGTGGAACGTATCCCACTCGCCACGCTGAAACGCTGGCAGCAGGAGACGCGCACCACTTATCTGTTTGATGTGCGTGGTGCCGACGAATACGCCGCCGGGCATCTGCCTGGCAGCCGCCATGTGCCGGGAGGTCAACTGGTGCAGGAGACCGATCATTACGCCAGCGTGCGCGGTGCGCGCATTGTGCTGATTGATGATGACGGCGTGCGCGCCAATATGACCGCATCCTGGCTGGCGCAGCTTGGCTGGCAGGTTTCGGTGCTGGAGGAGCTGCAGGCCAGTGATTTCAGTGAACGCGGTAACTGGAAAGCGCAGGTGCCGCCCGTCGCTCAACCCGAATTCATCTCACCGCAGCAGTTAGCGGAATGGCTGCAGGAAGGACAAACGCAGGTACTGGATTTCACCACGCGCGCGAACCATCTCAACAGCCATATTCCGGGCGCGGCCTGGTTGCTGCGCTCTACCCTGCAGCAGCAAGGCAAAGCGTTGTTGCCGGAGGCACGTCGCTATGTTCTGACCTGCGGCAGCAGCCTGCTAGCGGGTTATGCGGTGCAACAAGTGGCTGAGCTGACCGACAAGCCGGTGTTTGTGCTGGAGGGCGGTAACGCTGCCTGGCGCGAAGCGGGTTTGCCGACGGAGCAAGGAGAGCAGCAACTGCTGTCCCCGGCCATTGATCGCTATCGCCGCCCGTATGAAGGCACCGATATTGAAGCGGGCGTGATGCAGGCGTATCTGGACTGGGAATACGGTTTGGTGGCGCAGCTGGATCGCGATGGCACGCACGGTTTCCGGGTGCTGCAATGGCAGCCGCAGGCTGTTTCGGCCTGATGATAGTTTCGCGTGGTGAGCGATGAGGTCGCCAAAATGGCGGCCTTTCAAACGACAAAATCGCAGTTTACTGCGTTGCGTTTAAGAAGGTAATTTTTTGAATGTGTTCAGAATGAACAGAGATTTGGTGGAGATAAGCGGGATCGAACCGCTGACCTCTTGCATGCCATGCAAGCGCTCTCCCAGCTGAGCTATACCCCCACATCTGGAAATCATTTTTCGGTCAAACCGTTGGGAGCGGTTTGGTGGAGATAAGCGGGATCGAACCGCTGACCTCTTGCATGCCATGCAAGCGCTCTCCCAGCTGAGCTATACCCCCGAACCGAAAAACTGCCGAGTAAACTCGACGGACGGGATAATATGAAACCGCCCCTTGAGTGTCAACGTCAAATTCTCGTTCTGTGTTTGATCGCTGAAAAAGGCGTCAACCCCGCGTCAGCATGGCTTTTTTTTCAACACTCCATCCCGCTTCGCGACTATTTCTATGCAACCTCCGGCAATGCTTCCCTACTCTAACCTCAACCCAGCGTTAACTTTAGGTTAAAGATGTTAGAAGCAGTCTTGTTTTCGTTAAAAGTGCGTGTAAAACTTAGCGCGCTAATTAACCGGTCATCCTACCAGGGTGTTCTCTCAATGACCGGCCAGCAACGTCCCCATTAATCCATAAAAGAAAAGTGAACTATGTCGCTGCATACACCTAAAGAGATCGCCCAACTGGCGATTCAAGCTGGCGTGGCTAAAAGCCGCCTGCCTATCTCCACCTTGTTGATTCTTGGCTTTATGGCCGGTGCGTTTATCGCCACTGGCTTCCTGCTCGATCTGCATGTCATTAACCAACTGCCTGCTGAATGGGGTTCATTCGGCGTGCTGCTCGGCGCTGCGGTGTTCCCGGTCGGGTTGATCATGACGGTACTGGCGGGCGGCGAGCTGCTGACCGGCAATATGATGACGATGCCCATCGCCTGGTTCGCTCGTCGCATCAGTAGCTTCAGCGTTCTGCGTAACTGGTTTTGGGTTACCCTCGCCAATTTCATTGGCAGCGTTGCGGTTGCATGGTTCTTTGGTCACATGCTGGGCATGACCGAAGGCGATTACCTGAAAAAAACCGTGGCGATTGCGCACGCTAAAGTGAATGCCGATTTCCTGCACGCCTTTATTTCCGGCGTGGGCTGCAACTGGCTGGTGTGTCTGGCGGTGTGGCTCGCCTTCGCCAGTAAAGATGTGGTAGGTAAAATTTTCGGTATGTGGTTCCCGGTGATGGCGTTCGTGGCGATTGGCTTCCAGCACGTCGTCGCAAACATGTTTATTGTTCCGGCGGCAATTTTTGCCGGGCAGATGAGCTGGGCGGAATTTGCGCCAAACGTGATCGCGGTGTTCCTCGGTAACGGCGTGGGCGGTGCAATTTTTGTTGGCCTCACCTATTTCATCGCTTTCCGTCCGGAACAACCCGCAGTGAGCCAGGCGCAATAACCTAATTTTGCCTTTTGTTGGAGAGCAGAAGGCATTTTCTGTTCAGGTTACTTTTCCCCGTTACGTTTTGTTGTAATATGTAGAACTAATGTATTTAACAGGGACAGCATCGTGAAAAAGGAATGGCTTACCCCCGAGGAGCTCGCGCAGGAAACGGGCTACAGTCGGCAAACGGTGAATAAATGGATCAAGCGTGAAAACTGGACAACCACGCCAAAGCCCGGTGTTCAGGGCGGTAAAGCGCGATTGATCCATATAGACGAGCGCGTAAAGAGCTTTGTTCAATCCACCCGCCACGCGAACGAACCGGCGGCTAATTACGGTGCACAACAAAATACGTTACCTGCGTTATTAATAAATTCTGTCCAGCAAATGACGGCAGCGGAGCAAGAGCAATTTGCGGCGTTGTTGTTGCGGGAGGGAATTCGAGGCGTAATGGAACGTCTGGGGATTCAGGAAGAATAAATAAGCCGGAAGCAGATGCTTCCGGCTTTTTCATATTATGCGTTTGCCTCGCGCTCCGCGATGAATGCCAGCGCTTTTTCGATTCGCGCAACGCTGCGGCTGCGACCAATTGCTTCCACCGTCACATCCAGCGCCGGTGACTGACCAGAACCGGTCACCGCTACACGCAGTGGCATACCGACTTTGCCCATCCCCAGCTCCAGCTCATCTGCCGCAGACTGAATTGCATGATGCACATTCTCTGCGTTCCAGTTGCTGTCGCTGATTGCAGCCAGTTTGTCGCGCACCACTTCCAGCGGCTGACGCGCGACCGGACGCAGATGCTTCTTCGCCGCGTCAGCATCAAAGGCTTCAAACTCTTCATAGAAGTAACGACAAGATGCCGCGATCTCTACCAGGGTTTTGCAACGCTCGCCCAACAAGGTAACCAGCTTTGCCAGCTCCGGACCGGTGCGGGTATCAATCTTCTGCTGCTCAATATGCCATTGCAGCTGCGTAGCAACGTACTCCGGCGGCAGCGTATTAATGTAGTGATGATTCAGCCACTGCAGTTTTTCAGTATTGAAAGCACTGGCCGACTTACTCACGGCATCCAGAGTGAACAGCTCTGCCATTTCCGGCACGCTGAAAATCTCCTGATCGCCATGTGACCAGCCAAGACGTACCAGATAGTTGAGCAGCGCTTCCGGCAAATAACCGTCATCACGATACTGCATCACGCCAACAGCGCCATGACGTTTGGACAACTTCTTACTGTCATCGCCGAGGATCATTGATACGTGCGCGTAGGTTGGCACTTCTGCACCGATCGCTTTCAGGATATTGATCTGGCGTGGCGTGTTGTTGATATGGTCTTCACCACGAATCACGTGAGTGATGCCCATATCCCAGTCATCCACCACCACACAGAAGTTATAGGTGGGTGAACCGTCGGTACGACGAATGATCAGGTCATCCAGTTCCTGATTGCTGAATTCAATCGGACCACGAATCTGATCGTCAAAGATGACAGAACCATCCTGCGGGTTACGGAAGCGCACCACGCACGGCTCATCAGCGGCGTGATGTTCATGGCTGTCGCGGCAGCGACCGTCATAACGCGGTTTTTCGCCTTTTTCCATCTGCTCTTCACGCAGCGCATCGAGACGTTCTTTGCTGCAGTAGCATTTATAGGCCGTGCCCGCTTCCAGCATATCGTCGATCACCGCGTTGTAGCGATCAAAACGCTTGGTCTGATAATACGGACCTTCATCCCAGTTAAGGCTCAGCCAGTTCATACCATCCATGATGGCTTCAATGGCTTCCGGTGTGGAACGCTCCAGATCGGTATCTTCGATACGCAGAACGAATTCGCCTTTGTTATGGCGAGCATAAAGCCAGGAGTAAAGAGCAGTACGAGCACCGCCTACGTGCAGATAGCCCGTTGGGCTGGGTGCGAAGCGAGTTTTGATTTTCATTCAGCATTGCCTTAAATGCGCAGGTTTCATTGTCTGGATGACAAAAAAACGGGTTAACGCGAAAAAACAGTGCGCACATTCTAGCAGGTGAGGCTGATTCCTCAATGATTGTCGCGGTGGCATCCCGGTTTGCTGTGCGCTTTTCTGCTAATAAAACCAGCACATTGGCGAAAAGCGCCCCACGATGATTATTTTTAAAGCGAACGCACATTTAAGTTTTAAAAACCGTTGACTCACTTTGAAGGATCCCTATAATGCGACTCCACACAGCGGGGGTGATTAGCTCAGTTGGTAGAGCATCTCCCTTACAAGGAGGGGGTCGGCGGTTCGAGCCCGTCATCACCCACCACTCTTTAGAAGGTTTAAAGATGGCCCGCAGTGAACAAGAGATAAGATATGGGTGATTAGCTCAGTTGGTAGAGCATCTCCCTTACAAGGAGGGGGTCGGCGGTTCGAGCCCGTCATCACCCACCATATCTTAGTCAGATGACACTCTTGTTAAGCAGTACCGAAGTGGGTGATTAGCTCAGTTGGTAGAGCATCTCCCTTACAAGGAGGGGGTCGGCGGTTCGAGCCCGTCATCACCCACCACTTCGGGTCGTTAGCTCAGTTGGTAGAGCAGTTGACTTTTAATCAATTGGTCGCAGGTTCGAATCCTGCACGACCCACCAATGTAAAAAGGCGCCCTAAAGGCGCCTTTTTGCTATGCGTTAAATCTGTGGTTAATGCGCTAAATCCCAACGAACCCTTTTCGCAAGTTTAACACTCCCTGCCCTCAAGCCTCCTTATACTCTGACCGATAACGATAATGGTCTATTGCAAGGAGAAAACCATGTCTATATCCAGCGTAGGTAGTGTCAGCACCGCAAGTAGCGGCGGCGGTTCTACCTCAGAAATCGCCAGCCTCTATAAACAGATTCAATCCATCACTAAGCAGCTGAAAGATCTTTCCAGCGACGATACGCTCACCGATGAGCAAAAGTCTGAACAGGAGCAGATGCTGCAATCACAGATTCAAATGATTGAAGCGCAAATCGCGCAAATTGAGCAGCAGCAAGCTGAGAAAGCGCAACAGAAACAGGAAGCACAGCAACCTGCGGCCACCAAAGCTGATGGTATTAACCGCCCAACTGATACCAATCAAATCAACGTGTACGTTTAAAACGCCGGCTTTAGCATGCGTTGTTGCGTCAGCAGGGCTGCCTGCTGGCGCACTTCCTGCCAGATCGCTTCTGCGGCGGGTGTCAACGAACGGTTTTTGCGCTTTATCAGCATCAGGCTGCGATTAATTTCTGGATAAAGACGCCGCACCGTGAGTTTGCGTCCTGACGGCAACGGCAAGGCCAACGCAGGCAGAATACTGATGCCAATCCCCGCTTCCACCATCGGATAAAGCGTGGCGGGATGACCGATTTCTTGCACCACATGCACACTCAACGCCAACTGTTGCAGCGCGGCATCGACCAACACGCGACTGCCAGAAGCATAATCCTGCAGCACCATATTGCGTCCCGCCAGCATCGACCATTGCGCCTGTTCAATTTGCGCCAGCTCGTCATCTTCATGACACAGCAGTAAAAAAGGCTCCTGCAAAATCTCTTCACTGTCGAAATCAGTGTCGTTGAGCGGGCCAATCACAATGCCAAAATCAACCTCCGCATTGCGTACGCTTTTTAGCACCCATTGCTGTACGCGGTCATGCAGGATGACGCGGATATCCGGATAGCGCTGCTGGCTGCTGGCCAGGCACTGCGGCATCAGATGGGCAGAAGGCGTTTGGCTGGCGGCAACACGCACCGTGCCGCTGCGCTGTTCGCCATAGCTGCGCACATCCAACACGGTGGTATTGAGGTCGTCCAGCAGACGATTAAGCCGTGTGGCCAGCTGCTGCCCCGCCTCGGTCAGCATCACTTCCCGCGTGGTGCGATCGAGTAAGCGCACGCCCATTTCCGCTTCCAGCTCTTTAATGCTATGGCTGACCGCCGATTGACTTAAACCAATCGCTTGGCCGGCCAGACTGAAGCTGCCGTGATGCGCCACCGCGACAAAGGTGCGCAACTGACGTAAGGTGTAATTCATCGATATCGCTCATAGATTGATGCAATAAATCAATTTTATTTCTAAACCCAGCAGGCGCACAATCAGCACCATCATTTTTCTAAATTTAACCGGATTTTAACAATGGGATTTTTACGCCTCGATCCGATGATGATTAAACTCATCATTACCGTGCTGCTGGCCAGCTTTATTCCTGCCAAAGGCGTCTTTGTCGATATCTTCGAATATCTGACCACCGCCGCCATCGCCCTGCTGTTCTTTATGCATGGCGCCAAACTGTCGCGCGAGAAGATCATTGCCGGCAGCAGCCACTGGCGTTTGCACTTATGGATTATGTGCAGCACCTTTGTGATTTTCCCGATTATTGGTTTGCTGATTGTCTGGTGGCATCCGGTTAACGTCAGCCCGGAGATTTACACCGGCTTTATCTATTTATGTATTCTGCCAGCGACCGTGCAATCCTCAATCGCCTTCACCTCAATGGCGGGCGGCAACGTCGCCGCTGCGGTCTGTGCGGCTTCAGCCTCCAGCCTGCTCGGCGTATTTGTCTCGCCGCTGCTGGTGAATTTGGTGATGAATGTGCATAGCGAAATGCCGGGCAACGGTCTGGAGCAGATTGGCAAAATTATGCTGCAACTGCTGGTGCCGTTTGTTTTAGGACATCTGTCACGTCGCTGGATTGGCGCGTGGGTCGAGAAGCATCGCAGCCTGATTGGTAAAACCGACCAAACCTCGATTCTGCTGGTGGTTTACTCCGCCTTCAGCGAAGCGGTGGTGAACGGCATCTGGCATCGCGTGGGCGTGGATACCTTGCTGTGGATTCTGGTTGGCAGCGTGCTGGTGCTGTTTATCGCACTGGCGATTAACCTGGCGGCATCGCGCCTGTTTGGCTTCAGCCGTGCGGACGAGATTGTGGTGCTGTTCTGTGGCTCGAAAAAGAGTCTGGCGAACGGTGTCCCGATGGCCAACATCCTGTTCCCGGCCAGTTCCGTGGGGATTATCGTGCTGCCGCTGATGATCTTCCATCAGGTGCAGTTAATGGTGTGTTCTTTCATTGCCCAGCGCTATAAAGCCGGCAATGAAAAACGGCTGGCGCAGCAGCAAGTTGAAGCGCAGAAGACCTAAATACAACGGCCCGAAAAAGCGGGCCGTTTTCTTATTCATTGCGCTTGAGCGGTTTGATTAAACCTTCCAGCCCTTCGATCTTGATGGTCAGCGTCAGCTGCATCAATTCGCCTAACTTACCGGCCGGGAATTCATCTTTGCGAGCGAACCAAAGCAAATACTCCTCCGGCACGTCAATCAGCGCTCTGCCCTTGTACTTGCCGAACGGCATCACGGTGTTGGCGATTTCAACCAGTTGCTGTTTATCCACGTTACGCTCCGAGCAGGCGAATCATTTCCGCTTCGTCGATCACCGGAATGCCGAGCTCCTGCGCTTTCGCCAGCTTGGAACCGGCCGCTTCCCCCGCAATCAGCAAATCGGTTTTCTTCGACACGCTACCGCTCACTTTAGCGCCCAACGCTACCAGACGCTCTTTGGCATCATCGCGATTCATCTGCGACAGAGAGCCGGTCAGTACCACGGTTTTACCGGCAAATGGACTATCAATTTCTTCGACATTGACCACTTCAACCTGCGGCCAGTGCACGCCAATCTCTTCAGTAAGATCGCGAATAACGGCGCGGTTGCTCTCTTCATCCATAAAGTTACGCACATGCGTCGCCACCACTTTGCCGACATCTTGTACTTCAATCAGCGCATCGAGATCGGCGTTCATCACCTTTTCCAGCTCGCCAAAGTGATTGGCAAGGTTGGCGGCAGTGGCTTCGCCCACTTCGCGAATACCCAGCGCATAGAGGAAACGTGCCAGCGTGGTGGATTTGGCCTTTTCCAGCGCATCAACCACGTTCTGAGCCGATTTAGGGCCCATGCGATCGAGTCCGGTTAGCTTACCGGCAGTAAGGCGGAACAGATCGGCTGGCGTTAAGACGTACTCTTTCTCCACCAACTGATCGATGATCTTATCGCCCATGCCATCGACATCCATCGCACGACGCGAAACGAAATGTTTAAGCGCTTCTTTACGCTGCGCGCCACAAATCAGGCCGCCGGTGCAGCGCGTCACGACTTCACCTTCCACGCGTTCAACGTCTGAACCGCACACCGGGCAATGACCTGGGAAGACGATTTCACGCGTCTCTGCCGGGCGCTCCGATTCCACCACGTTGACCACTTGCGGAATCACGTCACCGGCGCGGCGAATCACCACCTTGTCGCCAATGCGCAAACCCAGTCGGGCAATTTCATCGGCGTTGTGCAGCGTGGCATTACTTACCACAACGCCCGCAACCTGAACCGGCTCCAGACGCGCGACGGGCGTAATCGCGCCGGTGCGGCCCACCTGGAATTCGACATCGCGCACGAACGTCATCTGTTCCTGCGCCGGGAATTTAAAGGCCACAGCCCAGCGCGGCGCACGCGCCACAAAGCCGAGCTGCTCCTGCAGCGCCTGAGAATCGACCTTGATAACCACGCCATCGATATCGAAGCCGAGCGACGGGCGCTCCTGCTCAACCTGACGATAAAACGCCAGCACCTCATCGGCGCTGTGTGCCAGGCGAATACGATCGGTGACTGGCAATCCCCACGCCTTAAACTGTTGCAGACGTTGCCAATGGCTGGCAGGCATTTCACCGCCTTCCAGCAGACCAAAACCGTAGCAGAAGAAGGTCAGTGGACGTTTAGCGGTGATGCGTGGATCGAGCTGGCGCAGTGAACCGGCTGCGGCGTTGCGTGGGTTAGCAAAGACTTTCGCGCCGGTGCGACGCGCTTCTTCATTCAGCTTTTCAAAACCGCTTTCGGTGATAAACACTTCGCCACGCACTTCAACGCGTGCGGGGATGTTATCGCCATGCAGACGCAGCGGAATGGCGTGAATTGTGCGCACGTTCGCCGTGATGTTCTCGCCGGTGGTACCATCTCCGCGCGTCGCCGCACGCACCAGCAGGCCATCTTCATACAGCAAGCTCACGGCTAGACCATCCAGCTTGAGCTCGCAGCAGTAAGTCAATTCGTCAGTGCTTTTAAGGCGATCCTGCACGCGTTTATTAAAGGCAAGGAAGCCCGCTTCATCAAAGGTGTTGTCCAGCGACAACATCGGCACTTCATGACGCACTTGCTCAAAAGTGGCTAGCGGTGCCGCGCCCACGCGTTGGGTGGGTGAATCAGGGGTAATCAAATCAGGATGTGCGCTTTCCAGCTCACGCAGCTGAACCATCAATCGGTCATACTCTGCATCCGGAATTTCCGGCGTATCCATCACGTGGTAGAGATATTCGTGGTGACGTAACGTGGTGCGCAGCGCGGTGATCTGCTCCTGAACCGATTTCATAGTCTCTTATCCGATAAAAAACCCCCGACAGGCGGGGGTTATATTTGTTTTGACTCAGCTAACGGCGATTAACCGATAACTTCGCGAATACGCGTTTTGTAGGTTTCCAGCTTCTGCGGCGTCATCATGCGACGCTCATCATCCAGCACCACGCCGCCTACATCATCAGCGATACGCTGCGCGGATTGCAGCATCAGCTTGAAGTTCTGATTCGCATCGCCGTACGACGGCACCATCATGAAGATCGAGACGCCAGGCGTAGAGAAATTCCCCATTTGATCCGGATCGAATGAACCCGGCTTCACCATGTTCGCCAGGCTAAACAGCACCGGACCGCTGCCGGCTGGGCTAAGATGGCGATGGAAAATGTTCATCTCACCAAACTGGAATCCGGCCTGCAGGATGCCCTGCAACAGCGCTTCACCGTTCAGTTCGCCGCCCGCATGTGCAGCGACGTGCAGCACTAATACGGCCTCTTTTTTACTGCCAGGCGCAGCAGCCGCTGGCTGTGGCGCTTCTGGTTGATGTGCAACTGGCGCTTCAGGTTCGAATTCTGGCTCTTCTGCGGCGAGGAATTCAGGTGCAGGTTGAGTCGCGGAAAGCGGTTCGTTATCCAGCAATGGATCGGCCTGAATTGGTTGTGGTGCAGGCGCTGGCGCTGGCTTCGCCACTGGCGCTTGCGGCGCAGCCGGCTTACGCACGTCTGGCTCGTTATCCAGCAGCGGATCGCCTAATAATGGGTCAGCCTGACGTGATGCCGGTTGACGTACAGGTTCAGGCGCACGCGGCGCGCTCGCTGGACGTGCAGTGAATTCAGGTTCTTCATCCGCATCACGAGGACGACGTACACGGACTTCGCCGACGCCATCATCTTCTTCGCTCAGCAGATCTTCATCGGCTTCTTCGCGCTGTTTCAGACGTTTGTGCGGGCGATCACGAAACACGGAGGAGCGCTCTTTACGGCTGGTCCACAGTCCATGAAGTAGCAGCGCTATTATGGCGATCGCGCCAACAACGATTAATATCAGACGCAAATCCTGCATCATTGTATTCTCTGTTGTTCCAATACCTTGCCACCACGGCAAACTTTATCCTCTAACTGTATTTGCCCAGCTAAACAAGTGCAAGTCTGTGCAGTATTTTCTGACAAATTAGATAGCTGCCCCACGCTTTTTTGCTGTTTTTTCGCGCAAACACTGCCTGAAGCCGATAAAAAGCCAGGTTATGATGGTCGCGCCGCTATATTTAGGAGAAAGGCTCGCTATGCCCGCAGGAAATTCGGTCTCAACATTTAATGGTGTTCACTACTTCGCTGAAGGATGGAAACTGGTGCGCCTGCCCGGCATTCGTCGCTATGTCATCATGCCGCTACTGATCAACATCGTGCTACTTGGCGGTGCCTTTATCTGGTTGTTTCAGCGCTTGGGTCAGTGGATCCCGGCTTTAATGTCACATATCCCTGACTGGCTGCAATGGTTGAGTTATCTGCTGTGGCCGCTCTCAGTGATTTCGATTGTGTTGGTATTCAGTTACTTCTTTTCGACTCTGGCAAATCTGATTGCCGCGCCCTTCTGTGGCTTGCTCGCCGAGCAGCTTGAAGGGCGATTGACCGGAACGCCATTACCAGATAGCGGTTGGGTGGGCCTGATAAAAGACATACCGCGCATCATGAAGCGAGAGTTTCAGAAGCTCGGTTACTATTTGCCGCGTGCGCTTGGTTTGCTGTTGCTGCACTTTATCCCCGGCTTTGGACAAACGGTGGCGCCCGTTCTATGGTTTTTATTCAGTGCGTGGATGTTGTCCGTGCAGTATTGCGACTACCCATTTGATAACCACAAAGTGAGTTTCCAGCAGATGCGCCAGGCGTTGCGCCAGCACAAAAGCGCAAATATGCAATTTGGTGCGCTGGTTAGCCTGTTCACCATGATCCCGATTATCAATCTGGCGATTCTGCCGGTTGCGGTATGCGGTGCAACGGCCATGTGGGTGGATCGTTATCATGCACAACATGCACGCCGCTAAAGCTTTAAATCGTCTTATGCATTTTTGCGTAAGGCTTATGGTTGTGCGCTATATAGATATGCGATTTCTTTCCTTCCGCACATCATTAGAAAAGGTATGCTCTGAGGGTTCCCAATATTTCATACAGTTAAGGACGAGCTATGAGTAAGATCTATGAAGACAACTCTCTGACAATTGGTCATACGCCGCTGGTTCGACTGAACCGCATCGGTAACGGCCGCATTCTGGCTAAGGTCGAGTCGCGCAACCCGAGCTTCAGCATCAAATGCCGTATCGGTGCCAATATGATTTGGGACGCGGAAAAACGCGGTATTTTGAAGCCGGGCGTTGAGCTGGTTGAACCAACCAGCGGTAACACCGGTATTGCGCTGGCTTACGTCGCCGCAGCGCGCGGTTACAAGCTGACGCTAACCATGCCAGAAACCATGTCAATTGAGCGCCGCAAGCTGCTGAAAGCGCTGGGAGCTAACCTGGTGCTAACCGAAGGTCCTAAAGGCATGAAAGGTGCCATCGCGAAGGCGGAAGAGATTGTCGCCAGCGATCCGGACAAATATGTGCTGTTGCAGCAGTTCAGCAACCCAGCCAACCCGGAAATCCACGAAAAAACCACCGGTCCAGAAATTTGGGAAGACACCGACGGCGAAGTGGACGTGTTTATTGCGGGCGTGGGCACCGGCGGTACGCTGACAGGCGTGAGCCGCTATATCAAGAATACCAAAGGCAAGACCGAGTTGATTACCGTTGCCGTTGAGCCAACCGATTCACCGGTTATTGCTCAGGCACTGGCGGGCGAAGAGATCAAACCAGGCCCACATAAAATTCAGGGCATCGGTGCCGGCTTCATTCCTGGCAACCTTGATCTGGAATTGATCGACCGCGTAGTGGCGATCACCAATGAAGAAGCCATTAGCACCGCCCGTAAGCTGATGGAAGAAGAAGGTATTTTAGCAGGTATCTCTTCAGGTGCTGCCGTTGCTGCCGCGCTGAAGCTGCAAGAAGATGAAGCCTTCGCCAACAAGAACATCGTGGTGATTCTGCCCTCCTCCGGCGAACGTTATTTAAGTACCGCACTGTTTGCCGATCTCTTCACTGAGAAAGAACTCCAGCAGTGATGCCTAAAGTCTGAAACTGACGAAAAAAGCACCCGAATGGGTGCTTTTTTGTGGTGCAGATCTCACTTTTATCACCAGACAGATTGCTTTCAGTGATGCGGCTCTGGTATTTAAGCTTCCAATTATTTCGGTGCCTGAAATTAATCTGCCTTTGAAGTGGATCAAGCTGAATCGATTTACTGATTTGGCGAAACGGCGAATCACGGCATAATGAGAAGAGTGACGCATTCGTGCAGTTTTTGATCTGTCACTGTTAATGACGTACTCATTCGAGCGCATTTTATGGTGAGCTTAAAGCCATACCAGCGCACCTACACAGGCTAAAGTTACGGCTCCAGGCTAGACTTTAGATCCATAACACCAAACCTGATAAAGTTGGGGAAATAGAATGTTCCAGCAAGAAGTTACCATTACCGCACCTAACGGCCTTCATACTCGTCCTGCAGCCCAGTTCGTTAAAGAAGCAAAGGCTTTTAAGTCAGAAATCAATGTGACCTCTAATGGCAAATCTGCCAGCGCGAAAAGCCTTTTCAAACTGCAGACTTTGGGTCTGACTCAAGGTACGGTTGTTACGCTGTCTGCTGAAGGTGAAGACGAGCAGCAAGCGGTTGAGCACCTGGTCAAGCTGATGGCTGAGCTGGAGTAACCGGCTCAGTTCGCAACTAAACCAACCCCTTTGCCCCATTGAGTGCAAATATCTTGATCGCGGACAATCTGTCCGCGTTATTGCATCTTTAGAGTACTGCTCCGCGACAGTGGCGACGCATCGGGTCAATGAGCCATCGTGATTAAAAGGTAGGGTTATGATTTCAGGCATTTTAGCATCACCGGGTATCGCTTTCGGCAACGCACTTTTGCTGAAGGAAGATGAGATCGTCATCAGCCGTAAAAAAATTACTGACGATCAGGTTGAGCAGGAAGTCCAGCGCTTCCTTGATGGACGCAGCAAAGCTGCTTCACAGCTCGAAGCCATTCGCATTAAAGCCGGTGAAACCTTCGGTGAAGAGAAAGCGGCGATCTTTGAAGGTCACATCATGCTGCTCGAAGACGAAGAGCTTGAGCAGGAAATCATCGACCTCATCAAGAAAGACCACGCTACCGCGGACGCCGCTGCTCACACCGTGATTGAAGGCCAGGCCGTTGCACTGGAAGAGCTGGATGACGAATACCTGAAAGAGCGTGCGGCTGACGTACGTGATATTGGTAAGCGTCTGCTGCAGAACATTCTCGGTCTGCACATTGTCGACCTGAGCGCGATTGCTGACGAATCTATTCTGGTGGCGAAAGATTTAACGCCGTCAGAAACCGCACAGCTGAACCTGAAGAAGGTGCTGGGCTTTATTACCGATCTGGGTGGGCGTACTTCTCACACCTCGATCATGGCGCGTTCGCTTGAGCTGCCTGCGATTGTCGGCACCGGCAACGTGACTGCCACCGTAAAAAACGGTGATTTCCTGATCATTGATGGCGTGAACAACAAAATTTACGTCAATCCAACTGATGACGTGCAGGAAGAACTGAAAGCAATTCAGACTCAATATCTGTCTGAAAAGCATGAACTGGCGAAACTGAAAGATCTGCCAGCCATTACGCTGGACGGCCATCAGGTTGAAGTCTGCGCTAACATCGGTACCGTGCGTGATGTTGCCGGTGCTGAGCGCAACGGCGCGGAAGGTGTTGGCCTGTATCGTACCGAGTTCCTGTTTATGGACCGTGATTCACTGCCAACCGAAGAAGAACAGTTCCAGGCTTATAAAGCCGTGGCTGAAGCCGTGGGTTCGCAGGCGGTTATCGTGCGTACCATGGACATCGGCGGCGACAAAGATCTGCCTTACATGAACCTGCCGAAAGAAGACAACCCGTTCCTCGGCTGGCGCGCGATTCGTATCGCAATGGACCGTAAAGAGATTCTGCATGCGCAGCTGCGCGCGATTCTGCGTGCATCCTCATTCGGTAAACTGCGCATCATGTTCCCAATGATCATTTCAGTAGAAGAAGTTCGCATTCTGAAAGGCGAACTGGAGCTGCTGAAAGCGCAACTGCGTGAAGAAGGCAAATCCTTTGATGAGACCATCGAAGTCGGCATCATGGTTGAAACGCCAGCATCCGCAGTGATTGCTCGCCATCTGGCGAAAGAAGTCGACTTCTTTAGTATTGGGACAAATGACCTGACGCAGTATACTCTGGCGGTCGATCGTGGTAATGATTTGATTTCACACCTCTATAACCCAATGACGCCATCTGTTCTTGGCCTCATTAAGCAAGTGATCGACGCATCACATGCCGAAGGGAAATGGACCGGCATGTGTGGTGAGCTGGCTGGTGATGAACGTGCTACACTACTGTTACTGGGAATGGGGCTGGACGAATTCAGCATGAGCGCCATTTCAATCCCAAGCATCAAGAAAATCATTCGTAATACTAATTTCGAAGATGCGAAGGCATTGGCGGAGCAGGCTCTGGATCAACCAACAGCGGATGATTTGATGAATTTGGTCAACAAGTTCATTAAAGAAAAAACGCTCTGCTGATCCACGGACGCTAGCCTCAAATTACTGCTTAGGAGAAGATCATGGGTTTGTTTTCTAAACTTTTTGGCGAAAAATCAGAGAGCGCGTCAGGCACTATTGATATCGTTGCGCCTCTGTCAGGCGAAATCGTAAATATCGAAGACGTACCTGATGTGGTATTCGCTGAGAAAATCGTGGGTGACGGTATCGCAATCAAACCTACCGGCAACAAAATGGTTGCACCGGTTGATGGTACTATCGGCAAGATTTTCGAAACTAACCACGCATTTTCAATCGAGTCTGATAACGGTATCGAACTGTTTGTTCACTTCGGTATCGACACGGTTGAGCTCAAAGGTGAAGGTTTCAAACGCATCGCTGAAGAAGGCCAGAAGGTTAAGAAAGGCGACGTGGTGATCGAGTTTGATCTGGCACTGCTGGAAGAGAAAGCGAAATCCACGCTGACGCCGGTTGTGATCTCGAACATGGACGAGATTAAAGAGCTGATCAAACTCTCCGGTCAGGTAACTGTGGGCGAGACTCCGGTTATCCGCATTAAAAAGTAAACTTCGGCTGATTCGTGAGAATTGCAAAACGGCACCCAATGGGTGCCGTTTTTTGTTTACTTAACTCTGTATGTGCGAGCAGCGGTCAGGACGACGGGTCAGATCGTAAAGACGGCATAAACCGTCCCTGGGCCTCGGCCCGCGCCGTCCATGGCGCGGGACGCTTTACTCCTCTGCCCCGTCGTCCTGCCCGGTGTAGCAAATGTGCGCGTTATCAGGAAAAATCATTCCTGCTTCCAGCGCGGTAACCTTAACGTTAACTCCAGACCGCCTTCCGGGCGATTTACCGCCTGAACCTCACCGTGATGCGCCAGAATCACCTTACGCACAATCGATAACCCCAAACCGTAGCCTTTGCCCATCAGCGGAGAATTCACCCGTACGAAAGGATCGAAGATGCTCGAAAGCTTCTCATCGTCAACGCCCGGTCCTTGATCGCGCACGCTAATTGCCAGCCACTGATTTTCCGCCTGCAGCCGCACGTTGATGTGCTGCCCTTTGTGCGAGAAACGCAGCGCATTGCGCAGCACATTCTCCACACCACGGCGTATCAGTTCCGCATTGCCGTGAACGGTGTAATCCGCATTCTCATCCACCTGGAAATCGACATTCACGCCGGGAATCTGCGCCTCGTAGCGCACATCGGTGACCACCGCATGCAGCAAGCCGGTGAGATCGAAATACTGTTCGCCCGGCATACTTTCGTGCTCAGCGCGCGAAAGCGTCAGCAGCTCGCCAATCATCTTATCGAGGCGTCGCGCTTCCTCATCAATGCGATTGAGCGAGGATTCGACAGATTCTGGCGTCTGGCGCGCCAGGCCAGTCGCCAGCTGCAATCGCGCCAGCGGTGAGCGCAGCTCGTGGGAAATATCATGCAGCAGCTCCTCACGCGCTTTCACCAGCGTATCGAGGCGCTCTACCATCGCATCAAAATCCTGCGCAACGTTCGAGAGTTCATCATGGCGTTTACGCATCACCGGATAGAGCCGCACCGATAAATCACCGCTGGAGACGCGCGCAAAGCCCTCACGCAGCTGCCGCATGGGTCGCGTCAGGTTCCACGCCAGCAGCAGGCTAAACAGTAGCCCCAATGCGCCAGCGAAGGTAAACATCGGTTCGGGGATATTCAGGATGCGGCGCGGGCGGCCGCCGCCCATTGAGCTGTCTTCGCGCAAGCCTTTAACGTCGTAACGCAGCTCATACTGTTTGCCATCCTGCCCTTTCACCCAGCGCACAATCACATCAGGAAACGGTCCCTGAAAGGGTTCGTTGATGCTTTCTGGCGGCGCATTGTTGGGCGTCGCAGCGGGCTTATCGTGCTGGATCACCGAGAAGAATTGCCGATCGTTCGGTTCCCAGTCGGCCATCATGTCATCAAGCGAACTGGGACCACCGCGCTCCAGCACTGAAACCGCCGACGCCATCTGCAGATTGACGATACGACGAATCGCCACCAGCTCTGGCGGCTCATGTCGATTACCGGAGAGCGTAAAGCCCAGCCACAACAGCTGGCTGATGATGACGAACACAATCCAGAAGCCCAGCAAAATCTTCCAGAACATGCGGCCGCGATAGCTGTGTTTCATCGAATGCGATAACCAATACTGCGCACAGTTTCAATGTTGACGCTGTCGGCAGTTAACGCTGCCAGTTTTTGACGGATGTTGCTGATATGCACATCAACGCTACGATCGTAAGCTTCGCGCGGACGACCAAGGCCTTTTTCCGACAGCTCATCTTTCGACACCACGCGATCCGGCGCACGCAGCAGCAGATCCAGCAAGTTAAACTCTGAAGCCGTCAGATCGAACGCTTTGCCCTGCCATTCGGTAATACGCGTGGCGGGATTGAGGCTGAGATCGCCCCAGCGCAGCAGCTCTTTCTTATCCGGCAGCGGAGTCTGATCTTCAAAGCGACGCAGCACGGCGCGCAGACGGGCCACCAGTTCACGCGGATAGCACGGTTTCGGCATGTAATCATCCGCACCCATTTCCAGGCCGATCACCCGATCAATATTGTCGCCTTTCGCCGTCAGCATAATTACCGGTAATCGGCTGTTCTGCCGCACCTGGCGCAGCACATCGATGCCGCTCATATCAGGCAGCATGATGTCGAGAATCATTGCGGTATAGTTGCCCGATAACGCGCCTTCCACCCCGGCGCTACCGGTTAAAACCAGTTGTGTTTCAAAACCTTCAGCAATCAGGTATTGGCTCAACATGGTGCCAAGTTCTACATCATCATCAACCAGCAGAATTTTCATCGTTATCTCTCGTGTAAATTGCCGCTATTTTGTCCTGAGTCCACAACGAACGCAGCCGGTTTTACGCGATCCTTACGTTGCTTACGTCAGACGATTATTACGAAGACTATAGACAAAAATGGCCTGGACGTATCATCACAGTACGCGCAGGCCAAATCATCGGTGGGAAAGTGGGATCAGTGGAAAACGCCGGTTGAGAGATAGCGGTCGCCGCGATCGCACACAATCGCCACCACCACGCTGCCAGGCTGGGCCGTGGCGATACGCAATGCGCCGGCCACCGCGCCGCCAGAGCTGACGCCACAGAAAATCCCTTCACGCTGCGCCAGCGCGCGCATGGTCTCTTCCGCCTCGCGCTGCGCCATATCGATTACCTCATCCACTAACTCCGGACGGAAAATGCCGGGCAGATAGGCTTCAGGCCAGCGACGTATACCGGGAATGCTGCTGCCCTCTTGTGGCTGCAGGCCAATTATCTGCACCGCTGGCGCGAACTCTTTCAGGTAACGCCCAACGCCGGTAATGGTGCCGGTGGTGCCCATGCTGGAGACAAAATGCGTCATGCGGCCAGCGCTTTGCTGCCAGATTTCCGGGCCCGTGGTGAGATAGTGGCCCAGCGGATTATCGGGATTGTTGAACTGATCCAGCACGCGTCCTTCGCCGCGATCGGCCATCGCCTGCGCCAAATCGCGTGCCCCTTCCATGCCCTGCTCGCGCGATACCAGCAGCAATTCAGCGCCATAGGCGCGCATCGCATCCTGGCGCTCCTGGCTCATGTTGTCGGGCATCAGCAGGCGTAGCTTGTAGCCCTTCATCGCCGCGATCATCGCCAGCGCAATGCCGGTATTGCCGCTGGTGGCTTCAATTAAGGTATCGCCCGGTTTGATGTCACCGCGCAACTCCGCCTGATTAATCATCGACCAGGCCGCACGATCTTTGACGGAACCGGCTGGATTGTTGCCTTCCAGCTTTAGCCAGATCTCGCTGCCGTTATCAGGCGTCAGGCGCTGCAACTTTATCAACGGCGTATTGCCGATGGTATTTTCCAGTGTGGTCACGGTTTAATTCCAGACGAAAGAGGGGCAAATAAAACGGGCGGGAAAGTCCCGCCCGAAGGAGTGTCAAAAATATCAGGCGCTCTCGGCAAAGGCAACCGGGCGCAGCGGCGTAGTGCCATGGTAAATTCGCGCCTGTTGCAGGCCAACGAACAGGCGTTCACCACGCATCGGCGCATGGTGATCGCCGTCGAACACCACGGAGAACACCTCGCCCTGCCAGCCGCTCGGCTGAACGACCAACTGCCAGAAGTGGCCGCGCGGGCTGATCTCCAGCACCTGCACCGGCAAAGGCGTTTCCAGGCTGCTCTGGCGTGAAATATCGATTTCCCACGGACGCAGGAACAGTTCAACTTCGCCCTGATGCGCAGGCGTGTAGCCCAGCGGCCAGCGATGCGCGGCCACATGGAACTGCGAGCCGTGTACTTCGCCTGTAAAGCGATTCACTTCGCCAAGGAATTCCAGCACAAAGCGTGTTGATGGATCGCGCCATACGTCATCTGGCGTACCAACCTGTTCAATGTTGCCCTGGCTCATCACCACCACGGTGTCCGCCACTTCCATCGCTTCTTCCTGGTCGTGGGTCACGAACACGCTGGTGAATTTCAACTCTTCATGCAACTGACGCAGCCAGCGACGCAACTCTTTACGCACCTGCGCATCCAACGCGCCAAACGGCTCATCCAGCAGCAGAATTTGCGGTTCTACCGCCAGTGCACGCGCCAGCGCTACACGCTGCTTCTGTCCACCCGACAACTGTGCCGGGAAGCGGTTGCCCAGATGGGAAAGTTGTACCATCTCAAGCAGACGCGTAACGCGCTGTTTGATCTCAGCAGCACCTGGACGTTCGCGACGTGGCAGAACGGTAAGGCCAAAGGCGATATTGTCGAACACCGTCATGTGGCGGAACAGCGCGTAGTGCTGGAACACAAAGCCCACCTGACGATCGCGCGCATGGATGCGGCTGACGTCTTTGCCATTGAAATGGATCTGTCCGCTGTTCTGATGTTCCAGCCCAGCGATAATGCGCAGCAGCGTGGTTTTACCAGAACCGGATGGCCCCAGCAGCCCCACCATCTTGCCGGAAGGAATATCCAGAGAGATGTCGTTAAGAACCGATGTGCGGTCAAACGATTTATTGATTTGTTTAATCTCAATGCTCATGATTTTCCTCCTGTAGGCGCTTCTGCTGATGCTCTAATCGCCACTGCACCACGCTTTTCAGAAACAGCGTTACGATTGCCATCAGGGTCAGCAGCGCGGCGGCAGTAAAGGCGCCCACGGTGTTGTAATCCTGATGCAGTAATTCAACCTGAAGCGGCAAGGTATAGGTTTCGCCGCGAATCGATCCCGAAACCACCGAGACCGCACCAAATTCGCCAATCGCACGTGCGTTGGTTAGCACCACGCCATACATCAGCGCCCAGCGGATATTCGGCAACGTCACGCGGCGGAACATCTGCCAGCCGGATGCGCCAAGCAGCACCGCCGCTTCATCTTCGTGACTGCCCTGGCTCAGCATCACCGGCACCAACTCACGCACCACAAACGGACAGGTAACGAAGATGGTGGCCAGCACCATGCCCGGCCAGGAGAACATAATCTGAATATTGTGCGCATCCAGCCAGCCACCGGCAGGACCGTTGACGCCCCAGAACAGCAGATACATCAAACCGGCAACCACCGGCGACACCGCAAACGGGATATCAAACAGCGTCAACAACAGCTGGCGGCCGGGAAAGGTGAAGCGCGTCACCAGCCACGCCAGCAGCGTACCGAACACCATGTTGACCGGTACGGTAATCAGCGCCACTAAGAGGGTCAGCCAGATGGCGTGCAGCATGTCGCCATCTTTCAGGTTACTCAGCGAGGCAACCAAACCCTGGTTGAGCGCTTCCCAGAAGATGGAAACCATCGGCACCACCAGCAGCAGGATGGAAACTAGCGCACCGATGCCAATCAGCAGCCACTTGCCCCAGTTGATTGGCTGGCGGTCGGCGTGATTGATGTGTGAAATCTCCGCCATCAGTGGCCTCCTAAGCGACGGCCAAAGCGGCTCTGCAAGGTGTTAATCGCGAACAGCAGCAGCAGGGAAGCCGCCATGATCACCGAGGCGATGGCGCTCGCCGCCGGATAATCAAACTCCTGCAGACGCACAAAAATCATCAGCGAGGTCACTTCCGTCTTCCAGGCGATGTTGCCGGCGATAAAGATCACCGCGCCGAACTCACCGATGCTGCGGGTAAACGACAGCGCAGTGCCGGCCAGCAATGCCGGCGCCACTTCTGGCAGCACCACGCGACGGAAGCTCTGCCAGCGCGTTGCGCCCAGCGTTTCCGCGGCTTCTTCATATTCCGGACCTAACTCTTCCAGCACCGGCTGCACGGTACGCACCACAAACGGAATGCTGGTAAAGGCCATCGCCACAGCGATGCCGAGCCAGGTGTAAGAGACTTTAATATCAAAATGCGCCAGCCACTGACCGTACCAGCCGTTGACCGAAAACAGACCCGCCAGCGTTAAACCTGCCACCGCAGTCGGCAGCGCAAACGGCAGATCCATCAAACCATCCAGCAGCGTGCGGCCGGGGAAGCGATAACGCGTCAGAATCCACGCCATCAGCATGCCGAAGACGGCGTTGAACAGCGAGGCCACGCCCGCCGCCAGAATCGTCACTTTATACGCGGCGATCAGCTGTGGATGGCTAATCACCGCCCAGTATTGCGCCAGCGTCATCTGCGACAGCTGCATCAGCAGCGCGCTGATTGGCAGCAGCAGAATCAGACAGGTGAAGAGTAAGCTGGTGCCGAGACTCAATCCAAAGCCGGGCAAAACACGTTTTTGAGCGAGCGCGAACATTAACCGCGCCCCGCTGCCAGTAATTTGTCCAGCTCACCGTCATTGGCAAAATGGACTTTCATCACGTTATCCCAGCCGCCAAAGGCGTCTTTGACGTTGAACAGTTCTGTCTGCGGGAAGCGATCTTTCTGCTCCGCCATCAGCTGCGAGTTATTCACGCGATAATAATAATTAGTGATGATTTTCTGCGCTTCAGGCGTGTAGAGATAATTCAGATAAGCTTTGGCCGCGTCTGCGGTGCCGTTGTGCTCGACATTTGTGTCGACCCACGCCACCGGGAACTCCGCCAGAATATTGGTTTTTGGCACGATCACTTCGTAGTCGTCTTTGCCGTACTGATTACGGATGTTATTCACTTCCGATTCAAAGCTGATCAGCACATCGCCCAGACCGCGCTCGGCAAAGGTGGTGGTCGCACCGCGACCGCCGGTATCAAACACTTCCACGTTCTTGAGGAACTTCGCCATAAAGGCTTCAGTTTTGGCTTTATCTTTGCCATCCGCCTGATCGGCAGCGCCCCACGCGGCGAGATAAGTGTAACGGCCGTTACCCGAGGTTTTTGGGTTAGGGAAAATCAGCTTCACGTTATCGCGCGCCAGATCGGCCCAGCTGTGAATCTGCTTTGGGTTACCTTTACGCACCAGAAACGCCATGGTGGAGTAAAACGGTGAGCTGCTGTTTGGCAGACGTTGTTGCCAGTCAGCGGGAATCAGTTGGCCTTTGTCGTGCAGCACCTGCACATCGGTCACCTGATTGTAGGTCACCACATCGGCGCGCAGCCCTTGCAGAATCGCCAGCGCCTGCTTAGAAGAACCGGCGTGCGACTGCTTGATGGTCAGCTTGTCATTAGGATGGGCAGCGTCCCACTGTTTTTCAAAGGGTGCATTCAGGGCAACGAACAGTTCGCGCGAAACGTCGTAAGAGCTATTCAGCAACTCGGTCGCTTGCGCCGCACCGGCTAAAGCACACGACAGCGCGATACCGCCAAGCCATTTTTTCGAAATCGGAAGTGTCATGCTGCACCCTGAAAGACGGCAGTTAAGCCAATGCCATTAGATGCTGTCAGTGTATTTATAACTCAGGGGAAAGCTGTAACGGTTTTATATATCGTTTAGGGATTTCAAAGTCTAAAAAGGCATAAGACGGCGGGAGAGTTTATGCGGCGAATGGAAATGTAAATCGGCACTAAGCGATTCATTGCGCAATAAATGGCGCCGCGACAAATTAAGTGCTGATATCCGTAGCGGCGCGATGAATCGCGCCAGGTTGACCTTAATACAAAGAGGTTACAGCGCTTGCAAAGCATCCAGCGACGGCGCAAAAAAGTAGCTGCCGCTAACCGGTTTGGTGAAGCGCAGCATGGCGTCCATTTTGCCGTCGCGCTCGCCGAACATGCTCAGCAATTGCTGCTCAATATTGTAGAGACGATGGCAGTAAGAGATGAAGTACAGCCCATGCGTGCCACTGGCGCTGCCGTATGGCAGGCTCTGGCGCAGAATCTTTAGCCCTTTGCCCTCTTCTTTAAGATCGACACGGCTGAGATGCGATGTCGCAGGACGCTGATCGCCCGGCAACTCTTCATCCGTCTCTTTAGTACGGCCAATAATCGCTTCCTGTTTCTCCACCGCCATGCGGTTCCACAGCTTAAGGTTGTGCTCCCAGCGCTGGGTAAACACATAGCTGCCGCCCGCATCCGCGCCTGCGCTGATAATCGCTACCTCCTTGCGCGCTTCGCCCTGCGGATTTTCCGTGCCATCGACGAAGCCCGATAGATCGCGATCTTCAATCCAGCGGAAACCGTGCGTCTCTTCTTCGATATTGACCGCAGCGGCAAAGGCGCTAAGTGCCGCCTGAGCCAGCGCGAAGTTCACGTCGTGTCGTTGAGATTGAATATGGATCAGCAAATCGCGCTGCGTGGCAGGCGCAATGCCATTACCAAGCGCGGCGAAAGCTTTGAGTTCAGGTGCAGAAGCGTTGCCTTGCAGATCGCGCCACAGCGCATCACCAAAGGCGATCACCGCGCCCAATCCGGCATCACTGAATTGCGTCTGCAGCGCTTCAAGCTGCTGTAAGAAGAATTTGCTGCCCTGGCGCAGCGCGTCAAGATCGCCCGTGACGCGGGCTTCGAGCCAAATGGCGAAACGGCGGTGCTCCAACAGGATCCCGCTCTGAAACTGAGACATTGCTATGCTCTCCGGCATGAAGGTTAGACGATATTTTTTCGCCCGCATCATACCGGAAAGCCACACTCTTTGAGCGGGTTTTTAAGCAAGTTTTATCTGGTTTAACGCTGCCAAACGATCTTGCTGATTTTCCAGCTTTTCAGGGTATCGTCCGACGGCATCAAGCCTTCCGGACCATGCCATTCACCGCTGTAAATGTAGGAGATGTGCTGGCTGCCCGGCGCACGGCACTCAACATCGCGTGCATCAAGGCCGGTGACCATTTTGCAGTTGTTAAAGGCTTTGCTGAACTTGTCGCTGAACAGATCGCCGATCTTGCTGCCGTCCGCCGCTTTGGCATCGGCATCCTGCACTTCAATGCGCTCCACACTGCTGCTGCCGTTAATCACCAATTTAACGTTGTCGCCATCCAGCGCCTGCCAGAAATCCACCACCTGACCACTCTGCGTGCGCATGCCCTGACGCAATTTGTAATCGCCGTTCAGGGCTTTATGGATGGCGTCTTCCGACATTGAGGTGGTGCTCGTCAGGCCCGCAACGCCTTGCTCGGTGACCTCCAGCGATCCACCAAACCAGCCGAGTGGATTGAGCGCCGACCAGTGATAGCTAAGCGGATTGTACCAATGGCTTTCGCTATCGCTCGCGCTGCCAGATGAACCCGAACTGGCGCAGCCGGCCAGAACCATGCTGCTAACCAGCAGTGCGTGACGAACAACTTTCATGAAAACTCCTTGATCTGCTAAGCCGATTGGCGTGCCTGTTGGAGTCACAAACCGGCAAAAAGTTTATTCGACCTGCTGATGTTCCGGCAGAAAGCAGTCGTGCAGGCGAGGTTGCGTTTGCAGCCAGAACAACGCCAGCAGGTCAAACAGCGTCAATAACAGCGGCAGCGGCGAGTCGGGAAAGGCGCCTTGCAGCTGGCTGGAACCCTGCCACAGCAGGCTGACAAGGAGCGATGCGCTCAACACATGACGCCAGCTTTGCCACAGGCGCGGCCAGCGCTGGCGATAGCCGGTCAGCAATAAGCCGATAGCCGCCGGAATGCCTAACGCCAGCCCCAGCCAGAAGCTTTGGCGGTCGGGATAGAACAGCGCCAGCAAATCATTGCCCTGCTGGCGTGATGCGCCCGCCATCACCAGCAGCAGCCAGGTGCGCGCCTGCAATAACAGGATCAGCCAGAAAAGAAACGGCAGCCGCAGCTGCCCTTTCGCATCGTACTCTTCGGGAAGGTATTTCAAACCGACCCTCAATACTCGCGATCTTCAATCAAACGCTTGCCCAGCAGCAGCGAGTCCACCGGCTCGTATTCGAGCTTTTCGTAAAACGCCACCACCTGATCGTTCTCTTCGCGCACCATCAAATTGATTTTTGGGCAACCGCGCGCAATCAGCTTCTTCTCAAGACGATTCATCAACGCATTGGCAAAGCCACGGCCCTGATAATCAGGATGCACCGCCAGATAGTAGACGGAGCCGCGATGGCCGTCGTAGCCGCCCATCACCGTACCAACCACTTCGCCACCGACTTCCGCGACCAGAAACAGTTCCGCGTCGTGGTTCATTTTGCGTTCAATGTCCAGCTCCGGATCGTTCCATGGGCGTAACAAATCGCAACGCTCCCAGAGCGTGATCACTTCTTCAAAATCTTCCTGGCGGAAAGAACGGATTTCCATCGACGTTACCCTGCTGTTAGGCACAATTCGCTGATTATCACGCATTCTTTGCCAGGCGCAACCCTCACGCGTGACAACGGAGCAAAAAAAGCGCGACATCGCTGTTAGTCTGTTGCAATAGAAAGTAAACACTTGAAATAGTTGCGAGGTCGCTGCCTGGCTATTGTTACGCTATAACACTGGTCAGGATTTACCTGCCATGGACCCGTAAATGAAGAAGATTTCACTGCTTAAGCGCCTTACCAATCGTCGCCAACTGATACTTTCCGGTTTAGCGCTGGCGGTGTTATCACCGCGTGCGGTGCAGGCCAAAGAACAGAACAGCGATTTGCGCGTTAGTCCGCGTCATACGCCACCGAAACCCGCCAGCAACGGCAAACGCATCGTGATGATCGATCCCGGCCACGGCGGCATCGATTCCGGCGCCGTCGGCGAAGAGGGCTCGGAAGAGAAACACATTGTGCTGGCGATCGCCAATACCGTGAAGACGCTGCTGCAATCGCATCCACGCATCGAAGTGCGCCTGACGCGCGACAGCGACCACTTTATTCCGCTCTATCAGCGCGTCGAAATCGCCCACCAGCACGGCGCTAACCTGTTTATGTCGATTCACGCCGATGGCTACACCAGCCCGGATGCTAACGGCGCATCGGTGTTTGCCCTTTCCAATCGCGGTGCCAGCAGCGCGATGGCGCGATACCTTTCGCAGCGTGAAAACGATGCAGACAAAGTGGGCGGTGCTGAGGTGCAGGATAAAGATCATTACCTCAACCAGATTCTGTTCGATCTGGTGCAGACCGATACCATTCGCAACAGCCTGACGCTGGGTAAACACGTCCTCGATCAGATTCGCCCGGTGCATCATCTGCACAGCCAGCACACCGAACAGGCCGCGTTTGCGGTGCTGAAATCGCCGTCGATTCCTTCGGTGCTGGTGGAAACCTCCTTTATTACCAATCCGCGTGAAGAGCAGCTGCTTGGCACGCAGGCGTTCCGCCAGAAAATTGCCAGCGCCATTGCCGACGGCATCGCCCGCTACTTCGATGAGGTCGATCGTCGCGAAGCATAGCCTTCATCCTGTGGTAGAATCGCGGCAAATTTCCGGAACGAGTGACTGATGAGCAATCCCGATATTTCCCGCGTCAAAGCCTTTTTGCTGGCGCTGCAAGATGATATTTGCGCCCAATTAGCGGCGGAAGATGGCAAGGCGAGCTTTGCCGAAGATGAGTGGCAACGTCCCGGCGGCGGCGGCGGACGCAGTCGCGTATTGCGTGATGGCGCGGTGTTTGAACAAGCCGGCGTTAACTTCTCGCACGTGCATGGCGATCAAATGCCCGCGTCCGCCACCGCGCATCGTCCTGAACTGGCCGGGCGCAGCTTTGAAGCGATGGGCGTATCGCTGGTGGTGCATCCATCCAATCCTTATGTGCCCACCAGCCACGCCAACGTGCGCTTCTTTATTGCGGAAAAACCGGGCGCCGATCCGGTGTGGTGGTTTGGTGGCGGTTTCGATCTTACGCCCTATTACGGCTTCGAAGAGGATGCGCTGCACTGGCATCAAACCGCGCACGATCTATGCCAGCCGTTTGGTGAGGAGGTTTATCCGCGCTACAAAAAGTGGTGCGACGATTACTTCTACCTTAAGCATCGCGACGAGCAGCGCGGTATCGGCGGCCTGTTTTATGACGACCTGAACACGCCCGATTTCGATTACTGCTTCGATTTCATGCAGGCAGTCGGCAACGGTTTTGCCAACGCCTACCTGCCGATTGTGGCCAGGCGCAAAGCGCTGCCGTGGGGCGATCGCGAGCGCCAGTTCCAGCTCTATCGTCGTGGTCGCTACGTCGAGTTCAATCTGGTGTGGGATCGCGGCACGCTGTTTGGCCTGCAAACCGGCGGCCGCACCGAATCCATTTTGATGTCGATGCCACCGCTGGTGCGCTGGGAATACGATTATCAGCCAGAAGCCGATTCCCCCGAAGCCGCCTTGTACCGCGATTTCCTGCCAGTCAAAGATTGGTTGAAGCTACATAATTAACCAACCGCACACCCCGTAGCGGCGCGATTTATCGCGCAATGAATGGCGCCGCGACAAGGTGTGCAGAATTTCATTGCGGCGCAACACATTCGCCAATCAAATCGTTACAACGGCTCGGTCTGCGCCTCCACCACCGCTAACGCCACCATATTCACGATGCGCCGCACCGAGGCGATACGCGTCAACACATGCACCGGCTTGCTGATCCCCATCAACACCGGGCCCACCGTGACACCTTCGGAGCAGGAGACGCGCAGCAGGTTATAGCTGATACGCGCCGCTTCGACGTTCGGCATAATCAGCAAATTCGCGGTGCCTTTCAGCGGGCTGTTCGGCATCAGTTCACGGCGAATGCTCTCGACCAGCGCCGCATCACCGTGCATTTCGCCGTCAATCTCCAGATCCGGGGCGCATTGCTGAATCAACGCGAGTACGTCACGCATTTTGCGCGCGCCCGGCGCATTTGAGGTGCCAAAGCTGGAGTGCGACAGCAGCGCCACGCGCGGTTCAATGCCGAAGCGTCGCACCGTTTCCGCCGCCAGCAGCGTGATATCCGCTAGCTGTTCTGCGCTGGGATCTTCATTAACGTAGGTGTCAGCTATAAAGGTATTACCGCTCGGCAATAGCAACGCATTCATCGCGCCCGCCACCTTCACGTCCTCTCGCAGCCCAAACACTTTCTCCACCACATCATAATGTTCCTGATAATCGCCGATGGTGCCGCAGATCAGCGCATCGGCTTCACCGCGATGCACCATGATCGCGCCAATCAGCGTGGGATTACCGATCACCGCGCGCTGGGCAGTTTCCGGCGTCACGCCGCGCCGTTTCATGATCTGGTAATACTCATTCCAGTACTCTTTGAAACGTGGATCGGACTCGTTATTGACGATCTCAAAATCTTTGCCCGCCTCGATCTTCAAACCCTGCTTTTGCAGACGCATAGCGATGACGTTCGGCCGGCCAATCAGAATCGGCTTCGCCAGCCCTAACGTCACCAGCTCCTGCGTGGCATGCAGCACGCGCACCTCTTCGCCTTCTGCCAGCACCACGCGTTTGGGATCTCTACGCGCCTGCGAAAAGATCGGCTTCATAAACAGGTTGGTTTTATAGACGAACTCGGTGAGCTGCTCACGATAAGCATCAAAATCCTCAATCGGTCGCGTGGCGACACCCGATTCCATCGCCGCTTTCGCCACCGCGGGCGCAATCTGCACGATTAAACGCGGATCAAACGGTTTGGGGATCAAGTATTCCGGGCCGAAACTCAGATCCTGATCGTCATACGCCGACGCCACCACATCGCTCTGTTCCGCCTGTGCCAGCGCCGCAATCGCGTGCACCGCCGCCAGCTTCATCTCCTCATTAATCGCCGTGGCACCCACATCCAGCGCGCCACGGAAGATAAACGGGAAGCACAACACGTTGTTCACCTGATTGGGGAAATCAGAGCGCCCGGTGCAGATAATCGCGTCGGGCCGCACCTGTTTGGCCAGCGGCGGCATGATTTCCGGCTCGGGATTGGCCAGCGCCAGAATCAGCGGATCCTGCGCCATCTTCTGCACCATCTCCGGCGTCAGCGCTTTGGGGCCGGAACAGCCAAGGAAAATATCCGCGCCGCCAATCACCTCGTCCAGCGTGCGTGCGCCGCTGTCGGCCACCGCATAGGCCGCTTTGGTCGGCGTCATATTCGGCTCGCGATCGCGATAGATCACCCCTTTGGAATCGCACACCACAATGTTGTGCTGCTGCATGCCGAGCGCTACCAGCAGATTCAGGCAGGCAATCGCCGAAGCCCCTGCGCCGGAAACCACCAGCCGCACCTCGCTGATGGCTTTTTTAACGATGGTTAAGCCGTTGAGCACCGCCGCGGTACAGATGATCGCCGTGCCGTGCTGATCGTCGTGGAATACCGGGATCTGCATGCGCTCACGCAGCTGTTGCTCAATATAGAAACACTCGGGCGCTTTGATATCTTCCAGATTGATGCCACCAAAAGTGGGTTCCAGCGCGGCAATCACCTCAATCAACTTATCGGGATCGCGCTCATCGATTTCGATATCAAACACGTCAATGCCGGCGAACTTTTTAAACAGCACGCCCTTGCCTTCCATCACCGGCTTACTCGCCAGCGCGCCAATGTTACCCAGCCCCAGCACCGCGGTGCCGTTGGAGATCACCGCCACCAGATTGCCACGCGCGGTGTATTTGCGCGCCGCCAGCGGATCGGCGGCAATTTCCAGACAAGGCGCAGCGACGCCGGGCGAATAGGCCAGCGCCAGATCGCGCTGCGTGGCTAACGGTTTGGTGGGTGAAACCTGAATTTTTCCGGGCGTAGGGAATTGATGAAAATCGAGCGCGCTTTGCTTGAGTTGATCGTCCATTGCGCATCCTTTGGCATCGCTAAATAGGCATTCAGTATAGGAATGTGGGGCACAAAAGAGGGTGAAGGCGCTCAAAGAACGCACAGACTGAAAGGCACGGATTGCCACCGCTTCGCCTGCGGGATCGGCACAGCCTGCTATCCTTATTGATGGCAAAAAGCGTAGCTGAACCGTTTAGGCCAGTCCTCCTTTCACTATCGCACCTCTTAAGCGCCACGACGCCACAATCAGAGAAAACGCATTTTCTTCGTGTAACGTCTGTAGCACTGTGTTGGACCAATACTTAACAGGAATGGGTGCAACACCTTTGCCCACATTATTGCTAATCAAGGAGTTAAGTGATGAACCAGCTAGATGCATTGAAACAATACACCACCGTGGTGGCGGACAGCGGCGATATCGAATCCATTCGCCATTACAATCCAGAAGACGCGACCACCAACCCCTCATTGATTCTGAAAGCCGCCGGTCTTGAGGGTTATAAACATCTGATTGATGACGCCATCGACTACGCGAAAAAACAGGGCGGCAGCAAAGAGACGCAAATCATCAACGCCAGCGACAAAGTGGCGATCAACCTCGGTATGGAAATTCTGAAAAGCATACCGGGCCGTGTTTCGACCGAAGTGGATGCGCGCCTCTCCTTCGATCGTGGCATGTGTGTCACCAAAGCCGAGAAGCTGGTGCGTCTGTACGAAGAGCACGGCATCGACCGCTCACGCATTCTGATCAAACTGGCGTCAACCTGGGAAGGCATCAAAGCCGCCGAGGAGCTGGAGAAAAACGGTATTCAGTGCAACCTGACGCTGCTGTTCTCCTTTGCTCAGGCGCGTGCCTGTGCCGAAGCCGGTGTGTTCCTGATTTCTCCGTTTGTTGGCCGTATTTACGACTGGTACAACACCCGCAAACCGATGGATCCGTATGTGGTCGATGAAGATCCGGGCGTGAAATCTGTGCGCCGTATCTACGATTACTACAAGAAGCACCGTTACAGCACCGTCATCATGGGTGCCAGCTTCCGTAAAGTGGAACAGATTCAGGCGCTGGCCGGCTGCGACCGTTTGACCATTTCCCCTAACCTGCTGGAAGAGCTGGCCAACAGCGACGCGCCGCTGGAGCGTAAGCTGGAGCCATCAACCGAAGGTTTCCATCAGCCGGCTTCACTTTCAGAAGCGGAATTCCGCTGGGAACACAATCAGGATCCGATGGCGGTAGAAAAACTGTCAGACGGCATCCGTCAGTTCGCCGTCGACCAGCAGAAGCTGGAAGACGTGCTCTCTTCTCGTCTGTAATCCGCACTCACTCTTATGGCGGATGGGCATTGGCTCATCCGCTATCGCCAAATCACAAGGGAGAACCTTATGTCTTCACGCAGAGAGTTGGCTAACGCAATTCGTGCACTCAGCATGGATGCGGTACAAAAAGCAAATTCCGGGCACCCAGGTATGCCGATGGGCATGGCAGATATCGCCGAAGTGTTATGGCGCGATGTGTTGAAACACAATCCCAACAATCCGGCGTGGGCCGATCGTGACCGTTTTATTCTTTCCAACGGTCACGGCTCGATGCTGCTCTACAGCCTGCTGCATCTCACCGGTTACGACCTGCCGATGGAAGAGTTGAAAAACTTCCGTCAGCTGCACTCTAAAACGCCGGGACACCCTGAACTCGGTTACACGCCAGGCGTGGAAACCACCACCGGCCCGCTCGGCCAGGGCCTGGCCAACGCGGTAGGTTTAGCGATTGCCGAACGCACGCTGGCGGCGCAGTTTAACCGTCCCGGCCACGACATCGTCGATCACCACACCTACGTGTTTATGGGCGATGGTTGTTTGATGGAAGGCATCTCGCACGAAGTGAGCTCGCTGGCCGGTACGCTCGGCCTCGGCAAACTGATTGGCTTCTACGATCACAACGGCATCTCCATCGATGGTGAAACCGAAGGCTGGTTCACCGACGACACGCACAAACGTTTCGAAGCCTACAACTGGCACGTCATCGGTAGCGCAGAAGGTATCGATGGCCACGATTCGGCAGCGATCGCTGCGGCGATTAAAGAGGCGCAAAGCGTTACCGACAAGCCGTCACTGATTATCTGTCGCACCACTATCGGTTTCGGCTCGCCGAACAAAGCCGGTAAAGAGGAGTCGCACGGCGCGGCGCTGGGCGAAGAAGAAGTGGCGTTGACGCGGCAGAAACTGGGCTGGCACTATCCGCCGTTTGAGATCCCGAAAGAGATTTATCAGCAGTGGGATGCCAAAGAAGCGGGCGCGCAGCGCGAGAAATCCTGGGATGATAAGTTTGCCGCTTATAAAGAGGCACACCCCGAGTTGGCGCAGGAGTTTACCCGTCGTCTGAGCGGTGAAATGCCGGCTAACTGGAGTAGCGAAGTGCAGAAGTTTGTTGAAGAGCTGCAGGCTAATCCACAGAAAATCGCCAGCCGTAAAGCCTCACAAAATACGCTGGAAGTGTTTGGCAAGCTGCTGCCGGAATTCCTCGGCGGCTCAGCGGATCTGGCACCCAGTAACCTCACCATCTGGTCGGGCTCAAAATCGATCAAAGAGGATAGTGCCGGTAACTACATTCACTACGGCGTACGTGAATTTGGTATGACGGCGATCGGCAACGGCATCGCGCATCACGGCGGCTTCGTGCCATACACCGCTACCTTCCTGATGTTCGTCGAGTACGCGCGTAATGCGGTGCGCATGGCCGCGCTGATGAAGGCGCGTCAGGTGCTGGTCTATACGCATGACTCCATCGGCCTCGGCGAAGATGGTCCGACACACCAGCCAGTTGAGCAGATTGCCAGCCTGCGCGTTACGCCAAACATGAGTGTGTGGCGTCCGTGCGATCAGGTGGAAACCGCCGTGGCGTGGCAAGCCGCCGTTGAGCGCCATCATGGGCCAACCGCGCTGATCCTGTCGCGTCAGAACCTGCTGCAGCCTGAGCGCAGCAAAGAGCAGGTGGCGAATATTGCGCGCGGTGGCTATGTGCTGCAGGACAGCAACGGCACGCCGGATGCGATCATCATCGCCACCGGTTCGGAGATTGAAATCGCGCTGGGCGCGGCGGATAAACTCACCGCTGCTGGCCATAAGATTCGCGTGGTTTCGCTGCCGAGCACCGACGTGTTTGATAAGCAGGATGTCGCGTATCGCGAATCGGTGCTGCCATCCGGCGTGAAAGCGCGTGTGGCAGTCGAAGCCGGCATTGCTGATTACTGGTACAAGTATGTTGGTCTGGATGGCGCGATTGTCGGTATGACCACCTTTGGTGAGTCAGCCCCCGCCGGCAAACTGTTCCCGGAATTCGGTTTCACCGTCGAGAACATCGTCAGCCATACTGAAGCTTTACTCAAGCCGCACTAATCGATCTGGCCCTGCGTCTTTTTGGCGTAAGGGCCATTTTTTGATCACAGCCTGAAACAGAAAAAAATCCGCCCTGCCCCCTTCACGCCTCGCGCAAACTGATTACTATAAGCTTTCCTCCGATTCTTATAGCGGACGCTTTCCCGTTGAAAAAACGTACTCCTTTTTTACTGGCCTTAATGGTTTCTGTGCTTCCATTAAAAAGCATGGCGCAGTCGTCGCCCGATCCGCTGTTGGCATCGCAAATTGTTGATCGCTACGCCGAGCACATTTTCTATGGCAGCGGCGCAACCGGCATGGCGCTGGTGGCGATTGATGGCAATCAGCGGGTTTTCGCCAGCTTTGGTGATACGCGCCCCGGCAACAACGTGCGTCCGCAGCCCGATTCGGTGATTCGTATTGCCTCGCTCAGCAAGCTGATGACCAGCGAAGTGATGGTGAAGATGGCCGAACGCGGTCAACTGCGTCTTGACGATCCGCTCAGCAAATACGCGCCGCCTGGCGCACGCGTGCCAAGCTATAACGGCCAGCCGATTCGCCTGATTAACCTCTCCACCCACACCAGCGGCCTGCCGCGCGAACAGCCTGGCGGTAAACCGCATCGTCCGGTGTTTGTCTGGCCGACCAAGTCCGATCGCTGGCAGTGGCTGAGCGGAGCGGCATTAAAGGCCGCGCCAGGCACCAATGCCGCCTATTCCAACCTGGGCTTTGATCTGCTGAGCGATGCGCTCGCCAAAGCGGCGGGCATGCCCTATCCAGCACTGTTCCAGCAGTTGATAACGCGCCCGTTAGGTATGAAAGACACCACCTTTACGCCGTCACCGGATCAGTGTCAGCGTCTGATGATTGCCGAGAAAGGTGCCAGTCCGTGTAACAACACGCTGGCGGCCATCGGTAGCGGCGGCGTTTACTCAACGCCAGACGATATGGGCCGCTGGATGCAGCAGTTCCTTAACTCGGCGGTGAATCACCGCACGCCGCAAATTGATCGCCTGCAAACGCTGATTTATCGTCGTGACCAGCTAACCAAAGTGGAAGGCATGGATGTGCCGGGCCGCGCCGATGCGCTGGGCATGGGTTGGGTCTATATGGGGCCGAAGGAAGGTCGTCCGGGGATTATTCAGAAAACCGGCGGTGGCGGCGGCTTCATTACCTATATGGCGATGGTGCCGCAGCACAACGTCGGCGTGTTTGTGGTGGTGACTCGCTCGCCGTTAACGCGTTTCACCCCGATGAGCGATGGCGTGAATAATATGCTGACCGAGCTGGTGGGCAATCAATCGGGTTCACCGATGACGGTGCAAGCCATCCGCTAACTGGGTTGTGGTGCAGGCTGTAGCGGCGCAATTCATTGCGCGATAAATCGCGCCGCTACGGAATGTGCAATGATTTAATGCTGCACGTGGTATTAACGCGACTGCACCGGATTTTGCGATTCAGTAACCCATAATGTTGGCCAATCCTCACTGCTGTGCCACGCATCGCAGGTCTTCTCTTCCGCATACTCCGCCAGCACAAACTCGTTGCCGTCATACTGCCAGCGCGTTGCCACGCCGCAATCCCCCAAACCACGTCCTTTACTGAAGGTGTAGAGCAATCCATGGCTGGCATCAAATTCCGCGTTCACCAACTCCAGCTGATTATCCCCGCGTGACGGCGGCGTAAACGGCAGCGTTAAGCTCAGACCGCGCGACACATAAGGCTGCGTGCGCGTCACTTCAAAGGCCAGATCGATCACGTTATACGCACCGGTTTCGCAGCTGATCAGCAGCAGCGCTTTGCTGTCGGTCAGCGGCGACACGCTCACTTCACGCCGCAGTGGATCGAGCGAGCAGTTATCGGTATTCACCCGCCAGGTACCAAAATCAATTAAACCGCTGGTCTCTTCCTGCGTCAGCGGCGGCGGCGGCGGCGGCGGTAATGGCGAAGGTAACGCCGGCAACGCTGGCTGCGGCGGTACATCCCACTGCACGCGGTCGCCACGCTTCACCCAGGCGCTGGCACCGTTGACGCGGCCCTGCACGTCATCCATCAACAGTAATGCCGCCTTCATACCGCTGAGCGGAATAGTGGCGTTGGCTTTATAGGTCAGCTGCAGATTTTGCGCATCCAGCGTCTGCGCCAGAAACTCGTCGATGGCGATAGCATTACTGGTCGCCAGATGATGCGGTTCCACCGTCCAGTGTTTAAGGTCTGGTGTGAGACGGCGTTGATCGAGTAGCAGGTTATCCTTGAGCGGGCCGCCCGGCAGCTCACCGCTGTATGCGCTGCCGTAATCAATACGCAGCAAGGGACGATCGTTGACGCCAGCATGACGTGAGAGCGTCATCACTAAGCCGTTGTCACCGGGAAAACTGCGTGCCACGCAAAAAGCCGCGTTGTTACAGGTCAGTTGCCAGTCAGAAAATGACTTTTGCAGTGGCTGAGCCTGAACGCACGCGACAAAAAGAAAGGGCATTAAAAGCAGTAACTTCATCCAATACGACATCAAAAAAATCGGTCCCCAAATTCCTGGAAAGAAAATAATAGCGCAACGGGAACGCTGTCAGCAGGCCTAAACTGTGAGCCGGCCCTAAAAGCGAGGTTAACCGCTGAAAAAGCCGTCACCTGTGGCGAACGGGTACTGGATGGGGCAAGCGCTCATCATCCGTTTTGACCAATTACTGCTCAATCGGATTCGTCGGACTCTTGTTAACTCATCACAAAACGGTCAAATACACACAAAAGGTCATAAGCGGTCATGTTAGGTTAAATCCATGTTTTGGATTTGCAACGCGCGTAGAACGCGGATTTCGCGCCATTAGGCTTATTTATGTGAGACATATCACTTAATTTTGATAACCAGACATCTCATTTACATATAAGACAGATCCAGATCACTCTAATCAGCTAAGGCGTTTTGGTGACTGTGGACTCGTGCGCAGCCCACACTTTCTAAATGCGCTATCCAGTAATTTATAGCCATCGGAGGTTAGTTATGTTGCCGATTGAAAGACAGCAGCGAATTATTGACGAATTAAATTTAAATGGTCGGGTCATTGTCGCTGAATTAGTCACGTTATGTCAGGTTTCACAAGAAACTATTCGGCGTGATTTAACGCAGCTGGAGAAACGTGGTCTGTTACAACGCAGTCACGGTGGTGCGGTACCCGCAAAACGACAGGCCGCCAACATTCAGGGAAATACGCGAGGTGTTAACGAGTATGAATTATCTTTCCGCCAGAGAGTCAATGAACATGTTGATGCAAAAATGGCTATTGCCAAACGCGCACTCGATTTCATTAGCCCCGGCGATTGTATATTACTCGATAGCAGCACCACTTGCTGGTATTTAGCGCGACAGCTGCCGGATATTGAATTAACGGTATTAACCAATTCCATCAGGATTGTGCAAACCCTTGCGGCGCGCGGCAGCATCCGCACCATCTGTCTGGGGGGAGAATATTCTGACCGTTATGAAGATTTCCACGGCGTCGTCGCCGAGCAACCGCTCAGGGAATTTCAGATCAATAAGATCTTTTTCTCCTGTAGCAGTTTAGGCAATGACGGTTATTTACGTGAAGGTAACGAAAACAACGCACATTTAAAACAGCAAATGTTATTAGCAGCGGAAAGAAAACATCTGCTGCTGGACGGGAGTAAATTCCTGCGGCCCTCATTCGCGCGTATTTGTCATTATCGCGATGTGGACTTTCTCATTACTGACCAATTAAAAGATAAAGAGCTGGAACAAGAATTAGCGTGGAACGGCGTCAATATTATTGATTGCTCCCAGCGCAGCCATTCTATGCAGCTAATAAAAAATTAAATCGGAGTCTTTATGAAAAAACATCTTATCGCCTGTTCTCTGCTCGCCCTGTTTGCCGCCTCCGGCGCGCAGGCTGCTGACAAATTACGCATGGGCATCGTGGTGAAAATTGGCGGTATTCCGTGGTTCAACGCCATGGAAGCGGGCATCAAGAGTGAAGCGGCGAAACGCGGCATTGACGCGTGGATGGTGGGACCAACGGCGGCCGATCCGGCTCTGCAGGTGCGCGCTATCGAAGATTTGATTGCCCAGAAGGTCGACATCATTGGCGTGGTGCCAAATGACCCGAAAGTACTGGAACCGGTGCTGAAGCGCGCCCGTGATGCCGGCATTGAAGTGATCACCCACGAATCGCCGGATCAGAAAGGCGCTAACTGGGACTTCGAACTGGTGGATGCGCCGACGCACGGCATCAACCATATGAAAGCGCTGGCGAAATGCATGCATGAAGAGGGCAAATACGCCATGTACGTCGGCAGCCTGACCGTGCCGTTGCACCAGCAGTGGACCGACGCCGCGCTGAATTATCAGAAAGAACACTATCCGAAGATGCAGATGGTCACCGACAAGTTTGGCGTCGGCGAATCGCTGGATGACTCGATTCGCACCACTAACGAACTGATGTCCAAGTATCCGGATTTGAAAGGAATTATGGCCTTTGGTTCACAAGGTCCGATTGGCGCCGGTCGCGCGGTGATGAACCGTAACAAGATCGATCAGGTCTGCGTAATTGGCGCCTTTAGTCCTGGCCAGGGCGCATCGCTGGTGCAGCGTGGCGCGATCAAAGGCGGCTACATCTGGAATCCACAAACCGCAGGCGAAGTGTTCGTACGTATCGCCGACATGATGCAGAAGAAAGAGCCAATCACCGACGGAATGACCATCGAGGGTTTGGGCAAAGTGAAAGTTGACGAGGCGACCCACACCATCCTCGGCAACAACACCGAAAGCCTGGACAAAGAGAACCTGCCAAAACTGGTGAAAATGGGGCTGTAATGATGAATGAGGTGATCCCACAGACGCTGATTGCGCTCGACAACCTGTCGAAAACATTTGGTGGCAACCGCGCACTGAGCGATATCTCGCTGACCTTACTGGCTGGCGAAGTGCACTGTCTCGCTGGCACCAACGGCTGTGGCAAGAGCACCTTAATCAAAGTCATTTCCGGGGTGCACGCCCCGGATAGCGGCAGCCGCATCACGCTGGGCGACGGCCCGAGCTTTCCGCGTCTGACCACTCGCCAGGCGCGTGACTTTGGCATCCAGGTGATTTATCAGGATCTGTCGCTGTTCCCCAACCTCAGCGTGGCGGAAAACATCGCCTTCGAGCACAACCTGAATAGCCTGCTCGGCTGGCATCGCAAAGCCAAACTGCGTGAAACCGCGCAGCGCATCATTGATGAACTGAAGTTTGAACTCGATCTCGATGAGAAAGTGGCGTCGCTGTCAATTGCGCAGCGTCAGCAAGTGGCGATCTGCCGCGCGCTGGTCGCCGATGCGCGGCTGGTGATCATGGATGAGCCGACGGCGTCGCTGACGCGCACCGAAGTGAATCAGCTGCTGCGCACCGTGCGTTACCTGAAAGACAAAAACATCTGCGTGGTGTTTGTCAGCCATCGACTGGATGAAGTGCTGGAGATCTCAGATCGCGTGACGGTGATCCGCGACGGCCGCAAAATGGGCTGCTGGCCCGCCAAAGCGATGACGCCGCACCATCTGACCGAACTGATGACCGGCCTGAAGCTCGACTATCAGCTGAAAACGCCGACGCGCCATGACGATCGCCTGATCCTCGAAGTCGAAAAACTGACGCGCGCCGGACAATACCATGACGTTAATTTCAAACTCTATCAGGGCGAAGTGCTGGGCCTGTGCGGCCTTTTAGGCTCGGGACGCACCGAACTGGCGCTGTCGCTGTTTGGCATGACCAAACCGGATAGCGGCAAGATCTGGCTCGACAGCAAACCGGTGCGCTTCCGTGGGCACGAAGATGCGATCAAAGCCGGCATCGGCTACGTCTCCGAAGATCGCTTAACCCTGGGTTTGGTGCAGCAACAATCGGTGGCCGACAACATGGTGCTGCCGATCCTCGACAAGCTGCAAAACCGTTTCCACCTGATTGATGAATACCGCAAGAACAAGCTGATCCTGCAGTGGATTCAGCAGCTTGGTGTACGCGTCGCCGATCCCAATCTGGCTATCTCCACGCTCTCCGGCGGCAACCAGCAGAAAATCGTGCTGGCGAAATGGGTGCTGACCCAGCCGCGCATCCTGATCCTTGATTCGCCCACCGTTGGCGTGGATGTCGGCGCTAAAGCCAGCATCTATCAGCTAATTCATCTGCTGGCGAAAGAGGGTTTGTCGATCATCCTGATTTCCGACGAAGTGCCGGAGGTTTGGTACAACTGCGACCGCATCCTGCACTTCCGTGATGGCACCGTTCATGCCGAATACCAACCCGATACCGTTGAGCAACAGCAGCTGGCGGAGGTGATCAATGCCTGATTTTTCTCGTTTACGTCCGAGCTCCAGCCAGGGCTGGCTGGCCTGGGTTTTGCTGGCGTTCATTGTGTTTTTCTCTGCCGCCAGCGATCAGTTCCTGACGGTGCAAAACCTGCTGGATCTGGCAGAAAGCTACGCCGTGACCGGCATCTTTGCCCTCGGCCTGTTTGTGGTGCTGGTGACCGGCGGCATCGATATCTCCTTTGCTGCGGTGGCGTCGGTGGTGCAATACCTGATCGCCTCGCTGTTTGTGCAGTTCCAGTTTGATAACGCCCTGCTCAGCATCCTGCTGGCGGTGGTGTGCGGCACGCTGTTTGGCGTGATCAACGCCCTGCTGATCACCACGCTGCGCGTCGTCTCGATCATCATCACCATCAGCATGCAGTCGCTGCTGTTTGGCCTGTTGATGTGGGTAACCGGCGGCAAAAGCCTCTATTCGCTGCCGGACTGGTGGATCACGCTGCGCAGCGTGCTGCCATTCACCTGGCAAGGCAACAGCTTCCAGATTGGCTTGCCGCTGGTGACCATGCTGGTGATTGCCGGACTCACCGCGCTGCTGCTGAACAAAACCAATCTCGGTCGCCAACTGTATGCGGTGGGCGGCGATGCGGAATCGGCGCGCCGCATCGGTATTCGCGTCGGTCTGATTCATGTCTTCGCCTATGGCTGGCTGGGTGCCATGGCGGCGATTGGCGGCTTGGTGCAGGTCTATCGCATGGGCGAAGTGGTGCCAAATGCGCTGGTCGGCGGCGAGCTGGATGTGCTGGCCGCCACCGTTCTTGGCGGTGCCAGCCTGATGGGCGGCAAAGGCACGGTGAGCGGCACGCTGATGGGTGTCTTTCTTATCGCCATCCTGAAGAACGGCCTCAACCTGATTGGCGTCTCCAACTACTTCATGAACATCGTGGTGGGCGGCGTGATCATGGTGGCTATTGCCGTGACTCACTACAAAAAACGTAAAGAAACTGATGTCAGTTTCGTCTAACGGGAGCCGCATCAACATGAAATCACTCTCTGCTCTGCGTCCGGACGGCACCAATATCGGCCTGATGCTGTTAATCGCGCTGGCGCTGGCGATCTTTACCGTCATGTTGCCGGGTCGCTTTCTCACTGATTCGACCTTTATGAGTATGGCATTTCAGCTGCCTGAGCTGGGCTTGCTGACGCTGGCGATGTTTATCGCCATTCTCAGCGGCGGACTGAATCTGGCAATCATCGCCACCGCCAACCTGACGGCGCTGTTTATCGCCTGGACGCTGATGCGCGCCCTGCCCGCCGATGCCGGCACTGGCATGCAACTGCTGTGGCTGTTTATTGCGATTATCGGCGCGATGCTGATTGCGGCGGTGATCGGCGTGATTACCGGCGTGATGGTGACGCGCATCGGTGCGCACCCGATTCTGGTGACGCTCGCGACCATGATGACGCTGAACGGTATCGGCATCTGGCTGACCAAAGGCGCGGCCGTCAGCGGCATGCCGTCGGTGGTGCAGGCGCTCGGTTCCAACACGCTGCTTGGCGTTCCGCTGCCGCTGTGGGTGTTCCTGTTTGCCGCCGCGCTGCTGGCGCTGTTCCTCGGCAAAACCCGCGCCGGTAAATGCATCTATATGGGCGGCAGCAACATCAACGCCACCTGGTTTAGCGGCATCAATACGCATCGCATGGTGATTCTGGTGTACGTCATCTCCAGCCTGCTGTGCGTGTTGGCCGGTTTGATCATGATGGCGCGCTTCAACTCGGCGCGTATGGGTTACGGCGATGCGTATCTGCTGCTGACGGTGCTGGCCATTATCCTTGGCGGCACCGACCCGAATGGCGGGTTTGGTCGCGTGACCGGCGTGGTGCTGGCGCTGATCGCCCTGCAAGTGCTCTCCACCGGCTTCAACCTGATGAACATCAGCCAGCACGTTAGCCTGGCAATGTGGGGCGCGGTGCTGATTGTGGTGTTGGCCTTCAAACAATTCAAAACTCGCTTTAACGAACATCGTGCCGTCAAGCTCAGCAAACTGGCGGCGGCGCTTAACCCTTTGACCGAAAAAAAGGAAGTATGATGCGTATTCAAGTCTCCCCGTCGTTGATGTGTATGAATCTGATGGAGATCAAGCACCAGCTCGCCGTGCTGGACTCCCGCGCCGACTTCCTGCATATCGACATTATGGATGGTCACTACGTGAAAAATATCACGCTGTCGCCGTTCTTTATTGAGCAGATTCGCCCGTTCACCAAAGTGGCGCTGGATGTGCATTTGATGGTCGAGCAGCCTACCGATTTCATAGAAGTGATTGCCAAAGCGGGTGCCGATTACATCTGCCCGCACGCCGAAACCATCAACCGCGATGCATTCCGGGTGATTAATATGATCCGCAGCTTCGGCAAGAAAGTGGGTGTGGTGCTTAACCCCGCTACGCCGGTCTCCTTTATTCATCACTACATTCATCTGGTGGATAAAATCACCGTGATGACGGTGGATCCCGGCTACGCCGGACAACCGTTTATTCCGGAAATGGTGCAGAAGGTGCAAGAGCTGAAAGCGCTGAAGCAGGCCAACGGCTATCAATATCTGATTGAGATCGACGGTTCCTGCAATACCCGCACCTACAACACGCTGGTCGGCGCGGGTGCAGAAGTGCTGATTGTCGGCACCTCCGGCCTGTTCAATATTCATGACGATCTGGAAACCGCCTGGAATATGATGCGCGAAAGCATTGATGAGGCTCAGGGATTGGCGCAGGTATCCGCATGAAAAAATGCTGGCTCGGTATCGACATTGGCGGCACCGGCACACGTCTGCAGCTGATGGAAGCAGGCCGCGTTTGGTCGAGCTTCCGTAAAGTGCCGACGGCCAGCTGGGCGCAGCAGCCTGATGCGCTTAACGCGTTGGGCCAGTTAATCAGCGAAACGCTGGAGCAGCAGCCAGTTAGCGGCGTGATGCTCGGATTACCCGGCATTCTCAGCCGTGACCGCCAGCAGGTGATTTCGCTGCCGTTTATTCAGGCGCTGGATCAGCAACCGGTTGCCGCGCGCCTCACCGAACGCCTTGGCGTACCGGTGGCGATGGACAAAGATGTTAACCATCTGATGCTGTGGGATTTACTGCAGCTGGAGCAGCTGCCAGACAGCGCGGTGGGTTTGTATCCCGGCACCGGCATGGGCAACAGCCTGTGGCTTAACGGCCAGTTTTATCATGGTCAACACGGTGGCGCGGGTGAGCTTGGTCATGTGCCTGTTGCCGGCAACGATCTGCCCTGCCCGTGCGGCAATCGTGGCTGTGCGGAAACCGTGACGTCGGGCCATTGGCTGAGTCGCTGGGCGAGCACCCATGTGCCGGAAACTAACATGTCAGCGCTATTTACCCAGCATCGTGAGCATCCGGAGCTGCAGGCTTTTATACAGCGGCTGGCGCAACTGATTGCCACCGAGATGAACATCCTCGATCCGGAATACCTGATTCTGGGCGGCGGCGTGCTGGCGATGGCGGACTTCCCGCTGGCACAGCTGCGCAGCCAGATTCAGCAGCATCTTCGTCCACCCGCCACGCGTGAGGGTTTGAAGATTGTGTTTAGCCAATCCACCGACCACACCGGTTGTCGCGGTGCCTGTTTAGCCGCCGAACGTCTGTTCAGGAGTGCATGATGAAAGGAAAAGTGTGTGTGTTTGGCTCGTTCAACCTCGACGTAGTCGCGGTAATGAACCGCTTTCCAATGCCGGGCGAATCGCTCACCGCCCATACCAGCATGATGGGACCGGGCGGCAAAGGCGCGAACCAGGCGACGGCCGCGCTGCGCGCCGGCGCGCGCGTGCACTATATCGGTAAGATTGGTAATGATGACTTCGGCATGTTTGCGCGTCGCCATCTGGAAAAGACCGGTTTCGATGCCATTACCTTGTTTACCTGCAAGGAGAAACCGACCGGCAATGCGCTGATTTATGTCGCCGGGGACGATGCCGAGAACATGATTTCGGTCTATCCCGGCGCGAACACCACCGTAACAGCCGCCGAGGTGACGCGCTGCCAACCCACCGTTGCGGCAGCCGATATTCTGCTGGTGCAGCTGGAGAATAATCTCAGCGCCATCCAGCGCATGATCGACAACGCGCGCGCCGGCGGCACCTTTGTGATAATGAATCCCGCGCCCTGGCAAAAAGTCACCGATGCGCTGCTGGCAAAAGTGGATTTGCTGACGCCTAACAGTACCGAAGCGATGCAGCTGACCGGCGTGAAGGTCACCGACTTCGCCAGCGCGCAGCAAGCGGCAGAAAAGCTGCACCGTAAAGGCGCGCGTCAGGTAATTATTACGTTGGGGGTTTGCGGTGCGTTGCTGTCAGTAGCAGACCAGCCGCCGCTGCGTATTCCGCTGTTCCCGGCTCAGCCGCTGGATACCACCGGCGCGGGCGATGCGTTTAATGGCGCACTGGCGGCGCGGCTGGCTTCCGGCGATGAACTGCCACAGGCGGCGCTGTTTGCTTCAGCTTATGCTTCGCTGTGTGTGGAACGCTCCGGTGCAGCGCACTCGATGCCTTCGTATGCCGAAGCGCTGGCAAGACTGCAGGCGTATCCGGAATGTGTCCCGGAAACGTTGGGAGAGTGTGTTTAAGGCAAGATGGCCACACATTGCTGTAGCGGCGCAATAAATTGCGCATTTTCACATCGATGAAAAGGTCAAAAGAGCGCAATAAATTGCGCCGCTACGGTCAAAACTACGCCTGCAACCAACCGGCAATCTGCGCATGCTGCAGCAGCATAATGGCTTTACCGTCACGAATGCGGCCATCTTTCACCATCGCCAGCGCCTCCGGGAAACTCAGCTCCAGCACGGTAATCTCTTCATCCTCAACGCCACCGCCCTTGTTTGCGCGCTGTGCATCGCTGTATTCCGCGGCGAAGAAGTGGATCAGTTCAGTCACGCCGCCCGGCGACATGTAGGCTTCAAAAACTTTATCGACCTTACCCACCTGATAGCCGGTCTCTTCTATCGCTTCTTTGCGGATGCAATCTTCCGGCGAGTCGTCATCCAGCAGCCCGGCGCAGGTCTCAATCAACTCGCCACTTTCATTGCCATTGACATAAGTGGCAATGCGGAACTGACGCACCAGCAGCACGCTATTTTTTTCAGTGTTGTACAGCAGGATGGTGGCGCCGTTACCGCGATCGTACACTTCGCGCTTGTGACGCACGACTTCGCCGTTGTTGCGGGTGAGTTCGTAGGTGAAGTTGCGCAGCACAAACCAGTTTTCTGACAGCAACTTGTCTTTGATGATGTTGATCTTTAACGACATAACCGCTCCACTGCTAAATTGAGGGAGCCTGAGATGATAGGCCGAAGCGGTGGGGAAAACTATCTGAATTGTGAGGCCGGTCGCCGTGATGGGCGCTCCTGACTCAGTGCACAGAGTGTAGCGGCGCAATGGGTTGCGCGTTAAATCGCGCCGCTACGGATTGTGCAGTGGTTTGATGCGCTGCGGTAGTGATCGGCAGTACGCCAATTTATGCCGCGTTGTTAGGCCTCAAAAACCGTTGGGTTGGTCTTTCATATCGGGCAGATGGTGCGCGATACCTTTGTGGCAATCGATACAGGTTTTCCCTTCCTCAACTGCTTTGCTGTGCATCTTCGCGGCGACGGTTTTCTGCGCGGTGAAATCCATATAATCGAAGTTGTGGCAGTTACGACACTCCTGCGAATTATTGTTTTTCATCCTGCGCCACTCGTTTTGCGCCAGCTTGATGCGATGATCCTCGAACTTTTGCGGCGTATCGATGATGCCGAAAATCTTGGCATACACCTCTTTGCTCGCCTGGATCTTACGCAGCATTTTCGGGCCCCACTCGTGCGGCACGTGACAATCCGGACAGGTGGCGCGCACGCCGCTGCGGTTGTTGTAGTGCACCGTCTGCATATATTCCTGATAGACGTTATTGCGCATCTCATGGCAGCCGATACAGAACTGTTCGCGGTTGGTCATCTCCATCGCGGTGTTGAAGCCGCCCCAGAAAATGATGCCGCCAGCAAAGCCCAGAATCAGTAGCGTACCGAGCGCCAGACGGCTCGGACGCCGCCACCAGCGCCAGATGCGCAGAAGTTTCTCTTTCATCATGTCCTCACTTACCGAAGCCGTCAGCCGGTTTGAAGGTGTTTTCCACCACCGGTTTGGCATCGGTTTGCGGTACGTGACACTGCAGGCAGAAGTAGCGACGCGGCGACACGGTGCTGCTCACCAGTCCATCGCGATCGGTGAAGTGCGTTGGGCTTACGCGTGGCGCGCCGGTGGTGAGATAGCTCTGCGTGCCGTGACACTGCAGACAACGGTTGACGTTTTTCGTCACCTGATAGCCATCGACGCTATGCGGGATCACCGGCGGCTGATTCACATAGTTCAACGGCTTGCGGCTCTGCTCTTTGGGCTGATGAATGGTGCCCTGTTGCGTGGCCGTCACTTCCGGTGACTGATTGAGATCGACGCCGTTGTGGGCGTAAACCGTGCCGCCCAGCATCAGGGCGGCCAAAGTAACAAGTGTGATTAAGGGTTTCATTGCATCCTGCCTTAAATTTTTACCAGCTTGACGGCGCATTTTTTGTAATCGGTCTGCTTCGACAGCGGATCGGTGGCGTCCAGCGTGACGTTGTTGGCCAGCACGCCCGCATCAAAGAACGGCATAAATACCAGACCTTTGGGCGGCTGATTGCGACCGCGCGTTTCCACGGTGGCAAGGGTTTCGCCACGACGCGACACGACGCGGACTTTCTCGCCGCGACGGAAATTGCGCTCTTTGGCATCCAGCGGATGTATATAGAGTAGCGCCTGCGGCACTGCGCGGTGCAGCTCCGGCACGCGACGCGTCATGGTGCCGGTGTGCCAGTGCTCCAGCACGCGACCGGTACAGAACCACAGGTCGTACTCTTCATCCGGCGATTCGGCTGGCGCTTCGTAAGGCAGCGCGAAAATGGTGGCTTTACCATCCGGCTTACCGTAGAAACGCACGCCTTCACCGGCTTTGACGTAGCTGTCGTAACCTTCGCGATAGCGCCAGCGCGTCTCTTTGCCATCCACCACCGGCCAGCGCAGGCCGCGCGCCTGATGGTAAGCATCGAACGGCGCAAGATCGTGGCCGTGACCGCGTCCAAAGCTGGCGTACTCCTCGAACAAGCCTTTCTGGATGTAGAAGCCAAACTCGCGCGCTTCATCATTCAACTGGTCATCTGCCACTTCACTCAGTGGGAATTGGTTGACCTGGCCGTTGGCGTACAGCACATCAAACAGCGTTTTGTCGCGCAGCTCCGGATTCTGCGCCAGCAGCGCTTCCGGCCACACTTCCGCTACCTTGAAACGTTTGGAGAAATTCACCAGCTGCCACAGATCGGATTTTGCGTCGCCCGGCGCTTTCACCTGCTGATGCCAGAACTGAGTACGACGCTCGGCGTTGCCATACGCGCCCTCTTTCTCCACCCACATCGCAGTGGGCAGAATCAGGTCAGCCGACAAGGCGCTGACGGTGGGATAGGGATCGGAAACCACGATGAAGTTGCGCTCATCGCGCCAGCCCGGCATACGCTCCTGCGTCAGGTTCGGACCGGCCTGCATGTTGTTGTTACACATCACCCAGTAGGCGTTGAGCTTGCCATCTTTCAGCGCGCGATCCTGCGCCACGGCGTGCAAACCAATTTTGGCCGGCACCGTGCCCTGCGGCAGCTTCCACAGCTTCTCGGCGGTGGCGCGGTGTTTGTCATTATTGACCACCATGTCCGCCGGTAAACGGTGCGAGAAGGTGCCGACTTCACGCGCCGTGCCGCACGCCGATGGCTGGCCGGTGAGCGAGAACGGACCGGTGCCCGGACGTGAAATTTTGCCGGTCAATAAGTGCAGGTTGTAGCACAGGTTATTGGCCCACACGCCGCGCGTATGCTGGTTGAAGCCCATGGTCCAGTACGACACCACGTTGACTTTCGGATCGGCATACAGCTCGGCGAGGGCGATGAGTTGATCTTTCTCCACACCGCTCATTGCGCTGGCTTTTTCCACCGTGTACTCAGAGACAAACTTCGCAAACTCGTCAAAGCTCATCGGCGTGGATTCGCCGCTGTCCGGGTTCTTCGCCGAAGCCTGACGCGGATCGGTGGGGCGCAAACCGTAACCGATGTCGGTCACGCCTTTGCGTAGCGTAACGTGGTTCTGCAGGAAGGTTTTATCGACCTTGTTGTTCTGAATAATGTAGTTGGCGATGAAGTTGAGGATCGCCAGATCGCTCTGCGGTGTGAACACCATCGCGTTGTCGGCCAGCTCAAAACTGCGATGACGATAGGTGGAAAGCACCGCCACTTTGACATTCTCACTGCTGAGACGACGCGCGGTAATACGTGACCACAGAATCGGATGCATCTCCGCCATGTTCGAGCCCCACAGCACAAAGGCGTCGGCCTGCTCGATGTCGTCGTAGCAGCCCATCGGTTCGTCCATGCCGAAGGTGCGCATAAAGCCAACCACCGCTGAAGCCATGCAGTGACGCGCATTGGGATCGAGATTGTTGGTGCGGAAACCGGCTTTCATCAGCTTGGAGGCCGCGTAACCTTCCCACACCGTCCACTGACCGGAACCGAACATGCCGACCGAATCCGGGCCGTTGGCTTTCAGCGCCGCTTTGAACTTCTCTTCCATGATGTCGAAGGCTTGATCCCAGCTGACCGGGGTGAACTCGCCCTCTTTGGCATATTTACCGTCGGTCATGCGCAGCAGCGGCTGGGTCAGACGATCTTTCCCGTACATGATCTTCGGCAGGAAATAGCCTTTGATACAGTTCAGACCGCGGTTCACTTCTGCCTGCGGATCGCCCTGCGACGCCACTACGCGGCCATCCTGGGTGCCAACCAGCACGCCACAGCCGGTGCCGCAGAATCGGCACGGCGCTTTTTCCCAGCGAATTGGCGCAGCCAGCGAGGTCGCGGCTTTGGTGACGGTGGGAATGGTGAGTCCTGCAGCCGTTGCAGCAGCAGCCGCCGCATTGGCCTTCATAAAATCACGACGACTTATGCTCATGATGCTTCCTTACAAGGTTCTTCAATTTCGTCTTGCTGGTGATAGACCAGCGATACCGCCAACACGCCAGCGATGTTGCGGCTCTCTTCAATATTGCGCAGCAGTGCGGCGCTATCCGCGGCACCCAGCGTTACCGCCAGCGTGCCGCGCGCGGCGTCTTCCGCGGCGATGTCGCAATCGGCAAAGGCCAGCAGCGCACTTTTTACGGCGGGAATCGACGCCGGCCGCGCCTGAATCACCAGGCCGCAGACGTGCCAACTGTTTTCATGGTTCATGATGTAATCCTGTGGCTGAGACCGGGCAAGGCGCGATGCAGGCGCCGCAACCGGTGCAATGCTGCGGAAGGGTTTCAGGCTGTGCGATGCCGTTCGGCATCAGCAGGAAACGGATGGCTTGCTGTTCACAACTCTCCTGGCAGCTGCGGCAGTTCACGCCCAGGAAGGTGATGCAGCGGTTGTCGATGCGAATGCGCTGTGGAAACGGCTCGGTTTCACGCGCGTGGAATAGCGGCTGCGGGCAAGCGTCTACGCAGGCGGCGCAAAACGTGCATTCACCCTGCAGAAAATCGAGGTGCGGCACTTCACCGGCAGCCAGGCGGATGATGTGGGTTTCGCAGGCCGAGACGCATGTGCCGCAGCCATCACAACCCTTCTCTCCCCGCCACCATGGCAAAGCGATGCCGTCAGCAGACGCTACGCGCTGCCCGGTAAAGAGTTCACGTCGCGACAGCGCCATCGGTTCACCTTAAACGGGGGAAAGAGAGATGGTGCGTAAAATAACCTGACGCTAAAGAGGGCTATATCACCCCAAAGGGGTAAATCCCGACGTGGGATCAAGTGAAGGGGAATTGAAATAAAAACGGGGGCCAAAAGGCCCCCGTAGATGAGAATCGCTACGATTAACGCGCGTTATCGTCCGCCAGTTTCGGCGATACATCATCCTGGTCGTCAGCATGATGTTCGTGCTCTTTCATCGCTTCGGCATTAACGCGTTTGCGCACGCCAAACCAACCCAGCACGAGCACCACGGCAATCAGGGGAATCGAGGCGATGGTGTACGTGCCGTTCGGATAGTCGAACGCCATCAGCACCAGCACGCTCACCAGGAACAGCAGCGTCAACCAGGAGGTGAACGGCGCCCACGGTAGCTTAAAGCTGACATCTTCGGCTTTGCCCTCTTTGATCGCTTTGCGCAGACGCATCTGGCACACCACGATAAAGGCCCACGACGAGATGATGCCGAGTGAGGCCACGTTCAGAACGATTTCAAACACCTGCGACGGCACATAGTAGTTCAGCACCACGCCGATGATGTAAACGGCAACGGTGACCAGAATGCCGGCATACGGCACCTGCTGCTTGCTCATCTTCGACATAAACTGTGGCGCAGAACCGCCCATCGACATGGAGCGCAGAATACGGCCGGTGGAATAGAGACCCGAGTTAAGGCTCGACAACGCGGCGCTCAGCACCACGATGTTCATTACGCTACCGATATAAGGCACGCCCAGTTTGGAGAAGAAGGTCACGAACGGACTTTGCCCCGCCTGATAGGCATTCCACGGCAGCAGCAGTACCAGCAGCACCACGGAACCGACGTAGAACAGGCCGATACGCCAGATCACGCTGTTGATGGCTTTTGGCAGCATGGTCTTGGGATCTTTACATTCGCCTGCTGCGGTACCTACCAGCTCAATCGAGGCGAAGGCGAACACCACGCCCTGCACCAACACCAGCGCTGGCAGCAAGCCGTGCGGGAAGAAGCCGCCGTTATCGGTGATCAGATGGAAGCCGGTGGTATTGCCGTCCAGCGGTTTACCGCTGCCGAGGAACACCACGCCGACAATCAGGAACACCACGATAGCCAGCACTTTCACCAGCGCGAACCAGAACTCCATCTCGGCGAACCACTTCACGCCGATCATGTTCATGGTGCCGACAATCGCCAGCGCGCCTAGCGCAAACACCCACTGCGGCACATCGCCAAACGCGCCCCAATAGTGCATATAAAGCGCGACTGCGGTGATATCGACGATACCGGTCATCGCCCAGTTAACGAAATACATCCAGCCCGCAACGTAAGACGCTTTTTCCCCAAGGAATTCACGCGCATAAGAAACAAAGCTGCCGCTGGAAGGACGATGTAACACCAGTTCGCCCAACGCTCGGAGGATAAAGAAGGAGAAGATACCGCACACCAGATAAACCAGCGCCAGTGCAGGACCGGCCATTTGCAGGCGCGCGCCAGCACCGAGGAACAGACCGGTACCGATAGCACCGCCGATGGCGATCATTTGTACCTGACGATTACCCATTGCTTTGTGGTAACCGCTGTCATGCGAGTTGAGCCAGCGTCTTTTCGCAGCGCGTTGTTCGGCTGCGGTTTTTTTAGTTGATTTCATAGCTATCCTGTTTGTCCTGACCATCAATCACCGCGTAACCAAACGATTGCGTATGGCGGTGCGAAATGGGGTAAAAACCCGGTGTCACAGCGGCGGAACGATGTCGCGTGGCGGGCTGGGAATTTACGGCGATGAATCCTACCCGTTCTGCAAGAACGAAGCAAAAAATACCGCCAGGCTGCACAAGATGAATTGTAATAATCCGTCGCGGTGCACAAAAAAACCGGCCAGAGGGCTGACCGGTAAAGGGATGGCTACAGGGATAACTACTGGAGGGAATTAACGATAAATCTCTGCGGTGCCGCTCCACAGGCTGGAGTCGCCCGGAGTTTGTACACCAATAACACGATAGCCGCTGGCACCTTCCTCTTGCGCTTTTTGCGACAGATGGCGCGTTGCGTCATCCAGCGAGCCGCGTACGCCACTGATGGAAACGGTGCCCGCGCTTTGCAGGTTTTGCGCTTGCGTGGCGCCTACGGGCTGGGCCGCCAGCGTCGAGAAACTTGCGGTGGCAAGCAGTGCAGCAGTCAGAACGGCATAACGTCTCTTCATGTGATGCTCCTGTTGTCTTCCGTTAAGGGTTAAGCGTTACAGGACTTATTATCACGCAGGGAATGAAAACCAGGTTGAGCAAGCCGTAAAGCCGTTTAATAATTCGCCAGCTTAGCGCGGGTTATTTAGAGAAAGGTAAAGAGAAAGGGTTTTCTCTGTTAAAAGTAACCTGATGTGACGAGATCTCACTCGCCGTCACCGCACGGCTGCCCTATAATCCCCCGCTCTTACAAGGGTTATTACTGTGATTGTGAAACGTCCCGTTACTCGTACCATTGCGCGCGCACTCAGCGTGATTGTGCTGCTGTCGCTGTTGACCACCGGGCTGGCGCTGATGACGCTTTCCAGCAGCCTGCGCGATGCCGAAGCGGTGAATGTCGCCGGATCGCTGCGCATGCAGATATATCGTCTGGCGTGGGACAGCACGCGCGATCCGCAGCAGTTGAATCATCACATCCAACTTTACCGGCAAACGCTGGAATCCCCGGCGCTGCAGCATCTGGAGCGCGCGTGGGTACCGCTTGAAGTGAGTAGCCGCTATCGCTATCTGCGTCACAGTTGGCCGATGCTGCAGGAGACGTTGCAGCCCAGGCGAGCACAAATCTACCAGCAGCGTGTCGCGGGCTACGTCAGCGAGATCGACCGCTTCGTGCTGGCATTACAGCATTATGCTGAACTGAAGATGCATCTGGTGGCCGCCAGCAGCCTGTTCGGTTTTCTGGCGATTGTGGCGCTGGCGTTGTGGACGATTCGCTTTATCCGCCGCAACGTGGTGCGACCGCTCAACGCGCTGGTGACCGCCAGCCAATATGTTGAGCAGGCGAATTTCGCTTTTCCGCCGCTGCCGGTGCAACAGCCGAATGAACTGGGCGTGCTGGCGCAGGCTTTTACTACCATGGCCGAACGGCTGCATTCGCACTATCGCCTGCTGGAGTGCGCGGTGCGTGATAAAACCGAAGATCTCACTCAGGCCAATCGCACACTTTCTCTACTGTATGAAAGCTCACAAATTCTCACCAGCAGCCCACCCAATCCCGAACTGTTTCAGGGATTGCTGCGTCTGGTACAGCGCCGTGAAGCGTTGACGGTGCTGAAAATTGATAGCGAAGGGATTGAGTTTCAGGCCGGTGTGGCGGCGGATGAGGTGAGCTGGCAGCGTTTGCCGTTGATGCAGGAAGAGCAGCGGCTGGGCGAACTGTGCTGGCAAACCCACCGCGCACCGCCCGCCGACGAACTGATGCAGAGCCTGGCGAACATGCTGGCGCGCGCACTGTGGATTTGGCAGACGCAAAAGCAGTATCAGCAGATGCTATTAATAGAAGAGCGCGCCACCATTGCGCGCGAACTGCACGATTCGCTGGCGCAGTCGCTCTCTTTCCTGCGCATCCAGCTGGCGCTGCTGCGACGCAATGTCGATGGGTCGCAACCGCAGGCGCTGGCGATTATCGCTGATTTCGATCGCGCGCTGGCCGAAGCCTATCAGCAGCTGCGCGAACTGCTGACCACCTTCCGTCTGACCATCGAACAGGCTGATTTGGTGCAGGCGATGCAGGCGATGATTGCGCCGCTGCAGGAGCAATCGCAGGCGGCAATCGACTTCGATTATCAGCCCGGCTTGCAGATGCTGGATGCGCAGCAGCAAGTGCATGTGCTGCAGATTGCGCGCGAAGCGCTGCTCAACGCGATTCGCCACGCGCAGGCGCACAATATTCAGATTCACTATCAGCGTGTCGCTGATGAGGACCACTTACTGACCATCGAAGACGATGGCTGCGGCATCAGCAGCCTCGAAGAGCCGCCAGGACATTATGGTCTCACCATCATGGCGGAGCGCGCCGCGCGGTTATCCGGCACGCTGATGATTACCCCGCAGGCGCAAGGCACGCGCGTCACGCTGCGTTTTCCACCGCGCCCGACGCACCGGTTGAGCTGACAGATTATAGAGCGCACCTGCTGTAGCGGCGCGATTCATCGCGCAATAAACTGCGCCGCTACGGCAGATGCGTTAATGAAAGAAAGTTGCCTTTGATACTGGAGATATTATGGCTAACCCTTCCCTGACTATTATGATCGTTGACGATCATCCACTGATGCGCCGTGGTATTCGCCAGTTGCTGGCGCTGGAGCCCCGGCTGGACGTGGTAGCGGAAGCCAATAATGGCACTGAAGCGCTGGCCGAAGCACGCCGTTTATCGCCGGATGTCATTCTGCTGGATCTCAACATGAAAGGCATGTCCGGGCTGGACACGCTGAAAGCGCTGCGTAACGAAGGCATCGCCGCACGGATTCTGGTGCTGACGGTTTCCGATGCGCGCAGTGATATTTATGCGATGGTGGATGCTGGTGCCGATGGCTATCTGCTCAAGGACAGCGAACCCGAACTGCTGCTGGCGCAAGTGATGCGCGGCGCTAAAGGTGAAAACGTGTTTAGCGAGGTGGTGGCCGATTATCTGGCGACGCGCCAGCCGACGTCAAACCCGTTCAAACAGCTCACCGAACGCGAACTGGATGTGCTGCAGGAAGTGGCGCGTGGCTTATCGAATAAGGAAATTGCTGCCACCTTGCATATCTCCGAAGAGACGGTAAAAGTGCACATTCGCAACCTGCTGCGCAAGCTGGATGTCCGTTCGCGCGTTGCCGCTACGGTACTGTGGCTCGAAAGCCGACATCTGTAGTCGCGCACAAAAAACCGTCACTATATTTACACTTTCTCCATAATTTACTCACGATTCTCTAATTTGTGCCGCGTAGAGTGTCTGCAGCAGGAGTCTTTCGAGAGAGCAGTTTGCACTCCGCCAGCGTGACGCCGTCCGCGCATCGCGCTCATCATAATAAAAGTAAAAAATACGCAGTTGAGGAGTGTCGGTTTCATGTCGAATTTCTTTATCGACCGGCCCATTTTTGCCTGGGTTCTGTCTATTCTGCTCTGCCTGTGCGGTACGTTGGCGATCGTCTCGCTACCGGTTGAGCAATATCCCGACCTCGCGCCGCCTAACGTGCGTATCACCGCCAACTATCCCGGCGCATCCGCGGAAACGCTGGAAAACACCGTTACGCAAGTTATCGAACAGAACATGACCGGCATCGATAATTTGATGTACATGTCCTCCAACAGCAGCAACACCGGCCAGGCCCAGATTACCCTCACCTTTACCGCGGGCACCAATCCCGACGAAGCGCGCCAGCAGGTGCAAAACCAATTGCAAAGTGCACTGCGTAAACTGCCCGTGGCGGTACAGTCACAAGGTGTGACGGTGAATAAAACCGGTGACAGCAATATTCTGATGATTGCCTTCGTCTCTACCGACGGAAGCATGGACAAACAGGATATTTCAGATTACGTCGCCAGTAACATTCAGGATCCGCTCAGCCGTGTTGATGGTGTCGGCCAGGTGGATGCTTACGGCTCGCAATATGCGATGCGTATCTGGCTCGATCCCAACAAGCTGATTGCCTACGCGCTGACCACCGAAGACGTGGTGAGCGCGATTGAATCGCAAAATGCGCAGGTGGCGGTGGGTCAGGTAGGCGGATTGCCGTCGGTGGACAAGCAAGCGCTCAACGCCACGGTGAATGCGCAGTCGATGCTGCAAACCCCGGCGCAGTTCAAAGCGGTGACGCTGAAAACCAACAGCGACGGCTCGGTGGTGACGCTCGGCGATGTGGCGGATGTGGCGATGGGCGCGGAAAAATATGACTTCCTCAGCCGCTACAATGGTCAGGCGGCATCGGGGCTCGGCATTAAGCTGGCTTCCGGCGCCAATGAGATGAACACCGACAAACTGGTGCGTGAGCGTATTGCTGAGCTGTCGCACTACTTCCCTCACGGGCTGGAAGCCAAAGTCGCTTACGAAACCACGCCGTTTGTTAAGGCCTCGATTAAAGACGTGGTGAAGACCCTGCTGGAAGCGATCCTGCTGGTGTTCCTTGTGATGTATCTGTTCCTGCAAAACTTTCGTGCCACGCTAATTCCAACTATCGCCGTGCCGGTGGTGCTGCTCGGCACCTTTGCGGTGCTCTACGCCTTCGGCTACAGCATCAACACCCTGACGATGTTCGCCATGGTGCTCGCCATCGGCTTGCTGGTGGATGACGCTATCGTGGTGGTGGAAAACGTCGAGCGCATCATGAGCGAGGAAGGTCTGTCGCCGCGCGCCGCTACGCGTAAATCGATGGGCCAGATTCAGGGCGCGCTAGTCGGCATTGCGCTGGTGCTGTCGGCGGTGTTTGTGCCGATGGCGTTCTTTGGCGGGACCGTCGGCGCCATCTATCGCCAGTTTTCGATCACTATCGTTTCGGCGATGGTGCTGTCGGTATTGGTGGCGATGATTCTGACGCCCGCGCTCTGTTCCACGCTGCTGAAACCGCTGGAGCGAGGCCATCATCACGGTCGTCGTGGCTTCTTCGGCTGGTTTAACCGCACCTTCAACGCCAGCGCAGAACGTTACGAGCGCGGCGTCGCCAAAATTTTGCGTAAAGGCGGCCGCTGGCTGCTGCTCTATCTGGCGATTATCGGCGTGATGGCGTTCCTGTTTATTCGTCTGCCCACCTCGTTCCTGCCGCTGGAAGATCGCGGCGTGTTCCTGACGCAGGTGCAATTGCCGGCCGGTTCGACGCTGCAACAAACCTCGAATGTGGTGGCGAAGGTCGAGAATTATTATATGACCCAGGAGAAAGACAATGTGGTTTCGGTGTTCTCCACCATCGGAGCGGGTCCTGGCGGTAACGGTCAAAACGTCGCGCGCCTGTTCGTTCGCTTGAAAGATTGGGAGGAGCGTCCGGGCAGCGATCGCACCTCTTTCGCCATCATTGAGCGCGCGACTAAAGCCTTCCACAAGATCAACGAAGCGCGCGTTATCGCCAGCAGCCCGCCCGCGATTACCGGCATGGGCAGTTCGTCGGGCTTCGATATGGAGCTGCAGGATCACGGTGGCATCGGCCACACGCGGCTAATGGCAATGCGCGATAAGTTACTGGAGATGGCTGACAGCAATCCGGCGCTGTCGCGCGTGCGTCACAACGGCCTCGACGACAGCCCGCAGTTGCAGATTGATGTCGACCAGCGCAAAGCGCAGGCGCTTGGCGTGTCGCTGGATACCATCAATGACACCTTAACCACCGCCTGGGGCTCAACTTACGTTAATGACTTCCTCGATCGTGGTCGCGTGAAAAAAGTCTACGTGCAGGCAGCGGCTGAGTTCCGCATGCTGCCGGAAGACATAAATAAGTGGTATGTGCGTAACAACAGCGGCAGCATGGTGCCCTTCTCCGCCTTCGCCACCAGCAATTGGCAAACCGGTTCACCGCGTCTGGAGCGCTACAACGGTTACTCTGCGCTGGAGATTGTCGGTGAAGCGGCGAACGGCGTCAGCAGCGGTACCGCGATGGACGAGATGGAGAAACTGGTTGGGCAGCTGCCGCTGGGCGTAGGCTTCCAGTGGACCGGCGCCTCCTATCAGGAGCGCTTATCCGGTTCGCAGGCGCCGGCGCTGTATGCGATTTCGCTGCTGGTGGTATTCCTGTGTCTGGCGGCGTTGTATGAGAGCTGGTCAATTCCATTCTCAGTGATGCTGGTGGTGCCGCTCGGCGTGGTGGGCGCGCTGGTGGCAACCTGGATGCGCGGGCTGGAGAACGATGTCTATTTCCAGGTGGGCTTGCTCACGGTGATTGGCTTGTCGGCGAAGAATGCCATTTTGATTGTCGAGTTCGCCAATGAGATCAACAGTAAAGACCGCGAGCTGATGGAGTCGACGCTGGAAGCCTCGCGTCAGCGTCTGCGCCCGATTCTGATGACTTCGCTGGCGTTTATCTTCGGCGTGCTGCCGATGGCCATCAGCAGCGGTGCCGGTTCCGGCAGCCAGCACGCGGTGGGTACCGGCGTGATGGGCGGGATGATTTCTGCCACCGTGCTGGCGATTTTCTTTGTGCCGCTGTTCTTTGTGGTGGTACGCCGCCGCTTCCCGCTGAAAGAGAAGCCGCACGATTAAGCAGGCCATTGCGCCGCTAAGGCTTGTGCGGACATCAGGTTCCGCGCATATCAAGTGCACACACTTGTCGCGGCGTGATTCATCGCGCGCGGTTAAATGAATAAAAAAGCCGCCATGAACATCCATGGCGGCTTTATTGTTGTGTGTGGTAAGAATTACAGCAAGTTGGGAAGTGCCCTGCTTTTCTCTTCACGCGTTACTTACGTAACATCGCTTCGATGAATTCTTTCCAGTTTCCCATTTCGGTGTCGACCATAAAACCCTCTCTTATTGTAGCGGCAATTCTACGCCGTTTTTTTCTGGTGGTGAATACGTTTCCACCTGTTATCACTATCGGCAAAAGCGTAGAAAAGCTTCAATCTTTTGAAATTGTGTACTGACGCACATTTCAGCAACTCTATAATGCGGCAGGAAAAATGGCTGACTTAAATCGGGTAGCAGAAATCTGCGTTTAGGATAATCCTTAGTGGCTTAATGATGTCGCAGGCAATTATTAAGTGTGTAAGTGAAAGCGCTTCCTGGCCCTAAGTAATAAAATTTATAACGGCTTAAGGGTCATGAAAAATGGGTGAATAAGGCCGGCTTTCACTGTCAGCGCTCACAGCCCTTAGAGCGCTGTGGTAAACTCGCGCTTTATTTTTTACTCAACGGGAATAAGCGATGACAGCGCAGTGGGTGATGTACGGAATTAAAAATTGCGACACGATTAAAAAAGCACGCAACTATTTAGCGTCTTCCGGTATCGACTACTGTTTTCACGACTATCGCGTGGAGGGCATTGACGACGCGCTGCTGCAATCGTTTATCGATCAACTCGGTTATGAGGCGCTGCTGAATACGCGCGGTACCACGTGGCGCAAGCTGCCGGAAGCCGAACGCGACGCGGTAAACGATGCCGCCAGCGCCAAAGCGGTGATGCTGGCGCAGCCTGCCATCATCAAGCGTCCGGTGTTAGCCGCGCCGAATGGCGATCTGCTGGTCGGCTTCAAAGATTCCCTTTATTCCGCCTTTATCCAGGAGAAGTCATAACATGTTCTGTCCGGTTATTGAGCTGGCTCAGCAGCTTATTCGTCGCCCGTCACTCAGCCCGGATGATGCCGGTTGTCAGGCGCTGCTGATTGCGCGTCTGGAAGCCATCGGCTTCACGGTTGAGCCAATGCACATTGGCGATACGCTGAACTTTTGGGCGACGCGCGGCCAGGGCGAAACGCTGGCGTTTGCCGGTCATACCGATGTGGTGCCGCCGGGCGACGCCAACCGCTGGATCAGCCCGCCGTTTGAACCCAGCATCCGCGACGGCATGCTGTTTGGCCGCGGTGCCGCCGATATGAAAGGTTCGCTGGCGGCGATGGTGGTGGCAGCGGAACGCTTTGTGGCCGCTAATCCGCAGCATAAAGGTCGTCTGGCGTTTCTGATTACCTCCGATGAAGAAGCCAGCGCGGTTAACGGAACGGTGAAAGTGGTTGAGCGCTTGATGGCGCGCAACGAACGCATGGATTATTGCCTGGTCGGCGAACCGTCGAGCACCGAGATTGTGGGTGACGTTGTGAAGAATGGCCGTCGCGGCTCGATGACCGCGAATCTCACTATTCATGGCGTGCAGGGCCACGTAGCCTATCCGCATCTGGCGGATAATCCGGTGCATCGCGCCATGCCGGCGCTGAATGAACTGGTAGAAACCGTGTGGGATGAAGGCAACGAATTCTTCCCACCGACCAGCATGCAGATCGCCAACGTGCAGGCCGGAACCGGCAGCAACAACGTAATTCCTGGCGAATTCTTTGTGCAGTTCAACTTCCGTTTCAGCACGCAGTTGACCGATCAGATGATTAAAGATCGTGTGGCGGAGCTGCTCGATCGTCATCAGCTGCGCTATACGCTGGAGTGGAATGTTTCCGGCCAGCCATTCCTGACATCACGCGGTAAGCTGGTGGATGCCGTGGTGAACGCTGTGGCGCACTATAATGAAATTAAGCCGCAGTTGCTGACTACCGGCGGCACCTCCGATGGGCGCTTCATTGCGCGCATGGGTGCGCAGGTGGTGGAACTGGGCCCGGTGAACGCCACCATTCATAAGATCAATGAGTGCGTGAAAGCGTCAGATTTGCAGATGCTGAGCCGTATGTATCAGCGCATCATGGAACAGCTGATCGCCTAAGCGCGAAAGGAGAAAGGGGATGGAATTCTTTAAAGAGTACTGGTGGATCCTGGTGATCCTGCTGATGGTTGGTATTTTGATGAACGTTTACAAAGACCTAAAACGTATCGACCATAAAAAATTCATGGACAACAAACCGACGTTACCGCCGCATCGTGATTTCAACGATAAATGGGATGACGAGGACGACTGGCCGAAAAAGAAGTAATCGTCATATCGCAAACGGCGCGATAACTCGCGCCGTTACGCATCCTGCTACATCATCATCACCACATCATCATCGCCCGGCTTCGCACCGCTTAGCGCCTCATCGAAGTAACGACGCGGCACGGTATAACGCAGATGATTCAGCGCCAGTTCCATGCTGCGATCGTTAATCGCGTGCGGTAAATCTTCCACCACATCCAGCGTGACATCGCCGCCCAACGAAATCAGACGTTGCTTCGCCTCTTCAGCGTGCTGCAGCGGGATTTGTTCGTCGTAATCGCCATGAATCAGATGAATGGTATTGCGCGTGCTGGCCCGCAACGGCAGCGTGGCATAGCGGCCGCTGAACACAATCGCGCGTCCCGCCAAATCCGGCTGCGCTTTCATGCCTTCCAGCACCATGATGCCGCCCTGGGAAAAGCCCACCAGCGCCGTGGCTTCGGCACGCACGCCGCTCTCTTGCTGCCAGTGACGCACCGATGCCACGAACTCTGGCATGATCGCATCCACGCCCTGCTGTTCCGAACGATCGTGCGGCGGAATATCGGCAAACCACTGACGTCCTTGCGGCACGCTGCCCGCGTAAGGTGCGCCGACCGACACCACCAGCGCTTGCGGGAACGCTTTCGCGAACCAGCTACCAATCTGCGCCATCGAATCCGGGTTGTCGTTGATGCCGTGATACAGCAGAAACAGCTGTGCTGGGTTGCTGAACAATTACATATCGTAGTGCCATAAGATCCTCCTCAAATCACTATACGCCGCTGCTGGCACAGAGATATCGGGAAAATTTGAACGAGATAATGGATTTATTGCAATGAACGCAGCCGCTGCGCCGCATCGGGATTGAGGTGAATCAGTGCTGCGCCAGCTTCCGATCGCAGCTGGTTTATCAAGGCTTTACGACCGCTGAGACCGGCATGTTGCGCGGCATCGGTTAGCGTCTGTTTTTGCAGCAGGATGGCATTCAACAACGGTGAAGGAGACTGGCGCACCAGCCGCTGTAGCGCCGCGTAGCTGGCTTCGAACGGGCGCTGCGCCCAGGCAAAGCCGGCCAGCAGCGCCCAGTCATCCTCGTTTAGCTGCTGGCTGGCATCGCTTACCAGCGTTAACGGTAAATCTATAATCGCTTGCAGCCACAGCCAATCACGCGCCAGGCGCTGCGCTGCCTGCTGTTGTAGCGCTTCACCTGCCGCAGAGATTGCCAGCAGCGCCATCGCGGCATAGCAGCCGCTGCTGGCTTCGCGCTGCGAGCCAATCCGCACCAGCGTAAAACCGCAGGCGCGCCAGAAGCGCCACAAAGATTCGGTGTAGCCAAAACTCACCGAGAGATAATCACAGTTCTGCGCCTGCTGTCGTGCGGTGGCCACCAGCGCTTTGCCGATCCCACGCTGACGCTGTGACGCCTGCACCGCAATCCGGCTAATGCGCAGTGAGCGCAGCGTTGCCGCCTGCGCGAAACCGGCATGGGCCGCCAGCGATTGCGCCACCAGATTGCCACGCGGCCGACGATGACCGGCCCACACCGCGTCAGCCAATGGCTGATCCAATCCGCCCTCTTCCACCAGCCACAGCGCGCCGGTTACCTTTTCGGCTTCACCCGCCAACCAAAAGCGCATGCCAGGCGCATCCAGCATGCGCCGCAAATCCAGTGGCGAAGTGCGATAGTGCGCACTGGCAAGCAGACGATAGCCCGCTTCCAGCGCCGTTATGTTGTGGTCCGGTGTGGCCGGATAAATGGCGATCTCACCGCTTGCGCGGCTCTCCTGCGCCTCTTCAAACAGCAACGCCTGGCTGAGCCATTGCTCCAGCGGATCGTTCGGCGACCAGCGCAACGGCTCGTCGAGCTGGAAGAGGCGCACATCCGGCAAGGTGGCGCAGAAGCGCAGCATAAAGCCGCGTCCGGTGCCTTCATAACCTTGCACGGTAGTGATAAGCAGTACGCGCGGGAAACGTTGCACCAGCTGTTGCAGGATGGGCGCGGGAATGGCGGCCGCTTCATCGACAATCAGCCACTGCGCCTGAGGCGTCGCTTCCTGCGCGAGAACGGCATCGGGAGCCATGAAACTGAAATGCTCACCAGCGAATTCTGCCAGCACCGCCGTGGAGACTTTGGCCGGTGCCGTGACTAAACAGTGTTGATTGCGCTGCGCCAGCATGCCGGCCAACGCCGATTTGCCGCGACCGCGCGCGGCGGTGATCACTGCCACGCCCGGCGGCATCGCTTCAAGCTGTTCAAGGATTCGCGCCTGCTGCTGCGGTACCTGACAGCGCCAGTCGGGCAGATGCGTTTCCACCGGATAACGCACCGCTTGATGCTGACGTTGCAACATCACCTGCGCGTCTTGCCGCAACAGCGATTGCAGATGGTGGATAAAATGCGGCGTGGCGATCGGTTCAGCGACATCCGCCCAGCGCAAGCTGTCGGCATCGGTTTGCCTGGGCCAGCTTTCCCAATCAGGCGTTAACAGCAATAACCAGCTGCCCGCGCGTAAGGTTCCGGCCAGTGCTGCAAAAGCTTCGGCGTGAAAACCGCGGCGGGCATCAAATATCGCATGCTGGAATTCACGCCCCAGCAAGGTGCGTAAAGCAGCGGGCGCAACGGCGTGCGGGAAATCGGCGCTGTCGCTCACCGTCAGCCAGTCGCCGGGCAGCGCGGTGTGCCAACCTGTGGCCTGCTGCTGCGCCCACTCCGCATCACCCGCTATCACGCAAAGGCGCCGAATGCCTGCACGCTGCATCGCCGCCGTTTGTTCAACCACGGAGATCACTTGCTAGCGAAGGTGTTGCACTGGCCGGGATCGCCGCTATCGAAACCGCGTTTCAGCCAGGTGTAACGCTGCTGAGAGGTGCCATGGGTGAAGCTATCCGGCACTACGCGGCCCTGACCTTTCTGCTGCAGACGATCGTCGCCAATCGCTTCAGCCGCGTTGAGTGCTTCCTGCAGATCGCCCACTTCCAGAACGTTTTGCTGCTCCATGTAATGGCCCCAAACGCCGGCGAAGCAATCCGCCTGCAGCTCCATTTTCACCGACAGCTGATTCACCTGCGCCTGGCTCGCGCCCTGCTGCATCTGGCGCACTTTTGGCTCAATGCCCAGCAGCTTTTGTACGTGATGACCCACTTCATGCGCAATCACGTAACCTTGCGCAAAGTCGCCACCGGCGCCGAGTTTGGTTTTCATGTCATCGTAGAATGACAAATCGATATACACGGTTTGATCGGCAGGACAGTAAAACGGCCCCATCGCCGATTGGCCGGTACCGCAGTTGGTACGCGTTGCCCCGCGATACATCACCAGCTTCGGCGGCACATACTGTTTGTTCATCTGCTGGAACAGCTTGCTCCAGGTATCTTCGGTGGTCGCCAGAATCACCGAGGTGAATTTGGCATCTTCGTTGCTCTGTGCGGTGTTTACCTGACGCTGCTGCGACGTTGGCGCGACACTGCCGCCGCCTTCCAATAACGCGGTGAGGTCGTAGCCGTAATAGCCGGCAACAGCGACCACCACCAGCAAGATAAGGCCGCCTTTGCCGCGTGGAATGCGGATTTGCCGTCCCCCGCCGCCGCCAAGGCCAGGTGAATCATTGCGTCGATCTTCTACATTGTCGCTTTCACGACGCCCTTGCCAGCGCATGGTCTAACTCCTTTAAACATGTTTGGCATGATTTTAGTTGGCGGCAGCGGTAAGCACCAGTGTTGTAGTGACAGCACGGTAAGAATGAGAGAAACGGTGTGATAAAGGAGGAAAGAATTTGTAGGGGCGCGATTTATCGCGCAATGTCTGGAAGGTGCACCGACCGTAAAAGAGCGCGATAAATCGCGCCGCTACGGGCCGGTGCAAACAGGACTTAATCCAGCTTCACACCCAAACGCTGTGCAACTTCTTCGTACGCTTCAACCAGGCCGCCAAGGCTCTGACGGAAACGGTCTTTGTCCATTTTATCCATGGTGTTTTTGTCCCACAGACGCGCGCCATCTGGCGAGAACTCATCGCCCAGCACCACTTCGCCGTTGAACAGACCAAACTCCAGCTTGAAGTCGACCAGAATCAAACCTGCGTCATCAAACAGTTTGCTCAGCACATCATTGGCTTTAAAGGTCAGCTCTTGCATGCGTGCCAGATTCGCTTTGCTCACCCAGCCGAAGGTTTCGCAATAGGATTCGTTGACCATCGGGTCGTGTTTGGCGTCATCTTTCAGGAAGAGATCAAACAGCGGTGGATTGAGCACAATGCCCTCTTCCACACCCAGACGTTTTACCAGCGATCCTGCCGCTCGGTTGCGCACCACGCACTCCACCGGCACCATCTCCAGCTTTTTCACCAGCGCTTCGTTATCTGACAGCAGCGCTTCCATCTGGGTCGGAATGCCCGCTTCCTGCAATTTGGTCATGATGAAATGGTTAAACTTGTTGTTTACCATTCCTTTGCGATCAAACTGCTCGATTCGTGCACCGTCTCCTGCTGACGTATCGTTGCGGAATTCAAGTACCAGCAGATCCGGATTATCGGTGCTGTATACGGTTTTCGCTTTACCGCGATACAACTCAGCTCGCTTTTGCATCTTGTTAACTCCAAACATGAAAGAACCCGTGTTCAGCGGTGTTTCACCGCGCGCCGATTGCGTGACGCAATCGTTTACTTCGCCGGGCGCTATTATGCCAAATCCAAAACAAAAAGGCCGGAGAATCTCCGGCCCTTTGGCAATTTATTTCAGCGCACCTTGAATCACCTGCACCAGCGCGTCGTTCTGCGCCTGGGTTAGCACGTGACCTTTCGGATCGATGAACTGCAGACTGCTGCGGTTATCCAGATCGCCAACCTGCAACTTGTAATCGCCGTTTGGCAGTTCTGGATCTTTGGCGCCAATCTGATCCCACACGCCGCTGCCCGGCTGTTTGTAGGTCACTTTCAGGCTGCCCTGCGAACGGTTGTCATCTGTGATTTCCATGCCCACGCGTTTCAGCGCCGCAGGCAAACGCTGCCAGGTGACGTTAAACGGTGCGCGCAGAATCAACAGCGGTAAACCGGTGTCATCCGCGCCGCTCTGCACATCAATCTGTCCGGTGGCACGGTTGGCCGCCGCATCCTGGCTGGCAGAATCAACTTTATCCAGACCGGTGCTGATGTCGTTCAACATCTGGCCGGTATAGCGTTGAATCTGTGCCGGAGAAGTAACGGCTTGACCAGACTGCTGCAGTTCCAGCAAACGTACGGTCAGCACTTGCTGATAGCTCTGATTCTGCACGCTGATCTGATAGCGACCGCGATACTGGTTATCTTCGTCAGCACGGTTCCACTGCACCCAATCGGTGGTCAGCTGTTGCGAAGCGTCATCACGCTGGGCAATCGGGAACTTGTAAGACTGAATCACACCCACAACCTGCGACCAGATAGAACCGCGGCTGCTTTCCACGGCCAGCACGCCCGTGTTACCGGTGAACTGCGCACGCGTGCCGTTCAGCAGCGCCAGCGGCTGGGCTGGCGGACGAATATCCAGCTCTTTGCCAACCGCGCCTTTCGCCACGCTGTGCGGAACATCGTAATCGCCATTCTGCAACGGCAGAATCATGCCCGCGGGTGCTTTTAAATCATGCAGCTCAGGCGCCTGCAGGTAAGATTCATCCCCGCTGACCTGGCGCTTATAACGCTGATCGTTGGAACACGCTGTGAGCAGCATCAGGGTGGAAAGGCCCACTACCGTTGCCAGCGTCGAGCGCTTAACTGAATAACTCATTGATTCTCCCTAAATTATCGCAGACCTGCTTTAATCAGCGCTTGCGCCGTTTTCGTCTGACCGGCTTCGGTCAGTGGCGTCATTGGCAAGCGCAGCGTGTCATCCGCGATTAATCCTAGCTGTTTTGCTGCCCATTTCACCGGGATTGGATTGGGTTCACAGAAAAGCGTCTGGTGCAGGTGCATCAGACGCTGATTCAGGCGACGCGCTTCGGCGAATTTGCCCTGTTGCGCTAAGGCACAGAGTTCAACCATTTCACGCGCTGCAATGTTAGCCGTGACCGAAATTACGCCTTTGCCGCCCAGTTGCATGGAGTCCAGCGCCGTAGCGTCATCGCCGCTGACGATGATGAACTCATCATTAACCAGCTCTTGGATCTGTGAGACACGCGATAAGTTCCCGGTGGCCTCTTTGATTCCGATAATATTTTTAATTTCGGCCAAGCGCGCGACGGTTTCCGGCAGCATGTCGCAACCGGTACGCGAAGGAACGTTATACAGCATCTGCGGCAGATCGGTACTTTCCGCAATAGCTTTAAAGTGCTGGAACAGACCTTCCTGCGTCGGACGGTTGTAATAAGGCGTGACCGTTAAACAGCCCACCACACCGCTGCCGGTAAAGCGTTTGGTCAGAGAGATGCCTTCAGCCGTGGCATTTGCGCCGGTGCCGGCTATAACCGGAATACGGCCATCCGCCAGTTCCAGGGTTTGCATAACCACATCACCGTGCTCGTCATGGCTGAGCGTGGCTGATTCGCCGGTGGTGCCAACAGAAACAATCGCCGCGGTGCCGCTGGCAACATGATAATCAATCAGTTTTTTCAAACTTTCGCGGCAGACATTACCTTTTTCATTCATTGGCGTAATGAGCGCAACAATACTTCCGGTGAACATGGGCTATCCCCTCGACAAACAAGTGCCTCATGTTACGTTTTACATTGAAAGAAAAGCAAGCGAGCCACGCCATTCCCGCGCTTGTCAGCAGTTTTTTTTATGTTTACCTTATAGTTATTAGCGAACGTACAGGAAATGCCATTTTGTCGCAGTCACAGCCTCACCATCTGGTGATCACCGCACTGGGCGTTGATCGTCCGGGTATCGTCAATACCATCACCCGTCACGTCAGCAGCTGCGGCTGCAATATCGAGGACAGCCGTTTAGCAATGCTGGGCGATGAGTTCACTTTTATCATGCTGCTGTCCGGTAGCTGGAACGCGATCACCCTGATTGAATCAACGCTGCCGATGAAAGGTGCCGAGCTGGAGTTGCTAATTGTAATGAAGCGCACCAATGCGCGCGCCACGCCACCGATGCCCGCCACCGTATGGGTGCAAATCGAAGTGCCGGATTCACCGCATATCATTGAGCGCTTCACCGATCTGTTCGATAAACATCAGATGAACATTGCCGAACTGGTGTCCAGAATTAAACCGGCGCAGGATGGCGTGGCACCGACGCTCTATATTCAAATAACGGCGCACAGCCCGGCCAATCAGTTCAGTGCGCCCATCGAGCAGGCTTTCAATCAGCTGTGCGAAGAACTGCATGCACAAGGCTCAATTCGTCTTTATAGTGTCACCGACGATGCTAACAGCACCGTTTAATCAGGCTCCGGGTTATTTCGCCACACACTCTGCCGCTGCGGCAAACCGTGTGGTGAAATAACCCTGACGGTAAACACCACCTGGCACTTTTGCTCTTGATGGTGTATTACCCACAGCATGTAAAAAAATGGAGAGTTGTGATGAATCCACTGAAAGCCGGTGATACCGCACCGAAATTTAGTTTGCCCGATCAGGACGGCGAACAAGTAAATTTGGCCGACTTCCAGGGACAGCGCGTTCTGGTCTATTTCTATCCGAAAGCCATGACGCCGGGTTGCACCGTGCAGGCTTGCGGTCTGCGCGACAACATGGATGAGTTGAAAACTGAGGGCGTTGTTGTGCTGGGTATCAGCACCGACAAAGCGGAAAAGCTGTCACGCTTTGCCGATAAAGAGCTGCTGAACTTCACGCTGTTATCGGATGAAGATCATCAGGTGTGCGAGCAGTTTGGCGTCTGGGGCGAGAAAACCTTTATGGGCAAAACCTATGACGGCATTCACCGCATCAGCTTCCTGATTGATGCCAACGGCAAAGTTGAGAAAGTGTTCGACGATTTCAAAACCTCCAATCACCACGACATCGTGCTGGATTATCTGAAGTCAGCCTGAGATAAACGGGTGCGCAGGCCGCACCCGGAGCGTTAATGCGTAATGCTGCTGACCAACGCATCCTGACCGGAGATCATCACGCAGTTGCGTCCGGCATTTTTCGCCTGATAAAGCGCGGCATCGGCCTGCTTGAGGCTCTGCTCCTGCGAACCACTTTCCGGCTGCCAGTCGGCAATGCCCACCGACAGCGTGACATTGCCAACCTGATCAATCCAGTTTTCTGCAATGCTGATGCGCACGCGCTCGGCCAGAATGCGTGCGTCTTCCACCGACGTCGCAGGCAGCAACATCAGGAACTCTTCCCCGCCGTTACGGCACACCACATCGGTTTGACGGGCGCTGCTGCGTAAGGTTCGCGCCACATGTTTAATCACCTCATCGCCGACGTCATGACCGAAGGTATCGTTGACCCGTTTGAAGTGATCGATATCCAGCGCCAGCACCGAGAACGGTTGGCGCATGGTGGCGAAGTAGTCGAGCACCGCGCTCAGGCCTCGACGGTTAAGCAGATTGGTCATGGGATCGCTCTGCACTTCCGATTTCAGGCGACCAATCTTATCCTGCACTAAACCAATACCGGTGAGCAGCGCGCGTTTGACCTGCGCCGCTTCGAAATACCAGGCGCGAATGCCGCCAATCTCGTTCGACACGCCCTGGGAATCCATCTGGCTGGCTTTGCGCGCCAGTTGCCACAGCGGCAGCGCAATCAGACGCGACAGAATCACCGCCACCAGCAAGGTCAGCAGCGCAAATGGCACCGAGTTTTTCAACACTTTGAGCAGCAAGCCGGTGAGCGGCGCCAGCGTCACATCGGTGGGTTTCAACGCCACCACCATCCAGCCGGTGGTGGGCACGATGGCGTAACCGGCCAGCTTAGGCACGTTCTCTTCCGTCAGTTGCACTTCACCGTTGGTTTTCTCCTCGCGCTGGCGATCGCTAACGATGCCCGGCACGCTTTTACCAATCAGCTGGGTATTCTGGTGGTACAGCACCTGATTATTGCGATCCAGCACGTAAACATGCGTGCCATCGCGATAGAACTGCTCGCCGAGCAGCGCATTAAGGATGCTTTTCTTCTTCAGATAGATGGTGCCGCCGACGTAGCCAAGGTAACGTCCGTCTTTGCTCCAGATCGGCCAGGAGACAAACACAATCAGATTATTGGCGGCGGAGATGCTGGGTTTGCTGACCATCGGCTGACGCTGCGCCAGCGCTTCACGCGAAGCCTGGCTGGTGAGCTGCATGCCTTTCAGCATCAGCGATTCGGGTGAAATGGCTTTCACGATGCCGTTGCTGTCCACCACCGCCACCGAGTTAAAGCTATTAGTTTGCTCACGCAGGCGATTGACTTCCTGCTGCGCCAAATCGGCATCATCAAAATCATTGCCCAGCTGCGTCGCGCTGTAGTGCAGCTGCGACTGAGCCAGCTGAAAGAAGACCTCCGTCGTCGCCGCCAGTTTAGTGGCGTAAGCGCGATTGGCTTCGAGGGTGCTTTCGATCAGGACCATACGTTGTACGCGCCAGGTGGCGTACAGCGTGTTGGCAAGTGTGATGACGATGCTGGTGATCGCCAACAGCGCGATCAGCGTGCGCAGGTCAGTTTTTGGCCGCAGGCGCGTTAGCATAGCGCACCGACCTTAGTGAATAGATTCATCGATATGTGTGCCTGACAGTCTTGTTATAGTTGGATGCACTTGCCCTGGTGAGCTAACGGGCGATTGTACACCCACAACGCAAATTGAGCACGAAGCATCCTGTCAGCCACACACAATTCTTTCTCTACGCTGGCGCTAATCGATCAAACCGTTGGCATCGTAAAACGGCCACGGACCGGGATAATCGCCGATAGCACACAAATGCGTGCTCATGCCCTGCTGCGCATGCCAGCGATGCAGCAGAAAACCGGGCGGCTCCAGCATAAAATTCGCCGGTGCATTTTCCGCGAGATCAAACGCCACCTGATGCGATACACCCGGCGCCACGCACGCCAGCGTACCGGCAAAACGCGCCTGCACCGAGCGGTGCAGATGACCGCTCAGCACGCGTTCCACCTGTGGATGGCGCTGAATAATCGCCGCCAGCGCCGCCGGATTGCGCAGCGGCTGGTTATCCATATGTTCGATGCCGCAAAGAAACGGCGGATGATGCAGCATCACCAGCGTCGGCAACTGCGGCTGGCGCTGCAACTGCTCATCAAGCCAGCGCAGCTGCGCTTCATCCACATAGCCCCATGGCTGCTGTGGCACGCTGGAATCGAGCGCCAGCAGCTGCACGCCTTTCACCTGTATCTGCCAGTTCAAGGTTGCTCCGTGCTGCAGATAGTGATGATCCGGAAACGCCGCACGCAGCGCCTGGCGATCGTCGTGGTTGCCCGGCATCAGCAGAAACGGCAGCTGCAGCTGACGCAGCGCCTGCTTTAACGTTTGATACTCTGCCGCGGTGCCGAAATCGACCAGATCGCCGGTCATCACCACTATGTCGGGGCGCGGCGCAAGGCGGTTTAGCGTCTCAATCACCCGCAGTAGCGCGGCTTGAGTGTCGACTTTTTTGTAGGATAAACGGCCGTTGGCCTTGATGTGTAAATCGCTGATTTGCGCGATGAGCGTCATTGCTTCAGACACGAATTTTTTCCTTTGGATGTTTAAGCGCGGCGGTCGCCATTTATGGCAACCGGGCCAATTAAGAAAACTGCAGCGCGGCGTCCTGCGCCAGCGTCCAGCTCACCGCTTGTCCGGCATGCCAGGCTTCACGCGCGTGGCGATCCACCTGAATGGGCGTCGCCAGCCCGATGTCGATCATCAACCGCTGCGACGCGCCCAGAAAGGTGCTGGCAACAATAAAACCCTGGCGCGGATAACGCTCATCGCTGGCCAGCAGCACATCTTCCGGGCGGCAAAAGCGCTGCGGATGGCCGCGCGTATCCACATCTACGCAGTTAATCGCACCCACAAAATCGGCGACAAATTTTGACGCCGGATGCTGATAAATTTTCTGCGGCGTATCGATCTGCACCAAACGTCCCTGCTCCATCACCGCAATACGGTCGCCGAGCGCCATCGCTTCCTGCTGATCGTGCGTCACGTAAACGGCGGTGATCGCCAGCTTCTTCAGTAGCGCGCCGATCTCCAGACGCAGACGATCGCGCAGGCGCGCATCCAGCGCCGCCAGCGGCTCATCAAACAGCAGCACTTTGGGCTGCGCGGCTAACGCGCGCGCCAGCGCCACACGCTGCTTCTGGCCGCCGGAGAGTTTGTCGATGCTACGCTGCGCCAGCGCGGTGAGATCCACCAGCGCCAGCATCTCCTGTACGCGCGCTTCCCGTTCGGCACGCGCCACGCCCTGCACTTTCAGGCCGTACGCTACGTTCCCGGCCACATTGAGATTCGGGAACAGCGCGTAGTTCTGGAACACCATGCCGACGTTGCGTTTTTCAATCGGTAAAGCGGTAACGTTGCGATCGTCAAACCACACTTCGCCGCCGACATCGCAGCTCTCCAGCCCGCTGATAATGCGCAGCGTGGTGGTTTTGCCGCAGCCGGACGGCCCCAGCAGCACCAGCGTTTCGCCGGCATGCACTGTGAGATCGAGCGGTTGCAGCGCCTGATGATGATTAAAATGACGTGCGCAGCCGCGCAGCGTCACGGTAACGGCCGCAGGGTTCATGCTGCCTCCTTGTGTTGGCGCGAAACCGCGCGGTTAAGCCAGTGATTCACGGCATTGAGCATCAGCAGCAGCGGCAGAATCATCAGAATGAAAATCAGCGTGTAGGCGGAACCCACTTCCAGCCGCATTGAGGCATAGCTGTCGGCAAGGCCAACCGGCAAGGTTTTGGTCAGCGGCGTGTGCAGCATCCATGTAATGTTAAATTCACCCACCGACAGCGTGATCACCATAAACGCGCCAGCAAGAATGCCGTTGCGGCAGTTCGGCACCACCACGGTAAAGAAGCGCTGCCACCAGCTGGCGCCGAGGCTGGCCGATGCTTCTTCCAGGCGCGGCATATCCACCGCCTGCATCACCGCCAGCACCGGCCGCATCATAAACGGCAAGGTAAACAGCACGTGACCAATCAAGATGAACAGCCAGCTATCACGCAGGCCGGAAAACTGGCCGTAGAGCAGAATGATGCCGAGCGCGGTCGCCAGACCGGGCAGCGCCACCGGCAGCATCAAGCACTCTTCAATACGCGCCGCCCAGCGACCCGGCGCTTTCAGCAATCCCCACGCGGCGGGAACGCCAATCATCAAGGTAACCAGCAGGCAGAACAGCGCGATCAGCAGCGACAGCCAGAAAGTATCGGCGTACATCTGCCACACTTGCTCCACCCACTTCAGCGTGAAGCCGCTGCGCAGGCCGATGAAATAGTTATTGGTGACGCCCGCCAGCATTGACAGCACCACCGGCACGATCATAAACAGCGCGGTGATGGCGGTGATCAGCAGTTGCAGGCTAAACAGTCCACGACGTTTCATGATTGCGCCTCCTTAGCCTGCGCCAGACGGCGCGCCAGCATCAGTGCCAGCCAAGCGAATCCACCCATCAACACTGACAGCGCGGCGGCGGTGGCGAAGTTGGCGTAATTGGTGAACTCGCCGTAAATGGTCAGTGGTAGCACCGCCAAATCGGTGCCGAGCGTAAAGGCGGTGCCAAAAGCGCCCATGCTGGTAGCGAAGCACAGTGCGCCGGTGGAGAGCAGCGCCGGTTGCAGGCCGGGCACAATCACATCCCAGGTGATGCGCCACTGGCTGGCGCCGAGCGAACGTGCTGCTTCTTCCAGCGAGCGATCGAGTTTTTCACTGGCTGCTACCAGCGTGACGATGGCGCGCGGCAGCGAGAAATAGAGGTAACCGATAAACAGACCCGCCAGCGAATAGGCCAGCGTCCAGCGTTCATGCACCAAACTCATGCTGATTTGCGCCAGCAATCCCTGACGTCCAGCCAGCATCACCACCAGAAAACCCACCACCACGCCGGGAAACGCCAGCGGAAAGGTCAGCAACGCCAGCAAGGTGCCGCGCCCGGCAAAGCGCTGGCGTGCCAGAAAGCAGCCGACGATAGCGGCGATGAGTAACGTCACCAGCGTGACCGCCAGCGACAGCAGCACAGTGTTCAGCAGGCTCAGCAGATAGTGCGGCTGCGTGATCACCGTCCAGTAACCGCTGTGCTGGGTGCTGCGATCGTCCTGCATGCCGATTTGCAGCAGGCGGGCAAACGGCAGCAGCCAGAAAGCGCAGAAGAACAGCAGCGCGGGCAGCGTCAGCCACAACCAGCGGCTGCCCGGTTGCGTAGGTATCTGGCGGCGCGAGGCCGCCAGCGTGTCAGCCATCGACATTAACGCATCTCGCTCAGGTATGTCGCCGAGAAGGCCTTCTGCGCATCGGCCATCTGCTGATAGTTCACGGTTTGCGCACGCGCATAATCGCTGTCTGGCAGGAAGAATTTCTTCGCGTCAGCGGACATCGCCGAGGTGCGTACCGGACGCAGGAAGGCATTGGCCCAAATCGCCTGACCTTTATCCGACAACACGTAGTCGATCACTTTCTTGCCGTTGTCTGCGTGCGGCGCGTTCTTCACCAGGCTGATGACGTACGGCACCGTAACCGTGCCCTCTTTCGGGATCACAAAGGCGACATTGGCGTGATCTTTATATTTCGCACGGTAGGCGTTGAAGTCGTAGTCGAGCAGGATCGGAATCTCACCGGAGATCAGGCGCGCGTAGGCGGTCTGCTTCGGTACGATCGGCTGGTTAGCCTGGAGTTTTTTGAACCATGTCAGCGCGGGTGTAAAGTCCTGCATGTTGCCGCCCTTCGCCTGGTTGACCGCCACGGCCGCCACGTAACCGACAAAGGCGCTAGCCGGATCGAGGTAGCCAATCATGCCTTTGTATTCAGGCTTCAGCAGATCGTCCCAGGATTGCGGCACCGGCGCGCCGCCCAGCGCATCAAGGTTAACCATAAAGCCCATGGTGCCGGAGTGCAGCGCCACCCATTTGCCGTCGGGATCTTTCATTCCCGCTGGGATCTCGTCCCAATGCGCGGGTTTATAGGCGCTGATGACACCGGCGCTATCCGCCTGGATGCCAAAACTGACGCCGTAATACACCACATCTGCCACCGGATTACCCTGCTCCGCCACCAGCTGCGCCAGCGCCTGGCCGGAGTTTTTATTGTCCTGCGGCACCTGAATGCCAGTGTCTTTAGCAATGGCGTTAAGCTGGGTTCCCCAGTCCGCCCATTCGGGAGGACAGTTGTAGCAAATCGCCGTATCGGCGGCCTGCGCCAGCGAACTGAACAGCGAACCGGCGGTCAGTGCGAGCGCCCCGGCAATCATTGTGACTTTTTTCATGATGGTTCCCTGATAGTGGCAATGGAAGAAAAAGAGGTTGCTGGCGCGGCGATACTGGCCCCGAGCCTTAATCGATGTGGCAGCACGCGCGTGCCGTGGCTGGCTTGTTGTAACAGCATGTCGATCGCCCCGGCGCCGAGCATGTCAGCTGGCTGACTTACGCTCGCCAGCGACGGCGCGATGTGCTCGCCGATATCGATGCCATCAAAACCCATCACCGACAGCTGCTGCGGAATGCGCACTCCGGCGCGCGCCGCAGCACCAATCAGGCTGATGGCGAGCAGATCGTTGGTGCAGATCACCGCGCTGAGCGGCGTGTCGCCACTCAGTTGCGGCTGCAGCAGCGCGAAATCAGATTGGGTATGGCTGGGCATTTCGAGTACCGGCAGCGCGCGCAATCCGGCCTGCTGCATGGCATCGCAATAGCCCTGATAGCGCAGACGGGCGCGATCCGATTGCAGCATGGGACCGGCCACCATACCGATGTGGCGATGGCCGAGCTGCAGCAGGTGTTCGGTGGCTTGCTGCATCGCCTGGCGGTTATCGACGCAAATTGCGGGCCAGTGCGTGGCCTGCGGCACGTTATGCGTCAGAACAAACGGCATGCTGGCTTGATGCAGCGTATGCAGGATGGCGCTGTTGTCGGCGTCGGCGACGGTAAGAACCAAACCGGCAACGCGCTGGTTCAGCATGTGCTCCACCATCGCCGCTTCCCGCTCGGGCTGATAATCGCTGGTTGCCACCAGCAGACCGTAACCGGCGGCACGCGCCTGACGCTCCATCGCTTGCAGTTGACGGGCGAAAATCGGATTCAGCAGCGACGGCAGCAGCACGCCGAAGGTGGTTGAACTTTGGGTACGCAGTTGGCGAGCAATGTGATTGGGGCGAAAGCCGAGCTGCTCAGAGGCGCTCAACACCTTTTCCAGCGTGTCAGCTCGCAGCAGATGCGGATCAGAGAATGCGCGGGCGGCGGTAGCGCGAGAAACGCCAGCCAGTTTGGCCACGCTGATTAAATCGGACATGTTCGCCTCGTAAAGTGCCAATGAGATCGATCTCATTGGCGCTTAAAGTAGCGGCGAACTGTGACAGCAACATCGCGGATAAATGACAGCGGGATGACAGCAGCGCGAACTGCTGTCAGGCAGAAATCAGAGCATCAGGAAGGCGTAACCTTCGTTCTGCAGCGACGCCACGGTGGTGCCGCTCGACAGCGTGTGGGTGACGCGCGTATCGATCCAGTTGCGCTCCAGCTGATGGAAAGCCACCGACTGATCGCAAATGGTCACCTTCACGCCAGCTTTTTTCAACTCATCAATCAGCTTGAGATTGGGGTTATCGGTGCCGTAGGTTTTGCGGAATTGCTCATTATTCAACGCCGCAGGAACCGCATCGCTGTTAATCGAGACCACAAATTTCAGCTGATCGAGCGGTACGCCCGCCGCGTAATAGAGGTTGGTGACGCGTGCCACGCGCTCCAGCCCAAGGTTCGGCTGACGCACATCGCCTTCATTACGGTTGATCTGGAAGACGATTTTATTGCTCAACCCTGGCGTGGTGGCCGGATTGTAGTCCGGCACATTCACAAAGTGGATTTTGCCGTAACCTTCGATCGCCGGCGTGCTCCAGAAATCAGCCGGTTCACTTTTCTTGTCAGCAAATTTGTCGCTGACCTTGTCGACCAAATCGGGGAGCTGTAATACATTGCCGCCGACAAACCCTGCCAGAGCCGCAATAACGATATAGGATGCTGGACGCATTTCACTTCTCCTGTGCCTGAAATTTACATCTGTAAGAGTGCATAACCTTGATTTTCCAGCGTCGACACGGTGGTCGGGCTGGAGAGTGCATGAATCACCGATGGGTCAATCCACGCTCTCGGGAAGTGATGGAACGCCACCGACTGATCGCATACGGAAACCTTCACGCCCAACTTATTCAGTGCGCCGATCAGCGCCAGATTGGGGTTGTCCGCCTGGTAGAACTGCTGGAAATGCGCGTTATCCAGCATCGCTGGCGTGGCATCACCGGTGACCGATACCACAAAGTGCAGGTCGTCAGCGGGCACGCCCGAAGCGATATAGAGATTGACCACGCGCGCTACGCGCTCCAGTCCAAGATTTGGGCGCGTCATCTCCCCTTCACTGCGGGTAATTTGAAACACCACTTTGTTGCTTAAACCGACCACCGGTTTGAAAGCCGCATCCGGTTCGTAATGGATTTTGCCGTAGCCGTCGACGGCGGGCGTGCTCCAGAAGCCGTCGGGATCGGTGGGTGCAGAGGAAAAATGGCTGACAACACGCTGATACAGGTCATCACCTTTACTCACGGTGGCGCCAACAAAGCCACCGACAATTGCGATAAGGGCGTATGAAACTACAGAACGCATAAAAACTCTCCGGCTTACACTGCGCGTCAATTCACAGTCCGTTTGAATAAAGTGCCTTATCTATACCACAGCGTGAGCAAGGCAAAAGTCCTGTAGTGACGGGCTGTCCGGCGTTTTCATTGCGTGAAAAATAATTAGCAAGGTTAATTGAAAAAGGGTTTCGATTGTCGCTTTGGCAGGAGTTGAGAAATGCGTGGCCGTGAAATTGTGATCCTAATACAGAGGGAATAAGTTTACGTGCGTTTAAAATCCGTCCGATGATAACTGTGTAGAATGCTCTGTGCGTCGTCTTCACGATTAAAAACACTGATGGATAAAGCGGGCCAACACCGCTGATTTGCCGCCGCTTTTCAGAGTAAACCTGGAAAAGTTCATGCCAAATTCAATAATTTTGAGCAACTTTACGTAACTTTAACTTCTGCGGATAATGAAGCCTGTTTAAATCGCGGCGTGCTATTCAATTTTTTGCTGCAATTTCGTCATGCTGTAACCCTTTTTTCATTTAAAGCTCATGAATCTTCATCGTTTGCTTGTCGCCGCAGTCTGGTTAAGATAGAGCGCGTTCCGCAAAGGGAAAAATAGTGCAGAACATTTGAACCACTTACCTTTCCAATTTTGGGTGACATTTACAGGATCAAGGCATGTTTAATCGGTTGAAAAAATCAGTGCTGGCGGCCCTTATTCCTACGCTGCTGCTGACGCCTGCGCTGAGTGCGCGCGCTGACGTTAGTGATACGCTGCCCGACATGGGCACCACAGCAGGTTCAACGCTTTCGATTAATCAGGAACTGCAGATGGGCGACTTCTACGTGCGCCAGCTGCGCGCCAGTGCGCCTCTGATCAACGACCCGCTGTTGAATCAATACATTAACGAGCTTGGTCAGCGACTGGTGGCGCATGCCAACTCGGTGCGCACGCCGTTCCACTTCTTTTTGATCCAGAACGACGAACTCAACGCCTTCGCCTTCTTTGGCGGCAACGTGGTGCTGCATTCATCGCTGTTCCGCTATACCGATAACGAAAGCCAGCTGGCGTCGGTGATGGCGCACGAAATCTCGCACGTCACGCAGCGCCATCTGGCGCGCGCCATGGAAGAGCAGCGACGCAATGCGCCGCTGACCTGGGTCGGCGCATTGGGCTCGATTCTGCTGGCAATGGCCAGCCCGCAAGCCGGCATGGCGGCATTGACCGGTACGCTGGCCGGTGCGCAGCAAGGCATTATCAGCTTTACCCAGGGCAACGAGCAGGAAGCCGACCGCATCGGTATTCAGGTGCTGCAACGCGCCGGATTCGATCCGCAAGCGATGCCGACTTTCTTGCAGAAGCTGGCGGATCAGAGCCGCTTCTCCTCCAAGCCGCCGGAAATTTTGCTGACGCACCCGTTACCCGACAGCCGACTTGCCGATGCGCGTAACCGCGCCAACCAGATGCGTCCGGTGGTGGTGCAGTCATCGCAGGATTTCTACATGGCGAAAGTGCGCTCGCTCGGCATGTACGCCACTGGCCGCAATCAGCTAACTGATGACCTGCTGAACGAATACGCCAAAGGCAACGTGCGCGAGCAGCAGGCGGCGCAGTACGGCAAAGCGATACAGTTCCTGCAGGCCAAAAGCTTTGATAGCGCCAAACGGGTGATCGCCCCGCTGCTGGCGAAACAGCCGGATAACGTCTGGTTCCTCGATATCATGACCGATATCGACATCGGCCTGAATCAGCCGCAGCAGGCGATCGCCATGCTGAGCAGCGCCAAAGGCAGCAGCAGCAATCCGGTATTGCAGTTGAATCTGGCTAATGCCTATGTCGAAGCAAAGCAGCCCGCCAACGCCAGCCGCATCCTCAATCGCTACACCTTTGCCCATCCAGACGATGTTAACGCCTTTGATCTGCTGGCGCAGGCCTCTGCGGCGCAGGGTTTGCGCGATGAAGAACTTTCGGCGCGCGCGGAAGGGTTGGCGCTCAACGGCCAGCTCGATCAGGCGATCTCCACCTTGAGCAGCGCCAGCGCGCAGGTGCCGCTCGGCAGCCTGAAACAAGCGCGCTATGACGCACGTATCGACCAGTTCCGTGAACTGCAAAAGCGTTTTAAGGTTTATCAAAAAGGATAAGAAGATGGTCAGCATTTATCACAACCCGCGCTGCAGCAAGAGCCGCGAAACGCTGGCGCTGTTGCAGGAGCGAGGTATCGAGCCCGATGTGGTGCTTTATCTTGAGACGCCGCCCGATGTCCCCACGCTAAAACGTCTGTTGAAACAGCTCGGCATGCACAGCGCGCGCGAACTGATGCGGCGTAAAGAGGATTTGTATCAAGAGTTGGCTTTAGCGGATAGCGCGTTAAGCGAGGCTCACCTGCTGCAGGCGATGGTGGATCATCCGAAACTGATTGAACGCCCGATTGTGATCAAGGGCGAACAGGCGCGTATTGGTCGTCCACCCGAAGCGGTGCTGGAGATTATCTAAAGCTCCAGCGCTTCTTTAACAAAAGGAATGGTGAGTTTGCGCTGGGCGCTGATGGAGGCGCGGTCGAGACGATCCAGCGTATCAAACAGCGTGCGCATCTCACGGTCGAGGCGTTTCAACAGGAAGCGCCCGACATCTTCCGGCAACTCAAAACCACGCAATCCGGCACGCAGCTGCATCGCCTGTAATTTGTCGTCATCCGATAGCGGCTGCAAACGGTAAATCTGTCCCCAGTCGAGACGTGAAGCCAGATCCGGTAAGCCGAGATTGAGCTGGCGCGGCGGTCGATCGCCGGTAATCAGCAAACGCGTTTTACCGATTTCCAGAATACGATTGTAGAGATCAAAGATCGCCATTTCCCACTCCGGATCGCCCGCGATGCACTCGATATTATCGATGCACACCAGCGCCAGATTCTCCATGCCTTCCAGGACTTCCGGCACAAACCAGGTGCGCTTATCCAGCGGCACATAGCCCACCGCTTCGCCGCGCGCCGAGAGTTCCGCACAGGCGGCATGCAGCAGATGACTGCGGCCACCGCCTTCGCGCGACCAGAAATAGAGATAGCTACCGTGTTGCTGAGAGAGTGCGCCTTGCAGCGCCGCCAGCAGAGACGTGTTTTCCCCCGGCCAGAAACTGGCGAAGGTTTCATCATCGGGTAAATAGAGTGGCAATGAGAGCTGTGCCGGCGTGTTCAGAAGTACCTCAACGGATGAGCGGGCAGAAAACCGCGCAAGTTTATCACGATCTTTGCCGGAGATGAACCGGGCTTCCCTGCCCGGCTTGCAGCCTTAACTTTCGCGCTTCTCTTCAGCGTCCAGCACCACCTCTTCCGGGCGCAATACGCTGATTAAACGGAAGATCAGCGCCAGGCTGACGCCTACAATAGTCGCCAACGCCATGCCTTTCAGCTCGGCCGCGCCGATATGCACTTTGGCACCGCTCACGCCGATGATCAGGATCACCGAGGTCAGGATCAGGTTCTGCGCTTTGTTGTAATCCACTTTCGACTCGATCAGCACACGAATACCGGACGCGCCAATTACGCCGTACAGCAGCAGCGATACGCCGCCCATCACCGGCACAGGAACCGCCTGAATCGCCGCCGCCAGCTTGCCGACGCACGAAAGCAGAATGGCAAAGATCGCCGCGCCGCCAATTACCCAGGTGCTGTACACGCGGGTAATCGCCATTACACCGATATTCTCACCGTAAGTGGTGTTCGGCGTGGAGCCGAAGAAACCGGAGATCATGGTGGATAAACCGTTAGCGAACATTGAGCGGTGCAGACCCGGATCGCGGATCAGATCTTTCTTCACGATATTCGCGGTGACCACCAAGTGACCCACGTGCTCGGCAATCACCACCAGTGCGGCTGGCAGAATGGTCAGCATCGCCACCCATTCAAAACGCGGCGTGTAGAAGGTTGGCAGCGCAAACCACGGCGCATTTTCCACCGCGGTCCAGTCCACAATGCCCATCGCGTAAGAGAGCGCATAGCCGACCAACACGCCGACTAAAATCGGGATGATGGCGAGGAAACCACGGAACAGCACCGAACCAAACACGGTCACCGCCAGCGTCACCATCGAGATGATCACGGTTTTGCTGTCTGGCGATGTGCCGTCAGCAGGCAGCAGGCCGGCCATATTCGCCGCCACGCCCGCCAGTTCCAGACCGATAACCGCGACAATCGCGCCCATCGCTGCCGGTGGGAACATCACGTCCAGCCAGCCGGTACCGGCTTTCTTGACGATCAGCGCCACCATACAGAACAGCAAACCGCAGAGAATAAAGCCGCCCAGCGCCACTTCATAACCCAACGGCAATAGCAGCAGCACCGGCGAAATAAAGGCAAAGCTCGATCCGAGATAAGCGGGGATTTTGCCTTTACAGATAAACAGATAGAGCAGCGTTCCGACGCCGTTAAACAGCAACACCGTGGCCGGGTTGATGTGGAACAGAATCGGCACCAGCACGGTTGCGCCGAACATGGCGAACAGATGCTGTAAGCTGAGTGGAATGGTTTGCAACAGTGGCGGACGTTCGCCCACACCAATAGCACGACGAGTCATTATTATCCCCTATCCTCTTCGTTCTTCGAGCCATGGCTGCGTTGGCTCGAATAACTCGAGGATGACAATGTTGTGTTTTTGCCAAAAAAAAGCCGACTCTCTGGCCGGCTGGTTTCTTTTATTTGGTTCCGAAAATCTTGTCCCCGGCATCGCCGAGTCCAGGAATGATGTAGCCCTTCTCGTTCAATCCCTGATCGATAGATGCGGTGTAAAGCTCCACATCCGGATGCGCTTTCTCCAGCGCGGCAATACCTTCAGGTGCGGCCACCAGCACCAGCACTTTAATGCTGGTACAACCGGCTTTTTTCAGCAGATCGATGGTGGCGATCATCGAACCGCCGGTTGCCAGCATCGGGTCGACCACCAGCGCCAGGCGCTCTTCGATGTTCGAAACCAGCTTCTGGAAATAAGGAACCGGCTCCAGCGTCTCTTCATCACGATACACGCCCACCACGCTGATGCGCGCGCTGGGAACGTGCTCAAGCACGCCTTCCATCATGCCAAGACCCGCACGCAGAATCGGAACCACGGTGATTTTTTTACCTTTGATCTGATCGATTTCAACCGGACCATTCCAGCCTTCGATGGTGACACGCTCGGTTTCCAGATCGGCGGTGGCTTCATAGGTCAGCAAGCTGCCCACTTCCGAGGCTAGCTCGCGGAAACGCTTGGTGCTGATATCATGCTCACGCATCAGGCCCAGTTTATGTTTGACCAGCGGGTGTTTGACTTCCACGATCTTCATGATTGTTCTCCCGGAATTGAGTTGAGCTAAAAAAAATCGCCGGATTATACCGCCTTTTCGCTGCTGCGCCACTTGTCATCGGTCAATAGCCTGCGTCATCTAAGGATTGGCGAAAATCTGAGGCGATGCAAAGGCAGCATGAGATGGGACTCGCAAACGTTTGCCTGCGCTGTTAGAATTGCCGCGCTTAATTTTTGCCACCAACCGCAACTCGCGTGGGGATTCCGCAGTGACCGACAAAACCTCTCTCAGCTACAAAGACGCCGGTGTTGATATCGATGCTGGTAACGATCTGGTTGACCGTATTAAAGGCGTAGTGAAAAAAACCCGCCGCCCGGAAGTCATGGGTGGATTGGGCGGATTCGGCGCGCTCTGTGCGCTGCCGCAGAAGTACCGCGAGCCGGTGCTGGTCTCCGGAACCGATGGCGTCGGCACCAAGCTGCGTCTGGCGATGGATCTCAAACGCCACGACAGCATCGGCATTGATCTGGTCGCGATGTGTGTTAACGATCTGATTGTTCAGGGTGCTGAGCCGCTGTTCTTCCTCGATTATTACGCGACCGGCAAGCTGGATGTGGATACCGCGTCATCGGTGATCACCGGCATCGCCGAAGGTTGCTTGCAGTCGGGTTGTGCGCTGGTCGGCGGTGAAACCGCTGAAATGCCGGGCATGTACCACGGCGAAGATTACGACGTGGCGGGTTTCTGCGTCGGCGTGGTGGAAAAATCAGAGATCATTGACGGTTCGAAAGTGCAGGACGGCGACGTGCTGATCGCGTTGGGTTCCAGCGGTCCACACTCGAACGGTTATTCACTGGTGCGCAAGATTCTTGAAGTCAGCCAGACCGATCCGGCCACCAAACAGCTGGATGGCAAATCACTGGCCGATCACCTGCTGGCGCCAACCCGCATCTATGTGAAAAACATCCTTAGCCTGATCGAACAGGTTGATGTGCATGCGATTTCGCATCTGACCGGCGGCGGCTTCTGGGAAAACATCCCGCGCGTGTTGCCAGATAACACCCAGGCGGTGCTGGAAGAGAGCAGCTGGCAGTGGCCGTCTGTGTTCAGCTGGTTGCAGCAGGCGGGCAACGTCAGCCGTCACGAAATGTACCGCACCTTTAACTGCGGCGTGGGCATGGTGATTGCGCTGAGCCCGGCGGAAGCCGATAAAGCGGTACAGCTGATGACCGACGCGGGCGAAAAAGCGTGGAAAATCGGTGTGATTAAAGCATCTGATTCCGAAGAGCGTGTGGTTATCAATCCATGAAAAAACTGGTTGTACTGATCTCCGGCAACGGAAGCAATCTTCAGTCCATCCTCGACGCCTGCGCAAGCGGGCGTATCAACGGCAGCGTCGCTGCCGTTTTCAGTAATAAAGCCAGCGCGTTTGGTTTAACGCGCGCGCGGGAAGCCAATGTCCCGTCACTTGCGTTAGCCGCCAGTGATTTTGCCGACCGCGAAGCCTTTGATCGCCAGCTGATGCAGGAGATTGATGCTTACGCGCCGGATCTGGTGGTGCTGGCCGGTTATATGCGCATCCTCAGCAGCGCTTTTGTCGCGCACTATCACGATCGTCTGGTGAATATTCATCCGTCGCTGTTGCCAAAATATCCGGGCTTACACACGCATCGTCAGGCGCTGGAAAACGGCGACGAGGAGCATGGCACCTCAGTGCATTTTGTCACTGACGAGCTGGATGGCGGACCCATTATTTTGCAAGCGCGTGTGCCGGTGTTTGCTGGCGATAGCGAAGACGAGATCAGCGCGCGCGTGCAGCATCAGGAACACGCGATCTATCCGCTGGTGATCAGCTGGTTTGTTGATGGGCGTTTGCAGATGCGTGAAGGTAGAGCATGGCTGGATGGTCAGTTATTACCGACGCAAGGCTATGCTCACGATTGAATGTTATGCATATTCCGAAGCGGCGCGATTTATCGCGCATTTCGATGGCAACATCGTGCCCATCCGGGCATTGCGCAATAAATTGCGCCGCTACAAATCGCAGACTTTTTTAACCAAATCTTCCCGTAATATAATCTTCGGTTCGCCGCGCTTTCGGTGAGGTGAAGATTCTGTCGGTTTCGTCAAACTCTACCAACTGACCGTTGTGCATAAACGCGGTGTAATCCGACACGCGTGCCGCCTGCTGCATATTGTGCGTCACCAGCACCAGCGTGAAATGCTGCTTCAGCGTGGTCATCAACTCCTCGATCACCAGCGTTGAGATCGGATCAAGTGCCGAAGTGGGCTCATCCAGCAGTAACACTTCCGGCTCGATGGCAATGGCGCGCGCAATCACCAAACGCTGCTGCTGGCCGTTAGAGAGCGTTAACGCGTTCTGCCCCAGCTGATCTTTCACTTCGCCCCACAACGCCGCCGCGCGCAGCGCACGCTCACAGGCTTCATTCAGCACGCGACGATCGCGCACGCCCTGCAAGCGCAGGCCGTAAACCACGTTTTCGTAGATCGATTTAGGAAACGGATTCGGCCGCTGGAACACCATGCCAATGCGGCGACGCAGCGCGGGAAGATCCTGATTCGCCTGCATCACCACGTAATCACCGAGCAGAATCTCACCTTCAATGCGACAGCGATCGATCACATCATTCATGCGATTGAAACAGCGCAGCAGCGTCGATTTGCCACAGCCGGAAGGACCAATCAACGCCGTGATGCGGTTCTTCGGAATCTGCAGATCAATGTTATTCAGCGCCTGGCGTTCGCCATACCACAGCGACAGCTGATTAACGCTAAGGGCAATGTCGTAATCGGGCGTCATCAGAAACCTTTTTAGTGCGTCATAATCCGGTAACGCTCACGCAGCCGATGGCGCAACGCCATCGCCAGCAGATTGAGCGACAGGATGATCACCACCAGCAGCAAAGCGGTGGCGTAAACCAGCGGTCGATCAGCATCGATGTTGGGGCTCTGGAACGCCAAATCGTAGATCTGAAAACCGAGGTGCATGAATTTGCGATCGAGGTGCAGATAAGGGAATACCGCATCAACCGGCAGCTCAGGCACCATCTTCACCACGCCCACCAGCATCAGCGGCGCGGTTTCTCCAGCCGCACGCGCCACCGCCAGAATCAAGCCGGTGAGCATGGCCGGTACCGCCAGCGGCAGCACCACGCGCCACAGCGTTTCCGCCTGCGTTGCGCCCAGCGCAAGCGATCCCTGACGCAGATTATCCGGAATGCGCGACAATCCCTCTTCGGTGGCAACGATCACCACCGGCAGCGTCAGCAGCGCCAGCGTCAGCGCGGCCCACAGCAATCCCGGCGTACCAAAAGTCGGATTGGGTAAGGCGCTGGAGAAAAACAGCTGGTCGAGGGTGCCGCCAATCAGCCAGACAAAGAAACCGAGGCCAAACACGCCGTAGACAATTGACGGCACGCCCGCAAGATTCACCACCGCGATGCGCACCAGCCGCGTCAACGCATTGCGTCCGGCGTATTCGTGCAGCCATACCGCCGCGATGACGCCGAGCGGCATGACGATGATCGACATCAACAGCACCATCAGCACGGTGCCAAAAATTGCCGGAAACGCCCCGCTCTCGCCGCCACCGGAAGTCGGTGAATCGCTGACGAATTGCCAAATCTGACCGAAGAAGTGCAGCGTTTTGTTGGTTAAGGTCATGGCATTCGGATACCACGCATCCACCACCTGCGCCAATGGGATGGTGTGATCCACGCCGTTCACATCGCGCAGCACCAGCGTATCGCGCTGACTTTCGTGCTGCAGATGAGTTAACTGCTGCGCCAGCGCGTTAAAGCGGCGCTGTAACGCCGTGCGATTGGCATCAAACTCAGACTGCACTTCCAGGCTGAAGCGGCCGTTACGCTGCTGCTCATCGGCCTGCTGCTGCAAGCTTTCCAGCTGTGCATTAAGGCGCGCCATCTCAATGCGGCGGATGTTACTCGCCTGGCGCAACTGCTCATGTACCTGCTGCAAACGCTGATGCAGCAAGGCATCGCGGCTTTGAGCGGTCATGACTTCGTTATCCTGGCGCAGCTCCACCAGCCAACCATAGGCGTTGCCGCCGTTGCGGCGCTGCAGCACCAACACATCAGCAGGACGACGGGTTTTCGCCTCGCCCTGACTGTAGAGCACGCGGAAATCCGGCGCGGCAAAGTCACGGTTGCCGGTTTTCACCACATAGCGCCACTGTTCGCCCTGCTGCTGCTTTTGCAAGGTTTCACCCAGCACCATCACCGGGCTGCCTTGCGGCGGCTGGAACTGATATTGATCGACCGGCTGCGGCCAGAAGGCACGCACGCCCTGCCAGCCGAGCAAACCAATCAGCAAGGTAAACGCCAGCAGGCAAACCGCGACGGCGCCGGCGGTGAGCCAGCGCCAGCGATCGTTTTGTTTTATCGCCGTCATCCGTGGCCCTCATGCTGGCTGTAGCGTTGGCGCAAGCGCTGACGAATCAACTCGGCGATGGTGTTGATCACCAAGGTGAAGATCAACAGCAACAACGCACTGAGGAACAGAATGCGGTAATGCGCGCTGCCCGCTGCGGCTTCGGGCATCTCAATGGCAATGTTGGCGGAGAGTGCACGCAGGCCAGCAAATAAGCCGCCTTCGCTAACCGGCGTGTTGCCGGTGGCCATCAGCACAATCATCGTCTCGCCGACGGCGCGGCCAAAGCCAATCATCAAGGCGGCGAAGATGCCCGCGGAGGCACCCGGCAGCACCACACGCGTCAGGGTTTGCCACGGCGTGGCGCCCAGCGCCAGCGAGCCCTGCCCGAGCGCGCCCGGCACGCTGAACAGCGCATCTTCCGATAGGGTGAAAATCAGCGGCACCAGTGCAAAACCCATCGCCAGCGCAGCAACTAATAAGTTGCGCTGTTCGTAATGCGCTAAACGCTCGCCAATCTCCGGCCAGAACAGCGTCGGCAGCCACAGCGTCAGCAAGGTCACCACTAACAGTAGTGGCAGCAGCAGAATCACTTCAAAACCAGGACGTCGCCAGCTGGCCGGCAAACGCGGACTCAGCACGCCGCACAATAATAAGGTCGCGGCCAACACCGGCGGCAGCAGCAGCACGCCAACCAGCGCGGTGCTGATGTGCGGCGCCAGCCACACGCCAGCGATTAAACCAATCACCACGCTGGGCAGCGCGCCCATCATTTCGATCGCCGGTTTAACCCAGCGACGTAAACCCGGCGACATAAACCACGCGGTGTACATCGCGGCGGCCAGCGCCAGCGGCGTGGCAAACAGCAGCGCCAGACTGGCGGCTTTCAGCGTGCCCAGTACCAGCGGCATCAGGCTGAACTTGGCTTGATAGGTGTCGCCCGCCGCGGTGGATTGCCATACCCAATCGGCCTGCGGATAGTTTTCGTACCAGATTTTTTGCCACAGGTTGCGCCAGGTGAAGTCCGGCCACGGGTTATCCAGCGCAAACTGTTGCCATTCCCCGGCGCGTTCAATGATCAAGGCATCACCGTGCGGCGCGAAGGCCAGCGCCTGAATGCCCGGTGCCAGCTGACGCGTTAAAATCGCGCCCTGCTGCTTGCTGGCAAATAGCTGAACCTTGCCCTGCGCATCGTAAGTGGCAAACACGCGGCGCTGCGGCTCCGGCGTTATTCCGCGTACCTGCTGGCTACCGTTGAAGGTGTGAATCTGTTGTAAGCGCGGCCCATTATCACTGGCGATAGCGAACCATTGCTGTACGCCCTGCGCATCCTGAATCAGCAAGGTGCGTCCACCGGCCAGCATATGCAGGCTTTGCGGCGGCAGATTGAGGGTTTGCGTTTCACGTAACTGTGCGCCATCAGATGTGATTTGCCACACGCGCAGCAAACGCCCGCTGCTGGCGTAGAGCAAAGAGCCATCCGGCGACAGCAGCAGATGATCGGCCTGCTGCTGTGGTAACAGAATCTGATTCACTTTTTGCTGATTTTCCAGCGTCAGCAGGCTGATGCCATCTGCGGTTTGCGCCGCGATCAACCATTGATGGTCGTTGAGCGACGTCAGCGCCATATTACTGACCGGGCCTTGCGGTAAGCGCAGCGGACGATCGCCGAGCGGGAAGCCCCATTCGCCGCTGCCGTTGCGGATAACCGGTTGCATTAACAGCAGTTCGCCCTGCATATTGAGCAGCACGCTGCGGTTGTCAAAGCTTGCGATCGCCGCATCGGGTTTGCCATTCAGCGCCAGTGCGGGAGCGGCAGGTTGACCATCAAGCGGAATAAAGCGCGCTTCGTTGCGGCTAATGCGCCAGCCCAAATGGCCGTCGCTGCCCATCGCCAGCATTGGGGTTTTGTCCCACAGCTGAATATTGGTGGTGGCATGCATCCCCGGCGCGCTAAACAGCGGCAACACCACCCAGATCAACCAGAAGAACAGCAGTAACATCAGCAGCAAAATTCCCACGCCGCAAGCTGTGACGACGCGGCGCACTAAATTATCAGTGGCGCGTCGACGACGGTCGCTAAAGTGGACGGGAATACGATTTATGCTCATGCAGGCCAGGTTACCGATGGAAACAAGTCGCTATGTTGCCCGTAGCTGATTGATAAGACAACCTTTGACGTTGGACAAGCCTGCCATACTCTCGCCATAATGGTGACGGACACTGAGCGGTAACGCATTTTTGCGTCTTTTCCGCCGGACATTCCGTCCAGCATCAGCATCTCGGAGTCAGAATGGGTCAGGATAAGCTGTATATAGAAAAAGAATTAAGCTGGTTAAGCTTCAATGAACGTGTGTTACAGGAAGCCTCGGATAAAAGTAATCCGCTGATTGAACGCATGCGCTTCCTCGGGATTTACTCCAATAACCTCGAAGAGTTCTATAAAGTGCGCTTTGCCGATCTCAAGCGGCGAATTCTGATCAGCGAAGAGCAAGGCAAACCGACCTCGTTGCGGCATCTGTTGAAGAAAATTCAGCTGCGGGTGCAGAAATCGGATCAGGAGTTTGATGCGCTCTATAACGATCTGCTGCTGGAAATGGCGCGTAATCAGATCTTCCTGATTAACGAACGTCAACTGTCACCGAATCAGCAAGAGTGGCTGCGCTACTACTTCAAACATCAATTACGCCAGCACGTTACGCCGATTCTGATTAACCATGACACCGATCTGATCGAATTCCTGAAAGACGATTACACCTATCTGGCGGTGGAGATCATTCGCGGCGACGATATTCGTTATGCGCTGCTGGAGATCCCGTCGGATAAAGTGCCGCGCTTTATAAACTTGCCGGCTGAGTCGCCACGTCGGCGCAAGCCAATGATTCTGCTGGATAACATCCTGCGCTATTGCCTCGATGAAATTTTCAAAGGCTTCTTCGATTACGATACGCTGAACGCCTATTCGATGAAGATGACGCGCGACGCCGAATACGATCTGGTTACAGAGATGGAATCGAGCCTGCTGGAGCTGATGTCGTCGAGCCTGAAGCAGCGTCTCAATGCCGAGCCGGTCCGTTTTGTTTATCAGCGCGATATGCCGGATGCGATGGTGGAAATGCTGCGCCATAAGCTGTCGATTTCGAACTACGATTCGATTGTGCCCGGCGGCCGCTACCATAACTTCAAAGATTTCATCGGCTTCCCGAACGTTGGTAAAAGCAATCTGGAAAACCGTCCGCTGCCGCAGATTCGCCACATCGGCTTTGACGGCTTCCGCAACGGTTTCGACGCCATCCGCAATCGCGATGTGCTGCTCTACTATCCGTATCACACCTTTGAGCATGTGCTGGAACTGCTGCGTCAGGCCTCGTTCGACCCGAACGTGCTGGCAATTAAGATCAATATTTACCGCGTAGCGAAAAACTCGCGCATCATGGATGCGATGATTCACGCCGCCTATAACGGTAAGAAAGTCACGGTGGTGGTGGAACTGCAGGCGCGCTTCGATGAAGAGGCCAACATCCGCTGGGCGAAACGCCTGACCGAAGCGGGCGTGCATGTGATCTTCTCCGCGCCGGGTCTGAAAATTCACGCCAAGCTGTTCCTGATTTCGCGCCGTGAAGGCGAAGAAGTGGTGCGTTATGCGCATATCGGTACCGGGAACTTCAACGAAAAAACCGCGCGCATTTATACTGACTATTCATTGCTGACCGCCGATGCGCGCATCACCAATGAAGTGCGTCGCGTGTTCAACTTCATTGAGAATCCGTATCGTCCGGTCACCTTCGAGCATTTGCTGGTGTCACCGCAGAACTCGCGTGACGTGCTGTATAAGTTCATTGATGCCGAGATCGCCAACGCGCAGCAAGGCAATCCTGCTGGCATTACGTTGAAGATCAACAACCTGGTGGATAATGGTTTAGTTGATCGACTTTACGCCGCCTCGTCGGCAGGCGTGAAAGTGAATCTGCTGGTGCGCGGCATGTGTTCGCTGATTCCTGATTTACCGGGCATCAGTGAAAATATTCGCATTACCAGCATCGTTGACCGCTATCTCGAACACGACCGCGTCTATATTTTTGAGAACGGCGGCGAGAAAAAGGTGTTCCTCTCTTCCGCGGACTGGATGACGCGTAACATAGACCACCGCATTGAAGTAGCCGTGGCGATTCTTGATCCCCGCGTGAAGCAGCGCATATTGGACATCATCGCCATTCTGTTTAGTGATACGGTGAAAGCCCGCATCGTCGATAAAGAGCTGAGTAATCGTTATGTGCCGCGCGGCAACCGTAAAAAGGTGCGTTCGCAGCTGGCCATTTATGACTACATCAAGAAACTGGAACAACCCGAATAACGCCTATGCCAATCTCACATAAAAGTACGCCGAAACCTCAGGAATTCGCGGCAATCGACCTCGGCTCGAACAGCTTCCATATGGTCATTGCCCGCGTGGTGGATGGCGCTTTGCAAGTGCTGGGACGCCTGAAACAGCGCGTGCATCTGGCCGATGGGCTGGATGCGCACAATCGCCTGAGCGAAGAAGCGATTGAGCGCGGGCTGAGCTGTCTGGCGTTGTTCGCCGAACGTTTGCAGGGCTTCAGTTCCGCCAACGTGACGATCGTCGGCACGCACACGCTGCGTATCGCCAGCAATGCGGAAGAGTTTCTGCAGCGCGCGGCCGAGGTGATTCCCTATCCGATCGAAGTGATCTCCGGCAACGAAGAAGCGCGTCTGATTTTTATGGGCGTGGAGCACACGCAGCCGGAAAAAGGTCGCAAGCTGGTGATCGATATCGGCGGCGGCTCCACCGAACTGGTGATTGGGGAAGACTTTGAGCCGCAGCTGGTAGAGAGCCGCCGCATGGGCTGCGTCAGCTTCGCCAATCTCTTCTTCCCCAAAGGCGAAATCACGCCAGAAAACTTCCGCCGTGCGCGCCTCTCCGCTGCGCAAAAGCTGGAAACCATGGCGTGGCAATATCGTCTGCACGGCTGGCAATATGCGCTGGGCGCGTCGGGTTCCATTAAAGCGGCCTGCGAAGTGCTGCTGGCGATGGGCGAAAAAGAGAAGCTGATTACGCCAGAGACGCTGGAGTTGCTGACCAGCGAAGTGCTGAAGCATAAGTCGTTTAATGCGCTGAGCCTGCCGGGCTTGTCGGAAGAGCGTAAAGCGGTGTTTGTGCCGGGCTTAGCGATTTTGTGTGGCGTGTTTGATGCGTTAGCGATTCGCGAGCTGCGTCTCTCTGACGGCGCACTGCGTGAAGGCGTGTTGTATGAGATGGAAGGCCGTTTCCGTCATCAGGACATTCGCAGCCGCACCGCGCAAAGTCTGGCAAATCACTATGCGATTGATAGCGATCAGGCGCGCCGTGTGCTGGAAACCACCGAGAAGCTCTATTTGCAGTGGCAGGAGCAGAATCCCAAGCAAGCCAATCCACAACTGTCGGCGCTGCTGAAATGGGCCGCGCTGCTGCATGAAGTGGGATTGACCATCAATCACAGCGGCATGCAGCGCCATTCGGCTTACATCCTGCAGAACTCCAACATGCCGGGCTTTAATCAGGATCAACAGATGCTGTTGGCCACGCTGGTACGTTATCACCGCAAAGCGGTGAAGCAGGATGAGATGCCGCGTTTCACCTTGTTTAAAAAGAAACAGTTTCTGCCGATGGTATTCCTGTTGCGTCTTGGCACGCTGCTGAATAATCAGCGCCAGGCGACCACCAAACCGGATTCGCTCAAGCTCAGCACCGACGACGGCCACTGGACGCTGACCTTCCCTGCCGGCTTCCTGAGCCAGAATACGTTGGTGCAGCTGGATCTGGAGCGCGAGCAAGCTTACTGGAATGATGTCACCGGCTGGAAACTAATGCTGGAAGAAGAGGAGTAATGCGGGCAACTGGCCCGCAATCTGGTTATGACTACACGCCCCGATAACTATTACGCTGAAAAATACGGTCTCACGCCGACCCATTCTGAAGTGCTGGCGGCCCTGCCTCATCTTGAAGTAGGGAAAGCACTGGATTTGGGCTGCGGCCAGGGCCGCAATAGTCTGTTTCTCAATCAGCATGGCTTTGACGTGACGGCCTGGGACAGCAATCCCGCCAGTCTGGAGCGCCTGAACAGCATCATTGCGGAAGAGAATCTACAGAACATTCACACCGAGCTGTGCGATCTCAATAGCGTGCGCTTCAACGGCAGTTATCAGTTTGTGCTGTCGACCGTGGTGATGATGTTCCTGCAGCCGGCAACCATTCCGCAGCTGATTGCCGATATGCAGGCCAGCACGCGTAAATATGGCTACAACCTGATTGTGGCGGCGATGGATACCGATGATTATCCCAATACGCAAAACTTCCCGTTTGCGTTTAAATCCGGTGAACTCAGCCACTATTACCGCAACTGGCATATTGTGAAATACAACGAAGAGGTCGGTGAGCTGCATCGTCGTGATGAAAACGGTAACCGCATTAAAACCCGTTTCGCCACGCTGCTGGCGCAGAAAGCCAGTTACTGAATTCACGGCCGCTTTGTGCGGCCGTTAGATTGTCTGATGTCGATCAGTGCGCTGAACCTTTTTTGCTCATTTTTCACACAGCGATTGCTTTAGCGATCTAAGTGTGACTAAATATTGCCTCCGCCCCATCGGGCAATTACAGGAACCACCCCGCGTGAACAGCGCTATCTCTGCACGAAGACGTCCCAAAACTGGCACCATGACCCGCATTGTTTTACTGGTCAGCTTCTTAATTTTGTTTGGCCGCCTGCTTTTCATCATTCCCGGTGCCATCGAGCATCATCAGCAAAAGAAAGCCATCCCTGAACCGGTCACGCTGAGCACCAGTGATTCGCGCTAAATAATTTGCGGGTCGGCTGTCGCTGCTAAACATTGTCCTTTGAGACAATGCTGCTTTTTACGTCCTGTTACCCGCAACGCGCTACACTGTGAGCTGACTTACAGACACAAGGAACGCGTTATGTCTGCTTCGCATTCACAAAAATTAGCTGAAACCCGTCATCACATTCTCAACCTGCTGCTCAACGAGCACGATCTGGTTGATGTTCTGCTGGATAAATCCGTCGATCTGAATGCCGCCGAACTGCGTGATATCACCGACTGGCGTCATGAATTAGAGCGTGAGCTGCAGCAATTGCACGCCGCGGATTTGGCCGACATCCTCGAAGCCTTGCCGGAAGAAGAGCGTCAGGCGCTGTGGCGTTTAGTGCCGACGGCGCAGCGCGGTCACGTCCTGGTTGAGGCTTCAGAAACCGTTTGGGCCAGCCTGACGGAAGAAATGTCTGATCGCGATATTCTGCACGCCATCGAGCCGCTGGATATCGACGATCAGGTATATCTGGCGCGCTACCTGCCGCGCGATTTAACCGGACGACTGCTCACCACCCTCGAACCTAGCCTGCGCGCGCGACTGATGAGCGTGATCGAGCTGGATCGCGATCGCGTCGGGCAGATCATGGATTTCAATATCCTGACGGTGCGCTCTGACGTGACCTTAGCCACGGTGCAGCGCTATCTGCGTAAAGGCAAAAAAATGCCTAACGGCACCGATAAGATCTTTATCACCGACGAACAAAATCAACTGGTAGGTGAGTTAACGCTCACTGATATTCTGCTCAACAAACCGAAGATGCTGGTCGCAGAAGTGATGAATTCGCATCCCACCACGTTTCAGCTCAACGATAAAGCGGAAGACGCCGCCAGCGCGTTTGAACGTTATAACCTGATCTCCGCTGCGGTCACCGATGCTCAAGGCAAACTGATTGGCCGTATCACCATTGAAGACGTGGTCGATTTGGTGAACGAAGAGAACGAAAGCAACATCCGTAAAATGGGGGGTATCAGCCAGGGCGAAGACGTGTTTGCGCCGGTGCGCAAAGCGGTGGGTAAACGCTGGGCCTGGCTGGCGGTTAACCTGTGTACCGCATTTGTCGCTTCGCGCGTGATTGGCCTGTTTGAAGCCACCATATCGCAGCTGGTTGCGCTGGCGGCGCTGATGCCAATCGTCGCCGGCATCGGCGGCAACACCGGCAATCAAACCATTACCATGATTGTGCGTGCGCTGGCGCTGCATCAGGTTGAACCGGGTAACTTCTCGTTCCTGATCATGCGTGAACTCGGCGTGGCATTGATTAACGGCCTGTTCTGGGGCGGCATTATGGGCGGCGTCACCTGGCTGATGTACGACAACCTGCAACTCGGCGGCGTGATGATGCTGGCGATGGTGCTGAACCTGCTGCTGGCCGCGCTGATGGGCGTGCTGATTCCGTTAATCATGACCAAAATGAAACGCGATCCCGCCGTTGGCTCTAGCGTGCTGATCACCGCGATCACCGATACCGGCGGATTCTTTATCTTCCTTGGTCTGGCGACGATATTTTTGCTGCATCATTAAGGCTTTAAACAGTGTGCGTAACGTTGCAGCATCTGCTGTAAATTGAGTTGCAACGTTGCGCGCGCCAGTTCACTCAGTGCTGGATTGACCCGCGTTGAACCACGCTGATTTAACCACTCCAGCACATCGATTAAATGCCATATGGCTGTTTTTCCATCATGAATCGGACGCGGAAACTGCGGGCTATGGCTGAGCATCAGCTTGCGCATGTTCTGCCGCGAAACTCCTATCAACTCTGCGATATCCGTCAGCCCGACTAAATCTGGCGCGGCTTCAATCAGTTCCGCATCTGGCAATGCCTGAAAAACATCCTCCAACGCGCTGCGCACCGCGTCCTGTGCAGTGCTGGCTTCGCGGCAGAACGTCATGCTTAATTTTCCCGCCACCCCCGCGCCAATTAACGCATCAGTGCAGCCTTGCGAACCGAGCCGTTCGATCACTTCATCGATGTCGATCTCATCATTGAGCTGAAAACGCAGCGTAAACTCAAATTCCATGTTTCACTCCTCGTCACTTAACCCGCTGAGGGTTTTCACTGCAGTTGTCCACCACGCGCCGTAACAGTTTGGCATGGGTTTCAGGATTTTTTGGCGTACTCCAGATGCAGGTAATGCAGTAATCCCCACATCGACACTCTGTCGAATTATCTGGGCAGTACATCTTGCCCCACGCATGGTGACCGCCAACTGCAATCTTCCAACCTCTCGCTTCTGCATATCGCAAAGCTCCTTCGACCGCTTTATGCGGATGCCGCTTCCTCTATGACATCGCTGGCTACCTTATGCTCACCGCAATAAGTTGTCAACTGACAACCGCGAAGTGTTTCGGTACTATTTCAGCGGCGAATGCTGCAGAAAATAACCAGAACGGTCTCAACGCGCTTTGATTCAGTTTTGTGCTGGAAGACAGCGCACAAAATCAAGCGCACAGCGCCTGAAGTGCATATAGACTCTGTTGTTATCACTGACCTGAAGGAGAAGAAGCATGTTTAACGTGGATGATTTTGTGCAGTCTAAGACCGGTGGCCCAAAGATGCAGGTGCTGCGCGTGGAAGGCGATATGCTGTGGTGCGCTCGCGTTGACGATCACATCAAGCGTGAAATTGAAGTCAGAGCCGATAGCGTGAATCTGTATCACGAAGACGGCGATTTCGGCGTCTGTTAAAAAAATGGCCCCAAATCGGGGCCATTTTTAGGGATTGTCTCGCTGCACATTATTCTGACCGATGCCGCCGATAAACGGCAGACGCAGCCTGAATGGTGTGAAATCCAGCCCCATGTTTAATCCCAGCAGATTCACTTCCAGCCCCTCTTCCGCTCCAACCGTCACACCCAACACACCCAGCAGGGAAAGCTGCACGCCGCGACCTGACGGCGGTAAACCTACCGGATTAAGCAGCGAGCGATAATCTTTGCCGAGCGCGTTAGCCGGTAGATCCAACTTCAACGCCGGAACCTCGCGGCCAATATGTGCCATAAAAGTATTGCTGTTGGGTCCCGGCCAGGCGTGATACGTGGTCGGCCAGGGATAGGATTTAATGGCCGCTTCGATCTGCGGAATCATCGCTTCTGCGCTACTGCCGCGATGGTCAACCAGCAGACGCGGCTTCGCACCGTACCAGTAACCATCAGGAAGATTGCTATTACGACGCACTTTATCGCCGCTGCCCCAGCTAATCACTTCGTAACGGTTATAGCGGGTTTCACCGGCGCGTTTGAAGATAATCCACGGATGTACCGCCACCGCGCCCTTCCAGCCATAAGTCGGCGCAGCATAAACCTGCACGATAGCTTCTGCCGCATAACGCTGCGGATCCGGTGCGATACCGGCCGAATCGCGCCTTGCGGATGCCCAGCCACCGCGTTCAGAGGTGAGCTCACCGCTTCGCGTTGCCTGCGCCAAGCTCGCGCCTAAGGAAAGCAAGATGATGCAAAGAAAAGAGATCAGTACGGCTTTAAAAGGCAACATCGACGGCATCCTGATGAGTAAAAATCAACCGCTATCTTGCATCGAAACGGTGGGATTTGTATTCACGAACTATGCGATACATTTAGCCGCATGATTTGCCATCAGAAGGTTTGAAAAAAAAGCCCGCAATTAAGCGGGCTTCGTTTTTACGCAGTGATCAAAGCAGGATTTATTCCCACTCAATCGTCGCAGGTGGTTTACCTGAAATATCATAAACCACGCGGGAAATGCCGTTAACTTCGTTGATGATGCGGTTAGAGACGCGGCCGAGGAAATCGTACGGCAGGTGCGCCCAGTGCGCTGTCATGAAGTCGATGGTTTCCACCGCACGCAGTGAAACTACCCAATCATATTTACGACCATCGCCCATCACGCCAACAGAACGTACTGGCAGGAACACGGTGAACGCCTGGCTGACTTTGTTGTACAGGTCAGCTTTATGCAGCTCTTCGATGAAGATGGCGTCTGCACGGCGCAGCAGGTCGCAGTACTCTTTCTTCACTTCGCCCAGCACGCGCACGCCCAAACCTGGACCTGGGAACGGATGACGATACAGCATGTCGTACGGCAGGCCGAGTTCCAGACCGATTTTACGCACTTCGTCTTTGAACAGCTCTTTCAGCGGCTCAACCAGGCCCATCTTCATCTCTTTCGGCAAACCGCCCACGTTGTGGTGCGATTTGATCACGTGCGCTTTACCGGTGGCAGAAGCCGCCGATTCGATCACGTCAGGATAGATGGTGCCTTGTGCCAGCCACTTCACGTCTTCCAGACGCAGCGCCTGCTCGTCAAACACCTCTACGAATACGCGGCCGATGATTTTACGTTTGGCTTCGGGATCGTTCTCGCCCGCCAGCGCATCAAGGAAGCGCGCTTCTGCCGCAACGTGCACGATGTTCAGACCGAAGTGGTCACCGAACATTTCCAGCACCTGCTCAGCTTCATTCAGACGCAGCAGGCCGTTATCCACGAACACGCAGGTCAGACGCTCGCCGATGGCGCGATGCAGCAGCATCGCGGTCACAGAAGAGTCCACGCCGCCAGACAGACCGAGAATCACTTTGTCATCGCCAACCTGCTGACGAATACGCTCAACCGCATCTTCGATGATTTTGGCTGGTGTCCACAGCGCTTCACAGCCGCAGATGTCACGAATGAAACGCTCAAGCATGCGCAGGCCCTGACGCGTGTGCGTCACTTCCGGGTGGAACTGCACGCCGTAGAATTTCTTCTCTTCGTTAGCCATGATGGCAAACGGACAGGTTTCGGTGCTGGCAACGGTTTCGAAACCGGCTGGGATGGCGGTGACTTTGTCGCCGTGGCTCATCCAAACGTCCAGCAGCGGTTTACCTGCTGCGCTAATCGCATCTTCGATGTCACGCACCAGCGCGCTCTGAGTCAGCACTTCAACCTGCGCATAACCAAATTCGCGCTCGTTAGAGCCCTCAACCTTGCCGCCCAACTGCATCGCCATGGTCTGCATGCCGTAGCAGACGCCCAACACTGGCACACCCGCGTTAAACACGTATTCCGGCGCACGCGGGCTGTTCAGCTCGGTGGTGCTCTCCGGACCGCCAGAGAGAATGATGCCGTTCGGGTTAAACTGGCGAATTTGCTCTTCGGTGACATCCCACGCCCAGAGTTCGCAGTAGACACCCAGCTCGCGCACGCGGCGCGCAACCAGCTGCGTATACTGAGAACCAAAATCGAGGATCAAAATGCGATGTTTATGAATATTTTCAGTCGTCATTGAGGCGTTTCCATTGGGATGGACTTAATAATAAAAGCGCCCGGCGGGTGCCGGGCGCTAAATTTTACGGGATTATGAACCCATGCGGTAGTTTGGTGACTCTTTGGTGATGGTCACGTCATGCACGTGGCTTTCATTGATGCCCGCGCCGCTGATACGCACAAACTCCGCTTTGGTGCGCAGATCGTCAATGGTCTGGCAACCCGTCAGGCCCATGCAAGAGCGCAAGCCGCCCATTTGCTGGTGCACGATCTCTTTCAGGCGGCCTTTGTAGGCAACGCGGCCTTCGATACCTTCCGGTACCAGTTTGTCAGCGGCGTTATCGCTCTGGAAGTAACGATCTGAAGAGCCTTTGGACATCGCGCCCAGTGAACCCATACCGCGATAAGACTTGAACGAACGGCCTTGATACAGCTCGATTTCGCCCGGAGACTCTTCGGTACCAGCCAGCATAGAACCGACCATGACGGCCGCTGCGCCTGCTGCAATCGCTTTAGCGATGTCGCCAGAGAAGCGGATGCCGCCATCAGCGATAACCGGAATGCCGGTGCCTTCCAGCGCGGCAACCGCATCAGAAACCGCGGTGATCTGTGGCACGCCAACACCAGTGACGATACGCGTGGTACAGATTGAGCCAGGACCGATCCCCACTTTCACCGCGCTCACGCCGGCCTGCGCCAACGCCAATGCGCCTGCGCCGGTGGCAACGTTGCCGCCGATGATTTCCAGGTTCGGATATTTTGCACGGGTTTCACGAATACGCTGCAGCACGCCTTCAGAGTGACCGTGTGATGAGTCAATTAGCAGCACGTCAACACCGGCAGCAACCAGCGCATCAACGCGCTCTTCATTGCCCGCACCGGCACCAACCGCAGCGCCTACGCGCAGACGGCCTTCCGCATCTTTACACGCGTTAGGTTTACGTTCGGCTTTTTGGAAGTCTTTAACGGTGATCATGCCCAGCAGGTGGAAGCTGTCATCAACAACCAGCGCTTTCTCAACACGTTTTTCATGCATTTTGTGCAGCACAACTTCGCGTGCTTCACCCTCTTTCACCGTTACCAGGCGCTCTTTAGGGGTCATCACTGCGGAAACTGGTAAGGTCAGGTCGGTAACAAAACGCACGTCACGGCCCGTGATGATGCCCACCAGCTCGTTGTCGGTGTTCACGACCGGGTAGCCGGCGAAGCCGTTACGTTCGGTCAGCTCTTTCACCGCCGCCAGCGCGGTAGTTGGCAGCACGGTTTGTGGATCGGTAACGACGCCGCTTTCGTGTTTTTTCACCTTACGAACTTCATCCGCCTGGCGCTCAATTGACATGTTTTTGTGAATAAAGCCCAAACCACCTTCCTGCGCCAGCGCAATTGCCAGACCGGCTTCGGTCACGGTGTCCATTGCAGCGGAGAGCATGGGGATGTTCAGACGGATGTTTTTCGTCAGCTGAGTGCTGAGATCAGCGGTGTTCGGTAAGACAGTGGAGTGAGCGGGAACGAGCAGAACGTCGTCAAATGTGAGGGCTTCTTTAGCGATTCTTAACATTGCAATATCTCCACCTGGGGGCGATTAAAACAGATAAAATATTGCCGCGGCATTATACAGGCCGAAACCGATTGCCTCCAGTGTTTTTTCAGAAAATGTCTTGATCCTCAGGGCAAGCAATGTAGTATCAGTTGATTAACCCTCTGATTTAAAATTTGATCTACATCACATGTCGCTACCGCCAACCGCCAATATTTTTACCGTCAGCCGCCTGAACACCACGGTGCGCCAACTGCTGGAAAATGAGATGGGCCTGGTGTGGCTCAGCGCTGAAATTTCAAATTTCACTCAGCCCTCTTCCGGTCATTGGTACTTCACGTTGAAGGATGATGGCGCACAAGTGCGCTGCGCGATGTTCCGCAACAGCAATCGTCGCGTCACCTTCCGTCCGCAACATGGCCAGCAAGTGTTAGTGCGCGCCAGCATCACGCTGTATGAGCCGCGCGGCGATTATCAGCTGATTATCGAAAGCATGCATCCGGCCGGTGAAGGCTTGCTGCAGCAGCAATTCGAGCAGCTGAAAGCGCGTTTAGCCGCGGAAGGCTTATTCGATCAACAGTTCAAACAGCCGCTGCCGGATCCGGCGCGTCAGGTGGGCGTGATTACCTCCGCCACCGGCGCGGCGCTGCACGACGTGCTGCGCGTGCTGCATCGACGCGATCCTTCACTGCCGGTGATTATCTATCCCACCGCGGTGCAAGGTGTGGATGCGCCGGCTGGCATTGTGCGTGCCATTGAGCTGGCTAACCAGCGCGATGAGTGTGATGTGCTGATTGTCGGTCGTGGCGGCGGTTCGCTGGAAGATTTGTGGAGCTTCAATGACGAGCGCGTGGCGCGGGCGATTTTTGCCAGCCGCCTGCCGATTGTCAGCGCCGTTGGGCATGAAACCGATGTCACTATCGCTGACTTCGTAGCGGATTTACGTGCGCCGACGCCGTCTGCTGCGGCAGAACTGGTGAGCCGTAATCAGCTTGAACTGTTGCGTCGTTTGCAGTCGCAGCAGCAGCGCATGGAGATGGCGATGGATTTCTATCTGGCTCAGCAGCAGCGTCGCTTCACGCGCATTCAGCACCGCTTGCAGCAGCAGCATCCACAGCTGCGTCTGGCACGCCAGCAAACCGCGCTCTTACAGCTGCAGCGCCGTCTCGGTGAAGCAATGGACCAGCGCATGCGTGTGGCCAATCGTCAGCAGGATCGCCTGCTGCAACGCCTTAACGCCCAGCAGCCGCAGGGACGTATTCTGCGCGCTCAGCAGCAGCTCCAGCAATGGCACTATCGCTTACAGCAGGGCATGGAGAAGCAGCTCAATCACAATCGTCAGCGCTTTGGCACGCTGGCGGCACAGCTGGAAGGCGTGAGCCCGCTGGCGACGCTGGCGCGTGGCTTCAGCGTAACCACCGACACCCAAGGTCAGGTGGTGAAGAAAACCCAACAGCTGAGCAAAGGCGACTTGCTGCGCACCCGGCTGGACGATGGCTGGGTGGAAAGCCAGGTTACCGCACTCGAACCGCAGAAATCCCGGAGCCGCAAAGCGCGTTCATAGCGGGAAAACTATACTTCTGGCATGTACCTAAACGGCCAGGAGTTTTTTTATGTCTTACAGCGTTATTCCTCCCTACATTCTGCGCAATATCATTGATAACTGCTCCGGCGCGCAACAAGACTACGCGCGCCGCACCCTCACCCACGTCCAGCACTTGATGGGCGAACATAACGCTAAACCAGCAAGCACCGCCACCGCTCAGCCAGGCACGGTGCTGCGTGCTATCTATGACGCCGAAGGAACGCAAAATCTGCCCGGCACGTTGGTGCGCGAAGAAGGCCAGCCGGGAAATGGTGATGTTGCAGCCGAAGAAGCCTGGAACTATCTCGGCATTACCTACGATTTCTTCTGGCAAATCTACCAACGCAACTCGCTGGACAATAAAGGCCTCAAGCTCGATGGCACCGTGCATTACGGCAAGGAGTATCAGAACGCCTTCTGGAACGGGCAGCAGATGGTGTTTGGTGACGGTGACGGCGAGATTTTCAATCGCTTCACTATCGCGCTGGATGTGGTGGCGCACGAGCTGACGCACGGCGTGACAGAAACCGAAGCGGGATTGATCTATTTCCAGCAGGCAGGCGCGCTGAATGAATCGATGTCTGACGTGTTTGGTTCGCTGGTGAAGCAATTTCACCTCAAGCAGAGCGCCGATCAGGCCGACTGGATTATCGGCGAAGGTTTACTGGCGCAGGGCATCAACGGGCGCGGATTGCGCTCGATGTCGTCACCGGGAACGGCTTACGATGATCCGGTGCTGGGTAAAGATCCGCAACCGGCCGATATGGCGCACTACATCGAAACGCGTGACGACAACGGCGGCGTGCACCTCAATTCCGGCATTCCCAATCGCGCCTTTTACCTCGCCGCTAAAGCGCTGGGCGGCTTTGCGTGGGAACAGGCCGGTCAAGCCTGGTACGACACGCTGTGCGACAAAACGCTGCCGCAGGATGCCGATTTCAGCACCTTTGCGCGCTTTACCGTGCAGCACGCCAATCAACGATTCAACAGCTCAGTGGCGGAAAAGATTCAATCCGCCTGGCAGCAGGTAGGCGTAACATGGACATCCAACTGACCGATGACGCAATCATCGAGCTGGCGCGGGAAGGCGGAATCGCTTTTATCCCTAAACTGCGCGGCGAACGGCGCTTTGCGCTGGGGGAACTGCCGGAACCGCAAAAGCAGCGCGTCTGCGAAGTACTGGAACAGGCAATGCCGTTGGGGGAAACGGAAGATCAGGCGGCAAATGTCGGTCGTGGCGATCAGCGCTACTACCGCATTCAAATCACCTATGCTACCCATCGCGAAGCGGGAAGTTTCGTGATTTTAATTCCCGAACAACTGGCGCCCCCCGAGCTGCAATCGCTGTGGCGAGACGGTGAATAGGTTATCGGAGATCTCTCAAGGCAGAGCGTAACTGATTGACTATACTCATTATGTGGCTAGCTAGTCCACGTCGAAGAAAACACCCTTAGATGAGGTCTCTGCTATGACACAAAAAAAGCAACGAGGTGGTGCCGGGAACTTTGCAGAGGACCCGGAGCGCGCCAGGGAAGCCGGTAGCGCTGGCGGCAAAGTCAGTGGGGGCAATTTCAGAAACGATCCTGAAAGAGCCAGGGAAGCTGGAAGAAAAGGAGGTCAAAAAAGCCGTCGCCCTTCTAAGCAGCAGTAATTAAGGTGCCTTAAAGGAAGAGATGTGCCACGGAGGGTTATAAAAAAAGGCCGACATCATGATGTCGGCCTTTCTCTTTTTTTAACTTACTTGCTGTCTGGCAGCGCGTAAGCAATCACGTAATCACCACGGTCTGGCGACTGACGTGCACCGCCTGCGGAGATCAGGATGTACTGTTTGCCGGTTTTCGGCGAAACGTAGCTGATTGGACCGCCCTGGCTGCCGACCGGCAGACGTGCTTTCCACACTTCTTTACCGGTTGAGCTATCGAAAGCGCGCAGATAGTAATCCTGCGTACCCGCGATGAACACCAGGCCACCCTGCGTTGCCAGCGTGCCGCCTAAGGTCGGCATACCAATTGGCATTTTCGCGCGCATTTTGATACCAAACGGACCGGTATCTTCTACCGTACCCACTGGCACCTGCCACACGATCTGACGGGTTTTCATGTCAATCGCTGACAGCGTACCGAACGGCGGAGCCTGGCACGGAATGCCCAGCGGCGACATGAAGCGGTTTTTGTTCACCGCGTACGGTGTGCCTTTCAGCGGAACCGCACCCATACCGGTGTTGATAGCTTCACCACCGTTGCTGGCCGCCGTTTTGCTGGTGTCTTGTGGGATCATCTGTACCCACAGGCCCAGACGCATGTCGTTAACGAACATGTACTGGTTGTTCGGGTCAAACGAGATACCGCCCCAGTTCATACCGCCCAGTGAACCTGGGAAGCTGAGGGATTTATCGGTATCCGGCACGGTGAACAGACCATCGTAACGCATGCCTTTAAAGGCAATACGGCACGCCAGCTGATCAAACGGTGTTGCACCCCACATATCCGACTCCGTCATTTTCTGGTTGCCGATATTTGGCATTTCCACAGAGTGCGGCTGAGTTTTGGTGTACTGCTCGTTCGGGATGTGACCCTGCGGCATCGGCAGCTCTTCAACTTTGGTCAAAGGCTTGCCGGTCAGGCGATCCAGCACCCAGATCATGCCGGTTTTCGCGCCGATAACGACGGCTGGCTTGTTGGTGCCATCCTTCATCGGGAAGTCGACCAGGCTCGGCTGCATTGGCAGGTCGAAGTCCCACAGATCGTTATGCACGGTCTGATAAACCCACTTCTGCTTACCGGTGGTGGCATCCAACGCCAGGATTGATGCGCCGTAAGTGTGATCCAGTTTGGTACGGTTCGCACCCCACAGATCCACTGACGAGCTACCCATCGGCAGGAACACGGTGTTCATTGCCGGATCGTAAGACATTGGCGCCCACGAGTTTGGCGTACTGCGGGTGTAATTTTTACCCGGCATCAGCACCGCATTGGGGTCGTCGTTGCCTGGGTCAAACGCCCAACGCATCTGACCGGTGATGACGTCAAAACCACGCAGCACGCCGCCAGGCATGTCGGTCTGTACGTTATCGGCGACACGACCACCCACAACAACAGTGGTGCCGGCCATCGCTGGCGGTGACGTCAGCTGATATTGCGGATCTGGCGCACTGCCCAGACCGGTTTTCAGGTCAACCACACCGTGCGTACCGAAGGTGTCGCACAGCTCACCGTTGTCGGCGTTGATAGCAATCAGACGCGCATCAATGGTGTTCATCAGAATACGACGCTGACAGGTGTCGCCAGCAGGCAGCACAGCGGCAGTAACCGGCGTTGAACCCGGCTCGGTTGGCTGCTGCAGCGGTTTAGTCGCATCGAAATAGGCTAAGCCACGGCAGCGGTTCCACACTTCTGCCTGCGCGTTGATTTCGCGTTTCCAGATTTCCTTACCGCTGTCTGCGGCAACCGCAATCACATTGTTATGCGGGGTGCACAGGAACAGCGTGTTGCCCACCTGCAGCGGGGTTTGCTGATCTTCCGCACCGTTACCGGTTGGGCTGATTGGCGTATCGCCAGTGTGGAAAGTCCAGGCGACCTGCAGGTCTTTCACGTTGTCGCGGGTAATCTGATCGATGGCAGCGAAGCGGTCGCCACCCGGCGTACGGCCGTAGCTGCTCCAGTCTTGCTGAGGTTTTGATTTATCGACCGGAATCAGCGGCAGCTGTTTACCGTCAAATGCCACGGTAGGATGCGGCTGGAACATCTGCACGAAAGTCGCCACCATGCCCACCACGATCACCGCAGACAGCACATAAGAGACTTTTGCCAGGGAGCTTTTGCCTTCGCTTTTACGCAGGGCTGGCCAGGTGAGGAATGCAAACAGCATCAAGCCGGCCGGCACCATCAAGCGCGAGACCAGCGGCCAGAAATGCAGGCCTGCATCAAACAGTGACCAAATCAGCGTGCCAGCAAACACCAGAATAAACAGGGTGACGGCGGATGATTTGCGACGGAAGAACTGAATGGCCGCCAGCAACATAACGATACCGGCGATGAGGAAGTACCAGCTGCCGCCCAGCGCGACCAGCTTGCCGCCGCCGATTGCGAAGAACAAGCCGATTGCCAGCAAGACCAGGCCAAACAGTACGGACCAGATGCTCAGCCCTTTGCCGGGACGAGCGGAATTTTCTGCCATAACAAAAACTCTCCTGAAAAAATAAAGCGCTGGCGCCGATAAATCTGTGGCAGCCGATGACAAGGCCCCAGCCGCAGCGGGAGACAGGAACTATTCCGTTACGCTTTATTTTATATCTATTGATACGGGTGCAATGCCCGTGATTCGGCGCTTGTGAGCGAGGACACAACGTAGGTGAGAGTGATTCTCGCGACAAGGCGGCAGGATTGTACCACCTGGTACAATAAAAAGTGAATATCCATAACGCGGCAGTCACTGGTTAATAGCATTTTTGCTACAAATCCAGGCGTAACTGGTTAATAACTCTAGGCGTGGAATCCGGAGTTTTTAATCTGCGATGAAGGCAGGCGTAAATTCGACGCGCTTTTTCGAGATTAGACCGTCGCCGTGCTGACAAAAGTAGTCGACAGCGCCACAGGCTTTCAGCACTTGTAACGGCTGATGGCAATCCGGGCATAAGGCGATACGATCGAAATGACGTTCACAATTGGGGCAGTCAAAACCGGTTTCACTGAGAGTGAGTGGTTGCTGACAGGTTGGGCAGGAAAAGTTCATCCATTGTCCTCTGCGCTTTGGATGGCGGTCGCCATAAATGGCGCCACCACAAGTTACAGGTGAAAAAAAGGGCCCTGCTGGGCCCTTCTCATCTTAACGCTTGTTCTTCTTCAGATGCGACATCAGACGCTGACGTTTACGCTGCTGCGTTGGCGTCAACAGGTTGCGTTTGCCCGCGTATGGGTTATCGCCTTCTTTGAACTGAATGCGAATCGGCGTACCCATAACGTTGAGTGAACGACGGAAGTAGTTCATCAGGTAACGCTTATAGGAATCAGCCAGATCTTTCACCTGGTTGCCGTGAATCACCACAATTGGCGGGTTATAACCACCGGCGTGCGCATACTTCAGCTTCACGCGGCGACCCCGCACCAACGGCGGTTGGTGATCGTCGGCGGCCATGGTCATGATGCGCGTCAGCATTGCGGTGCCCACACGTTTGGTAGAGCAGTCGTACGCTTCGGTCACCGATTCGAACAGGTTGCCGACGCCGCTGCCGTGCAGGGCGGAAATAAAGTGGATGCGCGCAAAATCGATAAAGCCCAGGCGGAAGTCCAACATCTCTTTGACTTCATCTCTGGCTTCCTGCGTCATGCCATCCCACTTATTGACCACGATCACCAGTGAGCGCCCACTGTTCAGGATAAAGCCGAGCAGCGAGAGATCCTGATCGGAGATTCCGGCACGCGCATCAATCACCAGCATTACCACGTTAGCATCTTCGATAGCTTGCAACGTTTTGATAACTGAGAATTTTTCGACGGTTTCGGTGATTTTACCGCGCTTACGTACGCCAGCGGTATCAATCAGGACATACTCACGTCCGTCACGTTCCATCGGAATATAGATGCTGTCGCGCGTGGTGCCCGGCATGTCGAAGACCACGACACGGTCTTCGCCAAGAATGCGGTTAGTTAGCGTTGACTTACCCACGTTCGGGCGGCCAACGATAGCGAGTTTGATCGGCAGTGTGGTTGGGTCGAAATCTTCTTCTTCCTCTTCCTCCAGCGCCTTCTCACTCTCTTCTTCTAAATCGGCCCAATAGGCGGCGTTCTCTTCTTCTTCAGTGAGCTCGACTTCTGGAACGATTTCTTCCATCCACGGCAACAGTGCGGTTTCCAGCAGGCTGTTAACGCCGCGGCCATGCGAAGCTGCAATGGCGTGAATCTCGCCTAAGCCCAGCGCATAGAAATCGAGCACCGCCGCTTCCGGGTCGATACCGTCAGTTTTGTTGGCGACAACAAAGGTGGCTTTCTCACGGGCACGCAGATGATTGGCGATTTGCTGATCCGCCGGCATCACGCCCGCGCGCGCATCCACCATAAACAGCACCACATCGGCTTCTTCAATCGCCAGCAGCGACTGCTCCGCCATGCGGTTTTCTACGCCCTCTTCGGTGCCATCAATACCGCCGGTATCAATAACAATGAATTCGCGCCCTTCCACTTCGGCGCGACCATATTTGCGATCGCGAGTCAGTCCAGGAAAATCCGCCACCAGCGCATCACGTGTGCGTGTTAAACGGTTAAATAGCGTAGATTTTCCCACATTGGGACGCCCAACCAGCGCGACCACAGGTACCATAACACTTGCCTCAGTTTTTAAAATAATTCGCCCGAATGGCGTGATTATAACGACATTTGACGCCAGGCGTCAGGCTGAAGGCGCAAAGAATACCATGCCTGACTAAAAACGAAACGGCCCCTGACGAATCAGGAGCCGTGTAAGCGAGCGGGAAACGGGTTCCCGCAGAGCCAAATCCTTAACGGGTGATGGCGTAAACTTCTCCGCCTTTCGCCTGGATCAGCAGCTTGTCACCGGCAACAACCGGTTCAGTCTGGAAGCCATCGCTGTCCAGTTTCTGCTGCGCCACGAAGCGGCCGTCAAGGGTGTTAATCCAGTGCAGATAACCTTCGCTATCACCGACAACCAGATAACCGTTGAACAGCACCGGCGAGGTCAGATTACGATGCAGCAGATCGCTTTGACGCCAGATGGCTACACCACCGTCAGCATTCAGGGCAATCACGCGGTCATCCTGATCGACCAGATAGATACGACCCGCATCCACCACCATGTCTTTCACGCCGCCAATCTCACGTTTCCACAGCACCTGACCAGAACGCAGTTCCAGCGCGGTGAGGTTACCGTTATACGCCAGCGCATAAACCACACCGTTTACCACGACTGGCGTAGTATCGACGTCGCTCAGGCGATCGATTTCCGTGGCGCCGCTTGGCTGCGAAATACGCTGCTGCCAAATAAGCTGACCTTGATTGACGATGACTGCGCTCACGCGGCCGTTATCGCCACCCACAATTGCGCCACCAAAGGCCACGGTCGGGGCTGATTCACCGCGCAGTGACAGCGCAGGCATATCAAGGTTAACAGTCCATTTGATCACGCCAGTGCTCTGATCAAGGCCTTGCAACATACCGTTGCTGGTGTGAACCAGCACTAAACCGTCGCTCACCACCGGACGCGACAGCGCTTCACCGGCGACCTTGGTCTGCCAGGCAATGCCACCATCGCTGGTATTCAACGCAAATACCTGACCACGTTCGCTACCGATGTAGATGCGATCGCCGCTGGCGGTGACGCCGCCAGAGAGCAGTGCCGAGATGTTTTTCGAGAAGAAGCCGGTTTTCTCAGAGAGATCGACTTTCCATTTCTCTTTACCATTGCTGGCATCAAGCGCTTTAACCACACCAAAACGATCCGCAGCATACACGGTACCGCCCAGCCAGGCTGGATGCAGATTGGAATAGAAATCACCAACGCCATCGCCAACCGAGGTGCTCCACGCGGTCTGCGGCGTAAACTGGTTTTCCACTTTAGGCAGCGGGGCCATTTTCACTACATCTTCTTCGCCGCTGAACAGCGAGCAACCGCTGAGCAGAGTGACTGAAATCAGCCCTGGCAGCAGGTATTTACGTAATTCCATGTGCGCTCTCTTGACTGGCTTAACTTAAGTTATTCATCTTCATCTGCAGCATTTGCTTCAGCGCAGGAGAGGCCTGCGATTCAGCACCTTTGCTCCAGGCATCACGCGCGCCCTGCTTATCGCCTTTGCTCAGCAGTGCTTCGCCACGAATGTCCGCCACAATGGCTGTCCAGCCATCACCTTTAACATTGTTAAGGGTAGAAAGTGCGGCATCGGCCTGACTTTGCTGCAACTGAATGCGAGCCAGACGCAGGTTAATCACCGCCTGCAGGTTGGCATCTTTGGTATCTTTCAGCCCACTCTGTAACAGAGTGATAGCTTTATCGAGCTGATTGGTTTCAACATACTGCTTAGCCAGATCCAGCGAAGCCAACGCACCATAGGTGTTGTTGTTTTCGCTGGCGAAAGTGGCGACCGCTTCCAGCGAATCAGGCTTGTCCGCCTGCATCGCACTGGTCAGCTGTTGATATTCGGCTGATGCCGCTTTATCGGTGCCTTCCTGATGACTGGACCAGAAACGCCAGCCACCCAGCGCAGCGATACCGATGATTACGCCAACGGCCAGAAATTTGCCATTGTTGGCAAAGAACTGACGCAGCGCGTCAACTTGTTCGTTTTCGTTGCTGTAAACTTCCACGCAATCCCTCTCTTTAAAATGGCTGTTGCAGTGCTGCGCTTACTGCAGCAGCGTGCGCAACGTCGCAGCGGCGTCGCTCTGAGCCAGCGTCTGTTGATCGCCGGTACGCAGGTCTTTCACCACAACCTGGCCCGCTTTCACTTCATCTTCGCCCAGCACCAGCGCGATGCGTGCGCCCCACTTGTCTGCACGGGCAAACTGCTTCTTGAAGTTACCGCCACCAAAGTTGGTCATCATCTTTAGTGCCGGATCAGCATCACGCAGTTTTTCCGCCAGTTGCATCGCGGCGGACTGAACGCCCTGCCCCGAAGCGATAACATAGACATCAACAATGCGCGTCGGTTCAAATTCTGGATTAACCGCTTGCACCAGCAACACCAGACGCTCCATACCCATGGCAAAACCAACCGCTGGCGTGGCACGTCCACCCAGCTGTTCAACTAAACCATCGTAACGTCCACCGCCGCACACGGTGCCCTGCGAACCGAGGCTGCTGGTCACCCATTCAAACACGGTACGGTTATAGTAATCGAGGCCGCGCACCAGGCGCTGGTTAATGCGATAGTTAATGCCCGCGTCGTCCAGCAAGGCGCACAGGCCGCTGAAGTGCTCGCGTGACTCCTCATCAAGGAATTCGCCTAGCGTTGGCGCATCGTTTAACAGTTTCTGGATGTCAGGATTTTTGCTGTCGAGCACGCGCAGTGGATTGGTGTACATGCGGCGTTTGCAATCTTCGTCGAGTACGTCCTGATGTTGCTCAAGGAATGCCACCAGCGCGCTGCGATAGTTGGCACGCGCGTCCAGCGAACCGATAGAGTTCAGCTCCAGCTCAACATGCTCGGCAATACCTAACGCTTTCCACCAGCGCGCGGTCATCATGATCAGCTCAGCATCTACGTCCGGGCCTTGCAGGCCGAAGACTTCGACACCCATCTGATGGAACTGGCGATAACGACCTTTCTGCGGGCGCTCGTAGCGGAACATCGGGCCGGTGTACCACAGACGCTGTTCCTGATTGTACAGCAGACCGTGCTCGATACCGGCGCGCACGCAACCTGCAGTGCCTTCCGGACGCAGCGTCAGGCTTTCGCCGTTGCGGTCTTCAAAGGTGTACATCTCTTTCTCAACCACGTCGGTGACTTCACCGATCGCGCGGCTGAACAACGGGGTGTGCTCAACGATTGGCAGACGGATTTCACTGTAACCATAGCTGGCCAGCACCTGCTTAAGGGTGCCTTCAATACGCTGCCAAATCGCGGTATCCGCCGGCAGGTAATCGTTCATCCCGCGAATCGCTTGAATATTCTTCGCCACGTTAGAATCTCTTAAGACAAAAAAACCTGAGCGGCATCATACCTTATGAGGATGAAACCGCACAGGTTCAATCACAAACTGGCACGCGACAGGCGCGCACCACGATTATTTTTCCAACTGCTGCACGTTGATACGGCGGCTTTCATCCAGCATGCTGGCTTTAGCGCGAATACGCGCTTCCAGCTGGTCGATCATGTCGTTGTTATCGAGACGATCGCGCTGGCGCACACCATCTTCGTAGAAGCCGCTTTTCTTGGCTCCGCCGGTCACGCCGAGGGTAGAAACTGTCGCTTCACCCGGACCGTTCACCACGCAACCGATAATGGAAATATCCATCGGTGTGATGATGTCTTCCAGCCGCTCTTCCAGCGCATTGACCGTACCGATGACATCAAACTCCTGACGCGAACAGGTCGGGCAGGCAATAAAGTTGATACCGCGGGAGCGGATGCGCAGAGATTTGAGGATATCGTAGCCGACTTTCACTTCTTCAACCGGATCGGCCGCCAGCGAAATACGCAGCGTATCGCCGATGCCTTCGGCCAGCAGTAAACCTAAACCGATCGCCGATTTCACGGAACCCGCACGCGCGCCGCCCGCTTCGGTGATACCGAGGTGCAGCGGCTGATCGATGGCTTTCGCCAGTAAACGATAAGATTCAACGGCAAGGAAGACGTCAGAGGCTTTGACGCTCACTTTGAACTGATCAAAGTTGAGGCGATCAAGGTGATCCACATGGCGCATCGCGGATTCGAGCAGCGCCTGCGGCGTTGGCTCGCCATATTTTTCCTGCAGATCTTTTTCCAGCGAACCGGCATTAACGCCGATACGGATCGGAATATTGTAATGACGCGCACAATCCACCACCTGGCGAATACGCTCATTGTTGCCGATGTTGCCTGGATTGATACGCAGACAATCCACGCCATATTCAGCGACTTTCAGTGCGATGCGATAGTCAAAGTGAATGTCCGCGACCAGCGGCACGTTGACCTGTTGCTTAATCAGTTTGAAGGCTTCAGCCGCATCCATAGTGGGAACGGAGACGCGCACGATATCAACCCCGACGCGCTCAAGCTGGCGAATCTGGTTAACAGTGGCGTCCACGTCAGTGGTGCGGGTGTTGGTCATTGACTGAACGGCGATGGGCGCACCATCGCCAACTGGCACCTTGCCGACGTAAATCCGTGTTGATTTGCGACGGATGATGGGTGCTTCGTTATGCATATTCTCTCTCCACAATTACCCGGAAAGCGCGCTGCGCGTTATTGCGCACCCAGCGTCAGACGGGCAACCTGGTTATTACGGATAAAACGACTTAAATCAACGGGCTGATTCTGATATTGCACGTCAACCGCACCCGGTGCGCCAATTTTCAGACGATACGGAGCCGTTCCGGACAAACTCAGCTTACCGCCGCTACGTTGCAAACCGCTGAACAACTTCTTGCCGGTCGCATCGCTGACTTCCAGCCAGCAGTCGGCTTTGAAGTTCATTACGATGGCATTCGGATCGCCTGCCGGTTGGCTGACTGCCGCATTCGCGGTAGGCATTTGACCAGCAGGAACACTGTTTGCTGGCGCCGGAGAGGTCGCTGCTGGCGGCGCTGTATCAATCGGAGCCTGGCTTGGCGAAACCACGGCGTTGTCGCTGCCGGTGGTTTGCGCATTGTTGCTCATGCTCGACGCAGGTGCGTCGGCGTTGCTTTCAGGCGTGGCCGCTGCGCCAGCACCGTTATCGACTGGCGTACCGGCAGCGTTAGTGTCCGCATCGGTATTGCTGTCGGTGCTGTTGTCGCCCAATGGAATGGACTGGCTATTGTCGCCGCTGCCGTTTTGATCGGCCATCGACACCAAGTCAGCCTGTGACGCTTTATGGTTTTGCCACCACCACGCACCGGTCAAACCGACTACGACGAAAACCACCAACCAGGTGAAGATCATCAGCCAGCCATCGCGCTTTTTACGACGCTTACCCAATGAGAAGCTCTGCATCGGCTCGATCCTGGCAGCGCGCACCGGAGCCTGTTTTGCCATCATCGGCAGCAGGTCATCTTCCGGCACATGCACCAGACGGGCATAGGAGCGAATGTAACCGCGCAGGAATGTCGAAGCCAAATCAGCTGGTGATTTATCCTCTTCAATATCACGCACGGTAGTAAGTTTCAGGCACAGGCGTTCAGCGACGTTTTGCTGGGTCAGCCCCATCTGCTCACGGGCCAGACGCAGGCGTTCACCTGTGGAATGTACTGCAGAATTCTCTTGAGTGGCTTCAGTATTCATTAGCTAAATAACGCTGGTACTGTATCGATTGTGGAAAACTTCGCGCCAACCGGTCGCCATAACGTGTAACGTCAGCAGCGTTTCCCTGTTGCGCGGCGAAACGTATCTGTAACCACAGGCTCTCTGCCGTTGCGGGCAAACGCTGGTGGTACACTTCTAAAAGCAGCGGAACCGACAGCTGTTCCTGCTGTTCAAGCCGCCTTTCCACTTCCCTCAGCAGTTGACTGCCCTGCTCCGGTGCGGCATCCAGCGCGTAACCTAACTGCTCGCGCGCTGCGGCACTCTCATCAGCCTGCAGGTAACAATAGCCCGAAAACAGGAATGCATCCTGACGAGCATCGATTTCCTGCGCCTCAATTGCCAGCTTAAACTGTTGATGCGCTTCGTCATACTGCCTTAAACCGCAGAGAAACGCACCGTAATTGTTAGCCACATAACCATTCAGCGGCGCTAACTGCTGCGCCTGCTGATAGTGCCAGCGGGTTTGTGCGCTGTTCTGCTGCGCCTGCGCCACACGGGCCAGGGCCAACGGCACGCGATAATCTTTCGGCGCTGCCTGCTGAGCACGCAATAAATTGCGCTGTGCAGCGGCATAATCCTTCACCGCCAGATAATGCAATCCGAGCTGCAAACGGATATCCGCTGCACTCTGCTTTGCAGGGTGATTGACACAACCGGTTACAACAAAGCCAGCCAGAATCGCGGCGGGTAATCCTTTACGCATTTCAGTCTCTCCATGAAAAATATGTGGAGAGACTGACATGAGTTACGCCCGCTGAATATCAGCAGGCGCTGGCTTTCAGAGCGCCTTCACAGAGATGGCTTCGCCCGCCATTTTCTTACGTAGCGTGCGCTTGGTACGGTCAATCACATCGCCCGCCAGCTGACCACAAGCGGCGTCGATATCATCACCACGGGTTTTACGCACGATGGTGGTGAAACCGTAATCCATCAGCACTTTGGAGAAGCGGTCAATACGGCTATTGGAGCTACGGCCATACGGCGCGCCCGGGAACGGGTTCCACGGAATCAGGTTGATTTTGCACGGCGTCTCTTTCAGCAGTGCCGCCAGTTCATGCGCGTTGTCGGTGCTGTCATTGACGTGATCCAACATCACATACTCGATGGTCACACGGCCCTGATTGGCGTTGGACTTGCCGATGTAGCGTTTGACCGCCGCAAGGAAAGTCTCGATGTTGTACTTTTTGTTGATCGGCACGATCTCATCACGAATTGCATCGTTCGGCGCGTGCAGTGAAATCGCCAGCGCTACGTCGATCATGTCGCCCAGCTTATCCAGCGCCGGCACCACACCTGAGGTTGACAGCGTAACGCGACGTTTTGACAGGCCGAAACCGAAGTCGTCCAGCATGATATCCATCGCCGGCACCACGTTGTTCAGATTCAGCAGCGGCTCGCCCATGCCCATCATCACCACGTTGGTGATCGGGCGCTGACCGGTAATTTTCGCAGCACCGATGATTTTCGCGGCGCGCCATACCTGGCCGATAATTTCTGATACGCGCAGGTTGCGGTTAAAGCCCTGCTGCGCCGTCGAACAGAATTTGCACTCCAGCGCACAGCCTACCTGCGAGGAGACGCACAGGGTTGCGCGATCCGCTTCCGGGATGTAGACGGTTTCAACCAGCTGGTCGCCCACGCGAATCGCCCATTTAATGGTGCCATCGGTGGAACGCATCTCTTCCGCCACTTCCGGCGCACGGATTTCAGCGCGCTGCATCAGCTTACCGCGCAGCACTTTGTTGATGTCGGTCATCTGCTCGAAATCATCGCAGCAGTAGTGGTACATCCACTTCATGACCTGATCGGCACGGAACGGCTTTTCGCCCATCTCAAGAAAGAATTCGCGCATCTGCTGACGGTTAAGATCCAGCAGGTTAATTTTTTCGTTTTTTGGGGAAACAACCACGGGGGAAGCGGACGACGGCGTCACAATCTGTTCGGACATAATGTTCTCTGGCCTCGTTGTTACACGTTACGGCTCTGGTTAATAGTAGGAAAAAAACAGCGCCCTCGCTGAGGCTGGCTCAACAAGGGCGCATAATTGTACTACATCTGCTGCATGATGCCAGGGGAACCGTTTAACAGAGGTTGAACAGCTGTAAAGACGGGTGTCCGCTCAGGCCATCAACGCACTTAGCGAGTGCGTGGGCAGACTTCGTTTTCTGCGAAGAAGTAGGCGATTTCGCGTGCTGCAGATTCAGCAGAGTCAGAACCGTGGGTCGCGTTCTCGGTGAAGCTGTCCGCGTAATCCGCACGCAGAGTTCCTGCCAGCGCGTTGTCTGGGTTAGTTGCACCCATCAGATCGCGGTGACGCTGAACGGCGTTTTCGCCTTCCAGTACAGAAACCACAACCGGACCAGAAGTCATGAATTCAACCAGACCATCAAAGAATGGACGGCCTTTGTGCTCAGCGTAGAAGCCTTCAGCCTGCTCTTTAGTCAGGTGCAGCATTTTTGCGCCAACGATTTTGAAGCCCGCGCTTTCAAAACGGTTATAAATTGCACCAATCACGTTCTTAGCGACGGCGTTTGGTTTCACGATTGAGAAAGTACGTTCGATTGCCATGTTGACCTCTAGTTAGCATCCTGAAGAATCCGGGAGCTCCTCCCGGTAAGAAAACGCGCCGATTATAGGGATATCGCAGCGCGTTGCCTATTAGCGATTTGCGGAATTATTGAAAATAATTGATTTTTGTCGGGGCGCGCAGGCAAAAAGTATGCCATATCCATGCACTTAACCGCGGATAAATGACACCGATGAGAGTTGCCCCGCTTCATCCATCACCACCAATTGATAACTGCCCGGCTCATCCAGCACCAGCGCCGCACTCTTATTACTCGCGTCCCGCTCAAGCGGCTCTCCGTTTAAGAACCACCAGCGCTGCTCACCTTGCCCGCCCTGCACCGCAACCGGCATCACCAGCACCACTTTACCCGGCAGAGGCTGTACGCGCTGGCCGTTGATCACACCAGTAATCACCATCGGCGGCGCATTGCCCTGATTGCGCGGCGGACAAGCGGGATCGATCGGCGGCAAGCGCTGCGCACGGCGTTCAGCAACCGGCAGCCAGGGTTCAAGCGGCAGCGGCCACATCAGGCGCTCCCTACTTTGTGCATCCGGGCAATCGGCCGCCACACGCCATCCCCGGCTGTTCTGCCAGTAGCGCTGACGCAAGCCATTGACGCCTTCCTGCCCCGGCGCCAGCAGCGTCGGTGGCACAGTTTGATTCAACACCCAACTCTGACGACGCTGGCGACAGTTCTCGTCGCCGGGAGGCAACGGCTGACCGCCAGGCCAGCAAATGCTCATGGCGCTGACCGCAAGCGGACGCGGATCGCGCGGCGCACCGCTCACCGGCATGTGTCCCGCCAGCACATTATTGACCTGATTCATCACCGGCACCGCCGAGGCAAAACCAAATTGCCCGGCGACCGGCGTGGCATCCGGCCGCCCAACCCACACGCCAATCAGATAGCGCGGCGTGATGCCAATCGTCCATGCATCACGGTAGCCGTAACTGGTACCGGTTTTCCACGCCAAAGGCACAATCTCCGCCACCGCGCCGCTGGCCGGAGGTTGCGCCGCGCCAGCCAGAATGCGCCGCACAATCCATGCTGCGCCCGGCGACAACAGCGGCCTCTCCTGCAGCGGCTGTGTCGTCAGCCAGCGCAACTGCGCCGCATTGCCGTGACGGGCAAAGGCGCTGTAGGCCGCCACAATCTCATCCATGCGTGCGCCGGTGCCGCCCAGCACCAGCGACAGATTGGGCTCTGCGCCAGCGGGAAAGCGCAGATTTAATCCCACGTTACGCAAGCGCGCAGCGACACTTTTTGGCCCCAGCGCATCCAGTAACTGCACCGCCGGGAGATTGAGCGATCGCTCCAGCGCAGCGCTGGCGCTCACCGGCCCGTGAAAGCCCGAGTCAAAGTTGCCGGGACGATAGTCGCCAAAGCGGCGCGGCACATCCTGCAGCAGTGATTCGCCATGAATCAGCCCATCATCCAGCGCCATGCCATAGACAAAAGGCTTCAGCACCGATCCCGGCGATCGCACGCTGGAGATCATATCGACATGACCAAAACGGCTGTCGTCATTGAAATCCACCGATCCGACATAGCCGCGCACTTTCATGTTTTGGTGATCCACCACCAGCAGCGCCAGCGAGGTGCGCGGCGGTAAGTTGTTTTTCAGCGACGTTGCCAGATTCTCCAGTTCGCGCTGCAGCGACACATCAATGGTTGAGGTGATTTTGGTGTCGGGTGACAGCGACAATAGGCGCCGGGCCAGCAGCGGCGCACGTTGCGGCATCTGGCGCGGCGGCAGCCACACCGCTTCTTGTTTGATATCGGCGACATCCTGCGCTGACCAGACGTGATATTGCGCGAGGCGATCCAGCACTTTATTGCGCGCGACTTCGGCGCGCTGTGGCCAGCGGTCCGGACGCAGGCGGCTTGGTGCCTGTGGCAACACCGCCAGCAGCGCCGCTTCACCTTGGGTGAGCTGGGACGGCGGTTTCCCCAGCCACATCCAGCTCGCCGCGCCAACGCCCTCAACCGTGCCGCCAAAAGGGGCGCGATTGAGATAGAGCGTGAGGATGTCGCGTTTAGAGAGATGATATTCGAGCTGCAGCGCGCGCCACGCCTGCACCACTTTTCCGCGCAAGGTGCGCGGTTGCGGATCGATAAGCCGCGCCACCTGCATAGTCAGCGTGCTACCGCCGGAAACCACGCCGTGATGCAACACGTTCTGCCCGACTGCACGCACAATCGCCATCGGATTGATGCCGGGATGATGCCAGAACCAGCGATCTTCGTAGGTCAGCAGCGCCTCAATATAGGCTGGCGAGACATCCTCCAGCGTCACCGGATAGCGCCAAATGCCTTGCGGGTCAGCAAAGCGCCACAGCGGCGTACCGTCCTCAGCCACCACCACGCGCGCCGGCTGTAACTCATGCAGCGGTAGCGGTGTAAGGCGATCCAGTAGCCACAGCGCGGCCAGCAGCAGCAGTAAAAAAAGCGGCAGCCAGCGCCACCGCTTTAGTCGCTTACTTCCAGACATCAATGCTTAACGCACATTGAGTTTTTCCGGCGTGCTGCCAATCGCGCGCCATTCCGGCACATACATCGATTCCACCTGCGGCGGCGGCAGGCGATAGCTGCCCGGCGTCACCGCACGCGCCAGATACAGCAGCGTGCCCGGCGTGTAGCCATCGAGCGCCAGCGCGGCGACAAAGCGGTCGTCACGGAATTCGATGTGCTTGATGTTGGCTTGTTGCATATCCATCATGCTCTCTTTCAGCGCATCGGCACTGTCGCCTAAACTGGCGCTGCTGTCGCTCAGGTTCTGGTTTTCCAGCTCCAGTCCGGCAGGCAGCAGATCCACCACCAGCGCATCACTGACGCGCTCGCTGGCCGCGACTTTAAGCCGCACCACCAGCAGCTCGCCACTTTTCAGGTTGGTGAGATCCGCCGGCTTACCCTCCAGCGTGAAGTACTCACGACTGATCTGCAGCACGTTGCTCATCGGCGACGGTGCGGTGCGCGGATACCCCACCACATTCAGCGTGCCGTAAAGCGGCGATGCGTTGTCGCTTTTCACCGACACGCCCTGACGCAGCTGATCTTCCGTCATGCCAATATTGAGCGGCTGATCACTGCTGAGCGGTTCCGCTTTACCCTGCAGTGTCGCCTGCCAGCTTTCGCCTTTATGCTGCTGCAAGGTGCGGGCGGCGAGGAACAAGGCGTTGTTTTCCTGAGTCGAGAACCAGCGCTGTCCGTGTACGGCTTTCGCCAGATCGATCAGCAACGGACCTTGCATCTCCGGCAGCAGCTGGTTTTCTGTCAGCAGCGACAGAATCAGCGCGCGATCGCGCACCGGGCTGCCGTAATCGCCGAGCCAGCTGTTGGGTTTACGTTCCAGGCCAATGCCCTGCGCCAGCGCCAGTTGTGCGCGCTGTTGATCGCCCATCAGCTTCAACGCCACGCCAAGCTGCACCATCGCCAGGCCCGATTTAGCCCGATCGCGTTTTTCATACAGCGCACGCAACGCACCGAGCGGAGCCTGCTGCTGACGCGCCAGCACCAATCCGGCATAAGCCTGCACGCTGAAACGCAAGCCATCGGCATCGCTGCTCCAGCTGGTTTCGATCTGCGCGGGATCCTGCAGGTAGCGCAGCAGACGTTCGTCGGCACGGGTAATCACGCCATCCGGCACGCTGTACCCGGCTTCGCTGGCGCGCAGCAGGAAATCGGTGACGTAAGCCGTCAGCCAGAACTCTTCCTGACTCTCCTTGCTCCACAAACCAAAGCTGCCGTTGCCGCGCTGCATGCCGGCAAGACGCGCGATGCCGGTATCAATTGAGGCGCGACGCGCTTCATCGTTACTGGTTTTGATGCCCATCGCCGTCAGCTGCGCATGATTGGTGAACACCGACGGCCAAATACCGCTGGCGGTCTGTTCAAGGCAACCATAAGGATAGGCATACAGCGAACGGATATAGCTGGCGATATTCAGCGGTGGACGGTTACTGAGCGACAGCTGTCCGCTCAAGGTATCCTGCTGCAAGCCATTGAAGGCGCTGGCCATCACCTGCCAGTTCTGGCCGGTTTGCATCACGTTATCGAAACTCAGCGTTTGTGCCGGATACGCCGGTCGCACACCAATTTTCCATTTACGCTCGCTCGCTGCCAGCGTTTCACCCGGCAAACTCATGCCGGAAACCCTGACCTGTACCTCGCCTTCACCGAAGCCGCCCAGCGCTTTGACTGGAATTTGCAAGGTGGTGCGCGCGCCTTGCGCCAGCTGCACGCTGGCAGGGATTTTGCCGTTCAGGGCGATCTGGCCGCTGGCGCTGACGTTGATTTTCAGCGCTTGCGGTTGATCGGTGAGGTTAGTGAGATCCAGCGCCAGCGTGGATTGATCGCCGCTGGCCAGGAAGCGCGGCGTCGCCAGTTCACTGATCAATGGCGCGGCAACCACCAGCTTACGATCGGCCGACCCGAAGCTGTCGTCGCTCCACACCTGCGCCATCAAACGCAGTTCGCCGTTAAACGCCGGAATCGGCAGTTCCAGCGTGCCTTCGCCATTGGCATCCAGCGTTACGGGCTGCAACTGCTGCGCCACGATCTGCACATCAGTGACCGGTTTTTTGCCGCCGCGCGACAGCGCATCCGCATCGTCGCCGTCACCACCAAAGCGCAGCGCGGCCAGTTTGCCACCGCCTTCAATCAGTTGACCAAACACATCGTATTGATCGGCGTTATAACGCTTGCGGCCAAAGAACGCTTCCCACGGATTCGGGGTTTTGTAGTCAGTGATGTTAAGCACGCCGCTGTCCACCGCCGAGAGTAATACCTGAACCTGCTTCGGCAATGCGCCACCTTCACGGCTGGCTTTGACCTGCACTTTTAGCGTCTGCTCAGGACGGATCTTATCCGGCGCGTCGAGCGCTAAGCTGAGGCGGCGCGCTTCGGTCGCCATCGGCAGATGCAGCAAGCCCACCGCGCGTTTCGGCGTGACGCCGCTGGCCTTGTCGCCGTCGCGCACCACGATGGCGCTGAGATAGAGATCGTGTCGCTTCCAGCTGTCGCTAATCGGTACATCAATGGTTACGCCGCCCGCCGGAACCTCCAGCGGTTGCCACCACAGCGTGCCGCTGCTGGATTCCACCATCAGATAGCCTTTGCCGGCAGCAGGCGATTCCACCTGCACATGCGCGGTGTCGCCCGCCTGATAGGCGGTTTCATCAATTTTCAGTTTGACCTGATCCGGACGCAGCGCGCCGGTGCCGTTGGTATTGTCCTGCCACCCATATCCGGCCTGGAAGCGTACGCTGCTCATGATGTTGTTGCCGGCATGCACTTCCAGGCGATAGGTGCCCCACTCCACCGGGAAACTCACTTTTTGGTTGCCGCCCGCCGCAATAGAGATGCGCTGCTGATCCTCCTGCAGATCCTTTTGATCGAAGCGCGATTGCCAGCCTTCGCTATCAGAGAAGCTCCAGTAATAGTCGCGGCGTTCGTGGATCAGGCGCACATCAAGATCTGACGCCGCCAGTTTTTCGCCCTGCGGATTGGCGTAGACCACGTCGAATTCCGCGAGGCTGTTTTCTGCCACGGTCGGCTCATCGTGATAACGATCGCTGCGATAGTCATATACCGATTCACTGCTAAACAGCGGACGGATGCCGGGCAGCGCCGCTGCCGGCCAAATCGCCTGAGTCGCGCGGCGCGTCACCGGACGGCCGCCGGTTTCCAGCAGGCTGGCTTGCAGAATCAGATTGAGCGGCGAATGGCTCTCTTTCCAGCTGCTCTCAACGTTAAGCTGCAGCTTGCCGCTCTCATCCAGCTTCTCATCCACATCATCGAGCGAACGTTTCAGCTCTTCAGTGATGTCGCCAAATTGATAGCCGGGCAGCGCGGCCACCGCTTCACGCGCAGGACGCAGCAGCAGCTGCCCTTGCAGCTCGTTACCCGCAGCCGGCGCGCCGTACAGATAGCGGCCTTCAACAGCAAAGGTGACGTCGTCATCCGGCGCCAACGGCTGCGCGCTGTTGGTCAAATCCAGCGCCATGCGCTCCGGCAGGAAGTCTTCGACGTGGAACGGCCAGCTGCGCGGCTGGTTGTCGCCACTGTTCATACGCAGCGTCCATTCGCCGGTCATCGCCGCAGCCGGTATCGCGAAGCGATGTTGATAGACGCCGTTCTCCGGCTGCCAGACAAAGGTCTGCGACACTTCGCCATTCGGCTGCACCACGTCGGCTTTCACCGGCTGCGGCGGCAACGGTTTGCCATCTGCATCACGCAGCAGCGCGTTGACGATCACCGTTTCACCCGGACGATAGAGATCGCGCGGACCAAATACGAACAACTGTTTGTCGTAGCCTTGCGGTCCATCAATCGGGAACTCCGCCAGATCCAGCGCCGGACGATTAAGATCGATCAGCGAGGTTTGGTCCTTTTGTGTCGCCAGCAGCAGCTTGCCTTTAGCATTCGCCGGTAAGCGCAAATGACCGTTGCTGTCGCTGGTGCCACTGGCGAGTTGTTTGCCTTTTTCATCCAGCAGCTGCACGCTAACGTCACCAAGCGGCGCGCCATTGGTCAGGCTTTGGGCAAACAGTTCCAGCTGTTCAGGGAATTGGTGCAGCGACAAACCGATGTCGCTCAACGTAAACAGTGTCGCCGGTTGCGTGTAGTTGTAGGTTCCGGCCTGTTTCATCACCGCCAGATAAACGCCCGGCTGCTTCAGCGCATCGACATCGCCCAGCGGCAGCTGCATTTTCTCGCGCGTGTTGCGTGCCGGATTAAGATCGAAGCGGGCGCCGTAAACCAGATCGGCATTTTTCAGCAGCTCGCGTGATTCCCAGTACGACATATTGTTGCCGTAATTCCACTGCGCTAGAAAATCGGCCAGCGAGGCGTTTTTCACGCGGAAGAAATCGACGTCGACGTTATTCACATTCAGCGCCAGCACCGGCAATCCCTGCGTCAGACGCAGCGGCAGCAGCGATCCGCGACTGGCAAAACCCACCATCGGCTGGATATCGCGCGTGGTGAGCGATTGGCTAAACGATTTCGATAAGGTGCTGCCATCGGCCGCTTTGAGAGCGGCATCGACGTTAACCGTCAACTTGCGCGACGGTTCAGGATGACGAAAACGCAACGCTTTACCGTTTGGCGCCAGCTCCCAGCCGCCATCAACCTTGCCGCTTTTCTCATCGATAATCTGCACGCGCGCAGCGAAATCCTGCTTCGCTTCAAGCGGCGTGTTGAAGGTCAACACCAGCGCGGCGGCGCCGTCGAGTTGCAGCTCGGAGAGATCGATAACTGACAGCGATTTCTGCGTTGCTGTTGCGGTTGCCGCTTCCTCCGCGTGTATCGTCAAGGTCCCGCCGCCCAGTAATCCAGCACCGAACAGCGCGCTGAGCAGCAGCCGGTTAAAACGTTTTGCCATGGTAATTCCCTCACCAGTCCCAGAAGTTAAGAAAACGTCATTCCGCGCAATTTCACATCAACCCGCCAACTTTAGCAATCACACCCTTGAGATAGCGTTCACATTCCCGGAGACTGGTCGTTTCCCGTTTGCTGAGAAGAGGTTGCTATGACAGCCATGTTTGTGTCCGCTGATTGGTTGAAAGAACATTACATCGAGGAAACATTGCAGGTGCTTGATGCCCGCATGTTACCGCCTGGCCAGGAAGCCGTACGTGATGTGCAGGCTGAATATCTGGCTGGTCATCTGCCGAATGCGCCGTTCTTCAATATTGAAGCCTTGTCCGATCACACCAGTGCTTATCCACACATGATGCCCCGCGCCGAATCCTTTGCGGTGGCAATGCGCGAATTGGGCGTCAGCCAGGACAAACATCTGGTGGTGTATGACGAAGGCAACCTGTTTTCGGCTCCGCGTGCGTGGTGGATGCTGCGCGCCTTTGGCTGCGAAAACGTGTCGATTCTGGCCGGAGGATTACAGGGCTGGAAGGCAGCCGGTTTCGATGTCGCCACCGGACCGGTTAGTTTGCCGGAGGGTGAATTCGAAGCGACTTATGATAGCGCACAGGTGAAACGTCTGACCGATGTGCTGCTGATCAGCCACGAAGGCGGTGCGCAGATTGTCGATGCCCGTGCGGCGAACCGTTTTAACGCCGAAGTGGATGAACCGCGTCCGGGCTTGCTGCGCGGGCATATTCCCAACAGCCTGAACGTGCCGTGGAACAGTTTAGTGGTAAATGGTGAATTGAAACCGGCAGCGGAACTGCGCGATCTGTTTGCTCAGGCGGGGGTAAAACTGGATCAGCCGGTGATTGCCAGCTGCGGTTCGGGTGTCACGGCGGTGGTGGTGATTCTGGCGCTCACCTCGCTGGGTGTGCGGGATGTGACGCTGTACGACGGTTCGTGGGGCGAATGGGGCAGCCGCGACGATTTACCGATCGAGAAGTGATAGCAGGTCGCCATCAATGGCGACCGCGCATTATATAATCCGCTGACTGCCCTTAAAATCGCGCAGGAAACTGCCCCAGCGACGTTCATAGAACGGCGTGATGTGGGCAGTAAAGAAGTGGCTCACGCCGCGATCTTCATTAACCACTTCACAGATATCAATGGGCGCATCATCCGCAAGCGTATCCGTCGCTACACCGCCCGCCGCCTGAATAATCTCATCGATATCGCTATCAGCTTCGATACCAATCAGCAGGTTCGGTGCTGCGCTAGCGCTTTCACGAATGCTGGCGATGTAAGCACGGCGTACCTGTTTGTACTTGGCAAACAGTTGCGTTAACGAATCAATCATCTGCGCTGGCGGCTCGGCCACTTCGGACAACAGCAACGCATGACCGCCTTCCAGCACGGTTTGCTGGCTCAGCGCACTGCCCTCTTCGCCAATCAAATGGGCGATTTCACCCGGCGAAAACTCTTTACCCGCAGGCAGTTTCGGATTGAGGAACAGCGTTTCGCCTTGCGTGATTTCAAACAGCGTGCGCACCGGCATGCGCAGGTAAGGCTGTTCATCTTTGATGGCCTCGCCCATCGCCTCTTCCGAGGTGAAGAACGGGATCACGCTGCCGCCACCCTCTTTTTCCCAATGCTGTAATTCGACCGGCGAAGTCGCATCAAACTGTTCGGCGGGACTTTCGCCTGGCACCCACACATCGGCTTCCAGCAGCAGCTGGAAAAATTCCGGACGGTGCGCAGGCTCAGTAGCCGCCAGCTTCAGCACCTCTTCAAGACGGTTACTCATTTGTCGTATTCCAAAAAAGACGGCAAGCTTGCACCTGCCGTGATGAGGATTATTTCAGTAACAGATTGGCGACGGTGCGTACACCCAAACCGGTCGCACCCGCGGACCACTGATCCACCGCGCTTTTGCGGTACGTCGCGGAGCAGTCAATGTGCAGCCAGCCTTGCTGATATTTGCTGACGAAATGCGACAGGAACGCCGCCGCACTGCTGGCACCCGCCGCATGTGACGGGCTGGCGATGTTATTCAGATCGGCAAAGTTCGAAGGCAGATGGCTGCGATGGAACTCGGCCAGCGGCAGACGCCAAAATGCTTCGTTTTCGCCGGTCGCGCTGCCAAGCAGCGATTCCGCCAGCACATCGTCAAAGGTAAACAGCGCGTGATAATCGTTACCCAGCGCGGTTTTCGCCGCGCCGGTCAGCGTTGCCGCATCGATCAGCAGTTCAGGATTTTGCTCGCTGGCATCGATCAGGCCATCGGCCAATACCAGACGACCTTCCGCATCGGTGTTCATCACTTCCACGGTTTTACCGTTGCGATAGCGAATGATGTCGCCCAGACGGAAGGCGTTGCCGCTGACCATGTTGTCTGCGCAGCATAGATACAGCTTCACGCGCTTATTCAGACCGCGTGAAATCGCCAGCGCCAGTGCGCCAGTCAGCGTTGCCGCGCCGCCCATATCAGACTTCATTGAGTCCATGAAAGCGCTCTGCTTCAGGCTGTAACCGCCGGTATCAAAGGTGATGCCTTTACCGACCAGACAGGCGTAAACCGGCGCATCTTCATCGCCAGTTGGATTGAAATCCAGCGCCAGCAACACCGGTGCGCGCGTGGAGCCGCGGCCCACGGTGTGGATACCGGCGTAACCCTGAACACGCAAATCGTCACCTTTGGTGATGCGATAGCTGACTGCTTTGCCGCCCACTTCGTTGATCAGATCAACCGCGTTGTGCGCCAGCTGTTCCGGGCTAAGATCTTCCGCCGGCAGGTTGATGGTGTCGCGCACCCAGTCAACAATCTTCAGACGACGTGCAAATTCAGCCTGATCGTCCTCATTGAATTCCGGCCACTCGACCTGACGTTTGCCTTTCGGGCTGCGGTAGCCTTGCCAGAACGCCCAGCACTTTTCCACATCCCAGCCTTCGCCCTGCAGCGAGACGTGACGAATGCCCTGGCCGTCCAGCTTGCGCCCCGCGCGCTGGATGCTCATCAGCGCGTCTGCGCCAGTCAGGTGAACGGTCATGCCACTTTCGTTGCTGCTCAGCAGCGCTTTGTCACCCCAGCGCGCATCGGCGGCCTGGGAGCTGAGCGTAATTATCATCGGTTGTGTTGTCATCGCGTGGCTCCGTTTGCGTTAGGTGTCACCTTGCGCCAGAACCGGCGCAAGGGGTGCATGAATTAGCGGGCGTTTGCCGCAGGCGAAAGTGCCCGCAGACGTGTTACCGCTTTGTTGACCAGCTCGATAGCGTACTCAATTTCCTCTGCGCTGGTGAAGCGCCCGAGCGAAAAACGCAGCGAGCTGTGTGCCAGCTCCTGCTCAACGCCCATCGCGCGCAGCACATAGGAAGGTTCGAGACTGGCCGAGGTACAGGCGGAACCGGATGACAGCGCCAAATCTTTCAGCGCCATAATCAGCGATTCGCCATCGACGTGGGCAAAACTGATATTGAGGATGTTCGGAGCGCCCTGCTCCAGCGAACCGTTGAGGTTCACGTTACCCAATTGACTAATACCGCGCCACAGACGCTGGCGCAGCTCGGCCAGACGCGCCATTTCGCTGCTCATCTCTTCACGCGCAATCCGGTAGGCTTCGCCCATGCCGACAATCTGATGCACCGGCAACGTGCCCGAACGCATGCCGCGCTCGTGACCGCCACCGTGCATCTGTGCATCAATTTGCAGACGCGGTTTACGACGCACCCACAGCGCGCCGATGCCTTTCGGTCCATACAGCTTGTGCGCTGAGAACGACATCAAATCCACCGGCAGTTCAGTGACGTCAATCGGCAATTTGCCGACGCTTTGCGTGGCATCAACGTGAAACAGGATGTCACGTGCACGGCACAGCGCGCCGAGTGCGGCGATGTCCTGAATCACACCGGTTTCATTATTGACGTGCATCAGCGACACCAGCACCGTGTCGTCGCGCAGTGCAGATTCGAGCATCTGCGGCGTAACGATACCGTCGCTGCCCGGCTGTAAGAAGGTGACATCAAAGCCTTCGTGCGCCAGTTGCTGGCAACTGTCGAGCACCGCTTTGTGTTCGGTTTGGCTGGTAATAATGTGTTTGCCGCGCGCCTGATGGAATTGCGCGGCACCTTTGATCGCAAGGTTGTCCGCTTCGGTCGCGCCGGAGGTAAAAACGATTTCACGGGGATCGGCATTGACCAGCTCAGCAACTTGATTGCGAGCCACATCAACAGCTTCTTCAGCCTGCCAGCCAAAACGGTGGGAACGGGACGCGGGGTTACCGAAAGTGCCATCCATTGTGAGGAACTGCATCATTTTGGTGGCAACACGCGGATCCGCAGGCGTAGTGGCTGCGTAATCCAGGTAAATCGGTAATTTCATTGCGCTAAAACTCCGTATAAAAAATCATACGTCTTTATAGCACATTCGGCCTCGCCCGTATGAACAGGAAAGGCCGAAGGAGAACTGATTAAGCGCGCAGATTAACGTTGATGGTTTCTTGCACACGATGCTGCTGGAAACGACGATTGTCGACGGTGTTCTGACGATCGGCCACTTCGAGGATTTCCTGATTATTCACCAGTTCCGCCAGCGTAATGTTGTTGAGGAAGTCGCTGATGCGCTCACTCAGATCACGCCACAAAACGTGGGTCAGGCAACGCTCGCCGCCCTGGCAGCCCTCTTTGCCCTGGCATTTGGTGGCATCGACAGATTCGTCAACGGCGGTAATAACCGCGCCCACAGCAATCGCGCTTGAATCCTTGCCTAACAGATAACCGCCACCTGGACCACGAACGCTGGCCACTAAGCCGTGCTTACGCAGACGTGAGAATAACTGCTCCAGATAGGACAATGAGATGCCCTGACGCTCAGAAATGTCAGCTAGCGGCACCGGGCCCTCATTGGAGTGCAGTGCAACGTCCAGCATAGCGGTTACGGCATAACGTCCTTTGGATGTCAGTCTCATAGCATACAACCTCGTAAGCGTCCGTCCGGTTATCGGCGGGTTATCTGAAGAATTGACGCCAGTCTGACATTCCTGAGTAAAACGGTCAACTATTTAACCAAGTAAATTGCTCAACTATTTAACCAACTGTTTTACTCAACTATTATCCACATTACCTTTGCGCTTTTCGAACGATGCCATCATGCCGCGCAGGATGTTCAGTTCATCGCGTTCGGGGCGCGCACGTGTATATAAACGACGCAGCTTGCTCATCACCTGGCTTGGCGTGCCTTCGCGGATAAAGCCGCTGTTCAGCATCATCTGTTCGATGTGCTGATAGAAGCGCTCCAGATCGTCAACCAGCGGATACGGTGATTCGACAGGCTCTTCCGTCGGCGCGGCTTTTTCCTGCGCGTCCAGCCAGGCCATGCGCACTTCGTAAGCGATAATCTGCACCGCCATCGCCAGATTCAGTGAGCTGTATTCCGGGTTCGCCTGAATCGCGACGTGATAGTGACATTTCTGCAACTCTTCGTTAGTCAGGCCCACGCGCTCGCGGCCAAACACCAACGCCACCGGCGCCTGCTGGCCCTCTTCCACGCTTTTAATGCCGCACTCGCGTGAATCCAACATGGGCCACGGCAGTGAACGTGAACGTGCGCTGGTGCCAACCACCAAACTACAACCGGCAATGGCTTCATCCATGGTATCGACAATGCGCGCATTACCAATGACATCGCTGGCACCGGCGGCGAGGGAAATGGCCTGTGAATCTGGTTTCACCAGCGGATTGACCAGATAAAGGTTGGTTAAGCCCATGGTTTTCATCGCGCGTGCGACGGAGCCCATGTTGCCGGTGTGCGACGTTTCTACCAATACGATTCGGATATTCTGCAGCATAATTAGAGGCGGTCAGGGAAATGATGGCGCGCATCCTAACATAAAAAGAGGACATTTGCTGAACACGCTGATATACTCCGCGCCGTTTTCCCCGTTCTTTAACATCCAGCGAGAGATACCGATGCATCCGATGCTCAACATAGCCGTGCGCGCCGCGCGCAAGGCCGGAAATTTAATTGCCAAGAATTATGAAACCCCGGACGCTGTCGAAGCCAGCCAGAAAGGCAGCAACGACTTCGTTACCAATGTTGACCGTGACGCAGAACGTCTGATTATCGAAGTAATTCGTAAATCGTACCCGAAACACACCATCATCACCGAAGAAAGCGGTGAGCTGGCGGGCGAAGATCAAGACATTCAATGGGTAATCGATCCGCTGGATGGCACCACCAACTTCATCAAACGTTTACCACACTTCTCCGTTTCTATCGCTGTGCGCATCAAAGGCCGCACCGAAGTGGCTGTGGTTTACGATCCAATGCGTAACGAACTCTTCACCGCCGTACGCGGCCAGGGCGCACAGCTGAATGGCTATCGCCTGCGCGGCAGCACGGCGCGCGATCTGGATGGTACCATCCTGGCGACCGGCTTCCCGTTCAAGTTGAAGCAGCACGCAACCCCTTACATCAACATCGTTGGCAAACTGTTCACCCAGTGCGCTGATTTCCGTCGCACCGGTTCGGCGGCGCTGGATCTGGCTTACACCGCTGCAGGTCGCGTTGATGGTTTCTTTGAGATTGGCCTGAAGCCGTGGGATTTTGCGGCGGGCGAGCTGCTGGTGCGTGAAGCGGGCGGCCTGGTAACTGACTTTACCGGCAACCACGGTTACGTGATGTCAGGTAACATCGTTGCGGGTAACCCACGCGTAGTGAAAGCAATGCTGGCATCGATGCGTGAAGAGTTGAGTGAAGCGCTGAAGCGCTAAATGCGAGAAGGCGGCTGAATCAGCCGCCTTTTTTGTTACCGACGTTCGTGGCTTAATACCTGACGCGGTTGCGTCCTGCGACCCACGCGCCCCAGCAATGCTGCCAGTACTGCTTCAATCACCAGCATAAAGAAGGTGAACCAGCTCGCTTTCGCCGTTGCGGCCGCCGCTTGCTCAGCCACTTCACGGGCTTTTTGCTCCGCCTGCTGTTTCAACTCCTGATACTGTTGCACGGCTTTTTTATAGCTCTCCTCGGTTTGAGTCACAATCTGCTCAACCTCTTGATCGCTTTTACCGGTGCGCGCTTTGATAATATTTTTCAGCGCATCACGATCGGCAGCTTGCAATGTATCTGAGTGACGATTCATAACGCCTTTCAACCAATTAGCCAGATCATTATCAGCATTCTGTGGATTTTGTGCCGTTTGCTCTGCTTGATTTTGCGCGTTATTGGCTTCGTTATTTACATCCTTTTGCAGATTCTCAGGTTGTAATTCTGTCTTGCCGGTTTGACGCAGTGTAGTTTGTAATTCGTTTTTTAAATCATCTAAATTGATATTACTTTCCTGCAGCTTCTCTTTTGCCATATTGGTCAGTGATGGCGCCGCTGCGGAAATTCCATTACCAACAGCATTTACGCCGGCGCCTAAAATATTAAACGCACCGCCAATAACGCCAGTTGCCAGGGTAATCGCGAGCCATAATGTCAAAATGGTGCTAACACCAAACATCAACAAACCATGCATCGCCCCTTCGCGCTGCGCCAGACGCCCCGCAACGTAGCTACCTACGCCCATGGCAATCAGCATACTCACGCCGGTCCAGATTAACGCGCCGGTTCCCAGATGCTGCAGCGGATTTTGTTCCTGTTGTGGATCGATGGTTGTTGCACCAATCGCTGTACCCAATATCCCCAATAAAATATGAATGATTAGCGCAGCGATAACGCCGGCAAATACTGCGCTCCATGAAATACGTTTTAATGGTAGGCCGCCATGCACGTCGTGCACCGTATCTACGCTGCCATTATTAATCCGAGTTTCAGGCATCGTTTTCTCCTCGCAGAATATTTCGCTGAAATTTTATAATTGCTAATCCACCAGGATATTGACTGGTGTAATTGAGCTTAGACAGAGAAATCTATTTTCACCAGCGCGCTAAGCGGAGATATTTAATTAACTGTTGAGGGGGAGAATACTTGCAACAGTGGAATATTTACACTACCCAAATATCCTTAATGTCAGAAAGGACGAATTCCACCGCCGATGCCCGGCGAGGCACTTTGCCATAATGCAACGCCCGCAACGATTAACAGCACGCTACCTAACATGGCGAGCAGCGGCACCAGCAGCCTGGTCGCAGGATGAGTACCGCCGGCCTGCCCTAAGCGCTGAGCCAGCAGACGGGAGCGCTGCACTAACAAGCCGAGCGCCGAAACCGTCACAGCAGTGCCCAACGCCATCGCCACGGCAGAGGCGACGCCCCACGCATACACACCAATCACTTTGGCAAACAGCAGCATCATGATGGCGCCGGAACAGGGCCGCAGCCCCATGGAAAACACCACCAGCGCCTGCGTTTTAGCGCTAACTGCCTGATCCATCTGCGCAGCGCTGGGCAGATGCGCATGTCCGCAGCCGCAGTGTTCATCGTGCTGATGCGCTGGGCGAATAGCGTGGATCTGCAACTTTGGCTGAGGACGCCATTGCTGACGCAGCGATCGCAATGCACGCCAACCGACCCAAATACCCAGCGCGACGACTAACAGATAACTGCCCTTCTCCAGCCAGTAGCTGCCGAGATGCATCTGACGCGACGAGGTTTGCAGTACCACCAGCATCAGCGTTACCAGACCAATCGCCACGCCGCCTTGCAGCAAAGCCGCCAGCAGCGTTAGCTTCATGCTGGTTTTCAACTTTGCCGGATGGGTGGCAAGAAAGGTAGTGATCACCACTTTGCCGTGTCCCGGCCCCAGCGCATGCAGCACGCCGTAAGCGAGGCTGAACAGCATCAGCGTCACGCCCGCCTGCTGCGGTTGTTCAGCCACCTGCTGCAAAAGCTGCGTCATTTCGCGATTGAGGATTTTTTGCCACAGCACACTTTGCAGCAAAATCTGCGACCAGTGCTGCCACAGCAGCACGCCCGCCAGCAGCAATAACACCGCCATCAGCCACAGCGGCCATAAACGACGTGAACGGGAGGGAAGCGAAATCAGTGACATGTCAGTGTTACCGTTTGGGCGAATTGCTGGCCAAGATCCATATCCTCTGGCGGTGCATCGGCTTTATCCAGCGACAGCGCATATTGCTTCAGCGAGTCATCCGGTTTCGGCGTATGCAGATCGATCTGGCAATGCGATTTAACGGTGTCGTCCATGGTTAATACCTGTGGATTATCGTAATACATATCAACAAAGTAGCTGGGATCAAAAGTCTGAATGCGATACTGCTTCGCACTCAATAGCTGAGGCTCGCCAAACGGCACGATAAACTCCAGCACCGCTTTGTTGCCGTTGCGCGATAAGTTGTACTCTTTCGGCAGATTGAGAAACTTAACCCGATTTTTGTCCTGCCACACTTCGGTGAAATAGTGCTGACCGAGCACATTTGCCATCACCTGCGCCGCCAGCTTTTTCCACACTACATCACCGGGCTTGGCTTTACCTGCGTCGTATAACAGATCGGCGGAGGTTATCTCATCCATGGTCCACACCATTTTCATGCCGCTAAGATGTTGGTTGTCACTGATGAACTCGGTTTTCATGTCAATAAAGCTATGCGGATGTGACCAGGCTGCGGTGCTGAACAACAGCGTAAACGTAATGAGTGCAATTTTCATGTGTTATAAAGTAACAATTTTAAAGTGAAGTATAGAGTGGCCCAGAAAAATTGTGACCCGCCCTAAAGCTCTGAACAAAAGTCACGACAAAGTGCAAGGTTACCGCGTGGAGTTAGCTATTCTTAGCTCAAAAGTGACCTGCGGATAAACCATTGATGAGTTCTGCACCCTCCTCTGCACCACTCTTCAGCCGTTCCCAGCGTCGTTGTCATCTGTTACTGCTGCTATTTCTGCCCGCTCCCGCGTTGACGCTTGAAAAGCTCTGCCAGTTAAATGGCGTGGCGCCTGTTGTCGCCCGACAGGATATCGCGGATGTGGGAGAGGAGATACAGCGTTACCATCAACTGGAGCTACACCAGATGGTCGATGGCAGCTTTCGCATACACGGGACGGAACTGGACAGGCGGCTGTGCCTGATCCACTGGCTGCGACGCGCGCTGCGTTTGTCGCAGGATTTTGTCTGCGAGCATTTTGCCCCGGTGCTGCGTCAGCGCCTGAAAGTCCTGAAAATCGAGAAAGCGTTGTGGGATGAAACCAACCTGCAGGCGCTGATTCAGCACTGCAGCCTGCGTCTGGCGCGCGACTTCAGCCCGCGCGACCGCCTGTTTCTGCAAATATTCATGAAGTATGCGCTGTGCCAGCGCCAAAACGCCTTGTTCAATGACGGACAGCGCGCGTGGCTGGCGGAAAAAGTCGAACGAGCTGCCGCCGACGACGTAATCCATCACTGGCAGAAGCGCTGCCACTTAGCGCCGGATGTAAGCGAGACCGACTTCTGGACGCTGCTATTTAGCCTGATTCACGCGCCAACCGCTACGCAGCTGGAGCATCCGCAGGCAGTAAAGCTGATGCAGTCAGTGGAAGCGCTGATTGCGCGCTTTGAGCAGTTGGCACAAACCACCTTCAGAAATCGCGCCGAACTCACTCAGCAACTCTTTACGCATCTGGCGCAGGCGCTGGATCGCAGCCATTTTGCCATCGGCATCGATAACAGCGTGGCGCTGGATGTCGCACGGCTCTACCCGCGTCTGCTGCGCACCACGGAACGCGCACTTGAGCATTTCAGCCGTAACTTTGCCACGCGCTTTAGTGCTGAAGAGATAAGTCTGGTGGCGGTGTTATTTGGTGCCTGGCTGATGCAGGAGAGTGCATTGCAGGAAAAGCAGGTGCTGCTGCTGACGGGCGCGGATGCGGCGCTGGAGCAGTTGCTGGAGCAGCAGCTGCGGGAAATGACGCTGCTACCGATCAACATCAGCTATCAGGACGTCGTGCATTTTCAGCGTGAAGGCGCGCCGCGCGATATCGCGCTGGTGATCACGCCGTATGCCATTTCATTGCCGCTGTTCTCACCGCCGCTAATCCAGGCGGAGCTGCCGCTGAGTCGTCATCAGCAGCAGCGTATTCTCCAGTTGCTGGAGAGTTAAGCGGCGCGCGGACGCAGGAACAGCGCCGGCAGCGCCACTAACGCCATCACCCAGAACAGATGTCCTTGCAGATGCGTAAACAGCACGCCGCATATCATGGTCATCACCGCAATACCGCCGCCCATGGCCAGCGCCGAGTAAAGCGATTGCAGACGAATCACTTCCGCACCTTTGCGCGCGGCAATAAATCGCATCGCCGCTAAATGGCAGACGGTAAAGCTGCCGCAGTGCAGAATCTGCGCCACGATCAGCAACGGCAAGGCGGTGCTGGAGCCGAGCATCGTCCAGCGGATAATGGCGCACACGCCCGATAACAGCAGCAAATCGCGCGCGCTCCAGCGGCGGAACAGCCGGCTGCTAAGAGCAAAAATGATGATTTCAGCCACCACGCCCAGCGACCACAAGTAGCCAATAATCGACGCGGAATAACCGCTCTCCTGCCACCAGATCGCGCTGAAGCTGTAGTAAGCCGCATGCGCGCCCTGCAACAATGTCACGCATAACATGAAACGCCACACCGCATTTTCGCGCAGCAAATCACGCCATGCCTGCCAGCCACCATCGGTTGACGTCTGACGTTCACTGCCCTGCGGCTTCGTCGCTGGCGTTAACATCATCCCACCTAACATGCCGATCGCGCCCAGTGACAGCAGCACCAGAATCGCCTGCGATGAGAACGCCGTGACAAGCATGCCGGTTAAGGCAGAGCTGATGACAAACGCCAGCGAGCCCCACAAACGAACCGGGCCATATGTCAGACCAATTTGCTGCGTCCAGGTGGCGGCCAGCGCATCACTCAGCGGCACCAGCGGTGAGAAAAACAGGTTGAAGCCGATCATCACGAACAGCAGCCACATCCACTGTTGTCCCAGCCAATAACCGATAGCGAACAGGCACGTCATCAGCGCCAGCAAGCGCAGCGCAGTGATCAGCTGTGAGGGATTTTTTACCTGCGAGGCAATCAGCAAACTGCCGACAAAGCGCGCCACCATGCCGCACCCCAGCAGCAGACCGATTTTTTCTGCATCGAGTCCGGTGCCTTTGAGCCACACGCTCCAGAAAGGAAGGTAAATGCCGTAACAGAAGAAGTAAGTGAAGTAGCCCAAACCGAGCCATTTGGCGGAGCCGATTGCCATATTCCCTCCAGCAAAAATGCTGCTGAGCAGCACGAGTGGGCGCTACTTTGTCAGAGCACTGCTGCGACGGCAATAAAAAAGGATGGCTTGCACCATCCTTTTTTGCACTGCATCGAGAAGCGTAAAGCTTACGCGTACACCGGCAGACGGCTGCAGATTTCCAGCACTTTCTGTTTGGTACGTTCGATGGTCGCTTCGTCGTTGATGTTGTCCAGCACGTCAGCGATCCAGCCAGCCAGCTCGCGAACGTCAGCTTCTTTGAAGCCACGACGCGTCACCGCTGGGGTACCGATACGCACGCCAGAGGTCACGAACGGGCTCTTCGGATCGTTAGGTACGCTGTTTTTGTTCACGGTAATGTTGGCGCGGCCCAGAGCGGCATCGGCTTCTTTACCGGTCAGGTTTTTGCTGACCAGATCGATCAGGAACAAGTGGTTGTGTGTGCCACCGGAAACGATGTTGTAACCGCGCTCCAGCAGAACTTCCACCATCGCTTTCGCGTTCTTAGCCACCTGCTGCTGATAAGTCTTGAACTCTGGCTCCATCGCTTCTTTGAACGCCACCGCTTTACCGGCGATCACGTGCATCAGAGGACCGCCCTGACCACCCGGGAACACCGCGGAGTTCAGTTTTTTATACAGCTCTTCGTCACCGTTTTTCGCCAGGATCAGGCCGCCGCGCGGACCCGCCAGGGTTTTATGGGTGGTTGAAGTCACGATGTGGGCATGAGGAACCGGGTTCGGATAGACGTCTGCGGCGATCAGGCCCGCAACGTGTGCCATATCGACGAACAGGTAGGCGCCAACGCTGTCTGCGATTTCACGCATTTTGGCCCAGTCGCACACGCCAGAGTAAGCAGAGAAGCCGCCGACGATCATTTTTGGCTTGTGGGTTTGTGCCAGCTCAGCCAGTTCTTCGTAGTTGATTTTGCCGGTTTCATCGATGCCGTAAGGGATAACGTTGTACAGCTTACCCGACAGGTTTACCGGGGAACCGTGCGTCAGGTGACCACCGTGCGCCAGGTTCATACCCAGAATGGTGTCGCCTGGCTGCAGCAGCGCGGTGTAAACCGCGAAGTTGGCCTGAGAACCGGAGTGCGGCTGTACGTTAGCGAAATCTGCGCCGAACAGCTCTTTAGCGCGATCGATCGCCAGTTGCTCAACGATATCGACGTATTCACATCCGCCGTAATAGCGTTTGCCCGGATAGCCTTCGGCATATTTGTTGGTGAGCTGTGAACCTTGGGCCTGCATTACGCGTGGGCTGGTGTAGTTTTCAGAAGCAATCAGTTCAATGTGCTCTTCCTGACGCACTTTCTCTTGCTCCATAGCCTGCCACAACGCGGCATCATAATCGGCAATGTTCATATCACGCTTTAACATCCGGACTCTCCTGACTCAGCTAACTTTTTAACGGCAGTTTAGGCCCCGGCTAGGGGGCGAAGGCGAACAGTGTAAACGGTTTTGACAGGTGACGGTAGCGTCAATCCCCTCTTTTTGCGCAAACGATTGGCATGGCGCTGGAACGGGTTTTTTACGCTTTATTGCAAGCCAGAAAATCACGAAATTTGCTCACTTTCATGGCGAAAGAATTTCAGCTTTGCGCGTCAGCCCGCACCTTTCTTGCTTAATCCTTAATCACAACAAGGGATTTACAGGCGCTTCGATTACTCATAAGATGCATTTAAAATACATGTTTAAATTCACTCTGAGGATTTCACCATGCTCGACGCGCAAACCATCGCTACCATCAAATCGACCTTGCCCGCCATTGCCCAGGTTGGACCGCAGCTGACCGGCCATTTCTACCAACGTTTACTGACGCAACATCCTGAACTGAAAAACGTGTTCAACATGAACAATCAGCGCAGCGGCAATCAGCGGGAAGCGTTGTTTAACGCCATTGTGGCTTATGGCAGCAACCTGGAAAATTTGGCCGTACTGTTGCCGGCGGTGGAGAAAATCGCGCAGAAGCATGCCAGCCTGAACATTCAGCCCGAGCAGTATGCGATTGTGGGTGAAAACCTGCTGGCGACGATTGATGAGCTGCTGCATCCGGGTGAAGAAGTGCTGACCGCATGGGGCAAAGCGTACGGCGTGCTGGCCGATGTGTTTATCCAGCGTGAAGAAGCCATCTATTCGGCCTCCGAAGAGAAAACCGGCGGCTGGCGCGGTGCGCGTGATTTTCGTATTCGCGCTATCAATCAGGAGAGTTCGGTGATCAAGAGTTTTGAACTAGTGCCAAACGACGGTAAGCCGGTGGCAACCTTTCTGCCAGGGCAGTATCTGGCCATCAGCCTACAACCGGCAGGCTGTGAAAATATTCAGCATCGCCAGTATTCGCTGACGCACCAGCCAAATGGGCAATTTTATCGCATCGCGGTTAAACGCGAAGCGCTGGGCAGCGTGTCGGGCTGGCTACATGACCGTGCGCAGGTGGGCGATATCGTGCAATGCGCGGCACCAGCCGGTGATTTCATCCTGCAGGCTGAAGCCGCTACGCCGATTACGCTGATCTCTGCTGGCGTCGGCCAAACTCCAATGCTGGCGATGCTGGCTACTCTGGCGCAGCAGCAACATCCGGCGGCGGTTGACTGGCTACACGCTGCGGAAGCCGGTTCGCAGCATGCGTTTGCTGAAGAGGTAAAATCCCTCGGCGCACGCCTGCCAAACTTCACCAGCCACGTTTGGTATCGTCAGCCGGAAAGTGCCGATGCCGGGCGTTACGACGCGCAGGGCTTGATGGATTTGGCGAGCGTATCCTCCGCGCTGAACCAGGCCGATCGTCAGTTCTGGATCTGTGGTCCGCTGCCGTTTATGCAGTTTGTCGCACGTCAACTGGTCGATGCCGGCATCAATGCCGATCGCATCCACTACGAAGTATTTGGCCCGCACAAGGTGCTGTAAAACAAAAAAGCCTGCGCAAGGCAGGCTTTTACAGGCAATGCGCGAAGGGGCTTAAATCGCCTCTTCGTCCTCTTCACCGGTACGGATACGCACTACGCGCGCCACGTCAAAGACAAAGATTTTGCCGTCGCCGATTTTGCCGGTCTGCGCGGTTTTCATAATGGTTTCTACGCAGGTATCGACGATATCGTCACCTACCACCATTTCGATTTTCACTTTTGGCAGAAAATCGACCATGTATTCAGCGCCGCGATACAGCTCAGTGTGACCTTTCTGACGACCAAAGCCTTTCACTTCACTGACGGTCATCCCGGTGATGCCCACTTCAGCTAAGGCTTCACGTACATCATCGAGTTTGAATGGTTTGATAATTGCATCGATCTTTTTCATGACAGATCCTTTTTTACTCCCTCCATGATGGACGGATACCGTTAGTATAATTGTTCCTGACGCTGCCGCAGCAAGCTACTCTTTAAATTCGCTGGCGTCCAATTCATGGCGCGACAGCAGCTTATAGAATTCAGTGCGGTTACGTCCAGCCAGACGCGCAGCGTTGGTGACATTTCCTTTGGTCATCTGCAGCAGTTTACGCAGATAGTTCAGCTCAAACTGATTTCGTGCTTCGACGAAAGTGGGCAGCGCAGTATTTTCGCCCGCCAGTGCCTGTTCAACCAGGGCATCACCGATGACCGGCGCGGTACTCAACGCGACGCACTGCTCAATCACGTTGACCAGCTGGCGCACATTGCCCGGCCATGCGGCGCTGACCAATCGCTTCATCGCATCCACTGAGAAACTGCGCACGAAAGGTTTATGGCGATCGGCGGATTGGCGCAGCAGATGATTCGCCAGCAGTGGAATATCTTCAGCGCGCTCGTGCAGCGCAGGAATTTTCAGGTTCACCACGTTAAGACGATAGTAGAGATCTTCGCGGAAACTCTTCTTCTCCATCGCTTTGGGCAAATCGCGGTGCGTCGCGGAAATAATCCGCACGTTGATATCCAGATCGCGGTTGCTGCCTAACGGCCGCACTTTGCGCTCCTGCAGCACACGCAGCAGTTTCACCTGCAGCGCCTGTGGCATGTCGCCAATCTCATCAAGAAACAGCGTGCCGCCTTCCGCCGCCTGGAACAGACCTTCACGTGCGCTGACCGCGCCGGTAAAGGCGCCTTTAGCGTGGCCAAACAGCTCGGACTCTAAAAGTTGTTCCGGCAGCGCACCGCAGTTGATGGCGATGAACGGCTTGGTGGCGCGCGGGCTGGCGGCGTGAATCGCCTGCGCCAGCACTTCTTTACCGGTGCCGCTTTGCCCATTAATCAGCACGCTGACGTCAGATTGCGCCACCATGTGCGACTGCTCCAGCAAGCGCAGCATCTGCGGATTGCGCGTCACAATCGCTTCGCGCCAGCCGTCATCGCTGATCGGTGCGCGCTGGGCCAGCGCTTCATCTATTGCTTTATACAAAGCGTCACGATCGACCGGTTTGGTCAGAAAACTGAACACGCCTTGTTGCGTGGCGGATACCGCTTCCGGGATCGAACCGTGCGCGGTGAGAATGATCACCGGCAAGCCCGCATGACGTTTCTGCACTTCGCCGAACAGCGCCAGACCATCCATTTCGTCCATGCGCAGGTCGCTGATCACCAAATCGACCTTCTCTTTCTGCAGATGGCGCAGCGCTTCCGGCCCGCTGGCGGCCGTCGCCACCTGATAGCCTTCGCTGCTCAGACGCATGCCGAGCAGTTTCAATAAGCCCGGATCATCATCCACCAGCAATAAACGTGCGGCTTGTTTCATGGTTACTGATCCTCACTTTGCACATCGCTGCCGCCGTGCGATGTGTCGCTGCTATCAGGCGCTTTACGCGACGACAGCTGGCGTTCAATGTCGGTTAAACGCTCTAACTTGCGTTGGGTATCGGCCAGCGACTGACGCATTTTGGTTTGCTGCTGGCGCAGGTTATCCATCTCCGCGTCATTGCTCTGCTGCAAAGCGGCGTAGCGTCCACGCGCTTCGCTCAGCTCCAGTTGGGCCGCCTGATTGCTGCGCCACAGCTGTAGCAACGGACGCACCGATGCAGGATAAGCCGCGCTGTAACCGTCTAAGGTAGTGACGAAATCACGGCGCTCAACTGGCGTGACGTTACCGTTCGCGAGCAAGATGCCCTGCTTGAAGGCGCGCGCCCAGCCTTGTACCGGCCAACGACGCGCTTCTGCACGCGCTTCGGCCGGCGATAAGCGCTCGGCGCAATCCATGGCGCGCTGCCAATAGAGCGGATTGCCTGCAGCGGCTGGCGTTTCGATTTGCCACACGTTTTGGCAATCGGTCGCCAGATAATCCGGCAGGCGTACCTCCGGTTCAGGCACGCTAACGCCATTATGCTGCGTACGATCTTGTGACGGTGCCTGGCAGGCGCTGAGGCCGAAAACCAGCACTGCACTGGCCACAAGTTTGAATAGGGTTAGTTTCATTAATCAGGCATTCCCGGCGCTGGTCGTCAGAATGATACGAAAACAGACATCCGCATCCTTGCGCGTTACCAACTGCAGATCGCCGTGCATCCTGCGCAGACAATCTTTGGCGATGCTTAAGCCCAGCCCGCTGCCTTTGACCGGCCCTTTGCGCTGTTGGCTGCCCTGATAAAAGGGCTCAAAAATCATCGCCTGCTCTTCAGCCGGAATCGGTGTGCCGGTGTTTGCCACCTCAATCCACACCTGGTTGCCCTTCTGCTGGCTCTGCAGCCAGATGTTACCGGATTCGCTGCCGTAGTTCACGGCGTTCGAATAGAGGTTATCGATCACCCGCTGCAGCAGCGTCGCTTCCGCCAGACAATGATGCACTTGCAGATCAACGTGGGTGGTCATTTCACGTGCATTGGCTGGCAACGAGTGCACTTTTACCACCGAATCAATGATCTCATTTAGCGCCACAGGCTTCAGCGCCATCGGTCCATCGGCCAGCTTGCGGTTATAATCGAGCAACTGCTCAATCAGCCGCTGTAAATGACGGCTGCTGGTATCGAGAATCGCCACCACTTCCTGCTGCTCGGCATTCAGTGGTCCAGCGACCTGATCGGCCAGCAGTTCTGTGCCTTCACGCAGACTGGCAAGCGGCGTTTTCAGCTCATGCGACAGGTGGCGCAAAAATTCGTGGCGCTGCTCTTCCAGCCAGCTTAACCGCTCACTCAGCCAGACGATGCGCTGCCCCAGCGAACGGATCTCACGCGGACCACGGAAACTGCCGCTATCGCCCAGCGCCTTACCTTCGCCCAATCGATTGATCATGCGTTCAACCCGCTTCACCGGACCGATGATCATCCCCGTGAACAGCAAAACCAGCACCAGGCTAATCAGGAACAGAATCAGCGCCTGCCAGCCAAAAAACTGACCGCGATCGGCGATTTCACGCTGCAGCTGTAAGCCGCGCGAAAATACCACTTCACGCGTTGCCTGCACCATTTGCGTGTTGGTATCGGAAAAACGCTCCAGCGCGCTGGCGGCTTGCGCCTCGGGATTGCCGTTATCGCACTGCAGTTGCTGCAGCGAAGGCAAGGTGGTTTGCAGCACTTTGAAGGAAGGCAGATCGGGCAAACTGGCGGCGTGACTGCTGAGCATTTGGCCGTAGCGCGTCCACTGCGTTTGATACAGCTTCGCCAGCGACGCATCGCCGAGCACGCAATATTGGCGGTAGCTGCGCTCCAGCTCCAGCGCGGTACGCGCCATCGCTTCGCTGCGACGCACATCGGTAAAGGTATTGCGGTTGGTATCCGCCGCCTGGTTGCTTAACGCCGAAAGACTTTCCCACGCTTGCCACGCCAGCACCAGTAACGGTAGCAGTACCAGCAGGAAAGCCATTAACACTAACTGCCGCAGGGATCGGGGAAACAGACGCCATTTCATCACAACCGCGCTTCCTTAAATGTGAGCTGCAGGCATGCTAGCGAAGTATCAAAACGGAAGAAAGGCCAGATATGAAAACGGCAGGCCTTTTGGCCTGCCGTGAGAGCGACGCCGCAGCATCGCTTGCAAAATAGGTGGAGCCTAACTCAACGTTGCGCCCGATGTTTGATAACGTTGCAAAGCAAACGATTATCGGTGAGGTGGACGACAGGCTCCGTTTGGTGCGTCATTCGGTTTTTATGAGCTCAGCCGCTGAAGCGGGGCAATCATAAACAGGTGAATGAGCCACGTAGGGATTATAGCAAGTATCGTGCCAATAAATAAATAGCGTTTATTATCAGAGAAATGCCTGAGATGAAGCGCTCTCCCAGAGAAAAGCGGACCGGACGGTCTGTGAAAGTGTCGCTTATTAGCAACGTGTTTGTCGTGGCAATTTACTGGCCATATAAATCAATGAGTTAAATGTCACCTTTTGACGACAACGTATTGGCGGGATTGTCGTTATTTTCCGACAGTTTAGAGATTATGCGGATTTCAGTAAGGTCGCCATGAATGGTGGACCTGCAAAACGCGCAGAATAAAAAAGGCCGCTATTTAGCGGCCTTTGTTTTGCTTATCCCAACTGCTTACGCGCGTTGCGGAAGATACGCATCCACGGGCTGTCTTCGCCCCACTCTGCCGGATGCCAGGAGTTGCTCACGGTACGGAACACACGCTCTGGGTGCGGCATCATAATGGTGACGCGTCCGCTCTCGTTGGTTACCGCAGTGATGCCGTTGGGCGATCCGTTCGGGTTAGCCGGATAGCTTTCTGTCACTTTGCCGAAGTTATCGACGAAGCGCAGCGCCACCAAACCTTTGCTCTCCAGCTGTGCCAGATGCGCGCCGTCACGCACTTCGACAAAACCTTCACCGTGTGATACGGCGATTGGCATATGCGATCCGACCATGCCATCCAGCAGCAGCGATGGGCTCGCCGCTACTTCAACCAGGCTGAAACGCGCTTCGAAACGCTCGGACTGGTTGCGCACAAAGCGTGGCCACAGCTCGCTTCCCGGAATCAGCTCGCGCAGGTTCGACATCATCTGACAACCGTTACACACGCCAAGTGCCAGCGTTTGTGGACGATGGAAGAAGTTTTCGAACTCATCACGCACGCGACCGTTGAACAGGATGGATTTCGCCCAGCCTTCACCCGCGCCCAGCACGTCACCGTACGAGAAGCCACCGCAGGCGACCAGCGCCTGGAACTCTTCCAGACCGCGACGGCCCGCCAGCAGATCGCTCATATGCACGTCAACTGCAGTAAAGCCCGCACGATGGAAGGCGGCGGCCATCTCTACGTGTGAGTTAACGCCCTGCTCACGCAGCACTGCCACACGCGGACGTGCGCCCGTCGCAATCATCGGTGCCGCAACATCTTCTTCTGGCTTGAAGGTCAGATGGACGTTCAGACCTGGGTCGTTATCGTCTTTCTTAGCTTCATGCTCCTGGTCGGCACAGGCTGGGTTATCACGCAGACGCTGCATCTGCCAGGTGGTTTCTGCCCACCAGGTACGCAGCGTGCTACGGCTTTCGCTGTACACCGCGCTGTCGCCAGAGCGGATCACGAAGCGATCGCCTGGCAGGGCTTTACCAATCACGTGCAGGTTAGCGCTCAGACCGTGGTCAGCGAACACCTTCTCGACGGCTGCACGATCCGCTGCGTTGATCTGCAGCACCGCGCCCAGCTCTTCGGTGAACAATGCGGCTAACGCATCGCTGCCCAACGCGGCAATATCGGCTTCGATACCGCAGTGACCGGTGAAGGCCATCTCCGCCAGCGTGACCAGCAGGCCGCCGTCGGAACGGTCGTGGTAAGCCAGCAGTTTCTGCTCGGCCACCAGCGCCTGAATGGCGTTGAAAAAGCCCGCCAGCTGCGTAGCATCACGCACGTCGGCAGGCTTGTCGCCCAACTGACGATACACCTGCGACAGCGCAGTCGCGCCAAGGGTGTTCGCGCCGTTGCCGAGATCCACCAGCAGCAGCAGGTTATCTTGATCCGTCTGCAACTGCGGCGTCACGGTGCGACGCACATCTTCCACGCGCGCAAAGGCGGTGATTACCAGCGACAGCGGCGAGGTCATTTCGCGCTGCTCAGTACCTTGCTGCCAGTGGGTTTTCATCGACATTGAGTCTTTGCCTACCGGAATGGTGATACCCAGCGCGGGACACAACTCTTCGCCGACCGCTTTAACCGCCGCGTACAAGCCCGCGTCTTCGCCTGGATGACCGGCGGCGGCCATCCAGTTCGCAGAGAGCTTAACGCGCTGTAGCGAACCAATGGAGGTTGCGGCGATGTTGGTCAGCGCTTCACCGACGGCGAGGCGACCTGAAGCCGCGAAGTCGAGCAATGCGACGGGTGCACGTTCACCAAGCGAGAAGGCTTCACCGTGATAGCTATCGAGGCTGGCGGTGGTGACGGCGCAGTTCGCGACCGGAATCTGCCACGGTCCTACCATCTGATCGCGCGCCACCATGCCGGTTACGCTGCGGTCACCAATGGTGATCAGGAAGGTTTTTTCCGCCACGGTCGGCAGGTGCAGCACGCGATTCACCGCATCCGCTACGCTAATCCCGTCACGCTGCAGCGCTTCGCCGTTGGCCTGCAGGCTGGCAACATCACGCGTCATCTTCGGTGTTTTGCCCAGCAGTACGTCGAGCGGCATGTCGATTGGCTTGTTGTCGAAATGGCTGTCGGCGAGGTTCAGATGCAGCTCTTCGGTGGCTTCACCGATGACCGCATAAGGCGCGCGTTCACGCTGACACAGCTCGTCAAACAGCGCCAGTTTCTCCGGCGCGACCGCCAGCACATAACGTTCCTGCGACTCGTTACACCATACTTCCAGCGGACTCATGCCTGGCTCATCGCTGAGGATGTCGCGCAGGTTGAAGTTACCGCCACGATTACCGTCGCTCACCAGCTCTGGCATGGCGTTCGAAAGGCCGCCCGCGCCGACGTCGTGGATGAACAGAATCGGGTTGGCTTCGCCCAGCTGCCAGCAGCGGTCGATCACTTCCTGGCAACGACGTTCCATCTCTGGGTTGTCGCGCTGTACTGACGCAAAGTCGAGATCGGCATCCGATTGGCCTGATGCCATTGACGATGCCGCGCCACCACCCAGACCGATGTTCATAGCCGGGCCACCCAGCACGATCAGCTTGGCGCCGACCACGATCTCGCCTTTCTGCACGTGATCGGCACGGATGTTACCGATGCCGCCCGCTAGCATGATGGGCTTGTGATAGCCGCGCAGCTCCACGCCATTGTGGCTGTTAACGCGCTCTTCGTAGGTACGGAAGTAGCCGTTGAGGGCTGGACGACCAAATTCGTTGTTGAACGCCGCGCCGCCCAGTGGACCTTCGGTCATGATATCCAGCGCGGTGACGATGCGATCCGGCTTACCGAAATCCTCTTCCCACGGCTGTTCAAAGCCTGGAATACGCAGGTTCGATACCGAGAAACCGACCAGACCGGCTTTGGGCTTCGCGCCACGTCCGGTTGCGCCTTCATCACGGATTTCGCCACCAGAACCGGTCGCGGCACCCGGCCATGGTGAAATGGCGGTTGGGTGGTTATGGGTTTCGACTTTCATCAGGATATGTGCGGCTTCCTGATGGAATTCATATTCGCCCTTCTGCGCATCGGCGTAGAAGCGGCCAACCTCAGAACCTTCCATTACCGCAGCGTTGTCTTTATAGGCAGACAGCACGTGCTCAGGATTGTGTTCAAAGGTGTTTTTAATCATTTTAAATAGCGACTTCGGCTGCTTTTCGCCGTCGATAATCCAGTCGGCATTGAAGATCTTGTGACGACAGTGCTCGGAGTTTGCCTGCGCAAACATGTAAAGCTCGATGTCGTTTGGATTGCGGCCCAGCTTAGTAAAGGCATCAAGCAGGTAATCGATCTCATCATCAGCCAGCGCCAGGCCCAGCGTGGTGTTGGCCTGCTCCAGCGCGCGGCGGCCTGCGCCCAGCACGTCAACGCTTTTCAGCGGCTGCGGCTGATGGTGAGCAAACAGCTGCTGCGCATCGTTGAGATCAGCGAACACCGTTTCCATCATGCGGTCATGCAGCAGGCTCGCCAGCTGCTGCCACTGTGCTTCCGTCAGCTCAGGTGCCTGCACATAGAAGGCCATACCGCGCTCAAGACGCAATACCTGTGGCAGATCGCAGTTATGGGCGATGTCGGTGGCTTTCGATGACCACGGTGAGATGGTGCCGGGACGCGGCGTTACCAGCAACAGACGCCCTTGTGGCGCGTGTTCGGCGAGAGAAGGACCGTATTTCAGCAGGCGTTGCAGGCGGGCTTGCTCATCCGCGCTGAGCGGTGCACTAACATCGGCAAAATGGACGTACTCGGCGTAAATATCACTCACCGGAAGGTGAGCGTCCTGAAAGCGGGTCAGCAGTTTGTTTACACGAAATGCCGACAGAGCGGGCGAACCACGCAGAATTTCCATCATTAAAGATCTCTCGTCTTTGAAGTGCCGGGCGACGCTTCATTGGGCGCAACAGGGGAAAACGGGCGGTATTATAGAGAAACAGCTCGGGTTACGAAACCGTTTGCGCATAAATTCTGGCGCCTGGCGTTTGGCTGAATTTTGCACAATTCTTGCTATAAAAGTTGCCCTGCCCCTTTTTGTTGCGCAAAATGCCCCTCGCTCTGGGAGTTAAAACAACATAAATACTGCCTTTAAAAGACAGAGGCCTGTGAGCCATTACGAGACAACTATTTGAAACGCCTAAAAATAAACTATCTGTTTATCGGTCTGATCACCGTGCTACTTGCGCTAGCATTGTGGCCTTCAATCCCGTGGTACGGGGGCGGAACAGACGCGCTATCACAGATCAAATCACGCGGAGTGCTGCGCATCAGTACCGTTAACTCTCCGCTGACTTACTACACCATTAACAATGCACCAGCCGGTATGGATTACGAGCTGGCGAAGCGCTTCGCCGATTACCTTGGCGTAAAACTGGAAGTTGAGGTGCGTCCTAATCTCGGCGATCTGTTTGACGACCTCGATGACGGTAAAGCGGATTTGCTGGCGGCCGGCTTGATCTACAACAGCGAGCGCCTCGCGCACTACCAAAGTGGCCCGAGCTACTATTCGGTGTCCCAGCAGCTGGTGTACCGCATCGATAAGCCTCGTCCGAAGAATCTCGGCGATCTCAAAGGCCGCCTGATTGTGCAGTCCGGTTCGGCATATCTGTCAACTTTACGTTCCGCCAAAGCTGACAGCTATCCCGATCTCGACTGGGCGATCTCCACCGATCAGGGTCAGAAAGCGCTGCTTGAAGCGGTTGCTGACGGCAAACTCGATTACACGGTGGGCGATTCGGTCACCATCGGCCTGCTGCAGCGCATTCATCCGCAGCTGGCGGTGGCGTTTGATGTGACTGACGAAGAGCCGGTCACCTGGTATTTACCGCGTAACGAAGACGACAGCCTGAGTGCGGCGATGCTCGACTTCTACAGCCAGATGGGCGAGGAAGGCACGATGGCGCGGCTGGAAGAGAAGTATCTCGGCCACGTTGGCACCTTCGATTACGTTGATACCCGCACCTTCCTGCGCGCCATTGATAACACGCTGCCGGATATCAAACCGCTGTTTGAGAAATATTCCGCCAGCATGGATTGGCGTTTACTGGCGGCGATCTCTTATCAGGAGTCGCACTGGAATCCGCAGGCCACATCGCCAACCGGCGTGCGCGGCATGATGATGTTGACGCGTAATACCGCCGACAGCCTTGACGTCAACGATCGCCTCGATCCCGAACAGAGCATTCGCGGCGGCAGCGAATATCTCAAGCGCATGATGGAGAAAGTCCCGGAAACGATTCCTGAAGATGAACGTATCTGGTTCGCGCTGGCGGCATATAACATGGGCTATGCGCACATGCTGGACGTACGCAAGCTGACGGCGAAACAGGGCGGCAATCCCGACAGCTGGGCCGACGTGAAGCTGCGTTTGCCGATGTTGAGCCAGAAGCGCTATTACACGCAAACCACCTACGGCTACGCGCGCGGCCACGAAGCTTATAACTACGTGGAGAATATCCGTAAATATCAGATCAGTTTGGTAGGATATTTGCAGGAACAGGAGAAGCGTTTAGCGCAGCAGTCGGCACTGGAAGCGGAGTTAGGCGCCGGTTACCCGGCGGTCGAACCGAAAATTGCGATGAATTAACCGGTGCGCTGCGCCTGACGCAGCGCCTTCTTCTGCTCGCGACGCATGCGGAAAAAGTCACTCAGCATCCCGGCACACTCTTCCGCCAGCACACCGCAATCAATCTGAATTTGGTGATTCATGCCGGGATGACCAATCACATCCAGCAGTGAACCGGCCGCGCCGGTTTTCTCATCTTTAGCGCCGTACACCAGCCGCGTGATGCGGCCATGCACCATCGCACCGGCGCACATCACGCAGGGTTCCAGCGTGACGTACAGCGTGGTATCCAGCAGACGATAGTTTTCCAGTACTTTGCCGCCCTGACGCAGCGCCATAATCTCGGCATGTGCGGTGGGATCGTGCTGACCAATCGGCCGGTTCCAGCCCTCGCCAATCACCTTGTCGCCCTGCACCAGCACCGCACCAACCGGCACTTCGCCCTGCTCCCACGCGCGCTTCGCCAGTTCCAGCGCATAACGCATCCAATATTCATCAGTTTGTGGGTTCACCGGGCAACTCCTGCGGGCAATAAAGGCGGCGCATTATAGCGATGCTGCTGCCGGAATCGAAGCGTTATTCCAGCTGTTGCAGCTCACCGCGCGGCGTGACGCGCCAGCGGTGCTGACAGAAGAACAGCAGCGGGTTGTCCTGTTTGCTGTCGCTGTAGCCGCTATACAGTTGCAGCGGCGTGCCGATTTTCTCCTCCAGCTGTGCCACCTTTTCATGGCCGAGGCAGCGCATCGACAGCAAACGTCCGCCGCGGCCCGGTTTCATCTGGCTGGCAATCAGCTGTACGCGCGGCAGGAAGGCCGAGTCGAAATAGACTTGCTCCACCAGCGACTGCGGCGAACCGGTAATCAGCCAGACATCGGCATCGCTGCTGCTGAGATAGTCGGTGAGCCGCTGCTGCACCACCGGAAACGCAGTAACACGCTGGCGGAACCACTCAGCGAATTCCGCCTCACGCTGGCGCAGACGTTTTTCGCTGTGGCCAAAGGTAATCGCCCACAGTAACAAACTCATTGGCCAGCGTGCGGCGCGGCCTTTGATCAGCATGCCAAGACCAATCACCGGTAACAGCGGCACCACCAGCAGCAGATTGATCGGCTGACGTCGCAGCAGATAGCGCATAAAGGTGCCAAACATGTCTTGCTGATGCAGCGTGCCATCGAGATCGAAAAACACCACGCGTCGTTGTGTACCCTTTGTCAAACAGCACTCCTTCTCTATCCTTCGTGGTTTCTGCACTACAGTGTAGCCAGCTTCGGCGTTCAGGGCGAAAGCTGCTATTTTTAATTCCAGTGACTACAATGCCATTTGAATAGTTTATTCTTCGCGTTTACGCGCTGTTTGCGGATAAAGGAATTAAGGATCGAACCATGAGTTCATTGCTGCGCATTCGTCAGCTCTACCCTCGACTGGCGCTAAATGAGCGCCGGCTGGCGGATTTTTTGCTGTCGCAGCCGGATCGTGCACGGCATCTCAGTTCACAAAAACTCGCTGAGGAATCGGGCGTTAGCCAGTCCAGCGTGGTGAAGTTTGCCCAGAAGCTGGGCTACAAAGGGTTTCCAGCGCTGAAGCTGGCGCTGAGCGAATCGATGGCCGATCGCGATGCGATTACCGTGCATAACCATATTCTCAGCGACGATCCGCTGAAAGTGGTCGGCGAAAAGCTGCTGACCGAAAAGATCTCGGCGATCCGCGCCACGCTGGACATCAATAGCGAAGAGAAGCTGCTGCAAACCTTGCAGCTGCTGAAAAATGCCAATCGGATTTTGCTGGTTGGCATCGGCGCGTCCGGTTTAGTGGCGAAAGATTTTTCGTGGAAGCTGATGAAGATCGGCATCAATGCGGTGGCGGAGCAGGATATGCACGCTTTGCTCGCCAGCGTGCAAGCGATGGCGCCGGGCGATGTGCTGCTGGCGATTTCCTATACTGGCGAACGTCGCGAAATCAATCTGGCGGCGCAGGAAGCGGCGCAGGTCGGTGCCGATGTGCTGGCCTTTACCGGCTTTACGCCGAATGCTCTGCAGCAGTGCGCCACGGTTTGCCTCTACACCGTGGCGGAAGAGCAGAGCACGCGCAGTGCGGCGATCTCGTCGACCAGCGCGCAGCTGGCGTTGACCGATCTGCTGTTTATGGCGCTGGTACAAAACGATCCTGAACGCGCCTCCAGCCACATTCGCCACAGCGAAGCGTTGGTGAAAAAGCTGGTCTGATGAGATCAGGCGCGTATAATAGCCGCGCCTTTTCTGCTGTTATTGGACTTCTGCTATGGCCTTGCTCATCACCACTAAATGCATCAATTGCGATATGTGCGAACCTGAATGCCCAAACCAGGCAATCAGCTTAGGTGACGCGATCTATGAAATTGATGTCGACCGCTGCACCGAGTGCGTGGGCCATTATGATATGCCGACCTGCCAAAGCGTCTGTCCGATTGATAACACCATCATTACCGATCCACAGCACCCGGAAAGCCGCGAGGCGCTGTGGGAGAAGTTTGTGGTGTTGCACACCCTTAGTTCTCGATAATCACCGTTGCGCAGGCGTAATGGCGTTCATCTGCTAACGTCACATGCACATGCTTCACGCCGAGCTGGCTGGCAATCACCCTGGCCTGCTCAAAGAAACGTAATCCCGGTTTGCCCAGCGCATCGTTGTACACTTCGAACTGATTGAAGGCCAGGCCACCGCGAATGCCGGTGCCAAACGCTTTCGCTGCCGCCTCTTTCACCGCAAAACGCTTAGCCAGAAAGCGCACCGGTTGCTGGTGCGCCTGATATTGCTGCCACTCGGCTTCGCTTAATACGCGACGCGCCAGACGGTCGCCGGAGCGCTCAATGACGCCAGCAATGCGCTCGATCTCTACGATATCGCTGCCGAGTCCGAGAATCGCCATTAGCGACGCGCTTCCCGCATCAGCAGCTTCATTTCGCTGACCGCATCGGCCAAACCGCTGAACAGCGCGCGGCCTATAATCGCATGGCCGATATTCAGCTCATGCATCTCCGGCAATTCAGCAATCGGCTGCACGTTGTGGTAAGTCAAACCGTGGCCGGCATTCACTTTCAGGCCGAGGCTGGCGGCGAAAGTCGCGGCTTTGCGGATGCGCGACAGCTCAGCCTGGCGCGCGAGACCTTCGGGCGCTTCGGCATAGGCACCGGTGTGAATTTCGATATAAGGCGCGCCACTGGCAACCGCCGCTTCAATCTGGCGGTGATCGGCATCGATAAACAGTGACACCAGAATGCCGGCGTCGCTTAACAGGCGCACCGCCGCATTGATTTTATCCTGCTGACCCGCCACATCCAGCCCGCCTTCGGTGGTCACTTCCTGACGCTTTTCCGGCACCAGACAAACGAAGTGCGGCTTGATTTCGCAGGCAATGTCGATCATCTCGTCCGTTACCGCCATCTCCAGATTCATGCGCGTCTGGATGGTGTCACGCAAAATGCGTACATCGCGATCGGTGATGTGACGGCGATCTTCACGCAGATGCACGGTAATGCCGTCAGCGCCGGCCTGCTCAGCAACAAACGCGGCCTGCACCGGATCGGGATAGTTTGTACCACGTGCGTTACGTACGGTGGCAATGTGGTCAATGTTGACGCCTAACAGCAACTCAGCCATGACAATCCTTAAATGTGTTCAGTGTGTTTGCAGTGTACCGCGCTGAATATATCAGGCGGTACGACCAGCGCTAGTCGTTTGCCACATCGGGTTTCTTTTTTGGCACAAACTGGCGAAACAGTTCCTGACTCTTCAGCGGCTTGCCGCCAAGATAGGGTTTGAGCGCCATACGCGTAAAGCGTTTAGCGGCGCGCAGCGTATCAGCATCCGGGAATTCGCGCTCCCACAACGCACGCAGCTGGCGGCCGGTAAAGCTGCGTTGATTGACCACCAAACTGGCGATAAAACCCTTCTCTTCCCGGTAGCTGTAGGTCATGCCATCAGCCACCTCTTCGCCGCTGCCGGCACAGTGCAGAAAATCCACGCCGTAACCGAGATGCCCGAGCAGCGCCAGCTCAAAGCGGCGCAGTGCCGGTTCAGGCGAGCCGTTGCCTGCCGCCAGCGTTTGGATGCAATTCAGGTAATCAAAGAACATATCAGAGAAGGGAATTTGCTGCTCCAGCACGCGCGACAGCAGCTCGTTGACGTAGAGCCCGCAATAGAGCGTAATGCCGCTGAGCGGCAATGCCAGCGAAACGGCTTCGGCATTGCGCAGCGTTTTGACGTCACCGCGTCCGCCCCAGCGTACCAGCAGTGGCGTAAAGGGTTGCAGTGCACCTTTTAATTGGGAGCGGCGCGAGCGGGCGCCTTTGGCAAGGACGCGGACGCGCCCTTCGCTTTCGCTGAACAGATCGAGGAGTAGGCTGGTTTCGCTGTAAGGGCGACTATGCAGCACAAAGGCGCGTTGCCAGCCTTCCATTACTTAACCTTCGTCAGAGTAACCTAAGCTGCGCAGCGCACGTTCATCGTCCGCCCAGCCCGATTTCACTTTAACCCACAGTTCGAGATGCACTTTCGCTTCAAACATCTCTTCCATGTCTTTACGCGATTCAATGCCGATGGTTTTGATCTTGGCGCCTTTATTACCGATGACCATTTTCTTCTGGCCTTCGCGCTCAACAAGGATCAGGCCATTGATGTCGTAGCCGCCGCGATCGTTCGAAACAAACTGCTCAATTTCTACGGTAACGGAGTAAGGCAGTTCTGCACCCAGGAAGCGCATTAACTTTTCACGGATGATCTCAGACGCCATAAAGCGCTGCGAGCGGTCGGTGACATAATCTTCCGGGAAATGATGCTCAGATTTTGGCAGGCATTTGCGCGCAATCGCCGCAATCGCGTCGACATTTTTGCCGCTTTCCGCTGAGATAGGGACGATTTCAAGGAAGTTCATCTGCTGGCTAAGGAACTGCAGATGCGGTAACAGAATGCTCTTGTCCTGGATGTTGTCGACTTTATTGATCGCCAATACCACCGGAACTTTGTTATCACGCAGCTTGTTGAGCACCATCTCGTCGTCTGGTGTCCAGCGCGTGCCTTCAACCACAAAGATCACCAGCTCAACGTCACCAATGGAGCTGCTGGCGGCACGGTTCATCAGGCGGTTGATCGCCCGTTTCTCTTCCATGTGCAGCCCTGGCGTATCCACGTAGATCGCCTGATAAGCGCCTTCGGTGTGGATGCCCATAATACGGTGACGCGTGGTTTGCGGCTTGCGCGACGTGATCGACACTTTCTGCCCCAGCAACTGGTTCAGCAAAGTGGATTTACCGACGTTTGGTCGGCCTACAATCGCGACAAAGCCGCTATATGTTTCGAGTTCGCTCATTCGAGTCCTGACTTGGGCAGCGCCGCTTTCGACGCTGCAATGTGACTATTTATTCGAGGCCAAGCTTAATTAACGCCTGTTCGGCGGCTGCTTGCTCGGCTTTACGGCGGCTGGAGCCAATGCCCACCACCGGTTCTGCCATGCCACTCACCTGACAGTGAATGGTGAATTCCTGATCGTGGGCTTCGCCACGCACCTGCACCACCAAATACGACGGCAGCGGCAGATGACGTCCCTGCAAATACTCCTGCAGGCGCGTTTTCGGATCTTTTTGCTTATCGCCCGGACTGATCTGTTCCAGTCGTGAGTGATACCAGTCGAGAATTAACTTTTCGACGGTTTGAATGCTGCTATCGAGGAAGATGCCGCCAATTAAGGCTTCAACGGTATCCGCGAGGATCGATTCACGACGGAAACCGCCGCTTTTCAGCTCGCCCGGACCGAGGCGTAAACATTCGCCAAGGTCGAACTCTCGCGCCATCTCCGCCAGCGTATTGCCGCGCACCAGCGTGGCACGCATACGGCTCATGTCGCCTTCATCCACACGCGGGAAGCGGTGATAGAGCGCATTGGCAATCACGTAGCTGAGAATAGAATCGCCAAGAAATTCAAGACGTTCATTGTGTTTGCTACTGGCGCTACGATGCGTCAGTGCCTGCTGCAATAAATCCGGATGAGTAAAAGTGTAGCCCAGTTTGCGCTGCAGCTTGTTAATGACGATGGGGTTCATGCTATTCCAGTTGTTCTGTGCGCCTATCACTGCATACGAAACAGGGCTGAGGTTCCAACCTGGTCTGTTTCGTGTGCACTGGCCTCCCGAAAGAGAGGCCAACCTTTTTTGAAGCTAATTAGTGAATCCCACCAATGCGGCTAAAGCGCACGCCGGTCGGCCACTGTCCTTCTTGTTTCTCGAAGCTCATCCAGATGGCCACCGCTTTGCCGACCAGATTCTTCTCGGGCACAAAGCCCCAGTAGCGGCTGTCGGCGCTGTTATCGCGGTTATCACCCATCATGAAATATTGCCCTTGCGGCACAATCCAGGTCGATTGCGGCTGGCCCGGCTGCTGATAATACATGCTTGCCTGACTTTGCGCTTCGTTTACCAGCAAGATATCGTGCGTTACGTTGCCCAATGTCTCTTTGCGGGTGCCGAGACGCAGGCCGCCCTTCATGGTTTCGCCCTGCGGCGCCTGGAAGAAGCCGTTGCCGGTTTCATTGCCATCAAAGCCGCTGAAGGTTTGAATGAAGTTGCTTGGCTCAACGTTAGTGTAAGTCACTGGCAGCGCCGTGTCGCAACTGCCGCTGCTGCAACCCGGATTGATGGTCAGGGTTTTGCTGTAAGGATCAAACACCACTTTATCGCCCGGCAAGCCAATCACGCGCTTGATGTAGTCCACGCTGGGATCTTTCGGGTATTTGAATACCGCGACATCACCGCGCTGCGGATGGCCAGTTGGGATCAGTGTGGTTTGGGTAATCGGATCTTTAATACCGTAAGCAAACTTCTCCACGAGGATGAAGTCACCAATAAGCAGCGTTGGCATCATTGAGCCCGAGGGAATCTGGAACGGCTCAAAAATAAACGAACGCACGATCAACACCACCGCCAGCACCGGGAACACCGATGCGGTGGTTTCAACCCAACCCGGCTGCGCGGCTACTTTCGCCAGCGTTTTACTGTCGAGTGCGTTGCCGGCCTGCGCTTGCGCGGCAGCCTGCTTCGCACGACGCGCCGGTGCCCATTTAAAGCGATCGATACACCAGATAACGCCAGTGATCAGCGTTGCGATCACTAAAACCAGGGCGAACATGTTAGCCATTAAAAATCCTTATTTGCTGTCTTTACCGACATGCAGAATGGCAAGGAATGCTTCCTGCGGCAGCTCAACGTTGCCGACCTGCTTCATTCGCTTCTTACCGTCTTTCTGCTTCTGCAACAGTTTCTTCTTACGGCTCACGTCACCGCCATAGCATTTCGCCAGGACGTTTTTACGCAGCTGTTTTACCGTTGAGCGAGCGATAATGTGGTTGCCGATTGCCGCCTGAATCGCAATATCGAACTGCTGACGTGGGATCAGATCTTTCATCTTCTCCACCAGGTCGCGGCCACGATATTGTGAGTTATCACGGTGAGTAATCAGCGCCAGCGCATCAACACGTTCTGAGTTAATCATCACGTCGACACGCACCATGTCAGAGGTCTGGAAACGTTTGAAGTTGTAATCCAGCGAAGCATAACCGCGCGAGGTTGATTTCAGACGGTCGAAGAAGTCAAGAACCACTTCCGCCATCGGGATCTCATACGTCAGCGCAACCTGCTTGCCGTGGTAAACCATGTTGGTTTGCACGCCACGTTTTTCAATACACAGCGTAATGACGTTGCCGAGGAACTCCTGCGGCAGCAGCATGTGACACTCAGCAATCGGCTCACGCAGCTCGGCAATATTATTCAGCGGTGGCAGCTTCGACGGGCTATCAACATAGATAGTTTCACCGTCGGTGGTTTCCACTTCATACACTACGGTTGGTGCAGTGGTGATCAGATCCAGATCGTATTCACGCTCCAGACGTTCCTGAATGATCTCCATGTGCAGCAGACCAAGGAAGCCGATGCGGAAACCGAAGCCCAGCGCCGTTGAGCTCTCTGGCTCGTAGAACAGTGACGCATCGTTCAGGCTCAATTTGCCCAGCGCATCACGGAACGCTTCATAGTCGTCAGAACTGATTGGGAACAGACCGGCGTAAACCTGTGGCTTCACTTTCTTGAAGCCAGGCAACACTTTCTCCGCCGGATTGCGCTGCAAGGTTAGCGTATCGCCCACCGGTGCGCCGAGGATGTCTTTAATCGCACACACCAGCCAGCCTACTTCACCGCAGTTCAGCTCGTTGCGATCAACACGCTTCGGCGTGAAGATGCCGAGACGGTCAGCGTTGTAGCTTTGACCGGAGCTCATGACTTTAACTTTGTCACCTTTACGCAGCGTGCCGTTCTTAATACGAATCAGCGATACCACGCCAAGGTAGTTATCGAACCAGGAATCGATGATCAGCGCCTGCAGCGGGCCTTCCGGATCGCCTTCTGGCGGCGGGATGTCACGCACCAGACGTTCCAGCACGTCGGGTACGCCGACGCCGGTTTTCGCCGAGCAACGCACCGCATCGGTGGCGTCAATGCCGACGATATCTTCAATCTCTTCCGCTACACGTTCTGGATCGGCGGCAGGCAGGTCGATTTTGTTCAATACCGGTACCACTTCCAGATCCATTTCCATTGCGGTGTAGCAGTTTGCCAGCGTCTGAGCTTCAACGCCCTGCCCTGCATCGACCACCAGCAATGCTCCTTCACACGCCGCCAGCGAGCGGGAAACTTCATACGAGAAGTCAACGTGACCGGGAGTATCGATAAAATTGAGCTGGTAAGTTTCACCGTCCTGCGCTTTGTAATCGAGCGTCACGCTCTGCGCTTTGATGGTAATGCCGCGCTCGCGTTCCAGATCCATGGAATCCAGAACCTGCGCCGCCATCTCACGATCGCTCAGGCCACCACAAATTTGAATCAAACGGTCAGAGAGCGTTGATTTGCCGTGGTCAATGTGAGCGATGATGGAGAAATTTCGTATGTGCTTCATTTATATGAATATCTTCACGTAGAAAATCAGTGGGAAACTTGAGCACGAACACATTCAGGAAAGTGAGCTTAACCCGGAACCCTGTCGGCCTCATTAATGACGACGCATATTACACTGTTAACGCCGCGCGTTAAAGAATGGAACTGTGGGGAATCGCAACAGATTTCAGCGGTTAAGCTGATTGGGAAAGGCCGCATCAAACGCGGCCTGGACGGGGATCAAGCTTCGCTTTCCACGCGCAACGCATCAGGCGGTAACGCAACGCTGAGAATCACCGGCTGGAAAGCCTCGCGATCGCCGAAAAGTTTGGATACCCCTTTCGCCACGATAAAGCCGCCAATGCCGCCCAACAGCGCGCCACAGGCCGCAGCCAGATCGCTGGCGAACAGCATCTGGAAGATGCCAGCCACTAAAAACAGGCCAAACAGCGGCGTCATGTAAACCAGCAAGGCAGAACCCAGTAGGCTGCTTTCGCGGATGCCTAACTCAATGCGCTGGCCGGGTTGCAACGGCTCCGCGCTGGCGATAGTCATCACGTGGGCATTTTTCGGCCCCAGCTGATTAAGCGCATGGCTGCCGCAGCCTTTACGCGCCGAGCAGCTGTTACAAGACGTTTTCGCTTCCGTGTGCAGAGTGGCAATGCCTTCTTTCCACGCCACCACGGTGGCCCATTCTTTCATCATTTTGGTGAACCCGAATCTATGCTGTCCGCAATACGTTTGGCAGTGGCTGGCGGTAACTCGCCCACCACCGTGATTTCGTTATTATTGCGCACTTCTGTCTGCACCGTGCGACGTCCAGTGCGCAATGCCTGCACGCTGCTGCTTTTATCTGCTGGCGTAACGTTGATGGCGAAGCTAAACAGGCCATCGCTGTACAGGCGCGATTCGACAGTTTTGTTCATCGACGGGATATCGCGGCGACTTTGCGAGATCAGTTTCATGCCCGCCGGAAGCCAGTTTGGCTGCCAGCTGAGTTCCACTTTGTCACCGGCCGGTAACGACAGCGATGGCGGCAAGTTGGCCTTCTCCAGCCCTTGCATCAGATTGCGTACGCCTTCATCGACGGCAAAGCTGATGACGCGGAACTGTTCCAGCGTTTCACCGTCCCGATCAAGCAGATCGATACGCAGCGGCAATTTAGTGTCCACATCCAGCCACACGACATAGCTGTAACGCGTGCCATCACGTGACACGATGCGCACCACTTCGCACATCTGATCGGCCATGCGCGAACGGCCCACCGGAATGAAATCGTAGGCCTCACCCAAACGGGAGAAGTCGGCGAACATCAAACCAGGTAAAGCATCGATGATGTGATTGCCCGGCAGCGAGAAGGGATCTAATCCCGGCTCGAAATAGCTGATGTCGTTCCCGCGCTGAATCACTTCACGGCGCGGCCCGTCCATCTGCAACAGTTGGGCGAAGATACGATTGTCGATAACCGCGTGACGATAACGCAGAGATTCAATGCCGAGACGCGAGACATTGATGTAGGCAAATTCGTAGTTGAGGTTCTGGCTTGCCTGCTCCATCTGTTGCAACAACGCCCCGGACGCAGAGGTCTGCGCCGAGGCGATAGATGAGCAAAACAGGCTGCCTGCCAGCAGGCTAACGGCACACCAAAGCTGCTTCATTACTGCTGCTGAGTTCCTAACGACTGATTTCCGGGAACATTAGCCTGAGCCTGTTGCGGATCGTTTTTCTCAAACTGAACCTGATCGGCATGCAGACGACGTTGCAGTTCATAATCCTGCAGCATGGCATTCACGCGGCGACGCTGTTCCTGCACCTGCTGATTAGAGCTGTTGGTGTCGAAGGCTTCAGAAGGCACGCCTAAGCTGACCGGAGACGCTTTACCCATCATCGGCAAGGTGTTGAATGCCGGTGAATCGGACGCTTCAGTCGCGCTGCCGGTTGGAGAGCTGTTGTAGTGCTGAACACCGACAATCACCGCCAGTGAGACGCACGCAGCCACACCAACTTGCGTCAGCTGTGCCGCCCAACTGCCACCACGACGCCAGAACGGCATCTTCTCGTAGCGTGCTGGTTCAGGCTGCGCTTCAGGGATCAGCGAAGTGACTTTGCGTGCCGGCTCGTTTTCGATGGCCGCCGCCACACGTGCGGAGATATCAAAATGCAGCACTTCTCCGATATCACCGCGTAAGGTGTCGCGAATGAGATGGTAGCTTTCCCAGCTGTGCTGAAGATCCGCATCCTTCGACAACGATGCCAACAGCTCGTTATCTAAAGTTTCACCATCCATTAAAGCGGAAAGTTTTTCTTTCTGCATGCCTTGGTACCCTTCCAGTAGCCGTTATCACTGACGTTGGATAAGCGGTTGAACTTTATTATCAATAGCCTCTCGTGCACGGAAGATACGCGAACGTACGGTACCGACCGGACAATCCATGATGACGGCAATCTCTTCGTAACTCAGACCATCCAATTCCCTGAGGGTAATGGCCATACGAAGATCTTCGGGAAGCGCCTCAATGGTACGAAAGACGATTTGTTTCAGTTCTTCAGACAACATTAAGTTCTCAGGGTTCGAAATTTCTTTCAGTGCACCCGCACTTTCGAAATTTTCCGCATCGATAGCATCCACATCACTGGATGGAGGACGTCGCCCCTGAGCAACCAGATAATTTTTCGCTGTGTTTACCGCAATGCGGTACAGCCATGTATAAAAGGCGCTGTCGCCACGGAACGATTCCAGTGCGCGATACGCTTTAATAAAAGATTCCTGAACCACATCAGGCACATCGCCTGACGGAACATAGCGTGAAACCAGGCTCGCCACTTTATGCTGGTATCGAATCACCAGTAAATTAAAGGACTTTTGATCTCCCTTCTGAACCCGCTCAACGAGAACCTGATCCGTTAACTGCTCGCTCATCCGAGGTAATATCTCCCCAAAACTTTTTTATGCGTAAGTGAACTGCCAGCACATCTCATTATTCTGAGCAAGCATGCGCTTAGAGTGGCCCTTTGGCCCGAAGTTCACTACGACCAGAATTTTCCGTATCGGAACCACGACATCATTGTTGTTGATTGTCTTTCAGTGTAGCGACTTGCCACGCTGGTGGTGTCTTTTGCGGCACCGATAATCGCTGGCAGAGTACCTTATGACGCCGTCATTTTCACCTTTATTCCCTGAATTTTCAGAGTGTTTGATATAAAAAACACATTGTGCCTAATTTCAGAGTTAACTCACTGAATTCACGCTACTATCTCTACCCGCTGAATAATTTTTCCGCGCAGTTGGTTCAAAATACTTCACAGCACCCCCATCACGGCTTATGCTCAAGCCACCTTTTGTTTAGTAAATTAAACATCATGACTTCTCTCCCGGAATATCAGTGTGATGTCCTCATCGTCGGCAGCGGTGCGGCAGGTTTATCGTTAGCGCTGCGCTTAGCGCCGCATTATCAGGTTACCGTGCTGAGTAAAGCGCAGGTGAATGAGGGCTCAACGCTGTATGCGCAGGGCGGGATTGCGGCGGTGTTTGATGAAACGGACAGCATCGAATCACACGTTGAAGACACGCTGGTTGCGGGCGCCGGCTTGTGCGACCGCGATACGGTGAGCTTTATCGCCAGCAACGCGCGTCACTGCGTGCAGTGGCTGATTGATAACGGCGTTGCCTTCGATAAAGAGCCGCAGGCTGAGGGTGAAGCGCGTTACCACCTCACGCGCGAAGGTGGGCACAGCCATCGCCGCATTCTGCATAGCGCCGATGCCACTGGCCGCGCGGTGGAAACCACGCTGGTAAGCCAGGCGCTGAGCCATCCTAACATCCGCATTATTGAACGCACCAATGCGGTGGATTTGATCCTTTCCGATAAGCTTGGCCTGCCCGGCAAGCGCCGCGTAGTTGGCGCGTGGATCTGGAACCGTAAACGTGAACAGGTGGAAACCTGCCGCGCGCGCGCCGTGGTGTTAGCCACCGGCGGCGCAGCAAAAGTCTATCAGTACACCACCAATCCGGACGTGGCCTCTGGCGATGGCATTGCCATGGCGTGGCGCGCCGGTTGCCCCGTAGCGAACCTCGAATTTAATCAATTCCATCCCACCTGTTTATTCCATCCACAAGCGCAAAACTTCCTGCTGACTGAAGCGCTGCGCGGTGAAGGTGCCTGGCTGTTGCGTCCTGACGGCACTCGCTTTATGCCTGACTTTGATGAGCGTGCCGAGCTGGCACCGCGCGATATTGTGGCGCGCGCCATTGACCATGAGATGAAACGGCTGGGCGTCGATTGCATGTATCTCGACATTAGCCACCAGCCGGAAAGCTTTGTGCGCGCGCACTTCCCGATGATTTACGAAAAATTGCTGACCTTTGGCCTCGATCTCACTAAACAGCCGATTCCGATTGTGCCAGCCGCGCATTACACTTGCGGCGGCGTGATGGTCGATCAGCAAGGCCGTACAGATGTTGACGGACTGTATGCGATTGGCGAAGTGAGTTACACCGGCTTACATGGCGCAAACCGCATGGCGTCCAACTCCCTGCTCGAGTGCCTGGTTTACGGTTGGTCTGCTGCTGAAGATATGATCGCCCGCTTGCCGGACATCGCGGCGGTAGAACATCTGCCCGCGTGGGATGAAAGCCGCGTTGATGATGCCGATGAGCGCGTAGTAATCCAGCATAACTGGCATGAACTGCGATTATTCATGTGGGATTACATGGGAATTGTGCGTACTACCAAGCGTCTGGAGCGCGCACTGCGGCGCATTAATTTGCTGCAACAGGAGATTGACGAGTACTACGCGCACTTCCGCCTCTCTAACAATCTTCTTGAGCTGCGCAATCTGGTGCAGGTCGCCGAACTGATGGTGCGCTGTGCGCTGGAGCGCAAGGAGAGCCGAGGGTTACACTTTACCCTCGACAATCCCGATCTGCTGGATGAAGCGTTACCGACCATCCTGCAGCCCGAAGCTAGCGGAACAGGTAAAAGTCTTTCACCAGGCTGAGCCAGTCGGCTGAATAGCTTTTATCTTCATCACGAATGGCGAGACGTTCCAGCAAGGTTTCGCCGGCGGAGGGAGAAAAACCTAACACCACGCGATTCGGCGGGCGCTGCGCATAGGCGGCGACATCGTAGCGATAACGCAAATGCCAGCCATCCGCCAGCGCCAGTGAAATCAATGCTTCGCCAGCTTCAGCCGGCAGCACCACGCAAAATAGCCCTTCTACTTCAATCAACTGGGCGGCACAACGCAGCAGCGTCAGATGGTCGAGCGTGGCGGTGCTGCGCGCGGTATCGCGCGCGACACTGCCGCTTGCCATACCGGGCGCGAAAAAAGGTGGATTACTGACGATGAGCGAGAAGCGTTTTTTACACTGTTCGCTCCAGCTGACAATATCCTGATGGTGGACGTGGATGCGATCCGCCCACGGCGAAGCCTGTATATTTTCCTGCGCCTGCTGCGCTGCGCTGGCTTCCAGTTCGACGGCATCAATCTCTACCGAATTGGGCGTACGTTGTGCCAGCATCAGCGCAATCAAGCCACTGCCGCAGCCAATATCGAGGATGCGACGCGCGCCGGCTACTGGCGCCCAGGCCCCGATTAACACGCCATCGGTGCCGACTTTCATCGCACAGCGATCGTGCGCCACGAAAAATTGCTTAAAGGTAAAACCGTCTTTTCTTAACGTCGGCCGCGCGTGCGGCTGGTCCTGAGACATACTTCACTACCATTGAATTTTTTACTGCCGGAAGTGTAACGTGGTGGCGATGGGAATTCACCTGCGCCGGTAATACCTACACAAACAGATGAAGATTATATTCGTTCTGTCTATAATCAGCGCCCCAAACTGAGGTAGACCATGACCGTAACCACATTCTCCGAACTCGAACTCGACGAAAGCCTGCTACAAGCTTTGCAGGAAAAAGGCTTCACTCGCCCTACTGTTATTCAGGCCGAGACCATTCCTGCCGCGCTGGAAGGCCGTGACGTTCTGGGTTCGGCTCCAACCGGGACGGGGAAAACTGCAGCGTTTTTGCTGCCCGCTTTACAGCATTTGCTCGATTTCCCGCGCAAGAAATCAGGCCCACCACGCATTCTGATCATCACCCCAACGCGCGAACTGGCGATGCAGGTTGCCGATCACGCGCGCGAGCTGGCTAAACACACGCATCTGGATATCGCCACCATCACCGGGGGCGTGGCGTATATGAACCATGCCGAAGTGTTCAGTGAAAACCAGGACATTGTCGTCGCGACCACCGGCCGTTTGCTGCAGTACATCAAAGAAGAGAACTTTGACTGCCGCGCCGTAGAAACGCTGATTCTCGATGAAGCTGACCGCATGCTCGATATGGGCTTTGCGCAGGACATCGAGACCATCGCCGCAGAAACCCGCTGGCGCAAACAGACGCTGCTGTTCTCGGCGACGCTGGAAGGTGAGCACATCAAAGACTTCGCCGAGCGTTTGCTCAACGAGCCTGTGTTTATTGAGGCCGACCCAAGCAAAAGCGAACGCAAAAAAATCCAGCAATGGTATTACCGCGCCGATAATTTAGAGCATAAGAATAAGCTGCTGATTCACCTGTTGAAACAGCCAGATGCCACGCGCGTCATTGTATTTGTGCGCAAACGTGAGCGCCTGCATGAGCTGGTTACCTGGCTTCATGAAGCCGGCATCCGCACCAGCTATCTCGAAGGCGAAATGGTGCAGGTCAACCGTAACGAAGCCATCAAGCGTATGAATGATGGCCGCGTGAAGGTGATGATTGCCACCGACGTTGCTGCGCGCGGTATCGACATCGACGATATCTCGCACGTGATTAACTACGATTTGCCGCGCACCGCAGATACCTATCTGCACCGTATCGGTCGTACCGCGCGTGCGGGCCGTAAAGGTACCGCGATCTCGCTGGTTGAAGCGCACGATCACGTGCTGCTGGGTAAAATCACCCGTTACATCAACGAGCCGTTAAAAGCGCGTGTGATTGATGAGCTGCGTCCAGAAAGCCGTGCGCCAAGTGCTAAAGTGACGGGAAAACCGTCGAAAAAAGCACTTGCGAAGCGTCAAGAGCGTAAAGAGAAAGAACAAGAGAAACCGCGCGTCAAGCAACGTCATCGCGATACCAAAAATGTGGGTAAACGCCGCAAGCCAAGCGGTAGCGATGCACCAAAGTCTGGTGCGGAATAAAACAGCACTCGCTGTAATTAATCGCCTCTTTTGAGGCGATTTTTTTGTTTTAAGCGTTGCGAAAACGCGCTTTCGCTATCATCCGCCCTGTAGACCGTTCTTTTAAACTCGCCAGATAAAAAAAGCCGCGCCAATCAACATTGGCGCGGCTTGTATTGCTGTGTGTCTTTTCGTCAGCGCTGCAATTACAGGCTTTCGGTGAATGTACGTGTAATCACGTCACGCTGCTGCTCTGGCGTCAGCGCGTTAAAGCGCACGGCATAGCCAGATACGCGAATGGTCAACTGCGGATATTTATCCGGATGATTGACGGCATCTTCCAGCGTTTCGCGGCGCAGCACGTTAACGTTCAGGTGCTGACCACCTTCGATGCGCACCTGCGGTTTCTGCTCAAGTGGAATTTCACGGTAAGCGATTTCGCCGAGATCGCTGATAGCAACAACCTGATCTTCTGCGAAATCCCCTTTGGCGCACAGGCAGCGCGCTTCGGCTTTATCATCGTCCAGCAGCCAGAATGAGTTCAATAGCTGTGAATTATTTGCCTGAGTAATTTGAATACCGGTAATCATAGTAGGTCTCCAGGGCTTTACGCTGTCGCAACTGGGCAGCGAGGTTCATAAGGTTTTGGAATGCTGTGGTATATCACTGCAGGAAATGCGCCGTTTTGACCTGTATCAATTTCGTCCAGTCACGATTACACGCTGAAAACCTAACAAATTGATTCATAACAACTTCGCCAAATAAAATTTTACGTAAATATTCAAATTATTTTTATCCTTCTGCTGTTGAGTCCGACACGTTAAGCTAGGCGCACTATTTTGCAGGGAGTCAACGATGGCTGAGAAGCTGACCTGGCACGACGTGCTGGCTGAAGAGAAAGAGAAACCTTACTTCGTGGAAACGCTGAAAGCAGTGGCCAATGAACGCGCTGCCGGCGTAACGGTGTATCCGCCGCAGAAGGATGTGTTTAATGCCTTTCGGCTGACCGAACTGGGCGATATCAAAGTGGTGATTTTGGGGCAGGATCCCTATCACGGCCCGAATCAGGCGCATGGTCTGGCATTCTCTGTGCTGCCCGGCGTGGCGATTCCGCCATCATTACTGAATATGTACAAAGAGCTGGAGCAGGATATACCCGGCTTTGTGCGTCCTACGCACGGTTTTCTCGAAAGCTGGGCAACACAAGGCGTGATGCTGTTAAACACCGTGTTAACGGTGGAAGCCAGTAAGGCGCATTCGCACGCGCGCTTTGGCTGGGAAACCTTTACCGATAACGTCATCAGCGCCATCAATCAGCATCGCGAAGGGGTAATTTTCTTGCTGTGGGGTTCGCATGCGCAGAAGAAAGGCAGCATCATTGATACGCAACGTCATCATGTATTGAAAGCGCCGCACCCTTCTCCGCTCTCCGCGCATCGTGGCTTTTTTGGCAGTAAACACTTCTCGCAGGCGAATGCGCTGCTCAGTCAATCGGGCCAGTCACCGATTGACTGGATGCCGGTGTTGCCTTAATAAACAAACGGCCGCATTAAGCGGCCGTTGTTATTACAGCGACAGATTAGCCTTTGGCTTTGGTCACTGCCACCATCGCCGGACGCAGCAGGCGACCATTGAGGGTGTAACCGCGTTGCATCACCATCAGCACGTGATTTGGCGCCATATCTTCTGATTCCATCATCGACATCGCCTGATGGATCTCTGGATTGAATGGCACATTGGTTTCGCCCACCACTTCCACGCCAAACTTACGCACCGCGCCCAGCAGCGACTTCAGCGTCAGTTCGATACCTTCGATCATCGAAGCCAGTTCAGCGTTCTCTTTGTCTGCCACTTCCAGCGCGCGCTCCAGGCTATCGATCACGGGCAGCAGCTCGTTGGCAAATTTCTCAAGCGCAAATTTATGCGCTTTTTCCACATCCATTTCAGTACGGCGACGAATATTTTCGATATCCGCCTGCGCACGCAGCTGTGCATCACGCACGCCGGTTTGCGACACGGCTAACTCGGCTTCCAGTTGCGCGATACGCTCATCACGCGGATCCACCTCAGCGGTTGTCTCTGCGTCCACGTGCTGCTGATCCTGTTGAATTTCGTCTGAGACTTGCTCGTTTGGGGTGTTCTGTTCTTTACTACTCATGAATTTCTCCGCGTTTTGCACATTCATCTCGCTGGTTGGCTTATTATGGGGATCAGTTTGACGGTTTCAAGTAAACCCATCACATTGCCTGGCCGTTTTGGCTTATAAGGAACTCGCGCTAAATGAACAAACACTTTAACTGCATCGGGATTGTCGGCCATCCGCGCCATCCTACTGCGTTAACCACCCATGAAATGCTCTGGCGCTGGCTAACGGCAAAGGGTTATGAGGTGATTGTCGAGCAGCAGATTGCGCGCGAACTGGATTTGAAAAATGCCCAAACCGGCAGCCTTGCGGATATTGGTCAACGCGCTGATTTAGCTGTCGTGGTTGGTGGCGATGGCAACATGCTTGGTGCTGCCCGTGTGCTGGCGCGCTATGACATCAAAGTGATTGGCATCAACCGTGGCAACCTCGGTTTTCTCACCGATCTCGATCCGGACAATGCGCAACAGCAGCTGGACGATGTGCTGCAGGGCGATTACTTCGTCGAAAGCCGCTTCTTGCTGGAGGCGCAGGTGTGCAAAGAAGCGTGCTCGCCGCGCATTGGTAGTGCCATTAATGAAGTGGTGCTGCATCCCGGTAAAGTTGCGCATATGATTGAATTCGAAGTCTATATTGATGAGGTGTTTGCCTTTTCACAGCGTTCCGATGGTTTGATTATCTCCACGCCGACCGGCTCCACCGCCTATTCGCTTTCGGCGGGCGGCCCTATTCTGACGCCGTCGCTGGATGCGATTACGCTGGTGCCCATGTTCCCGCACACGCTTTCTGCGCGTCCGCTGGTAATCAACAGCAGCAGCACCATCCGCCTGCGTTTTTCTTCCCTGCGCAGCGATCTTGAGATCAGTTGCGACAGCCAGATTGCCTTGCCAATTCAGGAAGGTGAAGATGTCCTGATCCGCCGTAGCGCCAATCATCTCAATCTTATCCATCCTAAAAATTACAACTATTTTAATACCTTAAGTTCAAAGCTGGGCTGGTCTAAAAAATTGTTCTGAAAATCAGCGCTGACTACTTTACTGTATAAAAAACCAGGATATACTGTACGTAAAACCATATCTGTTTTTACATACAGGTGATTCTATGCTGGCACAATTGACCATCAGTAACTTTGCTATCGTTCGTGAACTGGAGATCGACTTTCATCGTGGTATGACGGCGATCACGGGTGAAACCGGCGCAGGTAAATCTATCGCCATCGATGCGTTGGGCCTGTGTCTGGGCGGCCGCGCTGAGGCAGATATGGTGCGTCAGGGTGCCAGTCGTGCTGATATCTGCGCCCGTTTCCAGCTCAAAGCTTCGCCTTCCGCACAACGCTGGCTGGTGGAGAATCAGCTGGATGAAGGCAATGAGTGTCTGCTGCGGCGTGTGATTAGCGCGGATGGTCGTTCGCGTGGCTTTATCAACGGCACATCGGTGCCGCTGTCGCAGTTGCGTGAACTGGGCCAGTTGCTGATTCAGATTCACGGCCAGCATGCTCACCAGTTGCTGCTCAAATCCGATCACCAAAAACATCTGCTGGATGCGTATGCAGCCCACGATGATTTGCTGTCTGAAATGCGCCAGCACTATCAGCGCTGGCATCAGAGTTGCCGTGCGCTGGCACAACATCAGCAGCTTTCGCAAGAGCGTGAATCCCGTCGCGAGCTACTGCAGTATCAGTTGAAAGAACTCAATGAATTTGCCCCGCAGCTGGGCGAATTTGAACAGATTGATGAAGAGTACAAACGCCTGGCGAACAGCGGCCAGTTGCTGTCCACCAGCCAGCAAGCGCTGCAAATTCTCGCCGATGGGGATGACACCAACCTGCAGAGCCTTCTTTATAGCGCTCGTCACATGCTGGGCGAACTGGTGACGCTGGATAATAAAGTCAGCGGCGTGTTCAATCTGCTGGAGGAAGCCGCGATTCAACTCAGTGAAGCCAGCGATGAACTGCGTCACTACTGCGAACGTCTGGATCTCGATCCCAATCGCCTGCATGAGCTGGAGCAACGTCTGTCACGGCAGATTGCATTGGCACGTAAGCACCATGTCGCACCTGAAACCTTGCCGGTGCTTTATCAGCAGCTACTGGATGAAGCGGAATTGCTTTCGCAACAAGAGAGCGATCAGGAAACTTTGCAGTCTGAAGTTGTCGCCCACCACAAAGCCGCGTTAGTCAGCGCTGAAAATCTGCATCAACTGCGCGAGCATTCCGCTCAAGAATTGAGCCAGCTGATTACGCAAAGCATGCGCACGCTGGCAATGCCGCACGGCCAGTTTGCCATTGTGCTGGAGTTCAATGCCGATCAACTCACCGCAGATGGCGCAACGCGCATTGATTTCCGCGTTACGACGAACCCAGGCCAGCCGCTCCAGCCGCTGGGCAAAGTGGCTTCCGGCGGTGAGCTGTCGCGTATCGCTCTGGCGATTCAGGTGATTACCGCACAGAAAATGGAAACACCGGCAATGATCTTCGATGAAGTAGATGTTGGCATCAGCGGCCCAACCGCCGCTGTTGTCGGCCAAATGCTGCGTCAGCTGGGCGAGTCAACACAGGTTATGTGTGTCACGCACCTGCCGCAGGTTGCCGGCTGCGGTCATCAGCACTTTTACGTCAGCAAAGAGACCGATGGTGCGATGACAGAAACGCATATGCAGCCGCTGGATAAACGCGCGCGTCTGCAAGAGTTGGCGCGTTTGCTGGGCGGCAGCGAGGTGACGCGCAACACGCTGGCCAACGCTAAAGAACTTTTAGCCGCCTGATACCGCACTTTTTTCCCGGCTGGTGGTCATATGCTTGCTCTGTAGAGGTTTCAAATAGCGAAAAGGTTTATTATCATCGGCAGTTATGTCGTCTGAGTAATAAAGCCTGCCGCAGGCAGAGTTCAGAATTTGATGGCAAAAAAATAGCCTGCTGAAAGGCGTTTGGCCCCAGAAAAGGAATGTATAGATGCGCTGTAAAACGCTGACTGCCGCGGCAGTAGTAATGTTGATGATGACCGCTGGATGTTCCACCCTTGAGCGCGTTGTGTATCGTCCGGATATCAATCAGGGGAATTACCTGGTCGCCAACGATGTGTCGAAAATTCACAACGGCATGACGCAGCAGCAGGTTGCCTACACGCTCGGTACGCCGATGATGCGCGATCCGTTTGGCAGCAACGTTTGGTATTACGTGTTCCGCCAGGAACCAGGCCATGAAGGTGTGAAACAGCAAACGCTGACGCTGACCTTTGACAGCAACGGAACACTGACTAATATCGACAATAAGCCGAAGCTCTCAGGCAAAGAAGGCTAAGTGAACGGCAATAAAAAAGGCGCTTAAGCGCCTTTTTTCGTTTTTACATTCCGACTATTTATTCTCAGCTGACCGCTCTGCGCGTTGACGCCGTAACTCTTTCGGGTCGGCAATCAGCGGACGATAGATCTCAATGCGATCACCACCCTGGACGGCATCACCCAATTTTACCGGGCGGCTATAAATCCCAACCTTATTCGAGTTCAGGTCAATATCTTTACGCAGTGACAGCAACCCCGAAGCCTTAATCGCTTGCTCCACAGTTGCGCCTTCTTCAAGCGTTACAGCACGCAAATACTGCTTATCTGGCAGTGCGTAAACCACTTCCACGCTGATATCAGGCACGATAAACCTCTTTTGCGCGCTGACTGAACGCCTGCACCATGCTATTTGCCAGCTCTTTAAAGATGCGGCCGAACGCCATTTCTACCAGCATATTGGTGAACTCAAAATCGAGGTTCAACTCAACCTTACAGGCATCATCACCTAATGAAGTGAAATGCCAGCCGCCGGTCAATTTACGAAACGGGCCATCAACCAACTGCATCAATATGCTTTGGTTGCTGATCAGCGTGTTGCGCGTAGTGAAAGTTTTACTGATGCCCGCTTTCGAGACATCAACGGCCGCGGTCATTTGATCTCCGCTGTTATCCAGCACGCGACTGCCGGTGCAGCCCGGCAGGAACTGAGGATAAGCATCCACGTCATTCACAAGACGGTACATCTGTTCAGCGCTATAAGGGACCAGCGCTGAACGACTAATCTGGGCCATAATGGTTCCTGTTCATCACAAAACCATTGAATAATACCATTTTCAGTCACCAAACAAAAATTCACGGCTTTGCTTGCTGTGCTAAAATGGAGTGTTTTTTACCGCCCTGCAGGACAGGGGATGCGCCCATAAACTGAGTGATGTAGACTACGCCGCACTATGACAAAGAAAAAAGTTAACAAACCCGGTTCAGCCACTATTGCCCTCAATAAACGCGCACGTCATGAATACTTCATTGAAGAAGAGTTCGAGGCGGGTATGTCGTTGCAAGGATGGGAAGTCAAATCACTCCGTGCCGGTAAGGCTAACATCAGCGATAGCTACATTCTGTTGCGCGATGGTGAAGCTTACCTGTTCGGCTCTACTTTCCAGCCGCTGGCGGTTGCTTCGACGCATGTGGTGTGTGATCCCACGCGAAGCCGCAAGCTGCTGCTGAAACAACGCGAACTCGATTCGCTGTACGGTCGCGTCAACCGCGAAGGTTTTACCGTGGTTGCGCTGTCGATGTACTGGAAAAATGCCTGGGCCAAACTGAAAATCGGTGTGGCACGCGGTAAGAAAGAGCACGACAAGCGTGACGACGTGAAAGAGCGCGAATGGAAGATGGACAAAGCGCGTATTATGAAGAATTCAAAGCGTTAAGCGCTGGATTTTGGCGTCGCTTGTCTGTAGTATTGAAATTTCTTGGGGCTGATTCTGGACTCGACGGGATTGTGAAGCCTTAGGAGCATGCCGAGGGGCGGTTTGCCTCGTAAAAAGCCGCAAAAAAATAGTCGCAAACGACGAAAACTACGCTTTAGCAGCTTAATAACCTGCTTTGAAGCCCTCTCTCCCTAGCTTCCGCTCTTAAGACGGGGATCAAGAGAGGTCAAACCCAAAAGAGATCGTGTGGATGCCTTGCCTGGGGTTGAAGCACTAAATCTAATCAGGCTAGTTTGTCAGTGGCGTGTCTGTCCGCAGCTGGCCGGCGAATGTAAAGACTGACTAAGCATGTAGTGCCGACGGTGTAGTAATTTCGGACGCGGGTTCAACTCCCGCCAGCTCCACCAAAATCCTTCGAAGATGATTCCAGAGTCATCCGTAGAAGTCCTGAAAGCCCGCACGGCACAAGCCCTGCGGGCTTTTTTGTGTCTGTAACCTTCCGAGACGATCCGCCTGAATCCAGAGATAATTGGTATACGAATTGGTATACGCTAGAATGTATGCCATTTACGTATACCAATTCATGCAGGAAATACAGTCATGGCAAGGACTACGCGCCCACTAACCAACACAGAAGTTCTACGCGCTAAAGCAGATGTTAAAGATATGACTCTGCATGATGGTGACGGCCTTTTTTTAGTAATCAAAACCAGTGGCAAAAAACTTTGGCGCTTTCGCTATCAACGTCCTTCCACGAAGCAACGGACAATGATCGGATTAGGGGCTTTCCCCGCCCTTTCGCTTGCCAATGCCCGCAGTTTGAGAGCGGACTATCTTGCAATGTTAGCCAATGGAATCGATCCGCAAGTTCAAGCTGAGGTTGCACAGGAGCAACACCAAGTTGCTTTGGATAGCATTTTCTCAACCGTCGCTGCTAACTGGTTCCACCTTAAAAGCAAAAGCGTCACACCTGATTACGCGAAAGATATATGGCGTTCGTTAGAGAAAGATGTCTTCCCGACTGTAGGTGAGATACCCGTTCAAAAAATTAAGGCGAGAACTTTAGTTGATGCGCTTGAGCCAATTAAAGCTCGTGGGGCGTTAGAGACGGTTCGGCGATTGGTACAACGAATAAATGAAATAATGACTTACGCAGTCAATACAGGCCTGATTGATGCCAATCCAGCGTCAGGAATTGGCATGGCTTTTGAAAAGCCTAAAAAACAGCATATGCCTACATTACGTCCGGAAGAACTGCCAAAACTGATGCACTCATTAGTTATGTCGAATCTCTCTGTGACAACTCGTTGCCTGCTTGAATGGCAACTCCTAACTCTAGTACGTCCTTCTGAGGCCTCAGGAGCTAGGTGGTCTGAGATCAACCTTGATGCAAAACTTTGGACAATTCCGGAAGAGCGTATGAAGGCAAAGCGAGAACACATTATTCCTCTATCACCCCAAGCGATAGAGATTTTAGAAGTTATGAAGCCTATCAGTGGTAGCCGCGAGCATGTTTTTCCTAGCAGGAATGATCCTAAACTATCAATGAATAGCCAGACTGCTAATGCAGCTTTAAAACGAATTGGCTATGGGGGCAAGCTTGTTGCTCACGGATTACGTTCCATAGCAAGCACAGCCCTAAACGAAAATGGCTTCAATGCAGATGTAATTGAAGCAGCATTAGCTCACTCAGATAAAAACGAAGTAAGACGCGCATATAACCGCTCTACTTATTTAGAAAAAAGGCGAGAGTTAATGAATTGGTGGGGCATTATTGTTCATCAATCTGCAGGTTATAAATATATATCTGGTCCAACATAAAATTTTTTTAGCAAGATTCTATAAAGTTAAGTGAGCCGAAGCCGATAACGTTCAAAATCAATAAGATTAAAAGTTAGGAAACTCGAGGCCAAGATATATCGTGACTAATTTAATTTATTCAATACATTAATCTAAGAAATGATAAACCCTGGGATATTAAATTTTTTTATACATTATGGTTTCATCTATTCATGGATTTGAAAGGAACAGTTATGGCTATAGAAGATGAGAGCGCAGAATTTCCCGTAAAAGTTCTGGAAGCGGCAGAACGAGTTTTTAATATTTTGTGGAATAGCGATTCCAATCAAGATTTATGGCACTGGCTGATTTTAGTAGTCAGCGCTTTTATTATTTGCTCATCAGTCTTGATTTTATTAATTAAGTCTTTTGGAGGGTTATTTGAAAATATAGCCAGTTGTATTGAATCTTATAAATCAAGCGGCCTTCCATTATGGCAGAACAAATCAAACAAAACATCAATAAAAAAGAGAAAGCAATTTTGCGCAGTTCTTGAGGCTGACTTATCTTATTTAGCAAAAGCAGAAAACTGGAACGATCAGTATTTCACCGATCTTGAGGCTGAGGTTGAAACTGAAGGAGGTTATTATGCCTCGGCTTTGGACAAATTACGTAACAAAAAATCTTTTGGTCTACGTAAAGAATCATCCCTAATTCGCGCTATAACTAAAAGTACTGAACGAGCAATGCAACTTGTAGGCGAACCTGGATCGGGTAAAAGTGTAGCTTTGAGGCATTTAGCAAAACAATTTGCAGAGCGTGGTAGAAAATCCAATGATAAAAATGCAGTTGTTCCGCTTTATGTAAATTTGCGTGAAATTGAATTAGACAATAAAGAAGATGTAAATGCAGATAGCATTCGTGAGTTTATATTAGATAATATCCGACGAGGAGATGCGGATACTTCAGCTTTTGTGAGAGATAACTGGCAAGATTACTGTTCGAGAGGCATATGGCTTTTTTTATTTGATTCATTCGATGAAATACCAGCAGTACTCCATGCAGAAACTGGAAGTAATGTAATAAAAAAATACTCACAAGCTCTGAGGCAGTTTTTAGAAGGAATGGGAGAGTGTAAAGGCATCTTAGCATCTCGTGAATTTAAGGGCCCAGAAGCTTTACCTTGGAAAAAACTGCGTATTTTACCTTTGACTGGTGAAAAGCAAGATGAACTGATTCTTAATTCTTTTCTTAATGAAGAAAACATGAAAATGGTACGTCAACATCTTGCAAGCTCGCATAGTAGCATAGGTTCTACACCACTTTTTTTAACACTATTGTGTCGCTATGTAAGGGATGAATATAAGCCACCAAATAATGATCATGATATATTATTCCAGCATATTGATAGGCTATCGCGCAGAGAGCCTGAATATTTACTTCGTAAATATAATCTCAATCCTGCAGAGCTTGTGATAGGGGCTGAACGTCTCGCTAGGCTGTTTGCAGAAGACGACGACCTGAGTTTAGCCCCATCATTAGATCAAATAAGGTCTAAACTACCAGTTACTGAAATACCTGGCGACTCTCTTGAGAATTTAATTTCTGCATTAGTTGATTCTAAAATTGGACGCGCAGATGTACCAAATGCGTCAATTGGAGATCGACGTTTTGCTTTTGCACATCGTCGTTACCAAGAGGCACTATTTGTCCGCTATCTGACCACACATCCAGAAGCCATTTCGCCATCAATTCTTCTCACTGAAAATCGTTGGAGAGAATATACGGTAACACTTCTGCAAACACGCGAATATGAGGAATTTAGCCATCTCTTAAGCCACGCAAGTTTTATCCTTAGCCAATGTGCTAGTCAAAATAAGTTTAAATTGTGCGGGCAGCCACCTTTACCATCAAATCTAGGCTACTATGATTGGTCGGATGAGACTGCTATACAACTTCTTAGTTTACTACAAGAAGGATTAGCGCATAGATTACAAGATATACCTTACTCATTAGCCTCTGCTGTATTAAACTTCTTAAAGCCTAGGTGGGAAAAAGGGGACTCTTTTGATCGTAATGAAGTTTTGCGCTTAGGCGGCCTTCTCCCACACGATATTTTAGTTAAATATCTCGTTGAGACATTTAGTGATGGTACCAAGTCTGAACGGCTCCATGCGTTTAAACAAACAGCTTTCACACAGAGACTTCCAGAAAAAGAAAAAGCTGTAGTCTTAAGAATGCTTTCAAATCAGATAATCATGGCTAAAGATAGAGCAGAATTACTATCTATTGAAGCATTAGCCGCTAGGCTGCCATCTGATATGGGCGCAAATGTTGTTGTTAATAGAAGTGTCCGTTTAAGACGTAATTTCGGGTTATTAAGGAAAATTGTACCTAACTTTCTCATGGTTGATCATCCATCCATTTTAATTTCTATTTTTGGCTCTATTTTTAACACGCCTAGTTTTGGACCTAAGGTTTTACTTAGGCACATTAAAGATAACTATCAGAACACAAAGCCAAAGTATGACTTTAGTTTCTTTTCTTTCCTAGTAGTGTTCACTTGGGCAGTCCTTGCGGCAAATTTGATAAAATACCAATCAAATATTATTTTATTTACATTTGTCATGCAGTCGATACTAATCACTTTTCTTATTTATTTATTTTTACCTTTTTCATTCCGCCACTATGGCAAAAAGGTAAAGGCTGTCGACGTTATAATCTGGCTTATATCTTTTGTTAAAACCAAAAAAATCATTAAAAGTTTTATCTTACTCTCTACATCTATGAGTTTATTTTTCGTTTTTAACTATATTCTAGGATATTCAACCATGTGGTTAGTGCATGAATACCTTCCAACTTACCTTGATAAATTTAATGTAATAACGTCCAATTCTTACATTCTGTCTGGTTCAATAATTACGATCAGCATTATGTATATTGTTTTACTTGCAAAGATTTCAATTTACTCAAAAAGAAAAAAACACTTAAACAAGACATCTTTAGCTAGATTAAATCATGCTAAGCAACAAGAGGGTTCTGATATTGCTGTAATTTACTGCGCTGAGAATCGCGAAGAGTTAATATATTGGCTTGAATATGATAGTGACCTGATGAGTGACGTTCATTCAATTCGTATTTTTTCATCATTTATTTTGAGCATCTTACGTGCTGAAAATTCAGAATGCGAATCTGACGTCTACTTAAACCCTAAATGCCTGAGCTTCAGAAAAACAACAGAAAACTCGAAAAGAATTAAAATAAACAGCAACTACAGTTGGATACGGCAAAACTTAGAGGACCGATTAATTAAAGCTTCTTAGCGAGTTAATAAGGTCTCTGTCTTTTCATTTGACAAGCAGAGACCTTTTATAAACACATCCGGAAGTTTAAAAATAACCCATCAATTTTACTTTTAAATAAAGACAGAAATGCAGGAGTTTAGTCACATACTGAGCATGTTAAGTGGTCAACTGAGTAGATTTTAAAGGTCCTCAATTAAAGGCTAGCTATAATTCAGCTATTGCGCGCGCTCGTACCCCCGCCACGCCTGCCCGCTTGATGTAGCAGTTTTCATGCGGCTGCATGAGTCCCTTCAGGCCGCGCCACTGCTGGCCTCAATAGCATAAACTCAGCTGCATTTATTCATGCGCTTTCATGCAGCATAGGCATGCACCCATGCGCTTCAGGCTGGCCAGAGAAAAGGGATGTAAAAAAACCGGCACGATGGCCGGTCAGGAATTGCTGATGAAGCTCAACCGGGGGCGTTCTGGCGGTTCGAAAGTCTGCTGGCCGATCCATAACGGTTTAGCGTCTGCCGTTGTGGCGGTGATTCTTTCTCAGGGACTTCTTCAGCTACCTTCTGCGGCTTCATGATAATGGTGTCCAGGATCTCCAGCGTTGTGAACGTGCAGGAACAGTCGATATTACGACACTGATACCACGTCTTTTTTAACGTACCTGTCTGATATTCGCTGGTACGCGTGTGTGCGGTCATGCTGCATTCAGGGCATTTCATTGCCATCACGTTTTATCCTTCTGTTTAACGCCAGTCACCGTCCAGGCCGGAGTTAACGGTTTATTAAAGCCGTTATCGTTAGCTTTCTTCGAAGAGTGAGAGCCATTAGCGGCTCCGGTGAATGCATTGTGTCGTTGCTGGCACAGTCCAGCTATGGGATGGCGTTGTGTGATGGCCCAGACAAAATGACCTTCTTCTGGCTGGCGGCAAGGTGACATATTGGGTCCCTGTTCAACTTTTAAATTTATATATATCCTTCACCATTCTTCACCTCAATAAAAAAGAGAGTAAATACAGTATATTAAAGGGTGAATGATTAATGGTTATCCCTTCACCCAGTGTTCACCATGCTTCACCCAACTTTTTATGCAGATAAACCTTTTCGAGTGTTTATTTCGATTGTTTTAATGAAAATTAATCATTAAAAACGATTTGCATAATTCATCTCAGCACTATTGGTCTATATTGCCCTATATTTACCTGTGCAAAAAACAGGCGGCTAATTTTTGCGCATTTGTACCAGCTGCAGCACCCTTTCGCCTTGTTGCTTTGGCAGTAAATATGCTGAGAATAAAGAGCTACCCGACTTCGGACGTATCTGTCCGTATCACCACGGACTCAAAAAGAGGTAGCTCATGCACACCGTATTATCCGCAAACTCCTCCGCTCCTGCGGCCCCGGCTTTACCCGTAAACCCGGCGCTGAATGACCGCTTCCTGCGGCTGCCGGAAGTCATGCACGTCTGCGGCCTGTCCCGCTCCACCATTTACGACCTTATCAGCCGCAACGCCTTCCCGGCGCAGGTGTCGCTTGGCGGCAAGAACGTGGCATGGCTCGCCAGTGAAATCAGCGTCTGGATGAGCGATCGCATTGCAGCACGCGGTCAGGAGCGTACCGCATGAGGTTTTTGAACCATGCCGGTAAATCAAGCCAACCCTCTGTCGCGCTCGCAATCCCGCTTGTGCATATGGGTGGCGCCGGGATGGGTAAACCGCCACAGCCGCAGCGCTTTCTCGCAATGAAGCCATCCTTCAGCATGCAAAGTGCAGCATCCCGTCCTCCGGTATCCGGACTGTTTCCCGTGGCGACATTCATCCCGCCAGCTGCTGAGGTTGCCTGATGTCATTTTTAACTGCTGCTTCCGGCTTGCGCGCCGGGGCCATTCCCTGGTACAGTAATTCCGCTGTCGCAAAATCGGCAGCCGGGATTGGCGTCCTGAATATAACGTTGGCGACACCAGACGCGCCTTGCGTCTTTTTTTGTGTCTGTGCCCTGATGCACCCATTTTCCGGGCGACGGTTCTGTATCCGTTGTACCTTCCGCGTAATGGTGGCTCAGGCGGGGGCTTCTCACGAAGCGCCGGTTTCCAATGTTGCCGGTTACGCCAACCCCGTCTGGGCTACCACCAGTGAAATTGGCGTTTCCGGTGGTAGCTGTACGCTACTAACATTGGAGACTGCCATCATGGCTACGGTCCTTAATTCCCCATACCCTCAGTTTGTTTTCGTCTTTGCCGCCGTCCGCCGCTGCGAGCGCCAGCAGCATATTCACATGCTCCGCACCGTTGCCGCCGATGAGCGCGCCGCCCGCCTTTCGCTTTCCCGTGACTACGTGCTGTCCTTTGCCGCCCGCCTGCCGGTCCGGGAGGTGCGCGCATGACTCACGCCACGATTTCTCACGCCGACCTCGTACGCCTTGAACACCTGCGTAACGCCGGGCGCTTTGTCAGCGATATGACGGCCTTTCAGGAGTGCCACGAACTCCCGCAGCCCGCTCAGCGCGAACAGCTGGCATCGCTGGTCTTTCTCATCACCGAGCAGCTGGATGAAGTGGTGACGCGCTGCCAGAACAACTGGATGAACGCGGAGGATGAATCATGAAAGACCGCACCCTTTCGCCTGAACTGCGCGCCGCGCTTTCACGCCGCGCCGTCGCCTGCGCGTGGCTGACAATCTGCCATGAACAGCAGCGCTACCCCGGCCTGACGCTGACGCGCCTTGAGCACTTTATCGAAACCGAGCTGGAGGGCTTTTACCTGCGCCAGCACGGACGCCTGCGCGGTCAGGAAATTGCCTGCGCGCTGCTGGACGACCTGCTTTCCACCGGGCCGCTGAAGTCGGCCCCGCGCCTGAGCTTTCTCGGCCAGGTGATGATGGATGAACTCTGCGGGCGCATGACAGACGCGCCGGTGCTGCACTGAGGGAGAACAGAACGATGAAAATGACCGTATCAGAAGCGGCCACCGCTGCGCGGGGCCACTGGCCCCGCATTCTGCCCGCGCTGGGCGTGAAGGTAATCAAAAACCGCCACATGCCGTGCCCGGTCTGTCAGGGAACGGACCGCTTTCGCTTCGACGATAAGGACGGGCGCGGCACGTGGATTTGTAATCAGTGCGGTGCCGGTGACGGCATGGACCTGGTGAAAAAGGCGCTCAGCATTACGTTCAGAGAGGCCGCCGTGCGCGTAAACGAACTGACCGGCAACCTGCCGCCGGTAGCGGCAGGCAACAGCACGGCAGCCGGTCCCGAAACGGACGAGGCATCCCGCGCCGCAGCGGCTGCACTGGCGCAGCAGCTGGTCAGCACGGCAAAGGAAGCGGCGGGCAACGCCTATCTGTCCCGGAAGGGGCTGCCAGAGCAGGCGTGCCTTACACTTTCAAAGGCGCATAAGGTGGCGTTAACGACCTACCGCACCGGCGATGTGGTTGTGCCCCTGCACGACATGAGCGGCCAGCTGGTTAACGTGCAGCTCATCAATGCCAGCGGAGAGAAGCGCACGCTCAAGGGCGGCCAGGTGAAAGGCGCCTGCCACGTTCTCAGCAGCGCTAAGCCGGCAAAGCGCATCTGGCTCGCAGAGGGCTACGCGACCGGCCTGACGGTGCACAACCTGACCGGTGATGAGGTGTGGGTTGCGCTCTCATCGGGCAACCTCCTTTCTCTGGCTGGCCTTGCCCGTGAAAACCACGCCACGCTGCAGCTGATGATTGCCGCCGACCGCGACCTTAACGGCAACGGTCAGGATAAGGCGAAGAAGGCCGCTGATGTCAGTAAGGCCGTCGTCGCGCTGCCACCCGTGTTCGGCGACTGGAACGACGCCTTTGTGCAGCACGGCGACGTCCCGACGAAGCAGGCGCTTGCTGAGGCCGCCGCGCCCGCCACCGCCAGCCCGTTTGACGTGATGAGCGAAGCGGAGTTTTCGGCCATGAGCGCCAGCGAAAAGGCGGAGCGCGTTGCTGAGCATTACCGCAATGCGCTGGCGGTGGATGCCAGCGGCGAAATCCTGTCACGCTACAGGGCGGGCGCGTGGAAGGTCATTTCGGGGAAGCAGTTTGAGCGCGACGTGGCGAAGCTGTTCCAGCGGCTGCGCGCGCCGTTCTCGGCGGGCAAAATTTCAGGCGTGGTGGATACGCTGAAGCTGATGCTGCCGCAGCAGTCCGACCCGGCGCGCCGCCTGATAGGCTTTCGCAACGGCGTACTGGACACCCGTACCGGCAGCTTCAGCCCGCACAGCAAACGCTTCTGGCTGCGCACGGTCAGCGAGGTGGACTTTACCCCGCCGGTTAAGGGCGAGACGCTGGCAACCCACGCGCCGCACTTCTGGCAGTGGCTGGACCGCGCCGCCGGACGAGACGCGGCAAAGCGCGATATTATTCTCGCCGCGCTGTTTATGGTGCTGGCGAATCGCTACGACTGGCAGCTGTTTCTGGAGGTCACGGGTCCCGGCGGCAGCGGCAAAAGCATCATGGCCGAAATCGCCACCATGCTGGCCGGAACGGACAACACCACCTCCGCGACCATCGAGACGCTGGAGTCATCGCGCGAGCGCGCGGCGGTGATTGGCTTCTCGCTGATAATTCTGCCCGACCAGGAGAAGTGGAGCGGCGACGGTGCGGGCATCAAGGCGATTACCGGCGGCGACGCGGTATCCGTGGACCCGAAGTACCGCGATGCCTACTCAACGCACATTCCGGCGGTGATTCTGGCGGTAAACAACAATCCGATGCGCTTCACCGACCGCAGCGGCGGCGTATCGCGCCGCCGGGTCATCCTGCACTTCCCGGAAATCATCCCGGCAAACGAGCGCGACCCGCAGCTGAAGGAAAAAATCAGCGGCGAGCTGGCCGTCATCGTGCGCCAGCTGATGCAGCAGTTCAGCCAGCCGCAGGACGCAAGGGCGTTGCTTCAGTCGCAGCAGAACTCCGATGAGGCGATGCGCATCAAGCGCGACGCGGATCCGATGGTGGACTTCTGCGGCTACCTGTTCACCACGCCGGAGCCTACTTCGCTTTACATGGGGAACGCCAGCATCAGGCCCTTACAGCCAAGACGCTATCTTTACCATGCCTATCTGGCTTATATGGAGGCGAACGGTTACAGGAATCCACTCAGCATGAAGATGTTCAGTCTGTCGCTGGAGAGCATTATGCGTGAGTACGGGCGTCATTATCTGAAGCGGCGCACGAAGCTGGGGATGCAGACCAATCTCGATCTGACTGAGGAAAGCAGTTCTGACTGGCTGCCCAAGTGTGATGCCACCTGAAATTCATAATATTTAGAACCGGCGAAAGCCGGTTTTTTGCGCTCGTTAAAGGCGCTAAATTCATCCAGCTCCATATAAAAAATACATTCTCTGATATGTAAGAGAATTTCGCTTGCCACATTTGAAATGAGTCGAGTCCGCTATGAGCGCAGGCTGTGTAAAACTGTTTTGGTCGCTTAATCTGCGTAAAACAGGGTTGAAAGCAGCGCTCATAAGTAAAATTTGGCTCAGCTAACCTGTCGATTAATTCCAGATTTTGCGTAGATGCACGCACTTCAGTATGAGTCAGAGTTTTCACACAGCCTGAGCGAGGAGCGGACGCTAAAATGATGGCGACCGGGAAGTTCTGCCACATTAGACATAACACCCCGGCCACGTACGGAACGCGCGCAGCCTTAGAGCGGCTAGGGCAGTGCGTTCTGGTAGAGGTCCCAGCGATTGCCGTAGATGTCCTCGAATACAACCACCATCCCATACTCCTCCTGCCGCGGCTCCTGGCAGAAGTGGACGCCCTTTTCCTTCATGGCGTTGTAGTCGCGCCAGAAGTCGTTGGTCTGCAGGAACAGGAATACCCGCCCGCCGCACTGGTTCCCGATAAAACTCTCCTGCCGCTCGTTTGAGGCGCGAGCCAGGAGGAGATTACAGTCGCTTTCCGGGTTCGGTGTCACCACAACCCAGCGTTTGCCAGGCTCGGCGTGTCCTCAACCAAGGTAAAGCCCAGCTTGTCGGTGTAGTACTCGATCGCGCGGTCGTAGTCGTCGACCACTATCGCCACGTATCCCATGCATCGCTTTTGCGTTCTCATTTCTGCTCCGTCAGGTTTCAGGCACAACAGCCCGGACACCCTCTTTTAACATATAAGTGCCTGACCGCCCCCCCCCTGAGAGGCCCTCAGCGCGATTCTGGCGCTAACGAAGCGTTTCCGTCACTTTTTTCCGGCCAGAATCCTGAAAAACGGCCATGAAGATTACGGTGCATCTGAATTATTGTGCGGTAAGATTTACTCTCCACCGATTAGTGCTCGCAGATGCTGGAAACGTCCGCTTCAAATGGCACGAAGCGGACGCTAGCAAAAGGTTTGCTATGAGCGAAAACCGGAAGCAACAAAAAATGCATTTGCCGTTTCCGGTAGTTTATTGTATTTTTTAGTCGGCTTTATTCGTATGCCCGCGAAAGCAAGTTACGGATTCACTATCTCACTTTAATTTGTGAGAGGGGAATCTGCACTTGCGCAATTCTGCCTCTCACCCCACGGAGGCAAGCATGTCTAATAATAATCTCTCAGTTCCAGCTACCCGTAAAATCAAAGGAAAAGCGCTTACACGTATCGATCAAGAACAAAAAACGATCAATTCAGGCCCATTAGGCCCAGAACGCCTTATCATCAATATCGCACTTGATTTCATGGAAAAATATCCTGGTATGTCTTGGGAGCAGGCTTTAGTTGCCGCCATGGGCTACTGTGATCGCACTCATAGCTAATAGTGAGGCAGATAATGGCGAAACCAAACATTACGAAGATCTTTCATAATGGGCATGCATATGAGCTTGAGTATGGTGGATGGTTAAATCATAGATATGGCGAGGCTAGCAAAGCTTTAACTGAAGTATATTCAAACGATATTCATCTCAACAATACTACTATTGGTGAATATAAAGCCGCGAAAAGTGATGAATATGAGGGAGTTAAAGATAAACGTGATATGACGTTTATGAAATACCTTAGGCAATCCTTTAAGACTGAATTTGATATGGAGTGGGATGAGACAATCAAGGGAATAAAAAAAGCTATTAACGATAGCTGCATCCCTTATCTAATTCGTCAAAAAGCAGATGCATCAGTTGAAGAAAAATCTACAGCTATTTACCTAGCTGCTGCAAACGGTCATGTTGCTTCAACCTATTTCATTGCCACGGCTATGAGTGATGGGGATGATGAGAATTGCTTATATTGGTTAACTTTAGCTCATAAGCGGGGTCACATTGGTGCTGCATATGATATGGCAGCTTATTTCTATCGAATAGGAAACACCTTAGATGCCCTAAGGTGTTTAATCGTCTCAGCTGATGGTGGCTGCGATTTTGCGTATTTAACTCTATTTAACATCGAATTGTTGAAAAGCATGCTGACTATTCAAGATAGCTCAAAGTTAGATGCTATGTTGAATGAGCTGGTTGATGGATCGCACAGTTCGAGTGCTCGATACTTCAAAGCTGTACGGCTTTTGGCGGGAGATACACCAACAGAGGGTGTGGCTCTTATGAAAACTTTTCGTCAAACGCCAAAGAAAAAGCCTGCTGATAAAGACATTGATGATGTATATCGGAACCAAATGGCTTTTACTGAAGAGTTCTTGCATACGGTGCTTAGTGATATTAGTTCTCGAAAGCCCCCTTTAGTATCACTAATGGAATGTTCGCTTAAGTTTTCAGACCCTCGCCGAGCAGAAGAGGGGAAGTCATTTGCGTTAAGTTTTGAGGATTATAGAGAGTCATTAGAAATGTTCAAAAAATATAAAACAAATGAAAGTGCATGAAAATAGGTAAGCAATCGATTCTTTTACGATTAGTACGGAGATCCAAACGGTTCACTCTGGTGCAAGCCGCTTTATGACGCTCTCTGTAGTAAATCCGAGTTCTTCGTTTCATGGCAACGTCCCCCTTGATTAAGGATAGCGTTGCATCGACCCATTGAACTCACACCGAGGAGCGGACGTTCGCAACTTGAATAATCGTATGGCTAACTTTGAGGTGTCTTAATCAACGGGGAACTGGTCAAGTGAGGAGGGAAAGGAACATTTTCGCGAAGTGAATTCTGCCTGCGGTTTGTTAGGCGCAGGCGGAATCTTATGTAATATTTTAACTTTTTGCAGTTGTTAATCACTCAGCTATATATGAATTTTAATGTTCTTTTTACATAGCTTTTAGCTTGTTCTATATCGTTGGAAACCTCCCCCCCATGATGTTGAGCATTTCCAAAATCTTTGAGGTTGTATAATTCTTCAATATGCTTTTTCATTGAAAAATAATTTTTATTTTCGTCGCTTTCATTAATTATATCGAGCATTGCACCAAGCATAATTTCATTATTAAAGTCAGTGGGGAAGCGGGTTTTCAAATAATCTTCCAATACTATGCGCATAGCCGGTAAAACCTCATGCAATTTATCATTGCATTCTCCTGATACAAAGGAATGTAATAATTTAATTCTTGCAACATAACTACTTTCAACAACCTTTTCATTCCATAATGAAATGCTACTAGTGTTATTATCGAAATTTTTACTTATGCTGTATTGCTGTGCAGAAGATAGCGATTTATCAGTCTTCATGAGATGTAAGAATTTTGCATCATGAGATAATATAAAAATCTGGCGTGTTTTTTTCTTTAATTCTTTTATTATTTCTTTTGTTGCATGTCTTCTGGATTCATCAAAGCTTGACATGGGGTCATCGAATACAACTATTGTTTTTTTAATGTTTTTAGAAGCGTCAAGTTTTGATAGGAAGAAAGCTAAAGAAATTGCTCTCTTATCTGCATCGCTCAGCAACGTATCAAAGTACGGCAGCCCATGTTGAATTGTATTGGATGCAAAAATGTCCACTTCAAAGTCATTCATGCCTATTGAATATTTTAATCTTTTGGAAAGATCACTTGAGAAATTTGATGATCCTAACTTCATAACTTTGAAGTTAGTACCGAATTTACTGAGGTAGTAATTTATGCTGGCTTGATGTAATGTCAATTCATCATCGATAATGCTAATTAACTTTTCTTTTTTAATTCTTATGGATTCAATTAATGATTTTTTCTTGTTAAGAAGTTTTTTTGATTCTTCAAGAATTTCATTCTGATCCTTATTTTTCACGATAGAAGCTAAATCATCTGGGTCTGATAATAGAAACATACTCTTAGTTTTTCCTGGGGACAAAGATAAATGAGAAATACATTCCGATAGTTTTTTATTTACTCCGCTTAGTGAGAGGTCGATTACTTCCAGTTCTTTAAAGACTTCTTTTCCTTCTTCATTTGCAAAAAGAAGTGAGAATAAACGCTCTCTTTGCTCTTTAAATATAGCATTACCTGAGTAAACATTGTCATTGATAAAGGATGAGTCATAAACGGCCAGGCTCAGATCATTTAAATCCCAGCCTTTCTTATGATTAAATTTGAGAGTTTTTCCATTTTCTAACTCCAAGATGACTTGTGGCTCGGATTTTGATGATGGCAATCTTGCGTGTTTCATTATGAACCGAGGGCTGTTTCCTTCTAAAGATTTAAAAATAGATGCTAAGGTTGATTTTCCACCTCCATTATCACTATAAATCAAGTTGATGTCAGAAAATATTGGGAACTTAGAAGGTGTAGAGAAGTTAGCAAACCTTCCAATATCTTTTATATATTTTATACTCTTTATCATACTTCCTCCGTAGGAACTCAATGTAGAAAAATAAAGTTTAATTAAGTGACATCATATAGAAACACTAATCATATATCTATTTGACGCATATATAATTCACTAAAAAAATGTCGTAGATATTAATATAACACTTTAAGGCAACTTTACAGCACATGTAAAGTTGAAACTTCCGGAAAAATAGATGAATTGAGCAGAAATTAAAACAGTATATGTTGAGTTTTGGTTTTATATGAAAAATTTTATAGTAATTAAGAAGACAACCTCCTGATTGCTAAAAGCGCCGGTTCGACCGGAGAACTGCTGACAGCTCTTACCCAGTTACGCAAGTCCCTTAGATATTAAGCTTATTTTATCCATCAGGGATGAAACTGTCACCAATCATGCTGAATGCAAAATATTTGAACGGCAGTTACTGACACAGAGCTGCTGTTACAGCCCTCACAAATTAAACTTCAATAGATCCAGATATCTCCATGGCATCATCCACTTCAATACCGAGATAACGGACTGTACTTTCGAGTTTTTTGTGACCTAACAATAGCTGGATCACTCGAAGATTCTTCGTTTTTTTATAGATCAGATATGGCTTGGTTTTCGCGTAGAATACGTACTTTACAGGGTCTCGTCGAGACCCTGCTCATCAATCCATCCATGAAAATTACGGTTATATTGCCTAGTTGAGATATGCCGTGAAGAACCGACGCGGGACTGGAACAGATAGTCGCTACTACGTAGATGAGCCATTTTTATCCACGCTGCTACAGCCTCTCTGGTTCCCTTAGTCAGTTCAAACTGAACGGGCTTCCCGTTTTTTGCAGCAGCACTGTCGCTCTGCCCTAAACAGAGTGCCCATAGGCCACATCAGAAACTTTTAACTTAACCAGATCACAGGCCCGAAGTTAACTGTCCAGAGCCATGTTAAACAGAGCTAAATCGCGCACTTTTCCTTCCAGCTTAAGTCTGATACGGAATCCCCAGATATGAGAGATTTGAAGAGGCCGTTTCTGGCCTAAGATACGGCACTTGTTCCAAGGGATGTTGTCATGCTCTATTTCCTTTGGGTTAGGAGATGTGATTATGGTTGTCCCATATGAGCGAGAAGCAGATAATGGAGTGCTTATAAAAGTTTAATACTTGTCTCAGTCCGAGATTTTGGTAAGTATTGATTCACTATAGTTTTCCGCCAGCATAAAGGGAGGCCCATATAGCAGCACCAGCAAAGATAAGAACTAAAAATCTCTCAACCGTTTTGATAACTTTATGTCTATATGTTGACTTGAATCTAAAGTCATTAAAAATAAGGTATTGCCTATAAATATAATTACTCATGTTGGAAGCAGAATGCTGTGAAGTGGATGTACAATACCTAAAATATACAGAAAAATGTTTTTTTATGTGTTTGGGTGTTATTTGCGATGGGTTTTGATACTTGCCTATTATTATTTCAGTTTCATTGATTTTCCCAGCATTAGATTGATATGGCGCAACAAACACAAGAACATCACCGGATGGTCCCTGCGAATACCATAATTGAGCATTCCTTTCGAACGCAACTTCTAAGCTTTCGTTGTCTGGGGATGTTATGTTAAACCCCAAGAATCTGAGCCCAGTAAAAACATGAGTCGAATTAATATGTTGTGAACTAATAAGATTAGATGATTTGATTGGTTCATCATCTTTTGATCTGCTAATGTAAAGGCTCCCAAAGATATCGGTACTATGAGAGTCAGCATTTAAAATTTCAAACTCCCTTTGAATTCTATCGTCCATAAACCTCCAATTTATGCGTTTAAAATATGCATTTAAACTATCTCTTCTTATTCTCTCTGCAGCGGACTTTAATTTCAATGTAAATCCTTAAATATAAAAATAGTTCATCATATATTCATGGGTAAACTAGGAAGTTGTTATGCTGATGAGCATAACTGGCAATAAAATCAAAAAAGTTCCAAGCATACTACATCAACAAACATCGATGCGCTCACATTCAGTATGAGAAACTTAGTTACGTCTGCTAACCTGCTCCCCCTTAAACTAATGCAGCATGATGTTAGGAACTTCCGCTTTTGACCCTGACCCCGAATATGATCCAGACATAATCAGGAATAACCGGCTTCAGGTTGGTTGCTTATTCTGGCAACCGGCAGATTTTTCGGCAAATTCGGATGGGGTCATCCAGCCCAGCGCAGAATGGGGACGACTCTGGTTATAGTGTATTCGCCAGGCTTCGATTTTGCACCGGGCATCCTCCATCAACATAAACCAGTTCTCGTTCAGGCATTCCTGCCGCAGCCTGCCGTTGAATGATTCCACCGTGGCGTTATCCGTGGGCGTACCCGGTCGCGAAAAGTCAATCCGGATATCATGTTCGTATAACCATTTATCCAGCATTTTTCCCGCAAATTCAGAACCATTATCAGTTTTCAGTAGCTGTGGCAGCGGTCGCCTCAGCGCTATGTTATTCAGCATCTCAGCCACTTCTGAGGACCGCAGGTTCTGGCCCATGCAGATCCCCAGACATTCGCGCGTGTAGAGATCGATTACCGTCAGCAGGCGAAGCCGGCGACCGTCAAACAACGCATCGGAGACAAAATCCATCCCCCATACATGATTGGGATACAACCCCTGCGGCTGGGGCTGCCGTTTCAGCGCAGATTTAATACGGCGGGGGCGCTTTAGCCGCAGCGATAATCCCTGCTCGCGGTAAAGCCGGTAAATGCGCTTGTGATTATCGCGCCAGCCTTCCCGTTTCAGCATGACGTGGACCCTGCGGTAGCAGTAGTGGACGCGGGTTTCGGTTATCTCCCTGATGCGCAGCCGCAGCGCGCTGTCGTCTGCCGCAACGGAGCGGTAGCGGAACGAACTGCGGCTGACCTGCAGCGCAAAGCAGACCTGTCTCTCACTGGCACCGTAGCGGGTCTGTTAGTCCCTGACCCACTCGCGCAGGCGTGCCAGCGTCAGCTCTTTTTTGCCAGCACGTCCTGCAGCGTGGCCTTGTCGAGGCTCAGATCGGCAACCAGCCTCTTCAGGCGAAGGTTTTCCTCCTCGAGCTGCCGCATATGTTTCAGTTCTGAAGGCGAAATCCCACTGTACTTTTTGCGCCAAGTGTAGAACGTGGCGTCGGAGATGCTCAGCTTGCGGCAGACTTCCGGTACGGGCGTACCCAGCTCAGCCTGCTTCAGGGCAAAGACAATCTGCTCTTCGTTAAATCGTGACTTTTTCATCGGCACAACCTCCGCTCAGGGGAGTGAATATCATGCCGGAATTCTGTTTCTGAATGGAGCAGGATTTCGTGTCAGGGTCATTTTTTTAATGCACCCCGGGTTTGTATAAAAAGCGTTTTATATATCGTTTCGTGTGGCACATGCATTTCCTGATTATCCGGATAACAGCGTTTCAGCCAACCGGCGATTTGTTCCGGCGACCAGTCCTGATGCATCTTCTCTGCGATGATTCTACACTTTGGGTCTTTCAATTAGCTTGCAAGGTTTTAGTCTCAGAGCATTTTCCCACGCAGCAGTATCCGCTTTTGATGCACGGTATTGATTTGCACCAGCGTGCCTCTTTATTTCCCGGCTAATCGTTGAGGGGGCTCTCGATAGTTTGTTTGCGATCGCCCTGATGCTGATTTTGCTACCAGCGCTCTGGATATTTCCTCTCTTTCATCAAGTGAAAGCGCTAACGGATGCCGCTTTCGGACAGGGGGCGGTATCCACCAGTCTGGTGGATAGTGGGCATAATAGAAGAATGATATCTGTCGAACATTCTGGCGATATCATGCAGGGAATCACCTTGCTTATATCTGTCCCAGATAATCGCCTTCTGCTCTGGCGTGTAGTTAATCCGAGTTCTTCGTTTCATGGCAACGCCCCCCTTGATTAAGGATAGCGTTGCATCGACCCGTTGAACTCACAACGAAAAGCAGACATTCTTTTCAGGATAACTCTCACTCCTCTTTTGACTTATAGGATGTCAGTTATTTCGGCTATTTGTAGTTCAATGCAGTTGATTGAGTAAGGAATAGATCTGACTCGTTATGCAGGCCCTAGTACCAAAGCTTAAACCTGTAGACAAATTGCACAACCAGAATGTATAACGAATTGGGATTATTCTTATTTGCTGGCTGGTATCTGGCACCCTACCCACGGCTCTCACCTGGATGACAAATATGGAAATTGAGAAAAACACGATTGATGATGTTATGCGTGCTGTGTTTGAAAATATCCTGTCAGATGGTGTTCCTGTTGAAACAACGCGGGGTCCGACAAAAGAGATTCTGGGTACACACATCATTTTGAGCAATCCGATTTGCCGGATTAGCAGAACAGAATCCAGAGGTAAAATATTCACCTGTCTGGGTGAGTTGATGTGGTACCTATCAGGCAGTGACGAGGTTGAATCTATTCGCTATTACATCTCAAAATACCAGGATTCTGCAGAAAGTGATGGCACAATTAATGGCGCTTACGGACCTCGTCTCTTTGGTACCAAGAATGAAATTAACCAGATTGAGAATGTCATCCGGCTTTTAAAAAAACGCAACACATCTAGGCGAGCAGCCATACAGCTTTTTGACGCAAACGATATAGCCCATCCCTTCGTTGAAGTCCCCTGTACTGTCGGGCTCCAGTTTGCGATTAGGAATGATTCCCTCGATATGTTCACATTCATGCGCTCTAACGATGCGCGAGCAGGACTGGTTCACGACATATTTGCATTCACGATGCTTCAGGAAATGATTGCAAAAACCCTCGGTTTAAATTTGGGCGTTTATCGCCATTATGCGGCAAGTCTGCACATCTATACCGAGGATATTCCCCTCATCGAAGCTGCGCTTAAAGAGGGTTATGCGCCATCTGCACCAGTTATGGTGGCAATGCCCACAGAGGATATAAATCACTACTTATGCATCATTGTTGATGCAGAGAAACGCATCCGAGAGGGCGACATTCCAGACATTGATACGCTAAGCCTGAGTGAATACTGGAAAGATGTCCTTCGTATGCTGGCGATATTCAGATGCAAAAAAGACAAGGACTTGCCAGCTGCTCGGTCCATTGCCGGGAAATTGCAAAATCAGTCATACAAAATTTATCTTGAGTGGTTGTGAGGGAGAAAATGAAACGACAGGATCTAATTGATGAAATTTCAGAGCAGCTCGAATCGTTCAGTACACACGAAATCCCGCTCAGGGGATTAGATACCCCCGACAAAATCACAACGCTCGCCGCACAGATACTCGACAGCAAGCGTCGTATTGAGTACGTCGGAGCCATTGGTAGAAATAAGATATCCCCGCTTCGGGGAAATCCCCACAGCGATATTTTTGATCCGCTACGAGCTGCATGGTTGCATGTTTATGAAGGGAATGTAGATGAGGCGTGCTGGCTTATTTTCCTGTCCACCCACTTTGGCAAACATCTCAAATATGGTTGGCAATTGTGCGCCGACATTTATGGTGGACTCGGTGGCGATGTATGGACTTGGGAGAAAGTGGTTGCGGAAGTGGACACCTTTCACGCCTGGTATGAGGGCTGCTATCGCCAGATGCTGGCAGACGGTCAGAAAAGAAGGTTTGGGAACCATAGAAAGTACGAATCCCTCAAACCGGACAGCAAGCGCCCCCTTCCACGCGTTATCAGCTCATACGTAGCGTGGGTAGGAAACGTAGGTAGTCACGAAGCGCGATTTGCTGAAGCCAAAGCCGCATCTAGTAGTCAGGAAGAGTACTTTGATATTCTTTACCGAAGCATGAGGGCTGTTTTGTCATTTGGGCGGGCTGGAAGGTTCGACTTTCTGACAATGCTCATCAAGTTCTGCATTATTGATGCCAAGCCGGGAACGCTGTATCTGAACGGGGCAACAGGACCTCTGGATGGCGCAAACCTTCTATTTTACGGTGAAGCGAGAAATGCGGCCAATTATAAGGTATTAGACGATCTTCTGGCGAGGCTCAGCGCCTTCATGGACATGGGACTGCTTGAAATGCAAATTCTTGAGGATGCTCTTTGCAACTGGCAGAAATCACCCTCTCGCCACGTTTACTTTGGCGGATGATTTCAGGACAGATCTTCACGGTTATATTTGACTTTGAATTTGGCAAAATGATCAAAGGGAATTTTTTGGGCGTGCTGTAACTGCCCCAGCACTATCCCTTTTGATACACCAATTTTCCGAGCAAATTTAATAATATTTTTCCAATTTCGCCCACTCAGCTTGTCAAACTCTGCACGGTATGCTGGGGGAATCAGGACGTTGCTGGAAAACTCGTTTGCTTCCTGTTCTTCTTTTTCAGAAAGGCCACTCATTCCTTCTATGCGGTGCTGTTCACAGTTGTGCAGAACCAGATGGCCAATCTCATGGAACAACGTAAACCAAAAATGATCGTCTCTGAGATACCGAAAACTCATTATTAGTGTCGCTTTGCCAGACTCAAAAAAACAGGTAGCGCCGCTTGCTGGACAACCTGTTGGCGTTGGCAGGATCACAAGCGCTACACCAGCGTCAGCGAGTATGCTGCGTATCGCAGGAAGAAATACTTTGGGATCAGCTTCAAGAGAATGTTTTCTTAAAGCTTCTAGGCTGCCTTTAAGTATTTCCTTATCCCATGCATAAGTTCTCTGTTTTCGCGAAATATATTCAGCTTTCTTGAGCCAAGTTATTACGGCCATTTCTTCCGTTCTGAAAGCTTCAGATTTTCTGAAAGCTATAGCAGTCTGTTTACTTTTATAATAATCAAACCATTCAGGTACAGATGAAACGCCGAAAAAACTCAGGCAATACTCTACTTTTTTATTACCACTCAGGCCCTTCGGGATCCAACCCAGTTTACTCATATCTGACGTAGGCAGAGACTGAACCCATTCATTATTTTGGCGAATGATGGCATCTTTATGTTGGCGATATTTATTTTCACGACTGAGCCAGAAAGTCGTGCTGACATTGAAGAGAGATTCAAGTTTGTTGGCAATCTTCTCAGTGAGAATAAGCTCACCAGAAATCAACTCACGACTTTTAATCATGGAAAGGCCAACTCTTTTACTGAGCTCTTCTTCGTTGAAACCAAGTTCATCCATGAGGTCTATTATGGTATCTCCGGGGGCTGACACCCAATCCGTGTTAAATCCGTTATCAGAAACCATAATCTTCGCCTATATGAACCAATTTCAACCGAGTTACCCGACCCCAATCAAGTGAATTGTCTGCCTGACGGGGTGGTTTGAGATGACCATTTACAAAGTACATCTTAACGCCTTCGCTAAGGTTAATTGTAACGTAATCGCATCCATTTTCGCATAAAAACTCTGTTTTAAGAAAACTTGGAAGCTCAGCTATCGATGCTGAAGACCAGATATCAGCACACCGCACGCGCAGTTTTGCAGCTACGGCATCACCGAACAAATTTATCCCTGCTTCTTTAAACTCAACTGAATCTCTGAGTTCGGAACTGTCACAAAAAATCTGCAATGGGTTACCAACGCTGAGCGATTTATCAGAGAATATTATATTGTAATGTATAAAAAATCCACGGTTTAACGGGCAGGTACATGAGGATGTCAATGAAATTTCAATAATTACGCTCACCGCTTAATTGAAACTGTCATCTAGGAACAGTGAACAAAGCTTATAACTAAAATCTCCACATTTTTCCGCTGTAGCTCTCTGGTCCTACCCACGAAATGCGAACTCACTTTGTTGCGGCCAATATTGATCTTCATTCGGCATTCTATTCTTTATCATCCATTTGGAACGCACCATGACTAGTAAGCAGCGCATAAAGTACTAAGGGTACCTGACCAACTCTCCGTTGATTCACTCATAACGCTGTTAGCAATGTCCGCTTTTCGCTCAAAGCAGACTGTCAGATTTAATGATGTGCAGCCAGTGAAAACCGTCAGCTCAAGTCTGAGCTGACGCATATTATGAACCAGTAAAATTAGTTCGTTGCCTGCGCGCTGACAGACTCGAAAATGGCAAAGCTTAACCCCTTCCCTTCACCAAATTCCTCCTCAATTTCTCCTGATACAGCCGTTAGCACATCATTCAGCGTCAGCTCACCGCCGCCGAACATATCCCCCAACGCCTGCTGCTGGTGTAACAGCTCGTCATTGATCTTTTGCCCCATCTTTTTAAACGCGGCCCCGATACGTTTTGCGCTGCGGTTGTTTGCCACGATAAACAGCGCCAGCGCTTCGGCCTCTTTGCTGGATTCTTCAAATAATCCCTGCTGCGCCAGCACTTCCTGTATGGCCTGTCCGCTGTCTTTAGCCTGGCGCACAAGCTTAATAGCATCCTGCAGCGCGGCGATTGCCTGCTGGTCGAGACCATCAACCGACTGCACGCCGTCCACCAGCCCGGTGACGGCCTGCCGGTGAACGTCTCCGGATAGCATCTGCATCTGTGCAAACTCGCTTGCCGCCGTGTTGAGCGCCGTCAGGATGTTACGCATTTCTGGATCGGGCTCTTCGGATACCAGCTTAACCAGGCGTTCGTCTTTGTAGGCGCGGGCAAAGATCGCATTCTGCATGCGGTCAATCAGCTGCTTCGTCGGGCGCCCGTCTTCGGTTAGCAGCCCTGCCGTCGCAGTGTCGCCAATCTCTTTCATGAACGCCCGAATAAAGCCGTCATTTGAGCGCGCCAGAAGGTTGCCGTCGTCGGACGGATTGAAGATGGCCATCAGACTCTCGTCGAGCATTTCAGCATCAACAAAAGCCTTTTCACTCGCGGCCATTTCCTGCAAATCCGAAAGGTTGGAGTCTTTCGCAAACTGCGCACGATCAACATCAGTAATACGCTCACGCACCAGTACCGGCATATCCATCTGCGCGATATCGGATGCCTTCAGGCCATAGTCTTTAGCGTGGTCAATCAGGTATTGGCGATACTCGTCGGCCTGCCCCTGCTCATAGGCACGAGTGATCCCCATCGAACGGCCATTGCCTGACTCAACCACATTATCAGCGCCCACAATTGGCGCGCCGTGGCTGCTCATGCCTGAATCTGTCAGCTTTGCTGGTCGAAGGTTGCCCGCGATTTTGGATACCTGCACTTTGCTGGTCAGACGGGTGCGGTCGCGTGGCTGTAGTTCAGCCGGGAAAAGTGGGTTTATGGTACCGTCGAGGTTGTTAGAAATAATCAGGTGGCGCGCATCCACCACCTTAAACGCGGTCTTCACTTCCTGCCCTTTACCAGTGACAACGTATGACGATCGCCCCGTCATGGTCTGCGCTTTACGCAGTGAGCCCACCAGCCCAATCAGGGCAAATATGCTGCCAGCGTCGCTCAGCAGATTTCGTAATTTCTCGTTAAGCATTTTGATCCCAGGAATAAAAAAACCCCGCCGAAACGGGGTTGATGTTTAAGCAGAGAGGCCACTGGCGGCTATCCAGCTGGCGGTCTGTTTTCTCGCGTCGTCGAGCTCCAGATAAACGCCGATGTAGTCACCAACGCGGCGCAGCGTCTCAACAAAATCAAGCTGCGCCTGGCTGGTAAACTTACTGGCCAGAAAGTCAGTAACCACTTCGGGAACGGGCTGATCTTCCTTCACGGGTTCCAGCTCTGGCTCAGTTACCGGCGCGGGTGCCGGTTCGCTGGTGGGGGGTACTGGCGCAGCGCCATACCCCAGTTGGAGCATGATTGCCTCCATCTGGTCATTGAGATCCAGAAGGTCCAGCCCCTTAACGGTCGGGGCTTTGATAATCAGCTCGTCCAACTGGTCCGCTAAATCTAGCTTTTGCAGTGCGGTTAAGGTCATGCGGCCACCCCGTTACGCTGCACGGCCACCAGCAGATTGCTAAGGTGCTGCACAGCGTAATTGACCAGCGATTCGTTTTCATCGAATAAACCCGCGGCCGTCAGTGCGGCAATAGCCTCACGGACCTGGTTGCGGCCAGCACGGATCACGTCCATATCGTCGGTATCGAGCGAGGTCAGCCCCTGAAGGTAATCAATCGCCTTCTGTGCTTCCGTGTCTGCTTCCGGCACTGGCTCCGGCTGCGGTTCTGATTGTGGCTCTGGCTGCGGGGCTGGCTCTGGCTCAGAGGTGCTTAGTTCCTCCACCAGCGGAATACGCTTGCCGGTGATCATCGCGGCTTCTACAGCCTTCAGATACTCAGGGATTTGATTAGCTTCCACATAGTCCGCCGCCTGCTTCATCTGCTCACTGCCATAACCCAGCGCTTCGGCCCAGGCATTTACTAGGTCAGACGCCCAGCCTACGAGATCGCCCAGGCGTTTCGCCGCCATCCAGAACGGGTCTGTATTTTCACGATCGTCAGTCACGTCAGTCACGTCAGTCACGTCAGTCTCTTCCTGCTTTGGTTCACCTGCTGCCAGGGTCTGCAATCTGGCGTTAATGGCCTGATTGAAATAGACCAGGTCTTCACCTTCGGGATAGGCCACGCCAGTCAGGTTTTTACGGGCAACCATGCGCACCTGTTTTGCGTAAGTGTCCGGGTCTTCTGTGGACATTTCCAGATACTGCGCGGCGTAATCGCTCATCTTGTCGGCCACGGTTACGACCAGCGCATCGAGATCTGCATGCGTCGGGATTAGCTTCAGCTCAAAGTCAGCAATCTCTTTGTCAGTAAGCGGACGGTCGTAGGAAATGATGCCGTTACGCGCAACGCCGCTATATGGCTGGCCTTCTGCTGGCTGGTCGGCAACGGAGGCATATTCAGGCGGTACCGCGCCGATACCCACTGGCCGGTTTACCAGCGCATAACGCCAGACGGCTGCGGGTTTAACAGGATCGGGTTGTGGCTCTGGCTCTGGCTCTGGTTCTGGTTGCGGCGCCGGTTCAGGCTGTGGCGTCGGTTCAGGTTGCGGCTCCTGCGTCGATACTGGCTCAGCACTGACACGGTATTTATCCGCCGCGCCGGTGCGGTAGGCCTTCAGCAGTTTGGTAGCCGCTTTACCCATATCCGCGCCTTGGCTGGATTTGGACGGCATTTCAAACGTGGTCCCGTCCGCTTTGGTGATGATCACCTTGCCTTCAAGCTCGCCGTCCTGGTCATAGCTGTGATAGCGGACCGTCGCGGCGTTGCTCAGCGTCGCCTGTCCGTCTATGTTCAGGCGCGCTTTAACCTGGATAGTGCGATCGCTGAAAGTGTCCGTGCTTTCAGGCTCACTGGCTTTCGCCTGCTGCAGTGCCGCCAGCTGGCCGGTAAGGTCGGCATTAATCTGGCGCTGGGCTGCGACTTTGCCGCGCAGCATCTGCTCATTGTCCTGCTGCGTCTGCACGCGTGCGGTCTGTGTGTCCACCACTTCCAGTAGTGCCGATTGCTGCTCTGCCAGCTTGTCAGTTTCCGCCTGGGTAGTTTCCACTTCGGCGCGCAGCTTAGCCTGGGCGTCCTTCTGCTTTGTGAATTTGCCACTGTTCTTCTCAATCAGGTTTGAAAGCGCCTGCGTGACCTGCTGCAGCGACACATCCCGTCCGCCAATCGGGGCCACGATGTGCGTCACGTCGCGCTTGTTGATCAGGAACTGGAACGCCACCAGCGTATCCTGATTGCGGATCTTACCGTTGTCAGCAGTTGGAGAGTGGAACACCAGCGACACGCTTTGCCCGTCTGATAACGGGATTAGCGCACTCATAACCGGTATGCTGGCCACACGGCGCACTTTGCCAATCACCGCGCCGCCCACAGTTTTTTGCCCGGTAGTATCCGCGCCTGCATCGTCCGTACCGGCGCTGATATTGGTTCCATTCAGGCCACGGTTTAAGGCCTTCACGAAGGCGCGCATGGTCTGCGCCAGACGCATGCGCTCGGTGCTGATCGCCTCAAACATCGCACCCGGCACCAGGCTTTCATTTCCCAGGTAGGTGTGATCGATATCGTCGATAGTGGCGCTTTCCAGCATCATATCCGCGCTGCTGCCGGTCATCAGGCCGTCGTAAACCGCCTGCGCCAGCATTGCGCCCGGTGTGTGGCTTCGCAGGTCCAGCACCATGCGGTTGCTTAAAATCTCATTCATTCTGCTGCCTCTTCCAGTTGGGCGATTTGCTCTTTCAGCTGGCGGGTGATCGCCTGCTCCTGATTAAGCTCGGTCTGTAAGCTGTCCGCGTTTTTCTGTGCCGCATCGGCATCCCGCGTCAGCTGCTCTGCCTTCGCCTGGGTTTCCGCGATCCCCGCTTTGTAGGCGTCACACTGCTGGCGCACTTCGGCCAGCAGCTGCACCGATGATTTCACGCCGCGTTTTGGTTGCGGTGAGTCATCCTTGCTGGCGGCGGCGCGTGCCATCTTGCGTGCCAGCGCCTTCTGAAATGCCGTTGAGCCTTTCTTAAACAGCGCGGCCAGCTGGCGTCCGAGATCGGGGATCGTGGTGACGTGGGTAAACGGCACGTTTTTGCCGTTCAGCTTCAGACCGGAAATGTCGCCGCTGTCGTTGACCTGCACGGTCATGACCTGCCCATCCATACCGGTGAGACTGAAGGTTTTAGTGGGTACACCATCCTTTTTCCGGGCTGCGCCGGAGGCGGTGATTTTGGCCACCTCAAAGCCGCTGATGGCGATCGCCTTTTTCAGCTTAGCCAGCCCTTTTTCGTTGAGCTCGTCAAAGCTAAGCAGGACGTAGGTCTTAGGATTCGACATGGTATTCCCCCTGCTCTGACTTACTAAGCTGGTAAGTTCGGGTGACGGTATCCTGCAGCGGGAAAATACGGTAAAGGGGATTAAGACGGCTGTTACCGTGAGTGACACGGACTGTCAGATACCATTCACCCGGCTCCAGATAACGCGTATCGATCAGTAGAAACTCTTCACTCACGCCTTTTGGCGAAAGGTCCAGCGTGCGCTGTTTGCCGGAGATAACCACTGTCGGATCGTTACTGTCGCGCAGCCAGTACTCAATTTTTGCCCCCGCCAGTTTGCCCGCGCAGGCAATGTTAAAGCGGACCGGGAATGCCAGGGCGTTGTCACGTACCACCGCTACACCGCAACTCAGTAATGCCACTTTTTTACGGGCAATTGCGCAGCGATCAAATACCATCGCCGCCGCCATCGCTGTAATAAACAGATTCTGGTAATCAATCATTGGCCGGAGCCTCCTTTTGACCCAAATACGCCGTTTATTGCCGCAATGAGTCGTTCTTTAAATACAGTTGAGAGTTCACGCCAGTTGTTGCTTGCAACTAACACGGCGAGGTAAATCACGATTTCGTCCAGTCCTTGCTGTCGCGCAAAAAAATAAGCCGTCAGTCCGGTAATCAGCGCCAGCACCAGCTCGGTGGTGAAATTGAATACGTTTGGTTTGATCCGGTATTCGCGCACTCCCAGCAGGAATACGCCTGTGCCGCTTAGCAAAGACAGGAGAAGCGAAACCGCGAGCATTTTTTCTACGTCGGTCACATACCCCCCTTAGCACCTGGTAATCAGGTGGCGTGAGAGTACGGAGTCTGTAATTTAGAGAGGTAACGAAAAACAGCGCCCGGAGGCGCTGTTTAGAGTGGGATACGGTTATTTAGCCGCGTTTTTAATGGTCAGAGACGGGCGAAGGTACGGCTGGCCAGATGAGGGATTCAGTGGAGGACAGATCCATTGCCTTGAGCGCTTTTACATAGGCATTCCACTTCTTCAGAGAAGTACGGTCTTCATCACTGATTTCATCCAGTAACAGATCGTTTTGCCATTCATTCATAGTTTGCCGGGCCTCTGCGATTCGCTTATCACGCTCCGCCTCTGCCTGGTCTATCAATTCACGCGAACTATATACACGCGGAACAACAACCCCATCTACAAGTGACCATTTTCCTGACACATCAGCCTCTGCAGGTACATTTTCAGGGTTTAATTCAGTAACACTTAAATTAACCGGCCAAATCATAGATGCGTCTTTTTCGATGAAGCGAACAATGCCTTTATCATCATAAGCAACTTTAATGGTTTCTTCGGAAAATTTATTGAGATGATAATACCAATCAAGACCATCTTCGGTGTGCAGGAAATAAGCACCTGGAACAATCAGGTCACGATATTCATTCTCATATGATGTTAAATTTTTGAGAGTTAGCATTTTATAGTTGTCCTATTGTGAACCAGTTACCAGCTACGGCTTTTTGAATAGCGCGGTAAAAAATAGTGTCACCACCAGGTGACGAACCTTCGGTATACCATCCTGTAAATACGCACCCCCCAGGAGCCTTGAATGTCCCATTGAGTATTCCTCCGCCCTCCCCAGCAAGACGTATATCCTGTACTGCATCACCTGAACCACGCTGAACAAAATTGCCTGAGACCCAGTTGCTCAAGTATCCGCCCCAGCACGCGCCATAAACATTGCCGTCACCTTGAACAAATGAGCTCCCATTACCGGTGTATACACGATCTCCGCTTACAATATTGCCACCAACATTGAGTTGCTGATTGAAGTAGCAATTGCCACCGATAGCAACGTCGTGACCCATATCGACCCTGCCGGTTCTAGCGTTAAAATAAAGAGGCCTGAGATTATTCCATGTCCCCATCGGATCATTTTGGTTCGTTGCCATGAAATAGAAGTTGGTACCATCGAAACGCTGAAAAACACCAAATCCTCCGCTAATGATTCGATAAGTATCCGGAGTGCCCGAGGCTATCGGCTTATCAAAATAAACGCGTAAACCCGGACCATCCAAACTTAAATAGCGACCATTATTGGAATAAAAGTCAAGCACTCCATCAGACGGGCAAATTAAACCTGTATCGGAATCACCAATGTTAATTGATGCTGCAGAACCTGCAAAAGAACTTGTTCCGAAACTACCAATGCTTATATGGGTTGATGCATAAAATGGCCCCGTAACATAAGCGCCATCGCTAAAATGAGCATCTTTATCGACATACAGAGAACTTTTTAAATTTGCCACGCCCAGCAAATTAATGTTGGCAGCGTCGATATTTAAGGCTGCCTGACCATTAGTTTTGGCGGTAGTCGCATCAACGATTATGCGAGCGTCGTAATCGTTTGTAGCAGTAGTCGATGAGTTGAAGTCGATATATGGTCTTGATGCCATAATACTCAACGAGGATTTTAAGTAGGCATCACCATATACAGTCAGCGGACCTTTAACATCAGCTCCCCCATTGACTGATAAAGCCACTGAACTGGCAGGAATGTTTGTATCCATTCCACCAATTAACGTCTGGCCACGCAGGTAGTTTGGCGCTGTGCCCTGCATAAACAGGTTCCAGCGGCTCACCCCGTCTCGCGCCGACTGACGCCCTTCAAAGGCATAGGCTGTAGCAATACTGGTACTGGCTTTATCGTAAGAGCGGAACGACGTCATGAGTGTTACCGACGCGTTGGCGTTCACAACACTACTGTTACCCCAAAATTCTACCCAGTCAGGCGTAGTTTGAACGGTGATGCCATCACCTACTGACATTTCAACGCCGAAACCAACCCCGCGTGTCGTGGCATCTGCACCAATATTTGCGTAAGCCATCGCAGCAATTTGCGACGCCCCGGACAAATTGCCTTTACCGGGTGAGTTATTTCCCAGTGTCAGCATACGGGCTGGGTTGTTATTGCCGTTTCCTAATGAGAGCAGCCCTTTATCACTGAACTGGGCCACGTCCTGTTTCCACGTTACACCATTATCCCGGCCATCCACGTCAAGACGCAGACTGCTGCCGTTACCTCTCCAGCGGAAGCCCGTTGAATCAGCATCACGGTCTATGAAGGTGACAGTAGGCGCAAAGCTGTTAACCGTAATACCCTGAGTGCCATCATTGCTGCTGCCCGTGACCACCAGCGCGGCAGCAGTCAGATCACCGACTGCAGTTGCACCCTTCGCCAGCACGTTTAATGGACCGGTAACGTCCGCACCGCCGCTAACCGCAAGGTTGCCGCCGACAATGGCGTTATTGCGGAGCTTCATTGTCGAAACGTTGGTCTCACCCGTGCCATCACCAGACAGCGTGAACCACGTATTCGGAATCGAGTTACCCCATGTAATGGTATCGGTATTGTCCGTAGACTGGCCCATATACCAGTGCAGAGAGTTATCCGCCTTTCGCCCGCGCAGATAATAGGCTTTGTCTTTGGTTTTAGCCTTTAGCTGCAGCGCAACCGAGTCTGCGGTAAAAAGTCCCGCGCCGTCAGACGTCAGGCCACCGCCACCTGTAATAGCCAGCCCGCCAGCACCCTGCAGCGTTGCTAAGCCGTCTCCACTGTTGAGGGCAAGGCGAGCCGCAATCACACCTGTTGATGTACGCGCATCAATCGTAATTTTACCGCCGCCGTGCGTCATGTTCGTGGTGGTTATGCCACCGAGAATTCTGCCACTCCAGGCATCACCGCTCACTGCTGCCACACGGCCAACAATCTGCATGATGTCTGTTTCGTATGCCGGAGGTTTGTCATCCAGCTGATCGGTCCGCAAAAAAGTCATCGACGGTACAGACGGCTCAGAGCGGATCACACCAATACGATATCCAGCGCTGATTTGAGAACCGACGTCCAGATTTTTTGAGACCGTCAGCTTTGGCGTGTTGATATTGGTCAGCTTACTTGTGCTGGTAATATCGTCGTTATCGCCTGCCTTTGCCGCGCCCAGCTTAATCAGGTCCGCCAGCGTCATGCTGGCGCTGTCCATCACCTTCCGCCAGCCGTTTTTATCCGCGCCGTCTGATAGCCCGGACCACGCCCAATCGCCTGAAACTTTACCGGCTAAACGCAGATACATCACGCCACCCTGCGCCACCAGCAGCTGAAGAAGTGCAGCGTCGGCATCATATTTCCGGCGCATGTTGAATAGCTGGCCACGCAGTGTTTGCGTGGTTTTGCCAAGATCAATCGGGCCATCATTGAAAGTACCGCTCAGTGTCCAGAAGGCATTCTGCTCAGTCACAGACACGTCAGCCAGTGAGGTAATTTTGCTATCCAGGACCAGCGACGGCGCGCCAACACCAAACGCGCCCACGGCCATTAGCGCCCCCGGCGTCATATCCATAGGGTTAGTCTGCTGGTCTGCTGTTGCGGCAGTACCGAGGCCGAGGTGGTCACGGGCCTCCGCCACATCCGGCACATCCGCCAGATTTTTACTGGCTACCAGCTGCTTCTCATTGACCAGCTGATCCAGCTCGATGTTTTTACGGAACATCGCTTTGTCGTGAATATCCGAGCCGTTGTTAGCGATAACCATGTTGTTATCGATCAGCTCTTTAAGGATTTTTAGCCCCTTCAGGTTGGCCGCAATCAGCTCGTCGTCACTGGTGTAGATGGAATCCAGCGTGATCCCTACCTGCCGGTTAATACGGTAGTTGGTGACGATCATCGCCTGCGTAACCTGCGTGGTGCCGGTTGGCACAAGCACGCGGCAGAGCTCCAGCTGGTTCGGTTCCAGCGCTACAGAGATATCCTGCGCAAAGACGCGTGCGGCCTCAACTATGGAGGTGATATCTACCTGGTCAGTCTTAACACCCAGCTTGTAGTTTGCTTCCAGCACAATACGGGTAGTTTTGCCCGCCACGACCGGCAGTGTCAGATCGGCCAGGTGCTGCACGGTAATCTGGTGTGCGTTCACGTCGATTGAGGCCGCGCCCTGCCAACCTTCCGCCCCTTTTGAGGTAACAACAATATTCAGCCCGGAACCAGCGACCGGCGAGAAGCCCAGGTAGAAGCCCGATCGCACAATGCCTTTCAGCTTTCGGTTTAATGCGGAACTGGTGTAAGTCTCCAGGTACTGCATATCCGCCGACAGCGGCGCGGTGCCATACGCCTTACCCGCCATAACGCCAATATCGGTAATTTCATTACTGCTCATGTGCATTACGCCGTTTTCTGTTCAATGGTGACGATAAGGCGGTAGGCCTTACCACGGAATACGGAGTCCTGCTGCAGACACAGCACGGCAAACGCGTTACCGTCGCCATCCACCAGCGTCAGCGTGTTGAGGTCATAGGCTTTGCCTTCCGGCAATAAGGCATCATCCAGCTGGATAGTGATCGAGATATCCGCGCCGGTACTTGTGAGCACCAAAGGTGTTTCAGTGAACTTGCCTTCAAGATTGGCATTGCTGAACGTTGAGGGAATGTCCGCGATATTCCAGCCGCCAGCGGCGTTACTGGTGACGAGCGCTGACTTGCCCCAGTAGGCTTTGACCATCTGGAAGCGGCTACCCTGCCCGATGGAGGATTCAGCGCGACGGATGTAGTAGTAATCAAGCAGCTTCGCTTTAAATAGCTTGCTGCTGACAGAGATAGTATCAGCCATAAAAAAGCCTCTCAGAGTTAAGAGGCCAGAGGGTAAAGAGTTCGTAAAATCCGATGGTCAACTACGCGACAAATTGCTCATAAAAAAGCGTGGTGATCTTGCTGGTACCGCTGCCGTCATCGGGTAGCGCCAGAATAAACTCCGGCGTCCCATCAATGGGAAAAGCCAATGTCACGCTACTGCCGTCCGTGCTGGTGGCTGTGATGCCCTGGCTATCGCCCTTCTGGATACCAATGTACTGTACGCCACCATCAGTAAATAACCGTGCACGGCCATCGCTGTCAGCACTGGCAATATAAATGGGTGCAGGCGCGGTGTCCGGCCTGCTGCGATAGTCATTCCACCAGGCGTCTGCGGCAAACATATCGTAGCGTTCGCATCGCTTTACCTGCTGCACCGGCACTGCGGGAATATCGTATCCATGCTGTGTGGCCATGTGCAGATTTTTGATCTCCGACTGGAGATCGGAGTAAGACATTTTGGCCTGATAGTCGATTCCGGCACTAATAAGCGTGATGTTTTCAGCATCGGCTGACATTTCAAACGAGATAAAGAGCGCTACACCGTCAAATACGATGTGAAGCGGCAGAAGCGGCGCTATGATACGGTCAAATTGCGTTAGTAGCTTCTGAACTGCTTCACCCTGCTCCAGATAACCGTAACGCTCATAAAGCTCATTCAGAGCTACTGAGATTTGCGCCCGCGACGTCAGAAAGAACTCGCCATACTTCGCCTCTGCAATCGGCAGGCCTTCTTTCGTGGTGAAGAAGGTGCCATAAGGTGCCAGCTCCTGATCTATCGGCGCATACAGCTCCTGCCAAGTGACTGGCAGATTATCGAACTCGCGCCAGAACGTTGACGTGATCGGCTTATCAGTACCTTTAAAATGCACTTCGTCCAGACGCTGCGCCAGCAGCACGGGTCTGCTGGTATCTGTAGTCTCTGCCACAATGAAAAAGCGTCCATATTCGCTCATGCGTAGCGTCAGATCGTCCTTGTTCATTGTGTAGTAACTTTTGCGGTTAGTAATGCGATCCAGTATCGGCTCTACCGCATCTTCGAAAATGCTCTGGAGAGTATTAGCAAACCCTGACCAAAGCTCAGAACCCTGTTTTTCTTTGGTCAGCCGGTCTTTTACCCAGTTTTTGATCATGGCCGTGCCTTACAGGTAGTTAATATCAAACGTGGAGTTAGCCACATCGAGATAAATAAAATCGTTCAATTGAAGGGCCGTTTTCATGTCATGCGTGGTCAGCTCATACGAGATAAACAGGTTTAGCTCTTCAATGACACGCCACAGGTCTTTAACCTGCACTTGTGAGAAGTGTTTACCGGCCTCAACGTCATTCTGATCGCTGTCGCCAAACGTGGTTGCGTCACGTCCAAATCGTGTCTGTAACGCTTCCTGCACAGCTTTACGTGCGTCAGAAATAATGACGTTCTTTTTCGCCAATGCGTTCAATGAGATCGTGAATGGTTCTTCCTGCGTGGGAACGTATCGGAATTTTTTGTTAATCTCATTAGGGATGGCCGTGATAGCCGTCATGATCATGGTTTCAAGTTCAGCTTGTGTGTATCCAGGCTTATGCCCGCAAAAGAAGATTGTATTGATGTTGCTCAGCAGCTTAACGCCGGTTGAAATCTCCTGCTCCTGCTCACCCCAGGCACTGATCCACGACATACCCGGTACAGCTCGATTCAGGAAGTATTTATAATCACCGCCCCATACTACCTGCTCGTCATACGCCACGTAGTACTGCGCCCGGTTGCGCGTTTCCTCCGTACTTTCAAAGCCACTGCCACCCGTGATTGGCGTCATGGTCACAACTTCAATCTTGCTATTCATATCGGCAATATTGCCCGCTGGCGTCAGCTTCTGGCCTTGTGTCAGCGTGGTATCGCCCCGGCTGCACCACACATCCAGATCGACTTTACTTCCGGTTTTCGGCATCTTGCCAATCGCGCCGTCACCAAAGCGTACGCCCAACTGCTCAGACGGCTTGTAGACCAACACGTAATGCTGGCTTGAGCCACGGGATAGACGAAACAACGGGTTATTCTTCCACAGCGTTTTGTTCTCGTTTTCCGTCACGTAAACGTCCATTGAAACTGTTTCCTCCGTAATATCACGCGGCAGCATTACCGTATAAAACGGCGCTTCAGCGTCGATTGCGGAGGACACGTTAACGTGCTCCATCTGGCGGACGTCGTTCACCACGACGCTATGGCCAGCAGGGATAATCACCACATCGGTTGTGACATAGGGCAGCTGTGCGTTCGACAGGAACTCCGCGTAGATTGGCAGCTGAATGACTTCATTCGTTTTGTTGGTGATCTTCACACTGCCCCATGACGGCGTGATTAAGTGACCGAGATAATTACGGTCTTCGGCTGCGGCCAGAATGCTTGAGCGCTTCGTCGCCGTTGAGATAAAACCCTCCGTCAGACCGCGCTCAGCGGTAGTCTGTGCGGCGTAGATGATCTGCGCGCCAAACACGGCCATCATCTGAATGAACTGGCTGTTGGTAAATTTTTTCCACCAGCTGTTCGCCTGTAGTTGTCCGTTAAATTTTTCCAGAAGCTCCTGAATACTCACAATTTACCCCGATTAACTTTTGTTCATGGACACGGCCAGCGGGCCGTAAGATGTAATGAATGTAATTTGCCAGGTATCGACATTTTGCGGCGCGCAGCGGATAGCACGCAGACCCAGCCCAGGCAGATCGATACGCAGCTTGCGGATCAGCGCGGCCTCAATGGCAACTTCGGTTAAGTGGCCGGTTTCAGAGCCTACCGGCTCATGCTTGAAGTCCTGCATGGTGTTCCCCCATCCCGGCAGGCCATAAACGCTTCCCTGCGGCGTTCTTAGCCATTCTTCCAGCCGGGCAAGCCAGGCATCAGATTCCCCGCTCTTTACCACTACGCCGCCCTGATCCACGCGCATGAGGCAGTCAATTTCGTTTTGCATGTGTTAGTCCTGCAGTAGGTCGTTGAGCGCCGGATCACTGATGCTCAGGGTTGATGATGTGCGGGGTGCCGGTTGCGCCGTGTTAACCACTTTGTCCGGCGCGGTGTCGCTTTTTTTCTTCGTGACGCCCAGCAGTGCTTCCAGCTGGGTGCGCATACCTTTCAGCTCCTTGAGCATGTCCTGATCGTGATTGCTAGTATCGCCACTCATCATCGGGCGCATGCCGCTGCGCGGAAGATCGGTCACGTTCTGGATCTGTGCCGGGTGATTCAGAAGCGGCTGCTGTGCAGGCCTTGTCTGCGCCGCACTGCCGCCGTTCAGATAGGATTTACCGGCGCTGGCCAGCGTCTCTGTTCCGCTGTCGAGCCAGCCACCAGCTTTGCTTGTAAGCGGAGAAATGGCGCGCAGAATGCCCGGATCAGAAATGCCTGCTTGGTCCAGCACGCTGCTTACCATGTCGTTGCCGCTGAAGCCCCCAAGAGTCTGACTAAAGGTGTCGCTGATAGCGGGCATGATCGAGGCGCTGACGGCGTTTACCCCGTCTTTTGCACCGCCCAGCATGCGATCAAACAGCCCGTTGCCTTCAGCCGGTGTGGCTGGTGTTTGGGTGCTGGCCACAGTGATCGGCGTTTCAGACGTAGCAGAACCGGGACGGGCGCGTACGCTGCCGGTTGAGACGTGGGATGTGACGGCAGGACGTGAACGGCTGGCTATCTGGTCCGGTGACAGTGCGGCCAGCTGGAGACCAGCAGGGAGTGATTCGCCAGCAGGCAGGGACAGGCCGCTGGTGGGACGTTTACGGGACATACCGGCCACACCCAGTGATTCAGTTGCGCCCTGCACTTTCCCATCAGCCCACTCATTAAGCGCTTTGACCTGGCTCCATGCGCCAGCGCCGGCGTGTTTGATTTTCTCTACTGCGCCGCTGGCTGGCTTGTTCTTGTCGGCTTCCTTTGCTGCAGCAACCTGCGAGACCGTGGGCGCTGTTGGGGCGACTGCTGGCACTGCTACTGCGGGTGCTGTCACAGGTGCGGAAATTGGTGCCAGTGCGGCGGCGGGTGCCACCGCGCCCGCTGTCAGTTTCACCTTTTCGCCAGCAGAATAAAGCGAGTCTGCTGCAATAGGTGCCTGCCCCTGCTTCGCACGAGCTTCATTCACAGATTTCAGGGATTCATCGCTAAATTTCCCGCCGACCCATTTACCATTTTCATTGTGACCAATGGCGTTCATCATGAAATCGTTCGTGACCTGCGGATTACCGCCCTCGATGGTGGCAATACCGCGCATCATCTGCGTCATGACTTTGGGATCTTTGAGGTCCAGCTGCTGATCGCCACGCACGCCCAGCTTTTTCGAGAGCGAATCCACATACTGTGACGTATTGTTTTCACTCTCCGGCGCATACAGCTTGATAATGTCCTGTACGGTATTCAGCTTTTGGTATCCGGCAGCTTTAGAGGTGCCTTCTGAATAGCTGGTCAGCTGATTCGCCAGCGCTCTGAATCCTTCCTCCGGCGTGTTAAATTTGGCAAATCGCGCTTCACCTTTACCGTTTTTGGCCTCCAGGCTTGCGCCCTCCTGCCCCACATAGTTCAGATTGCCAAAATTGTTGTTACGGAATGATCGAACCTTCGCATTTGCGCCACCCACATTGAGATCAGCGCCAATGCTGTTCTGCGCCACGTCGGCATAATCAGCAGTGCTTTTGCCCTGCGTACCTACGCCGTCCTCGCCCCACTCGCCACCCTGCAGCTGTGAACCCAGGCGGTTAATTGCCGTGACGGTTTTGGTAGTGCCATCAGTGATCGCTTTCGTCTGCTCAGCGCTGGTACCGGTCAGCTTGTCATAGACGCCCGACGCGCTGGTTGAGAAGGCGCTGAACATGTCACCTACCTTGCTTAGCCCCGTATCCAGTCCCTTAGCTATATCGCCGGTATCAAACGTGAGTGATTTCGCAACCCCGTTCATACCCAGCGCAGAAGCGCCGGACGCCAGCAGGCCGGATGCACCAGATACCAGCCCGCCCATATTCAGCACGTTGGCGGCTGTGTACTCGCTCTTCTGCTTGCCGCTGACGGTATCGCCTCCTTTAAGACCAAAGGCTCTCTGCTGGCCGTCTGTGTCGTTGTACCCTTCGTATGCGTCCATGCCCGCGCCGATAACGGTCCCGACCAATGGGATCGCTTTAAGCGCAGTTTTACCAGCGACTTTACCTGCAACCTTCAGCCCGCCCTTTTCCGTTGTTTTCTCAGCTGCAGTCTGAGTAGCTTTCTCGCCAGCTTTAGACAGTTCTTCTCCAGTCACACCTCCAGCGGCAATAGTTGCACCGGCAGCAGCAGTTGTGGCCGCTGCACCGGCGACCGTTGCCGCCTTTTTGCCGCCTTTCAGCACTTCCATTGCCTTTGCCAATAGGCCTTTCTTTTTCGGCTTTGGCTTGGGGTTAGAGGCATCCGGCTTGCCTTTACCGTCCGGCAGCAGATCTCCGGCTATATCAGCCACATCAGCAGCAGCTGACAGAGGTCCGCGTTTACGGCCGCGGCGTTTTCGCCTACCCGGAATCAGCGAGTCCATCAGCCCGCCAGCGCCTTTGCTGGACGTATGAGACAGCTTTTTAACTTCCTCGCGCACGTCGTCCAGGGCATCCACAATGCGATCGTCATTGGCGGCGATAACTTTGGTTTGTTCCTGCGTGACCTGGATAGCCTTAGCCTGTTGAGCGTTTTTAAAACCGTCTGCGGATTTTGGCTTACCGATTGCTGGTGGCGTTCTGGCTTCGGTAGTTACAGGTGGATGAATTAATGGAGGCTCCATTTTCAGCGCAGCGTTGCCTTCCGTTTTACCCTGCATGAAGTTTTTTAGCGTAACGACGTTCTTACCAACTTCGGCAGAAATGTCATACATGCCTTTACCCATCATCCAGAGCGGACCACCGGCAGCCGTGCCAGCAATGTCTGCGCCTGAAGACATACTATCGCTGTTCGTTTCAGTGGCAGATTCCAGCATGCTCCCCAGTGAACGGAAAAATCCCTGCTGCTGTTTTTGCTCAGCGCGACGCGCATTTTTTTCCTGAGTTGCAGCTGACGCAGCGGCAGAATCTGTACGTGCTTTAAAGCGACCTCCAGCATCACGACCAAGTGTTTTTCCCTCTGCCGTTCGGCTATCAGAGTCCACTTCTGAATCAGCTTTCGACTGACGAACAGAACGTACATTTCTGACACTTGAAACGCCACCAGAAACACTAAAATTGATTTTTCCATTACCTTTCAAAGGTAATTTTTCTTCATTTACTATCCCTTTAGACTGCCTCCAGGCATCTAAAGACACAGAATTTTTATTTTTATTTCCTTTAGAAGGTGATTTATCAGCATTTGAACGTGTTTTTTTTACGTTTGAAAAGTCTTTATTTTCTGTAGGTAAATTTATTTCACTTTCTGTCTTATTTTTGTCTCTTGAAGCGTCAATTTTATGATCGATTTGTTCTTTTCTTCCTTCAACTCCTCTCCGAGAAAGGGATCGTGTAACACGCATCCCTGTAGTCTCTTGGCGGTTATTCGAAGGTTGAGAAGGGAGTAATTTTGATATTTCCTGACGTATAAGAGCCATTTCCTTTAGTTGGTCATGGCTGGCATGCTCAATTGCGTCAATAATCTGGTTTAATTCCTGGAAATTCTTCATTCAGATCCGCTTCTGCTTCTTCTCAACTGCTCTGTGAGCGTGTTGTTCATCTGAATAGCGCGCCATAAAGGTAGTGCGTCAACGTCGCCTACGGGTTGGCGGGCTGTCAGCGTCAGGTTGTCAATGATGGTTAGCCATCCACTGAGGGGAAAATCGTGGAACAAAAAATCCAGAGCGAAATGGGATAAACAGTTGAGTCGTGTTCATCTGCATGCCCTCCTTTTCGCAGGCGCATGGCGGGAGCAGGAGACGAACCTCACCCTGTGTGATTTGCATCAGCAGGCCGTGCCGGAGGTTGCGCTGCATCAGTTGAATGTGAGCCACCAGCGGAGCGAACTCGAGATCGGGAGTCATGCTTTTCAGTATGTCGAAGCGGCGATTTGCGGCCTCTTCAAAGTCTTCCGGATCGTCATCTAATGAGGTACAAAGCGCGAACTCCGCGATGCGCATGCGCATAATGGCGGCTTCATAATCCGGCGCGTCGGCATCCGGCAGACCGGCGCGCATACGCTCCAGCATTTCCTGCCCGCGACCGGTCAGCGGCTTGAGCGTCCACTCAGTCGGCACGCCATTGACCGGGACATTCACACGCTCATAGGGCGCAATGGTCAGCAGCTCAACGGTCTCCGCCAACTCGCTTAGATCAAAGTCATAGGTGTGAAGCTCCTGGCAGTGCTCACAGCTGTAGTGAAACGCTTCCAGGTTATCAGCGCGGCTGTTAATCATGATCCACCACAGCGCAGTACGTCGTTCCTGTGCGGTCCAGTCGCGGCTATCATCAATCGGGCCTTCCTGCAGTGCATTCAGGTATTCCGTAACGCGCCGCTCGTCGCCGAGCACGTCGGGAGAGCAGTACTTTAGTGCGTCTTCGATCACGGGCTGACGGAAGATGATTTCAGTAGCAGGGCGCGACGCCAGCGGCAGTGGAGGAATGATCACTGTGTTGTCCTTCAGAATTTAATGAGGTTTGATGCGGATGATTGAACCTGGTTTGTAATTCCCCCGGTTACTCCTTTCAGCAATCCGTTTGCGAGACTTCCCGCGCTGGTGTACTTCACAAACGTCACCGGAATGGTGGCAAACTCGCCTACGGCATCACGGGCGCGGGAGATCTCACCGATAGTGGTGATAAAGCCTTTCATTTCCTCTTCAAGCGTGGCGCGCCCGTCCTGTGAGACGCGGTAGATCCGGATGTTAAGGAGGTAGGCTGGCGGCAGATTAAAGGTGCCGTCTCCGTTATGGATCCGCGCACGGCGCTCCTTAAACTTCTGTAGAAGTTCGCCATCCTCGTTATCACGAACGGTCATCGAGACCGAGCCCGCTGTAACGTGAGTGGGCTTCACAAACTCGTTACCGCCAATCAGCTTGCTTTCAGTCTCAACATTGCCCGTGCTGTAGGTGATATCTTTCACGTACATGTCCACGCGGGAGAAGCCATCTATCTCAATGTTCCACTGCCAGCCCTGCGCGTAACGGATGCGCATAGCCATTTCCAGTATTGTTTTTGCGTTGGCCAGCTCTGGCGGCAGACCGGCATACGATGCGCCGGCGCCGCCGCTCATGCTGGCGGAGGCGCGGGATAGGATGTTGGAGATCAGATTGCTTCCGGCCTGTTTGGCCGTGCTGGTGGCAAAGCCTTTGATGTTGCCAGCCAGACCGTTAAAAAAGCTCATAGCGCCCCCTTACCAGGTGCTCATTGCGGGAATGATTGCCCGGCTTGTGGAGATCTGCATTTCCAGATCGGTTTTACGCTGGTGGAGCGTGGCCTCGTCCGGCAGAAAGGATGCGTCAAACTTCCCGGCGATGTGCAAACGGCGCAGGCGCTCTACGTTCGGGATAGCAATCAGCACTTCCAGGTAGTCTTCAAGCAGCCCGGTAATGTCTGCAGGTAACTGCGTTTTTTCGTAATCGCAGTCGCGGATATTGCGAAAGTAGAGCAGGGTAAACGGCCATTTCTCGCGGCCAGTCAGCTCAAGCTCAATGGTTGAATCGTAGGGATCGGCATACACCAGCGCGCCATTGAAGTCATTCACGTTTACCAGAGACAGGTAATCAGACGGAAAAGGGAGGCTTGCGCCCCCCGTTTTCTCAATGCGTTTACGGCCTGGTACACCTGCCCGATCCTGATAAACGCCGAGAGCCTGGCGGAGAAGGCTGGTTAACAGCGCTTCTTCATCCACCAGCAGCGTCGTGAAGCGCGCTTTCACGGCCTCAAGCAGTTCGACCGGCGTCATGATTATTCAGCCCAGTTGTAAACAACGCGCAGCGGCATCTTCACAGCTGCAGTAGTGTCTTCAGAGCCAAAATCCACGGCATCTGAATACACCTTACAATGCAGGTAACTACGGGTCAGGCCAGCGCTGTCACCGCCGTTAGACTCTGCTGCAGCAGCAAACGTGAGATCCACATATTCCTTGTTAAGCACCATCTTGCGGACCGCTGCAAACACGTCGCCTTTGATGGTTTCAACACAGGTCATCTGGAACTCGCCAGAGTTCTTAATAGAACCATGCTGATTAAACTTCATGCCACCTGGTGCCACGTCTTCAACGTCCTCACGGGCCATTTCCGGCAGCTGCGTGGTACGGATCAGAATAGAGAGGTTTGGGTAGCCTTTAACGGTCATCCAGTACTCAGAGCCGATAAGTTTTTCACCCGCGGCAAGGTTCTGGTTAAAGCGCTTTTTCAGAAAAGCCGTGTCGGCTTTCGTGTTGGAAAATCCGGACATTATTTGTTCCTCAGATAAACATATATGGAATATCAGACTGGTTCTGGACGCTCAGGCCGGAGCACTGAAGCGTGACGGTGTTGTGTGTGTAATGCCCGTCCGCAGTGCGTGGCGCGTCCAACTGGTAGCCGACGCTTCGGATCACCACGTCCATCAGCTTCAGGCGACGGCCAACGTCCATAATCACGGGGAGAGGACGGCGGCCACCCGGCAGCGCGGCGTTCAGTTCAGGTGAGGCCATCTGCTGCAGGGTCATGATCGCGTCCATCACTTCCACCTTTGCGTTCATCGTGGCCATCAGGTCTACAACGATGCTGAACTCAGGCGGCTGCTGGCCTTCCCAGATAAGCAGGGAGTTGAAGTCCGACTTTGATGTACTGCCGCTCACCGCCTGTACGCCGCCCGCCAGCTTGCCGCCAGCAGCACTCACTGCACCGGCGACGCCGCCCAGTGAGTCGTTGGCAAACGGGGATTCCCACATGGATTCAATGCTGGCTGTAGAGCCTTCCCCGATGTAGCCCACAACCATCGACGTTTCTGACGTGATATAGACTTTCAGGAAGGGGCTGACTCCATCCGGCATGATTGCACCGCAGATCATCGCGCTATCCTCATTGCAGCCGGGAATACCCGGCTGCTATCCCTTACAGGCCGCGCTTCTTACGCAGTTTCATCGACTTTTTACGGTGCGCATTTGCCATTGAGCTATGCGCCTTCGTGCGGGCCTTTTTCAGCGCCTGTTTCTGGAGCGACGTCATGCGGCGCTTCTTCGGACGCTTGCGGATCAGCGTAACTACGCCGTCGCGCACGGCTTTGAAGGTCGCTGATTCCAGCATGGCTTCGCCGCCTTCACCGCCAGCCACGGTGTAATCTGCGATCGCTTCGTCATCGTCTGCCAGGCCGGAAAGCGCCTCGAAAACGCTCTCAGCGGCGCTGTCGTCGTCGTCGTCGATCATGCTGGTGACGTCATCTTGATCTGCACCCAGGGCAACGGCGGCGTTCGCCAGCTGGCCCAGCGCGTCGTTGAATGCGTCTACCTGCTCATCATCCAGATCGTCGTCGTCAGACAGTGAATCCAGACCGGCCAGCACCAGTGCCAGCGCTTCAAAGCTGTCAGAATCGGCTTCGCCATCGGCCACCCAGCCCGCAAGCAGGGAAGCGGCTACTGAGCGGGTATCTTCGCCAGCGCGACGTTCTACAGCCTCAAACATCGCCACAATGCGCGCCGATGCAGCGTTGCCTAAACCCGCACTTTCCAGCATGGAATCTTTTACGGCTGGCTCTCCAGCCGGAGCTGGTGCTTCGAATGCCGCACCCAGCAGACCATGCGCGTTGTGATTAAAAATGTTGTTCATAATTTCCTCTATTAACGGAACAGCGTTGGCTTGCCGACGATGCGGCGTGAAGAGCCGGTAGGGCAGACAGACCAGGATGCTTCCCACAGGTCGATATCTTTCTGCACGACGGAGACAACGAATGGCTGGGTGCCTTGCGTGACGTCACGCGGCTTAACCAGTGCTTCAGCGGCAACAAAGCGCTCCAGCAGGTCGGTTAAGCCGTCAGTCAGGCCTTTGAAGGTAATACCGTCCGGTTCATGCTTCAGCGCTTCTGCCACGTCATAAAAACCGCGTGCGATCGCGTTCATCAGCGAACTGATGTGCTGCAGGCGCAGGTAGTTGTTTTTGGCGAACGTGGTCAGGGAGTCGTCGATATACATGTTCCCGGCTTTGTCGAGGCTGACCGGGTTGATGCGCGCAGTGACAAATGCTTCGCGGTCGATCTCATCCAGGTTCGGGATAGGCTTGATGTTTTGACGGTTGATGATTGCGCGTGACACGCCAGCCGGTGAGTAATGCCAGCCGCCGACGTCGGAGACCAACGCCACACCTTTAGCTTTCGCCACAAACGCATCACAGGAGATACCCCAGTTAACGTTGGTGCCGGTGAATGCGTCGCGGGCGGTATACGGCCAGTAGTAGCGTGCTGGCTGGTGGGAACCGCCGAGACCGTGGCTCAGCGCTTCGGCCATTGCTGCTGCCGACAACTGCGCGCCATGCACGTCATAAAACATGTCGGTACGGGTGTCTTCAGCCAGCTTGACCAGCGCCGCGATCACGGTCGGGTCATAGCAGCCCAGCGACAGCACCGCCGTCCAGGTGAACATGGATTTACGCAGGACAGTCAGGGCTTTGGTGTAGTCCGCCGTGGCAATAGCTGACAGGTCGCCATCAGTGCCGCCGCTAAACTGCATATCTTCGAAGCCTTCGGTGATCTGCTGCATCTGGGTTTCAACGTCATCCGCTACAAGAGCGCGCAGGCGAGTCGAGCCATTTTCCAATGCGGTTGGCAGGAAGGCAGGCGATCCCATGTCGCTGGTGGCGTTGGTATTGAATGAAATCTGGTGAGATTCCAGCACTGACTCACCACCAGCTGCGTCAATTTCTTTCAGCGTCAGGATGTAGAAGCCCGGTGCCGTTGTGTCTGCTTCCATGCTCAGGGTGCGATTAGCTGAAGCGTCGCCATCCTCGATGTAAATCATCGCCGCAGCGCCTGCCGCCAGAGCCGGATCGGCTGACGGAGCAAAGTTGCTGGCCACAACGCTCAGCTGCTGCATGGTTTTGTCAGCCATCAGAGACAGGGCAGGGATCTTCATACCCGGTGCAGCCACGCGAACAAGATAGCCATCACCGCCGTTAACGGCAGTCGCTACATGGCGCAGTGGTTCAAATGCAGCGCCGCTGCGCGGATGAATTGCTGCACCCAGCACTGACTCATAGTTATCAGCGGTTACGCGCAGGACAGCGCCGATTTTGCCGCGGCGGGCAATGACCAGACCGGCAAAGACGGACGCGCCGCCAGATGCAACGGAAGTCGTCGCATCAGCGTTGACTTCCTGCACCGCAATGCCGGACGCCTGGCCCACAGAAAAACGAATCTTATTCATGTGAAATGTCCATGAAATGCCCCCTTAACGGAGGCGTTAAGGGGGATTAGCTGCCGGTACCGGTGCCGGTTGCCGCTGCTTCAGGTGCGGTTTCGCCTTCGATCTTCTTACCAGTCAGCATGCTGTAAGCGCCGACTTTGGTATTGGTCAGGGTCAGCTTGGCGAAGTAGTTTTCACCATTGCGCGGGTGCAGCTCGTTCAGAGAAGAACCCCAAAGCGTGGTGCGGTTGACCAGCGACGGGTTGGTTTCGTGGACATACGGAATGGCTGGAACAGCGTCACCAGCGATCAGACCTGCGTCACCGATGGAATCACCGCGGCCGTAGAAAAGAATGTCTTCTTTACCCAGCGCCACGCCGTCTAACACGAACTGATCGCAGATAGCAGTAGGGACTTCGAAGATCTGGTAGATACCGAACAGGGTACCGATACGCTGGATGTACGGTGACTGCACAAAGTTAGGGTCAGCCTGGAATACGTTAGCAGGCAGGCTCTTCAGGAAGTTTGCCGCCTCACCACCAGCAAAACCGCCACGGATACCGGCTTTACGGGTACGGTTCACCATGTCGGTGCTCAGCTGGGTGACAGCATGTTTCATCAGGCCTACCCACGATTCGTAGGTCTGGCCTTCCGGCAATGCCACGTCGAACTCACGGCCATAGACAGCATGGAATGCCATCGTGCGCAGACGCATCATGTCCTGCTCATGACTCAGCCAGTTACGCATAGCAGTGAACTGGGTTGAGGACAGATTGATACCAAACTCACGGCTCAGATCGGACGCGGCCATAACAGTGTGCTCAGATGCGATCACGAACTGTGACGGCTTAACGGTGAACTCACGCATGGACTGGTTAATAACCGGGATCAGGCTTGGTGATTTCTCAACGTTGATCTCAACCTGTGCCGCCAGCTCAGTACCTTTAGCCGGTGCATCTGTGAAGGTGACAGCGATGGTGCCTTTCTCGTAATCGACCTTACAGGTAGCCGCAAACGCGTTGCCTTTAACGTCTTTATCGGAGAAATACAGGTTGCCGTCGCCGTCATCAACTTTGCCCGGACGACGGTTGATCAGCAGTTTGGCGCGGCCAGCACGGATCGGCATATCAGCGCCTTCAACCGCTTTAATTGAGAAAGTGAAGGTTTTCTTGGTGCCATCCGGCTGCATTGCGGCAGGGAACGGATACAGGCGCTTCATCTGTGAGTACACAGCTGCAGACTGCATGTGCATTTCGTCGCCCTGCTCAAAAGAGCCGAACTTAGTACCGGCGACGTTCAGGAGCTCGTAAATCTTCGCTTCATCGCGCTCACACGGAACAAAGGTACACGCATCACTGGTGGCTGCGCCCAGCACCGCAGGCAGGATCAGCGCGGCAAACTGCGCCTGACGCATCACGCCATCAGAAGTACGCATGTCAGCTGCGACAGACTCAAACATCGCCTTGCCGTTGCCTTCATGCTTTTCAAGGGCTGATTCGATCATCAGGTTTTCCAGCGCACGGCTGGCGTTCGCCAGCTGGTCAGCTGGTGGGTAGTGACCATGACGCTCTTTATACTCGATCATGCTCGACGCCCAGGCGGTGCCAACAATACGGCAGAACTCAGGGTTAACGCCTTCAAACATCGGGTCACGGCCTGCTGCTGCGCCAATGTTTACAGACATTTCGCCACGGTCAGAAATCATTGCGCCAGAAGCATTGCGCTGTGCATCAACGGTAAAAGCCATGACACGCGAGGCGCGGGTCATGATGTCCTGCTCACGCATACGTGCAGGGGTAATATCTTTGCTCACAATTCAGCCCTTTTTTCAGGGCGCGGCTGCGAGGGAATCTTTGACGAGGCAAATTTATGCGGTTTGTACTTTGCGATGTGAGAGAGGCAAGAAAAGATTTTAAATTCTAAGGATAAATTTTATTTTTTGATGTACCTTTCCGGCATGTAATTGACCACTGGTAAACCTCATGTCTTATAAGCTCTATTTTCAGTACGCCAACGGCACCAAATCGCACACCTTATCGACCGGAAGCCAGCGCGACGCCCGTCTCCATCTGGACTATCTGCTCAGCGAGAAAGAGCCACGTTCGCTGGCTAAGCAGATCGTCATCATGTACGGCGCTGAAATCATCATGGAGGCATGCCCCACGTTAGAGAACGACGCTATCCGGGGTATGGCGCGCTGGCGCAGGGCAGGCAATACGCAGCAGATGCACAACCCGGTAACAGCGTCCATTTACATGCCATTAGCGGCGCGTGAATTTCTGGTTAATCAGGGTGACGGTTCCCTGGCGGCGGGTATGCGTAAAATTATGCTGGAGATAGGCGGGCCGGAAGTGGCAGCGGGCTACATGATAGAAAATCAGGCCGGAGAAGTCGCTGAGGCATAAAGTAAAACCGCCCAAATGGGCGGTTTTTTATAGCGTCTGATTATGGTCTGAAATTAGGCTGTTTCGCCGGTTGCATTCATCGACTATTGTCAGGATCCCCGCCACATAAGCAGGCAGCTGATCGGTGAATCCGGGTATGTTTTCATCCACCTGGCACGGCTGGTAGGCCTGTGCTTTTTGAGGCGGCACTTCCACCAGCTTTGTGACCGTCACGACTTCGGGTGTTAACTGCACGGGCTTTGTCCCGGAGCATGCGAATAACGCTGGCAGGCAAAGCAGTATGATTAACACCGGCAAGCAGTATCGCACGGTTGATCTCATCAATTTCATTCTGACTATCCTCTTTAAGTTTCTCTAATTCCTGCTCCAGCTCGGCCTGCTTCTGCACGTATTCCTGGCGGTCCTTTTCCCGCTTAGCCAGTGTCTGCTGCAGCGTGGCCAGCTGCGCCTGCTGATCGGAAAGCGCGGTTTTCAGCGTGCTGTTATTGCCGGTTAGCGTTTTGTTATTGGTGATTAGCGTGGTGTTGGCTGATTCCAGCTCCGCGACGTGCGCAAAGTGATCCGTAACGGTCACGTACCCTTTATGGCCCAGCATCAGTAGAGCCGCGCAGAGCGCTACCGCGACAGCACGTTTCAGCCAGCCGGTGAGGGTGATTTCACTGAACATGATTATTCCTGTGTAAGCGCAGCCATGACGGCTGCGTGCATGAGAGTGAGGGCAATCAATTCACCTGGAATCCGGCATCGCCTGTTGCGACTGTTGATCCGCATGAAACCTGATCGTCAACGCACACAATGCCTTTGCCATTGATGGTGAACCACGGACGGCCAGATACCGCCTTGCCGTTGTGGGTGCTTTTACCGTCTGTGTGGTCCTTAAACAGCTTACCGTCCACCAGCACGGCCTTACCGTTGATGGTTAGCCCCGCGTCAGCCTCTGCAGTCTGTCGCGGAGGGAAGGCACCGTGTCCGGAGCAAACGGAATCCAGCGTACCGGCAGCAGGCATCAGGCCACCCCGGCGCCGGAGCGCGCCTTACTGGTCATCACGACTCCATCAGTTCATAGAAGTCATCAGGGATATCACTGAATGTCACGAACAAGGCCAGCCAGACGGCGCGGCTTGCATCAGTGATAAAGCGCGACAGCTTGACGGTACTCAGTACCTTTTCAACCCACTTGGCCTGCGTCTGCTGATCTGCCGGAGACATTTCGCTCCAGGCGTCAGTAGACATATCGCGTCCCAAATTAAGCGCGTAGATCGCAGACCACATTACCGGCATAAGCTCGATGGTTGCTGGCTCGTCGGACAGTGAATCTTTCATGTCCATATAGAACTCAGTCGCTGCCTGGCAGATGTAGGCAGGGATCAGCATGTAGCGATGTTCCGGACGCATGGCCATCATGCGCACGCGGGTATCCTCCGCCGTGGCGTTCGCCATCGTCTGCTCAATCATTGAGTTACGAGTGGTGCGCTGTGAGGGGGTGAGACGCCAGTATGGCGTTTCAATCAGCGTCCGCGTTTCACGCGAGTAGTTGTACTCATACTGAAACTGCGGATCTTCGCGCAACGCCATGTTCAGGTTGTGGAATAGTTCAAAATGCGTGGGCTTACGGTTGCTCATAATCCATCCGATCTGGTTAAACGAGCGAGGAGAATAGAGGGTTTGTAATTTAGAAGGGTGAGCTGCAGCATTTGCATTAGATTTTAAAGTATAAAATTTTCATAAAAATAACTTTAAGTTTTCGCCACTTTTCCCGTATAGTCTGGCTTCACGGCAGGTTGCGCCATCACTTATTGAAGAAAAGGAATGCGAAATGAATGATGTTTACGGACGAATGATCACCGATGCTAATTTGCCTATTCAGAAAACCGTACTGGCATCTTCTGAAAGAACGGGCGTGCAGCTACTGGACTGCGGAGAAGACTGCCAGGGGCGCTATGAAGTGATCGCAGGAAATGTGCTGGTGGCCTGCACAGATGATTACGCGAGAGCGAGAGACTACTATTTCAAAGAAACCAGCCGTGTGAGTGCTGAATGTCAGACTGCTTACAACGTAAGAGCCAGAGAAGCAAAGGCGGCAGGGCTTATTGGCTATCTTTTCCGTGAGTATGCCTGTGAGCACATCACGATGGATCAGGCGCTGCAGTTGCTAAAAACACCGCGAGGCATTCCGGCAGAATCACTACCAGCCTTCTGGGATACCGGGATGAAGCTAACCTAAGATTTGGCGGTTTCTTGACTCATTTACATGGTCCGGAAGTCCTTTATAGTGCCAAAGGAAGTTGATGTATGAGAGTCATGCACGTATATAATTGCGTTAGAATGACTTAACGTTTTAAGGATGAAAGGTAAAGCACCATGACAGTTAATGAATCAGAGTTATTGAAGTCCGGTTTTACTGATGCTGATTTGAAAATAATCAAAAATAATATTGAAAGCTATGGTGGAACGCTGGACGAAGCAGTAGTGGAGTTAAGCAACAGATTTAGAGTCCTGTTATGGATCGTTTCAGCCTTCACGCTAGTATTTGTATTTCTTCTTTGTTTCTCGACTAAACCATACATTTTAGGGGGAGGCTTATCTCTGCTGTTCTGTGCAGTCATTGTGACGTTTATTCAACCGCCAGTTCTGGCCTGGAAATCATGGCGCTACTGGCGGTCGAAAAAAGGCTTAGCGTGATTGATCACTTACGCTGAGTAAATCGAATGTCACCTTAGCCGTTACACCCCATCCGATTATTTTCATGGTCAGCTTTGGACGGCTCATGGTGTCAATCTTACGGAAGTAATCGCGGGGCATCCATTTGAAAAGCCGCCATGCGGCAGGCTTTCTCGCCAGCCCCCAAACGCTGTAAACACTGGCTGAGAGTGTTAGCGTATTGTAGAAAGCCAGTCCTGACTCTGGTTTAAATCCCATGTATTTTGCAGCCTGCATTGCACCATCGGCAATAATTCCTTCTGTTTGTACGTCAGACAGGTTGGTAATAAATTCTTTGGTCACGCCATTAGCCCCGTCAACAACGAGAACGGCACCAGCCAGTATGCCAACAGGTGTCATTGTCGCGATCATCAAAGCACCGCCGACAACAGAAAAACTTGAAAGCGCGACATGAACAGCGGAAATCATGTAACCCACAATTTTGTTGTTTTCGCGAACAAACTCCACTTTGGCATAGAGTTGTGCTGCCTTTGTGAGCAGTAATCTTCCTTGCTCTTCAAGGTTTTCTGTTTCAGATCTAAGCTGTTTAACGCACTCCAGACATTCTTCATCAGATTTTGCTTGTCGGGCGGCGGCAAACTGCTTATCAACAACCGATTTTATTTCCTGGACAAACTGCATCCGGGTAAGACCATCGTTAAGATGTAAGGCTGACAGCCTGTTAGCTGTATTGATCAGCTTTCTGGCTTCAAGGTTGACCATTGTTTCAGCCCAGGCTTTATTCCTTCCACCTGAGCGCATCATTTCAAGCAAGACTGCGTCCATTTTTATCTCCCTGTACATTACATCATCAATAATACTCGCTGATTACTGGCTGTAAACAGTGGCAGACCGTTCCATTGATCATCAATGACACTCCAATAAAAATTGGCATCAAAAATACGTGCTCTGCTGATAGTCCAGCAAAGACAAAAAACCCGCATAAAGCGGGTTTCGTTCGTTTTAGAGAGCGGCAATTATGTCGTTGACCGTTTTGCGCGTCTCACTTTTGCAGGATACAGATCGGCGTGTGGCCAATGGGGTGATCCTGAAACCATTGCTGATATACAGGTACAGAATGGCAGGCGCGCTGCTGTTTGTGATTACCACCTTCGCCCCACGGTCCCGCGCTGCAACCAGACACTCCACCAGCCGCACCTGATCCGCGAACGTGAAAGAGGTGCCGCTGTAGGCCGTAAACCCGGCTTCGTCCGGCAGAGGCTCATACGGCGGGTCACAAAACACTACGTCACCTTCACCCGCCTGCGCGATCACATCCTCAAATCCGGCACACATGAACGTCATTTCTTTCTGCATGCCGGTGAAGTGCGCCAGTTCATCCATCGGGAAGTAGTTCGCTTCACCCTTTTTATTCCAGCCCACGTTAAACAGGCCTTTTTGATTGTACCGGCACAAACCGTTGTAGCTGGTGCGCATTAGCGCGAGGAAAAGCGCTGCGTGGCGTACAGCGTGTGCCTCGCGCCCGTTAAACTCGGTCCGGATTGCATCATGTGCCTTACCGGATATGCAGCCTCGCTCCAGCTGGTAGGCCGTCTTAATTACGGCATCAGGATTGCCCTGCAACTGATTGAACAGGTTAATCAGGTCCGGGTTAACATCACCCAACAGGTTGCGCTTAAAGCCTGCGTTGATAAAGACCGTACCGCTGCCGACGAAGGGCTCAATGAGACGGTCGCCAGCAGGAAGCATTGCCAGCACTTCATCCAGTACAGAGTATTTACCGCCCGCCCATTTCAGGAATGAACGGGGGTATTTGTCGTCTGCAATCTTGCGCGCCGGCGCACGCTTTTTCTTTGCGGCAGGCGGAGCGGGGAGGGCAGCTGGCTGAGTCTCAATTTCGCCAGTCACCAACATGATTTGATTAGCAATACGATTGCCAATCCAGCGCATGACCGGCACGGGCATAGAGTTACCGATCGCTTTATAGCGCGGACCATCAGCCGCCAGCCGGTGCGCCTCTTCTTCCGGCATATCAGGGTGCATCAGGCGGAGGTATGCCAGTTCATCAGCGGCAAGTATATTGCGCTTCTTTTCCGGGATCAGGGTCCAGCCATCCGGGAAGCCCTGCAGACGCTCACACTCCTTTGGAGTAAGACGGCGAACTTCGCAGTGACTGACTACAGACGGGAAGCCCTGGCCGGGTTTACCTCCACCAGCTGACAGTGCGCCGGTGATCTGGCCATCACCATTGAATAACCGGAGCTCGCCACGGGTGTTTTCAGCAAACGCAGCATGCTCTACGCAGCGGGCCACGCAGGGAGCTGCGTCACCTTTGCCCGTTTCCCCGGATTCAGCGCTAAGCGCATGGCAAACATCAGCCATGTTGCCGCGGCCATTACGCGCTATGCGAGTCTGGAAGCCGTAAGCCACTGCTGGTGGCGCGCCAGCATTAGCATGGCTTTCAGCATGCCCGCCTGCCCGTAAAGTTGGAGATATGCCCTCTACCGCATCCTGCCCGTAGTCTTTGGAAGAGAACGCCAATATGACATTCTCCTGCCCTTGATTGCATCCGATGGTATGAGCCAAGTTATTTAGTAGGTTTGGATCCTGTGTGCCGTGAATAACGCGCACTGCAATACTTTCATGGTCAGCGCCAGATTTAGCCCTTAATGCTGAAATCCCTTCAGCAAATGAGCCATGTCCATTAGAAGAGAAAGCCACGACAGGCGTACCACGCCCAGTACCATCTTCTGACGCATCATGACCTTCTGCTGTAAGGGTGTGGCTTACCTCGCCAGTAGCGCTCTGCACTGCAAACGTCTCTACGTCAAAATCATTGCGCTGGCCTTTTGCGGTCAGGCACGCGGCTACGTTAAGCGCACCTGAGCAGTTACCGCCGCCAAATGCTGAAATTAAGTGACCGGCTGCGGCGTGGGAGAAGTCAGGACCACCGACTCCAGAGCCGTTAGCAGTAAGGGGGGCAACTGCCTGCCCCGTTTCTCTGCGCGGCGGAGAATCCCGGCGCACGCCGTCGAACTCAAGAAGTACTTCTGCGGGATCAACGTCGTTTCGAGCACTTGAGACAACGAACACACGGCGGCGGCGTTGGGCCACTCCGAAGTATTGGGCATCGAGCAGTCGCCAGGCGAGTTTGCGCTGTCGTCCAATAACACAACCAGACTTTGGCCACTTCGCCACATGCTTGCCGTCGCTTTTTTTCCATCGCCAGCCAGGGCCGTTTTTCCCTTGCTCAGGTCGTGGGCCTGGTTCAAACGCTTCATCTTCTCCAGCCATTCCGGCAAGGAAGTATCCAAAGGCGTTGTCGTCGGTGCTGAGGCTTCCCGGCACGTTTTCCCACAGGTGGACGGCTGGTGGTTCGCCGTTTGAGACTCGTTTTTCATCAATGGCATTCGCTAAATCTACATAGGCAAGGGTGAGTTGACCGCGAGGGTCGTCAAGGCTTTTACGGAGTCCGGCGATAGAGAACGCCTGGCACGGGGTGCCGCCAACCATCACAGCGGGGGCAAGGATAGAGCCAGCGCGAACGCCAGCGGCAATTTTGGTCATGTCGCCCAGGTTAGGGACGTCGGGATAGTGGTGTGCCAGCACGGCCGCGGGAAACTTTTCAATCTCCGCGAACCATGCCGCTTTCCATCCCAGCCCGTCCCACGCCACGCTGGCCGCTTCAATGCCGGAGCAAACGGAACCATAGGTGATCATCGCTTCGCCTCGCCGCCCAGCGCTTCCACCAGCCCGGAGAAGAAGCTGGAAAACTCAGACGTAAAGAGCAGAAAATCAGCCAGCATGCGTGCGCGCTGATCCTCGCGGTCGATATCATCATTCTGCTGGGTGAGCATGTCAGCGTACTTAATGCCCTTAATGCTCAGGTCATCGGATACGCGGCAGAAAATGCGCTCCTGCCAGTCCAGGCTAAGCTGCGTGACCAGCTTTCCGGCCTCGATGTGTGTACGCATTTCGTCGCTCAGCAAATCCTGTTTTTTGCAGCGGATTTTGCCGCCATCTTCCAGTATTGCCGCCAGCTCAGCCTCGTCGCCCAGCGCAAAACCGGCAGGTAGTTCTGCGGCGCGCAGCCATTCAGTCAGCGTCAGCTCAATAGGATTAGCGGCCATCATTGGAATAACCGGCAGTGAGCCGATGGTTTTGCGCAGTAGCGCCAGCATGTCTTCAGCAGATTTAGCGCTGGCTGCGTCAACGTAAATACGGCTGTTAACGCTGTCGATCCAGATGTACGACTCAGAGCGCCGTGAAAAAGCACGCGGCAGAAGCACACACAGCGCCTCGTCTCTCAGGCTGACTCTTTCACTGCGGCGCACCTTGCGCGCCTGCTCACGCTCAATTTTCTCCACTTTCTCGGCAACGTAATCATTGAGCGTTGCGACTGGCATGATTTTGGTTTCATGCTGACAGCACAGCAGGTACTGACCGTTCTCAGCCAGTAACATGCTGTCAGACGTCACATTGATCCAGCCTGATTTAGCCATGTCTTGCGCAGCACAGGGAGAAAACGCCATAGTCTGCAGCTGCTGCTCCAGTTCCTCCGCATCGAGCGGAATGTCCCGGTTCAGGCTGTAGACCATGACGTTTTTAAAGAAGGGGGATTTCATTCAGAAATGTCTCAACTAAAAGAGTTAATACATTCTAAATAAATTTTTATATTTAAGATAACCATTACTGACTAAACTCGAATTGCGCCGCGGTTGCGCTGAACGCTCCGCCAGACTGGAACACGATTTTCCCGCCTATCTTAATAGTCAGATTGCCGCCGACGTCGATTACCAGATTGCCCGGTCCCAGCAGGTAAATATCCCCGCCCTCATTCATCCCGATCCGCGAACCGCTGGCCGTATTGGCAATCTCATACCCGCCACCAGCAGACCGGATCTCCAATAGGTTATTGCGGTGCGACACAAAATCCGTAGTCGGATTCAGGGAAGGACGCGCTGGCGCATCGTCCACAGCTGGCGGCTCATACCCGCCACCCTGTCCGGAGGCTTCAGGCGCGACGCTTGGCACGCCGCCCGGTGCAGACTGCGCCGCGCCGGTGATTAGCGGGCGCCGGGTATCCGGATTGCCGCGGCCGTCTTTGTAAGGGAACTCCACCCATACCTGATCGCCAACGATACAGGGTATAAACGTGTTGCCGATCGGAAGCTGATATTCAGCCCAGGGCAGGGTATCCGCGTCCACATCAGCCCACTGCGGAGTAAGGCGGATCTGCGCCCGCATATGGCCCAACGGGTCTTTAGTCGCCGTGATAATGGCACGCTGCTTACTCACTGATTGGGTACTCCTAAAATCATGCGCGTGGTGTAGCCAATCCGATCCTCATGGTGAATGACCGCAATGGCGATAAAGTTTTTGGGTAACGTTTCGTCTACTTGGTTTTCCGCGTCATAGCGGTGGATCTGCACGCCAATAACCATGCCTGCGGTGACGTCCGCGTTGCCGCTGACCTCAATATCCAGTTTGGGAACGATCACCCGCGCCATGTTTGTCAGCGTTGCCACGTCGGCGTCAGAAATGTATTTGACCGGCTTCGTCTTATCGCCCACGGCTACGTAGCCCTCTGTCATGGAATAGCCGACATACTGATAGTCCCGGCTGCTGGTGGCGGCGGCATCCTGATTGATGTTGCTCAGCTTGCTGATCGTGTAAGCCGCCTGGGGGTTGTTAGCCTCATAGACAAATGCTGCCTTTGTGCCGATTAGCTTTGCCATGTCCTTCATGCAGAACTTACCGCGGGCGCACCACACCAGCGCGCCATGATCGTCAGCTATCTGGCGCAGCACGCTGGACGGTTTCTCACCCATATTCAGGTGATAGGTCATCGCTTTGCGGAAGGCATCAGCCTCAATCGTCATTTTGCCAGCGAACTCTGCCATGACGTCACCCGGCTGGCGGTCGGCATACAGTCGCACGCGAGCAGACGGGGTTTTGAGACGCTTCAAATCCGCTGACACGGCGATGATCCGCACCACGTCACCGCTGGCGGGCGCGGACGTCACGAAAAACGTCTCTGTGTACGCGCCGCGCTGCCCGGTCGGGTCGCCCAGCTCTGCCACCAGCTCAGCGCCATACCGGGCGCCCATTTCGTCCACCAGCTTTCCGGCTGGATCGTGCGTCTCCAGTACCAGCAGCGGCGCAGTCAGCGACGTTTTCTCGATGTAAATCACGGACGTTATCCAGCTGCGCGGCATTTCCGCGCCATTAAGCAGGACCGACTGCAGGAAGTACTGCATAGGCTTGTTTTGCTGATCAGCCATCAGTTGCCTCCCGGTGCCAGCTGGGTGTCATAGCGGACGCTCCGGGCATCAACTTCATGCGCGGTCAGCACATCCACCATGACAATCAGCGACGCCTGGCAGGCGTAAATCCGATCCTGGGTGAACGGCGGCGACATATCGCTGAACATGATGGTTTTGGCGTCCTGAATGCTGCAGTTGATCTCAACGGGCCAGTGGACCAGCTTTTCCTGCGCCGTGAAGTTAGTGGTGAGCCGGGAGCGGAAGTTAGCGGCCAGCGTGTTGCACATCAGTGACAGCGTATCTTTGTCACTGGCAATCAGCGTGATGGAGTAATTGAGCGAGGCCTGTGTAGCCTCAATCTGGGCCAGCGGCATATCGCCTTGTGACGGGTCGGTAAACTGGCCCAGGTTGCGGTCTATCTCCTGGTCGTTGTTGTCATAGGTGATATCAAACCCGCGAGACAGGTTGATCAGCGGCAGGGCGTCACGGTTCAGGTCTGGCATGTCCGACGCCTTCACGCTGCGGCGTCCGGCGCCCGCCTGGCGCACGGCGCGCAGAAAATCCATGACGTCATCAAACTTGCCGACGAATACACGATCTTCCGGCTTTCGCGCCAGAAATGAGCTATAGCGCTGCTCATGCTCCCGCGGCTTGGTTATGACGGCGCTGCTGAATACGTCATTCAGCGCCTTCGCTACGGCGGCGTCGGCGGCAGTAAAACCGGTACTCTCCACTTTTCCAGTGCGTGTAGTCACCCATTCACGGGTGCGGGAAAGCAGCTGATTCATTCGATCCGTCCGTTGCTGGTGGTGTCAAAATTGCGGGCAGGAATGCAGTAGTAAAGCGATCCGACATTCTGCGTACCGAAGCCGTAAATGCGGTGAACGTACCACCAGCGGCGTACCAGGTTGCCGCTGGCCATCTCTTCGTTCCACTCAAGGATTGAGCCAACCGGCACACCTTCAGCGGCGATGCGCAGGATCAGTACGTCGTCAGTAAATCCATCCTGTTCGCCATCGGCATCGAGCACCTGGAAACTTTCGCGCTCGTCCGGACAATCCAGCACCGTGACAATGACCGGATCAGCATCCTCATAGCTCAGGTGACGCTGGTTATTGTTGAGCTCGGTAAACGACGGCTGTTCAAAGCCCGTTTCATCGTCCACCTCGCCAACGTCGCGCATGTCCGGCAGGTATAGCAGCGCCTGAAACGCGCTGTAATCGCTCTCAATCGCTTTAATCCAGTCGCGGCGGACCATGTTGTTAAACGAGGCGTGGCCTTTGTAGCGCGGCTTTAGCGCCGTGCTCTGTTCGCGTGCCGCGAGCGTGTCCGGGAGCGGGGCGCTCAGCGGGTCATGATCCTCACTGCTATTGCTGTTAGCGTCATCAGGACCGCCAGCGGTATCGCCATCGGGTGACGAGGCGGCGGTCGGCGCGGCGGCGTCCAGATCGATAACAGCGCTGCTGCTATCCGGCGTATCGACGGCGGAAGAGGGTTGCTCTGTTTCACTGCTGGTGGCCTCGTTGATCGTCGGTGGATTGTCGGCCAAAAATTCGTCGTACCGTCCCATTACTGATTACCTGCTTTTGTCTGGTTTTTTGCGTATTCAATAAACATCTTCTCGGCTTGGGCGCGGGGCGTGCCGCTCAGCACCAGGGCGTCAATGAACGTCTGGCGCTGGATCTTCGCCTGGTCTGCCAGCTGCTGACGCAGAAGGGCGTTTTTGGCCTTTTCGTCCGCCAGTTCCGCCTGCTTCTTCGCGGCGCGGGTGCGCTGCGCTGCGGTCAGCTTCTTGGCACGGGTCAGCTGGCCGCGCAGTTTGTCGATCCGCCCGTCGTCGTTGTCCAGGCGCTTCGCAAGCGCGCCCATGCGCTTCTGATACTTCTCATGCTCACGCTTAACAGCGGCGACGTTCGTCTGCGAACTACGGTTGCGGTTGAACTTCGCTTTGTCGGCGTCAGTGAAGTGCTCAGTGGTTTTGCGCGGGTCATCGCCATAGGCGTTGTTACTGGCGCTTTTATGCAATGCCTGGCCGATGCGCACCTGCCATGAGGCGGATTGCAGACGGGTGAAGGCGTGAATGACGTGCTTACAGGCGACGCCTTTCAGATTCGGGTTTTTCTCTTTGGGGTAGGCGTACTCTTTTGGCGGGGCAAGCGCGAAATTGCCTGCTGTGGCGATGTAGCGATACCAGTACTGGTGACGGCCACAATCGCAATCAAAAGAGACGCGGCCAGCGCAGAGTCGCTTGGCAATTTTGGCTGCGCTGTCTTTGGCATCGGTGATTTCCTCTATCAGCTGATCCCACTCTTCAAAGCGGAATTTCACGCGGTGATGCTTATCGAGCGAGGCGGCGGACGCCTCCACACTAACGGTCAGGACGTTATGTTTAAGCGTCGTGGGCGTGGCGCGCTTAATGCCACTTCCGTCATCTACCCGGTTGTTGGCGCGCTTAATGTCGATCTGCTGACTACCGGCCACCAGCTGCGCATACGTGATACCTGCCTGTGAAGAATTGAACTGCTGGCGGGCGCCGGCGCGATTTGCTTCGAACCCTTTCAGATCCTCTTTCGTGAAGAACGTGCCGGACTTCTTTTTGCCCAGGGCGATAATGTCGTCCAGCGCCTTGTTCTTCAGGGTCAGCGGGTTGAGCGTGCGCCGCGCTATGCGCCGGGATTTACGGCGGTCTTTATCAATCTGGTCAAAGACGCGGGAGAACTCTTTGGAGGAAAGCCCTGCCGTGTCGTAGCGCCCGGACCGTGTGCGGGCAAACGGAGTATCAGCCACTGATTAGCTCCGGCTTGCCACCAGCAAAGTCGCGTATGCGCCCGCGCAGCCACGCCATATCGGGCAGAGAAAGCGTCTGGCCTGCTGGCAGCGGCTCCATTTCTGACTCTATTCCGCATAACAGACGGAATACCCAGCGCAGATCGTCATTACCTTCATAGGCGCGGTATGCCGCCAGGTCAGCGCGGAATATCTCGTCAAGACGGATGGTGTAGTCGCGGTTGTCTTCGTGGAATGAGGCGGATCGCTTGATCACTTCCTGATGGAAGAGGCTGCGTAGCACCACGTCACTAATTGAGCGATCGTCAAGGCGGTTATAACTCACAGGATACGTTCCTCGTCACTGATTCGCTTGCCGGTCAGCGACTCCGGCACGGCTTCAGCGGCTTTGATTTTTTCATAGCCGATGATGCGTTTAAGCGTGTCCATAAGGGTCGGCTCCTGCTCTGCGGTCGCGGCGGTCATGGCATTGATGTAGTCCGCTGATGCCACGTTGTTGTAGCCCACAGCGAAGCAGCACAGAATGGTTAGTACCTGCTCCGGGCGTATCTCGCGCCAGTTGATCCGATAGACCTCTTCACCGCTGGCGTTGTATTCCACCTCAACGATGGAGTCTGGAATCTCAAATGCGCCCTTGTTCTCTGCTGGCAGCGCAATGTTGTCCTGCAGCAGGAGCTCGTTGTAACGCTCGATGCCAATGAGTACCGCTGCACGCCCGTCGCTTCCCCGCGTTTTTAGTGAGATATGGTTGCCGCCTACTTCGTTGGCCACTTTGCCGGTTGCTTCATCCACCAGCACCTTGAAGCCCTGTTTACGCAGTGCCTCAACGAAGGGGGCGAGTTTGGCCAGCTGCTTTCGCATGCCCTTTGGCAGCGTCTGCGGCTTTGACATAACGAGCGTGTGCTCTTCGTAAATGGCGGTGATCGCCATCGGCTGATTAGTGGAAAGACTGATTACTGCGATTTTCTGTTTCACATCTGTATCCCTGAAATGGCGAAAGGCCGCATATAGCGGCCTCTCTGGCTTTTAACGTTCCCAACCGCGCGTTGCAGATTAGGTAAGTTGTCAAAAATTCCATCAGGGAACCGCTAACAGCTTAGGGTGACTGTAAGCGGTTTGTACTTTGCAAAGTAGTGTCAACGAATTTTTTTGCTGGCTAACATTTATCCACCTGAAAAAAATTTTCAGTTTTTTTAAGCACCTTTTAATTAAAGGTTCCAAAAAAGACAAACTCGCATCAGCCTTGAATTGAAGGGCTTTTACATAGTTATTTTTTTATTAAAAATTAACTATTTTTTTAGCAAACTATCCTAAATATTAAGAAACACACAGCTTTCAAGTGGTTGATTAAAGATTATTAAACGTTGAATATAAAAATGGTCAGAAGATATAGCTTTTAAACTTAACTCTACGAGGTTTTAAAATGGCTGAACAACCGCAATTGGATGTTACTGCTTCCGCTCCGAACTGGGGTCCATCGTATAACTTTAATGCTGTGCAAGATCCTAATTCATTACCTGCTGGAGATCCAAAAGCGCGTACTGATTTAATTCGTGCATATTATGACGGTACAGCTACGGCTAAATGGCTGCAAGACTGCCTGAACTATCTCGATAAAGATATGAACGTAGTTAAGGCTTTACTATGCCGCGCTGCTTACGCCGACTATCAGGAAGCCCATGGAGGTGTTGGCTACTATGGCTCAATCAAAAATGCGCCTGCTGACTGGCCACCATCTAGCCAAAACATGTTGACAGACAAAGCTTTTGCGCCGCTAGCCGCGCTTTATCACTATGCTTTTGGAGACGGCTCAGCTATGGCTGTCGATCTCGGTCAGTTGAGTTTTAACTTTGATCGTAATAATTTACCTCCAATAAATAATATTTTGAGCGGCGTTCACACTGGCGAATTTAATATTAATCAAAGCATCGGTTATGACTTTGCCAATAGCGATCGCTGGGCGTGGTCTTATTTGGGTCGGGTAAGTTTGACTTTGTCTGGAACACTTAAAGTTGATCCAGCTGGTAATTGGAACTTTGACGGTCGCGTTAATGGTGTGTCAGATCGTTATGATGCAAACCCAGATGCGAAACGAGGACAAATTGGCGAGTTACTGACACAAATTTTGGCGCGAATTCCAAATCACACTGAATATGAAATTTTTATGCAGGGTGAGCATCGAATTCAAATTAGCGGTACCCGGTAAAATATCTAAAGGGGGCGTTTGCCCCCTTTATTAATTACCGTACTCAATATCGGTTAGGTCAGAACATCGGGGCATGCCGGAGTAGGGGACGCCAGGCACTGCGCTAACAGTAAACGGTATCATTGCGATAGTAGGTCCTATCTGAACACCGCTCATATCCACACTCACATCCTTTCTAGCTAGATGATACTTCCCGAAAATACTGTTATCAGGACGCAATACATCCGCTATTACAGCATCAGCTGCTATTGCCGGCTGAAGTGTTTTGCACGCTTCAGTGTCCGCCGCGATCTCATTTTTCATGTGTTGCTGAAGTGAAAAGTATCCGATCACCCCTATAGCAAAAACTCCAATGGCAACTTTGCTAACCTTATTCATCAAATATCCTATTCACTCAGATGTGAGAATGATAATCGTTTAATGATAATCTTACATGTATTTGATGTGGCAACCAACCCAAAGCTGGTGATTAATATTGCTGCTAACCATATCAATTATTATTCAAACACACTCAGTATCCGCCAGTAAGTGTTCGATGCTTGCCATAGTGTAAGCCTTGATCATCAATTCTTTTTCCGTGCCGTTATGCCGGGAGAATTCTGCTTTACCGCCTGTAATGCCGTCTGCGTGTACCGGCACCAGCCAGTTGAACTCAGCCCGGATTGCTGCCGGTGCAGCGTGCTGGTGATGATTATCGCAAAGGGGGAGCTGTAAAAGGTGCGCGCCGGGTTTTGTGCGGCCCTCGATGTGATGCAGGTTGATTACTGGGGATTCCTTTCCGTGTTGTAAGCAGGCAATGCATGGAAGTTTACCCAGTGCATCCATAACAACGCGCTCGACTGCAGTCGGTGCGCGCCCTTTAAGGCCTCTTCCGGACGCGCTGGCGCGTGTTTGCCGCTTCGCTGCAACTGGAGCTGGCTTTTTCTCTCTTAGGCGCTCAGAGGCGCTTACAGCGCGTTTTACTGCTTTAGCTTTTTGCTCTGCAATCCACTCCGGGGAATTACGCTTTTCAATCTGCCTGGCAAGCATCCTGTTACTGCTGGCTTTCTGCTTTGCGTACTGCTGCTGGCGAAACTCCGGGTCTGCCAGTTTTGCTGCATGTCTTTCGCGTTGGCGTTGCTGTACTTTTTCCTGCTTTTCCCGTGCGGCCTGAAAATCTGCGCTTTCCATGATTTAACCAAATCTAAATTATTTTTTAGATTGTTGATCACCTTAAGGGATCTGTAAAGCGATATGAAATTGTCCACTGGTTATGGCTTTTAGTTAATCAGCACTGCGGGTTATCCACTTATCCACTGGATAGATCATATAAATCGATCATATAGAGATCATAAATAGATCCTAATAGATCACCTTGCTTTCAACTTGATGAATTAAAAAGGAAAAAGTGGGTTTTACATTAGTCTATTCATGGTGGGAGTTAGTCTATTCATGTTGAATGTTAGTCTGTTCATGGTAATTGTTAGTTTATTCATGGTAGGGTGTTAGTCTATTCATGGTGGCGGTCATAAATATTCACATTACTACGATCAGGCGATATCAATGGAAAATGGTAATCAAATCAAGACAATAAACGATGCCTTGTCATTTGTTGGTGGTGAAGAAGGGAAGACTTATACACTGACACCAACGGCTAACAGAACCGTCCAGCCAATAGCATTGATGCGCTTGGGAGTCTTTGTCCCATCGGCCAAAAATAAGCCCATAGCCGGACGCGGAAACTCCAATATTGACGCTTCGGAAGACCTGCGCGAGCTCGAAATAGCTAAGGCAGAGGGCTACACCAACATTAACATTCGCGGCAGTCGCCTTGATATGAGTACAGACTTCAAGACGTGGATAGGTGCTATACGGGCGTTCTCTAAATATGGCGACCACTCCAATCGTATAGAGTTGCCTTTCACTGAATTTGCCAAACTGACGGGCATCGCTGTTGATGATATCAACCAGCGTGCGCGTGATCGTTTTTTTGCGTCACTTAGCCGCATTGCATCTATTGTGGTTTCATTCAAAAACAAAGACGGTAGCAAAGGCACTATCACCCACTTACTGCAAAGCGCGACGTTCGACATTGAGAGAGACGTTATCTCGCTGGAGGGCGACTCCAGGCTATGGGAGCTATATGCTTTTGATCATAAAGTCTTGTTGCAGCTAAAGGCCATACAGGCGTTACCACGCAAGGAATCAGCTCAAGCTCTCTATGTATACATTGAAAGTATGCCAAATGGATTCATACAGATATCACTGGAGCGTTTGCGTGAGCGGCTTAATCTGACATCTAGCATTAGTGCGCAAAATTTGGCGATAAGAAATGCTCTGAAGGAGCTACAGAAGATAGGCTATCTGACCTACACAGAAGTGAAGAAAGATGGGGTGGTGTACTTCCAGATCCATTCGCGCCGCCCGGAGCTGTTGCCAGCCGAATGACGTTAGGTGATTCATGGTGAACGTTAGGTGAAAACCGGTAACGCACGCATAACGTTAGGTGATTCATGGACGGCATTAGTCTATTCATGGCAAATGTTAGAAAATAGCTGCATTTTTAGGCGTCATGCGGACAAAACGCCCAGCACACCATGAATAGACTAACGTCTGATGCTTCAGGGCAATGTATACCATGAATAGACTAATGCTTACCATGAATAGACTAATGCCCGCTGAACGGGGAATGGTCCTGCCATGAACCGGCCAACGTTTAACGCACGCTGTGATCTGGACAACCAGCATAAAAAAAGCCGCCCGAAGGCGGCTTCATATCAGTTGCTATGGATGACTGTCACCGGCACATTGATGTAGGTATTGATGTTCATACCGTCACCTCCGTTTGGGTGCAGTAATGCCACCAGCAATGACACAACGTAAAATGCTTTACGCGTCATTGTTTAAGCCTTACAGGTACTGACCAGTGGCGTTCGGTGCGCCCCGCAAGACATAAAACGCATGCTTGTGTTCGGTCGGGGGGGTTGATATGACAGTAAGGTACCGAATTGGCTGAGAATCCACCTTACTGCTTCGTCTTTACTAAGGATGCCACAACCACATAGGTGGTTTCATTGTCTTTCTACCATGCCACGATAACTTGCCGAAAAAAGTATCATTCTGATGTTTTTGGTTTTTCCTACAACACAACTTTTCTGAAAGAGTTTTTTCAAAAGTCGGGTTGCAAAGGAGGTCATGGGACGTATACTGGCGTTGAAAACGCATGCTTGTGTTTGCTGTTTTTAGCAAATCAGCAGAGGTGAAAATTGCCTGAGAACAATTTTTGCCTTCTGGAGAAATGCCTGAGAACATTTTTCTGGATTCAATAAAGCCGCCTACGGGCGGTTTTTTTGTATCTGCAACAAGCATATCGCAACCACGCTTCCCATTCATTGCCATCTAAGGCAGAGCAATATTACTTTACCTTGGAAGCTACGACTCAAGATCTCATCAACTATGCCTTTTCGCACCTGAGACACATCGTAGACCCGGCACGTCACACGCTTCAAACACTATCGCTTCTATTGTGAGTCTTAATATAATTGAGCGACCTTCAGAGGCATTCTATCACACTGTTTTGCGTGACTCCCTATGCTGCGAAATAGGCATGTAGCCAGGCTTAAATGGTTATTGCCACATCTTATCTGTGTTTTTTAACAGGTTTCAACTCCATGCAATGAATAGCTTCGAGCTCCATGCGCGCCACTCATACCCTGTATAGTCAAAATCATAAATGCAGTAGTTGTTCGCGCGCAAGCCCACCATATATAGGGTTTCGCAAAACGCACATAAACTGAAGTAAGCAAGTCAGCAACGCTGGGCTTTGCAGCGCAGAAAATTCTTTTGTAAATGTCGCTGAGCCAAAAATAGGGCAAAAAAAGCCCTTGGCTATTGATTGGGGGAAGAGAGCGCAAACAATTGGAGTATGGCTTGCGCAGGTAGGGGGTGACGCAAAATTATGAGAAAATTTAGAGTGTATGTTTCAGCAGTGCAAAGAGCATTGGCCTGCTATTAATGGTATTACCCTTCAGGTCTATACATACCCAGTTTTTACGCTGAAACGTGATGTAGCAGTCGGTTCGGTTGATGCGAAGCGGCTCGGTTCTGCCTGCTTCTACAAAACCTTTTGCCTTCCAATAGCCGCGCATTTTGTCTAATTCGATCTGCTTCAAACCTAAATTCATAATGAGGAAATTCTTAAAAACTTTAGAGTGGACATATTCTCATATGAAATCACCCACTGGTCAATTCCATACTCCTAATCTTATACTGTATTTTTATACAGTAAAAGGAGGGGCGTTATGCGCTTAACAATAATAGCAATACCAGATGAAGCCGCGCCGCGTCAGGCTTTCAGGCAGTTTCTTGAAACAGTGGCGGCGGGCTTTCCGTCTCCGGCCATTGGATATGAAGACACACCACTGGACCTGAACGAGTATTGCGTGAGGGCAAAAACAGCGACTTACTTCGTCCGCTGTGAGGGTGAGTCTATGATCGGGGCCGGTATTTTTGACGGCGATCTGCTGGTGGTGGATAAATCCAAGGCGGCAGCAGACGGGCAGATCGTGATTGCCTCAGTGGACGGGGAGTTTACGGTAAAAAAGCTACAGCTGAGGCCGGTGCCGATGTTGCTGGCCATGAACCCGCGCTATAAGCCGATCCCTGTCGAGCCTGATTGTCTGGAAATATGGGGGGTGGTGACTTATGTGATCCACCGTACTGACAATGTTCCTGCACAGTGACGTTAACGCCTTCTACGTGTCGGCGGAGCTGACATTCAGGCCGGACCTTTACGGGCGTCCTGTCGTGGTGGCGACGAACAACGACGGCTGCATAGCGGCGCTTAACCGCGAGGCTAAGAACGTAGGCCTGAAGCGGGGCGATCCGCTGTTCAAAATCCGAGATACCATCCGGCGCTACGGCGTGGTGGTGTTCAGCAGCAACTACACGCTGTACGACGCATTCAGTAAACGTTTCCATATGATAGTGGGTGAGTATGTCCCGAACCTGGAAGCGTACTCGATCGATGAGGTGTTTGGCTCTCTGGATGGCATGGAAAAGCTGGTGGACTTTCAAACATTCGGGGAAGAGATCCGGCGCACAGTTATCCAGCACACCACGATGAAGTGTGGCATAGGGATAGCGGAGACAAAGACACTCTGTAAGGTTGCCACGCACGCAGCAAAGACCTGGCCTAGAACAGGCGGCGTGGTGGTGCTGACCGACCCGAAACGGCGCGACAAGCTGCTATCGCTTCTCGACGTCTCCGAGACGTGGGGTGTCGGCAGAAAGATAGGGGCTAGGCTGCAGCTGATGAACATCAAGACGATGCTCGACCTTGCCCGTGCTGACACAACTATGATCCGCAAAAACTTCAACGTTATGCTGGAGCGCACAGTCCGGGAGCTGCGCGGCGAACGCTGCTTCGAGCTCGAAGAGAACCCGCCGACTAAGCAGCAGCTGGTGGTAAGCCGTTCGTTCGGTAAACGTCTCACCAGCCTGGATGAAGTGAGTAACGCGGTTTGCTTCTTTGCCACCAGCGCCGGTGAAAAGCTGCGGCGTGAAAAGCAGTACTGCCGGAATATCACGGTATTTATCCAGACCAGCAAACATGATCCGCGCCACGCATATTACTCACGCGGCGCCAGCCATTCGTTTACGACGGCCACACAGGACACACGCGATCTGATTGATGCCGCCGTGCGCGGCCTCAGAGCTATCTGGCGCGACGGCTACGAATATGCGAAGGCTGGGGTGATGCTGGGAGAGTTCTGCGGATCAGAGCAGCAGCTGAACCTGTTTGACGAGTCACTGCCGCGTCCCGGCAGCGATAAGCTGATGGCCGTGATGGACAAGCTGAATAGTTACCAGCGCGGCACGCTGTTTATTGCCGGTCAGGGCGTTAACCTGGCCTATCAAATGAAGCGGGAAATGTTGTCTCCGCGCTATTTGACCCGTTGGGAAGAGTTACCCGTCGTAAAGATGAAGTAATTTGTGATAAGTACATAATTAACATGAATTTAGGTTAAGTATAATTCCAGAGTTACTAGCACCATTAATTTTAGTAGTTAAGCTGATCACTTGTTGATCAACCCTTAGAGTGTGCATACAATCAGAAAAAACCGAAAACGCACAAATGAATGAAATGCGTTAACTTTTTCTGGCTTGGAGTTGTATGGATATGACTGGCATAGCAAACTTTGCTTTTAACTTAATGGTGCTTTTCTTTGCTTTTCTGGCACTGGTGTCTGTAGTGATCTTGTGCGGATTGCCCGCAATTTTGCGAGCATTTGACGCCTACTTAGCAAAATTAAACTCGCTCAACTGAACCTAAGATATATCCCCGCAATAAATTCAATTTCTTACCTGATGATCAGCTGGTTGCACCTAAAGCCAGCTGGTCTCGCTACTTCCAGAAAATAAAGTTTAATATAAATTTTAAAAAAATTTAGAATGTCATAAACTTATATCCGAAATTAACCACTGGATTACAGAGTATGCACGTTACAACCAAAACCCTTAATCTAAGCCAGCCGTTCCTTATCAGTGCTTTACTCGCTGAAATTGCAAGACTTCATCCCGGTGCCAGCGTCAGCAATGCGCAATTCAGTGCCATTATCGAGGCTGCTAACCATATCGTCTGTGCTTTTAGCCGGAAAGTGGTGATGACTCATGACTGACCGCTTTTACATGATCTGTACCAGAGATACGGTAGGCAGTAATGCCTCTTTCTGGTGCCAGAATGGTCATGGCTATCACACCAACATCGACAAAGCGCACGTTTATACCCAGGCAGAAGCACAGAGCCGGTGGAATACGGGCCGGAGTATCGATCAACCCGTTTGCGCTGACAGCGTTGATGCGCTGGCCGTCGTTCACGTTGACCACCAGCATGTACCCGGCGAATCATTCATTACCCCTGATTGCAGTCGGTATGTTGCCTTTCAGAAAGGGCGCTGGGACGGCAATGATCTTTACTGGCTGCGCAACGGCGATGTGCCGACAACCGACTTCACACAAGCTGCAATTTTCAATAAACCGGGCGATACCTCCAATCTGGTTTGGCTACCGTTCGCCACGGCCGACGCAGTAAAGCGCCGCACGTTCCCTATCGCCATGCTGAATCATCGCCGCATGGTGCAGGGTGCTGGCTTACGCGTACCGGCGCACATCAGCCGCGCACGCCGCCGCAAGCCAGGCACAGGAAAGACTCGCCATAACTGCCCGAACTGCGGGCGCATTAACTGGCAACTAAACCCTTATGACTTTGAAGGCTGCGCTGACTGGCAGTGTGAAGGGACGCCTACGCATGGATAAGGCCGTCTTAGACATGTGCTGTGGCCCACGCATGATGTGGTTCGATAAAGCCGATCCCCGCGTGTTGTATTCCGATATCCGGGAAGAGACCCACCAGCTGCCCGACCGGGAGCTGGTTATCAGCCCGGACGTGATTGCCGACTTCCGTTCACTGCCTTTCCCGGATAACTCTTTTTATGTGATTGCCTTTGATCCACCGCACCTGGAGCGTGCAGGCGAGAAGGGCTGGCAGCGCCTTAAATACGGGGTGCTTAATCGCGGAACGTGGCGCGCTGATTTGCGCGCCGGTTTTACTGAAGCCTTCCGCGTGCTGCGCCCGAACGGCCTGCTGATTTTTAAATGGAATGAAACGCAGATCCGGGCGCGGGACATTCTGGCACTGACTGACCAGAAACCCCTGTTTGGCCACATCAGTGGCAAGCGTGGTTTAACGCACTGGTTTACCTTCATCAAAGACGGAGAGCAGTAATGAACCTGCGTAAATTCTTCCGGCTCAAAGCGCCTTGCGCTAACTGCCCGTTCCTGAAAGCTGGTGGCATCGAGCTGAATCCCGGACGCCTTGAGGGCATCAAAGCGCACTTGCTACGAGACGACTTTTCATCGTTCTACTGCCACAAAACCACGCACTGCACTGGCGAAGAAGAGGACGAAGACGGCGAGGGTTATAGCCCGTCCGGGAAAGAAGCACATTGCGCCGGCGCTGCCGCGTTTTTGCTTTCCCGCGGCCGTAGCAACATCGCCATGCGCCTAGCATTTGCTGAAGGGCAGATAACGCCTGCTGATTTTGAGCCTGCGATCAGTATGATTACGACAGACTTAAAGTGACCTATCTACACTGGCTTGAACATTAACTGCCAGAATAGAATAGGAACAATAAAAATATGTAGCTGGATTTACTCAATGAAAATAAATGCTGAAGGTTTAAGTGTCTATCTAAAAGCCACATCTGAAAATATTGATGACCATTTCAAGCATCCACCTAACCTAATGCACTTGGTTAATGAAATGGACGAAATATTTCAGAATGAAATATTTGCGCATGAGTATGATGTAAGCGTTATTGCAGGCTTTCTTGCGATGAACTCTTACACATTACTCTTAAGTGCTGTTCGGCAGGCGTTGTCCGGTCATATAGTCACCATTTTTCCCCTTGCAAGAACAGCCCTTGAATCCGCATGCTATGCCTATCTTATCGCACAAGATGAAGAAGTAGGGAGGATTTGGCTTAACCGGAACAAATCGAAAAGCGCACTTGAGAAATGTAGGAAAAATCTAACAGTACAGAAAGCTAAGACTCAATTAATGTCCCTCTCTCCTGATATGGCTAACTTTACTAAACAACTGTATGACGAGTCCATTGATCATGGCGCGCACCCTAACCGTAAAGCAGTATTTAAACATCTGAGTAACATGGATGAGGAAGACGAAAAATCACACAGCTTTGTCTTAACTGGTGTTTATGGCCAAAATACCTGGCAGGTGAACTACGCACTTCTTGCATGTATTGAATATGGTCAGGCGATTGCGTTCATCCTGGCTGCTTGCGCCAAAGAACATCCTCTTATTTATGAACGTCGTGAAGTTTTTCAAAATTGGATTGATAAAAAAAATCAAATTGCAGAGGAATTGAATGGTGGTGAAATTGACTACGGTGATTTAACCCCGCCCGCATAACCTCATTTGCATACGCGAGAATAGTTACCGCTGGCGGGCGCGCTTACCTGGTGCGCCACCAGCGACACAACAATAATTTCAGGCATGAGCAGCGCGGCGGCGCTCGATCAGTTTGTTAGCGATAGACTCCACTTCTGCAAAGTCCTTTGAGGCGCTGGCTCTGAGCGCAAGATTCCACTTACTGAGTGTGCGGGCGTTAGCGGCCAGTTCACTGCCTGCCTTAAGTCGTCCATTCTCTGCCAGCCATTGTGCAACGTCAGCCCAATCCCAAAGTGGTGACTGGCCTTTAATGCGCTGAATAGGGCAGGGGAAATCACCGTTGCCGCGTGTGCCGTCTTTTAGCATAGCGATGGCCTGGCGGGACATTTCAGAGAGATCTGCAATGTCACTTAAGCCGACCAGTGCAGAATCCACAGACGTTACTGTAGCGCCGGTACCGGCAGACTCCACGTTATCAATTGCTGATGCAATCGCATCGTCCAGCGAGTCCGCTTCACGATCAAATTCCAGATAAACAGAACGGCCATATGCGCAGATCAGCGCATCATCACAGCCGCTTTCAAACAGCGCATCTTCCAGTCCTTCGGTCTCATACATTACGCCTGAGAGTGTCAGAGTGAAGTTATAAAGCGCCATAGTACCTCTTCTTATTCGTTGGTTTTGAGACTCGGTAAAGAGTGGCGTTAACCACTCCTTACCGGGCAAAATCAAGGGCAGTGACCTACCTTCCGCTTAATTTGCTTGGCGTGGTTCTCCGGGTTTTTCGGAGTTGACCACACACTCATAGAGTGATCTCGGTGTTCACTTTCTGGATTTCCACAACGCAGCTTGCAAAAGCAGTGGGCAGAATCGCCCGGTGGAACCCAAACCCAGCCATGTTCTAACGCATAATCAATGGCTGCTTGAATATGCTTGTTCGGATGTTTCTTCATTCGCCTCCGAGTAATACTATTCTATTCTCTGTGTTGACATCCGTCAACGCTGAATGAAATTCATCCGTTGATGCCCGCACCCCTTACTACCTGATCGCGTACTGTCTACGGCCAGCCCGGACTAACAACAAGATAATTCATTTTGCTTGTATTGACAAGCAAAAACTATATCTGTATCTTACACCTCATGGCGCTGCTTTAGTGCCACCGCCCTGGCGGCTCCAGGCAATAAGGAATCATTTCATGCCAATCTCTTCAATGACGGCCACCGCGGCACTTCAGCATATGTCTTACACCCTGACCGGCGTAATCAAACAGAGCCAGCAGGCGGGCTTTATCGCGGCTGAAGCCTACGCAGATATCAAAACTAATTATGAGCTAGTGGCCACCAGCTGCACCGACTTGGCGACCGTTGTCTGGCTGAGTAATCACCTCTGCTTTGGCTACATTGGCGATGAACATACTTTTGAAGAGATCAACCTGGGCTATCGCGATCACATCGACTACATCCTCAAATCTGGCTGGCGTCCGGGTACGGCACCGGCGCACCCAATGGTGCTTAGCAATATGTTTGAGCTGGAGTGGTGGGAGCCTCAGCAGATCACGGTGACTGCGCACAATGCGGATACCGTTACCGGCATTGCCACCATGACAGACACCGAAGGCGAATATCAATTTGCGTTTGAATGGCAGATGCAGATGGGGGAAAAGGCAGAGCAATATAACCTGCCGTTTATGGTACATATCACGGCAGCACGCTTTACTCTGCCCTATGAGTTCAAACTGTATGAATGCGACGGAAGCCCGCTCGATGCGCTGGAAGCCATTCAGGAAATGGATTGCGCCTTGGGGTTTTGTAACGAGTATTTCGCTGACGTCTATGAAGAATATGCCCCGGCAGAAGGGGAAACTAATCGAGGCTAATCATGACCGATAAAGCACGCGATCCACGGGCTTTAAATTCAGTGAAAGGAGCCGCCCCAGCGACGACTCAGATTCAGATGCGCGTCGTTCCCGATGTTAAAAACCGCTATGTCGCACAGGCACAGCGGGAAGGGATGAAGCTGTCAGAATGGATTCAGTATCACCTTAATGATGTTTGCCAGTTGGCAGATGACGTAAAGCTACAGGATAAGAACACCAGTGATTAAACAGGAAATAAGGGCGCTGTTTCTGGCGAACGGCTTCAAAATGGAGCAACAGCCTGATGGCAGTACCGATTTAAATCCCGCCTGCTACAGCGTCGCTCAGGCGCTTGCAGAGCAGTTCAGCGATATTTACGGGCAACCGGCAGGAAATGTTGAGATCGCCGCTGGTGGTGGCGCAGAGGCCCGCACAATGAAGCTGTTTCACGATAAGGCGGCAAGCATTGAGTTTCCGACCTACATCATCCGCAAGCCGTCGAGAACATCCGCGCTGGCCACCAGCAAAAATACGGTATGCGGGCGCTGATGGACGACAGGTTAAGTCAGTACGGCTGGCTCTCGTTTGAGGGCTGGCCGGACAGTGAAGTTCACGACTATCTCACCACTAAATGCGGCATCATTCACGCCCGCAAATTACCGGATGGTAGCTGGACTGGTCTTCTGCGTCTCCTGTACACGCTCAGCGTCTGCATGGGGATCACGCCAACGGACGTGTATCAGTATCGCTGGTGCTTTGAGGATCCGAATGAGGCGGTGTTTCTCTATAAAAACGCCTTTGAAGTTGATGAGATACCGGAGCGCCGGGAGTCGCTGGTGGGCCACCGGCACACGACCGGCACTCCGCTTTACGTTGAGTTTGATCAACTGGGTTTGCCGAAGTGGCGTTAATCACCAGCTGACGCATAGAACGGTTAAACAATAAACAAACAGATTAACTAAACTTGTTACTTTATGAGCCATTAAGTTTAATGGCCTCAATACCTGCTTATTGCTTTCAAAATGGAATAGTAATGAATTTTCTAAAACGGTTCTCAAAGGACTATCGGCGCATTACCTCTCGCCACAACATCCCTTACGCGCAGGTTGCTGGAAGTAATAGCCGTAATGATATATCCAGCGTTGTTATCCCAACTGTAGGCGCTGACTTTATTGAAGAGGCCATTCTTAGCGCCACGTTCGCAGCACGCTATGCGCCAGAGCTGCGCGAAATAGTTATCGTGACCGATCAGCCTGCTTCCGCATTTACTAATCTGCCGGAAAAGGCGCGGGTTGTGACACTGGATATTCAGATCCCAAATCCTTCACACCGCTATGCGCAGATATACAAAAGCCGTCTCTTGAAAATGCAGGCTCCGTTATCAGCCAGCCCGGACTCGACCGGCGTACTGATGATCGACTCAGATTTAAATCTTCTGAAAATGCCGAGCTACCAGCTGGAGAAATTCAGCCTCTACTCATGCTTCCGTAACGGACGTATGGGTGCGAAGTTTGAAAAGCGTGGTTATCAGAACGTGCCAGCCTATTACGCTAACAGTGTGCGGCCTGGTCTGGAACAGCACGTTAACAGCGCGTTCCTGGCGGCTACCTACTTCACATGGCAGAGGCTCTGCCCGTTGTGGGTAAACCTGTTTAATGACACATGGGAAACGCTCCCGGATGATCAACCACCAACGGATCAGCCGCCGCTGTCAGCCGCACTGGATACCCTGGACTATCAGACGGTGAACTTGGGTGACTGGACTAACTGGCCGGTATCCAAAAAGATTGGTGGCACGCCGTCTGTTATTCCAAAAGAAGTGATTGGCGCTCACGGTGGCTTCCCGTTAAGCGAATGGCAGAAGTATCTGGATAACCCCGATCAGCCGTTGCTGTTTCGTGGTCAGGATTACACCCGCAAAGTGCGCTATCTGACGGATGAAGAAAAGCGCGCTGGCGTTTCATCCTGATTACCACTGTCCACCAGCTATCCGGCTGGTGGCCGGTTATGAGTTACAGTAAACGCGGCTCTACGTTTTGACGTGAAGGCGCAGATGTATAAAGTAGAATTAATCAGGTAGGAATAGGGATGAAATACGCGCAGTTGAAGCGCTTCTGGCATGTGGAAGTTATTGGTGTTGAGAAAAAGTTTTCCTGGGTTCGGCTTGCAACAAGGCTCCGCAACAAGCCGGGGCTGAAGTTCATTTTCTGGTGGCGCTTAGCTAGTTTTCTTTATGAAAATGGATACCGTCGCATCGCGTACCGTATTCACTCACGCATTAAAGGCCGCTTTGCTTGCGATATCATGTTGGGCGCAAAGATAGGCGAGGGCTTGAGTATCGCACATCATGTTGGCGTCGTAGTCACCAAGCGGGTTGTGGCAGGGCGCAATATGCGGCTGACGCAAAACTCCGTAATAGGAAACAGTGGGAAAGGAAAAGACGGTTCAATTCAAATTGGCGATAACTTTTTCCTGGGATCAAATAGCTGTGTAATAGCTGATAATCTGGTGATCGGGAACAACGTTACCGTCGGTGCAATGAGCTTTATTAATAAAGACATTCCTAATAACTCCACAGTTTACACCCGCAAAACTGTAGAGCTCGTAGAAAGGGATTAAATGCCAGCTACCTGGCGAATGAAGAAAATCGCGTAGGCGTCTTCTCCTTCTCCCGAATGACCACCAGCTATATGGCTGGTGGATTGTTACTGGCTTAAGCCTGCCAGTTATGCTGTACCTGACAGGCTTAACATCAACTAAGCCCGAATTTATTGGCCGGACATTGTTACAGGTAATTCGCCATTGATATTTTTAGCGGTGGCTGGTGGCGTTTTGTTGGCACTGGGTGGAGTCGGTACGCTGGTTTATCTCAAAACTGGCGATCAGTACTACAGCGTTTCCAATCTGGAAGAGTGTAAAAACTACACTAATGACCAAGCAAAAGAAGCAGTACTAAGCGCACGTCTTAAACAGCCTAATGGCTGGAAAAGCTGGGGGGATGCTTCTAAGGTCGCCAATCAAAATGGCATAAGGTTCATTGATAACGAAATCAAAGGCCCGGACAAGATCTGGATGATCCCGTTTTATGACGAAAAAATCCCTGATAAGAAGCAGTTTGGCATGCTGGATTGTGGGACATTAACAGTCGAGTTTGCGTCTGAGTAATGCGCTCTCGTTCTAAATCACAAACCGCTTATCCTGGCCGTCAAAATGACTAAGAGGCCACCAGCATGACTACCCAAACCGACTCAAACTCTTTTACCGTAAATGCGGGCGCATCGTCAGAAACAGCAAACGCCGGCGAATTGATCGCTTTCGCCGGCGCGAGGTTTTCCCTGCCGATTATCCCGGCGCCGTTGGTTGTGTCGTTCTACGGCTCGGACGGCACGCGGGCGCAGCTTACAGTGAATAAGGGAAGGGTGACGTTTGAGGGTGATCCGGACGCTGCAGCGGAAATGTTTATCGAGGCGGTGACACGGAAGCATGCGCAGCAATGGGGCGCGCAGCAGGCGCAGCTTGAGAAAGCAGAAGCCCAGCTGGCGGCATATTCACACCATAACGGCCTGATGATGCTCTCACAGCGGCTGGTGGACGCAGAGAAGGAACGCGACGCATTGCGCGAAGAAATTAACCAGTGCAGGACATAAGTTAACCGGACTCCGAACAGGGCAGAACGTTCACTATAGTTAGCAGACTTACTAAACGATCAAGTTATTTTATCCGGGGAATGTCTTTCAGCCGCGTGGTGTATCGAGGCGACAGCATTTCCCTCTTCATCTGCCACGCGCTGTCTTGCTCCCCCTGGCCTGCGAAGAATACCTTCCCCCTACCGGAGCGATTGATAGCGTCTAGCGCGGCCATTAGCGCGTCAGCGTTAGCTCGCGGCTGCTGCTCACTGAACATGTCAAACTGCGCTACACCTGACTGGTAAAAATCGCCCAGCATGACGCCTGCTTTTGCATACCGGTAGCCGTCGCGCCAGATGGTGCTCAGTCCGCGCAAAGCTGATTCGATAATGTCCCGCGTGTCGCTGGTGGGGTAGTCGCAGACACATGATGCAGTATTCGAATACTGCGGATCATCCGCGTGCCTGGCGGTGGCGATCGACACGCCAATCTGACGGCAACGTGAGTGTTGCTCTCTCAGCTTTTCTGCTGCACGCGTGGCATACAGTGTGACGGCCTGCTTCATGTCCTCCAGCTCTGTGATCCTCTCACCAAATGATCTAGAGTTTAAAATGTTCTGCTTTGGCGGCGGGGCGTCTTCCAGTGCAATGCAGGATTCACCATTAAGCTCACGGGTGGTGCGCTCAACGATGACGTCAAAGTTTTTCCGTATCATGCTGATGTTACTGTCAGCCAGCTGTAGGGCCGTGGTGATCCCCAGCTGGTGCATGCGCTTGGTAATACGCGGACCGATACCCCATATATCGCCGACGTCGATCAGGTGAAGTAGCTTTCGCTGCCGGGTACGGCTGGACAGGTCTACCACACCCTTTGTTTGCGTCCACTTCTTCGCAGCATAGTTAGCCAGCTTGGCCAGTGTCTTCGTCGGGCCAAATCCCACGCCGATGATCAGCCCAGTTTCCTTCCGAACACGCTCACGCATCTGGTGTCCGAACGTCTCAAGCGGGATCAGATTACCAATGCCGGTGACGTCCAGAAATGATTCATCAATGGAGTAAACCTCCTGTCCAGCCGCCATCTCTCCCAGGATGGCCATCATGCGTGCAGATAGATCGCCGTACAGCTCGTAATTGGAACTGAACACATGCACGCCATTCTGTCTGAAAAAACGCTCATTCAGAAACAGCGGCGCCGCCATCTTGATCCCCAGGCGCTTTGCCTCCCCCGAACGTGCGATCACACAGCCGTCATTGTTCGAAACGACGACAATGGGCTTACCGCGCAGATCGGGCCTGAACACGGTTTCACAGGAGGCATAAAAGTTATTGGCATCGGCCAGCGCGAACATGCTTACTCTCCAGCGGGTCCGTTAAAGCCGATCCCGGCCACATCCGTTAAGGCATAAGCCACTACACCCCATACAGGAAGCGCCTGGCTCACATCGAGCAGCGTTACAGTCTCGTCCGCATCCAGCGCTTGTAGAGCGGGAACCGGATTGAGCAGTAACCGCCTTAGCGTCAGCTCGCCGTCAAACTCCGCCACGATAAGCTGGCCGTGCGCCGGCGTCAGGGCGCGATCGATGGCCAGCACGGACCCTTTGACGATCCCGGCGCCAGGGCAGTCGGACTCGCTGCGCATCAGATAGGTTGAGTAAGGGGAAAGATATACCAAATCGCCCAGGTTCAGGCGCGTTTCAGTGTAGTTCTGGGCGGGGCTCTGAAAGGCCATTGCAATGCTCCATTCTGATCAACGTTATACAGCTCCTGAAATGAGTATATGACGCAGCAGGTGGAAATGCTCAGATGTACAAGCCAATGTCCGCTATGAGTGAAAAGCAGTATGTAAAATCGAAGTAGAAAAGATAAATGCAAAATGCATTTATCTTTTTCACAGCTATCAAAACCGTTGACGTTTAGTCTTCTTGATTCTCTTTTTTCTTTATTGCATCGCTATACCGCTGCCGCTCAATAAGGCTGGCACTTGGATCGTTCAGTACATCCTTACCTTTGATATTTACGTCGTGATCTATCTCATGTTGTGGGGCATAGCTTTTATCTACTCTACCTTGTGAAGTTGCGCTCGTTAAGCCAGCGGATAATGAATCCAATTTATCCACATCAGAGGTTCCTATGTAGGCAAGGAGAAAAGCAAAAATAAAAGTACCGTACCACACCATAGTAAAGGTGCTCATTCCATAACTGAAATCGGAAACACTTGCCCTTGTAGCGAATAAAATTAAAAAGGAAGCTAAGACTAAGGCGCGTCTTTTCCATTTATTCAATAAGTTACGAGAGTATTTAACATAGTTAACCAGCGCAATCCCAAACAGAATAACAGATAATAACATCGCCCATACTGGAAGTGACGGGAAATGGCTGTCGCAATTACTTGCTATTGTAACCAATGAAGCAATTAAAAAAATAGAAAGAATATACAAACGAATGGCAAGTCCTATTTTTTCACGTTTATCAATCTTTAAGAAAAGAACCGGCAATACAACCAATGCGTTTATGGGCATTGATGAAAAAATAAGACTTAGATACTGTTGCATGTTGACACCCCGCCTTTGCGCTATTAAAGCCATTTAAAATAAAATTATCCCAGCTACTTCAAGAAGATTTATAGCTTATTGATTATCTTCAGCCAGGAAATGGATAGCCTTCCGTAGATTAACGTATCGAACCTATAGCTATGTGCATTAAACAAGGCTAGAGAATACTACGAAATAGTTATAAAAGAATCAGTACTATCCATTTACCTTAGTATTTCTTGGGTGCGCAACTCAGATTGGCTCAGTGTCATTAGCAGGCATAAAAAAAGCCCCGGTTAAGGGACTTTGGAGAGCAAAGGCTAATGGCAACATCCAGCAAGAAACATCCGCTATGTAAATTACCAAGCCCTTAGATTTATACAAGCTATTTCAGCGCCAGCCTGAAACACTTTAACCTGCTAATTCTGGCAGGTATTAACGCCTTTTATTCCGCTTTCTGCGGTTCTGCCGTTGCCGCTGTGGCCACCAGCTCCGGCTCAGGCTGTGGGACGTCGGCTTTGATCTTTGCCAGCAGGATAGTGCGCTGTAGTTGCGCCTTTTCGGTAGCCTCTTTCACCATGTCTTCATCCAGCCCAACAACCGCGTATTTATCGAGGCCTTCAACACGGAACAGGTTCGTTTCCGGCACCAGCTGCTTCAGGCCAATTTCATTCTCCGGGGTAATGTAGAGCAGTTGCGGCTCTGCTTCTGCTCCGTCCGGGATGTACACATAAGCACGCTGGCCAACACCGATTGCCTGAAGGAACAGGAGGCAAACTGCCAGTGGCAGTGAGGGGTGTGACACGCTCATTGGCTGTAACTTACCGGCCAGCAAGCCGTGTAGTTTCACGTCATATGGCCTGAAGCGGCTGATTGTCTCCACGCGCCATGAGCCCGCCAGCGAACCGTCCACAAACGCCTCGCCAGTCGCATTCATGGCGATCTGACGCATGAGTAGTTGCGCAAAGCTGTTATCAAGCGTCGGCGCGAGGGGCAATGCGCCGGTTTTCTCGTTGATAGAGTTCACAGCATCCTGGCGGCTGGCGGCATCTTCCGGCAGTTCTTGCTGGTGTAACAGCCAGAAGCGATCGTTTTTGTTAACCCACACTGTCACGCCTTCAACGTTCTGCGGCTCAAAACCCAGCGCGCCCAACAGCGCAATCTCCACATCTTGCGGAAGGATCTCGCCCTTATCGTTCAGCTCAATCGCGGTTTCTTTATTGATAATGTATCTGGTCATGATCGGGCCTTATTTGGTTGAGGTCTTTTTGCTGGTGGAGGTGTTGCTGGTGGTATCGGTCGCTGCTGGCTCTTCAGTTTCTGCTGTCTCCTGCAACTCTGCCGAGGTAGTGGCTGTATGGTCCTCTGTCGGCGTCGGATCGGCCTGAACCGATGTAGAGGAGCCAAAGCCGTTATCGCCCCGGACGGTTTCTGACAGCTCATCGACTTCTTTCCAGGTGACAGGCTCGACTTTCTCGATCATTGCCTGCGCAATTACCATTCCGGCTTTTGGCTCAATGAACTCGCCACCTTCATCGGCAATCATGCGCAGTTTGATCTCGCCACGGTAATCGCTGTCGATGATGGCCACGTTGTTTGCCAGGCGCAGGAAGTTATTCGCCGCCAGCCCGGAACGGGGATAAATCTTCATGCAGTAGCCTGCCGGAATCTCCACGGCCAGCCCGGTTGTGATCCACCATGCACGCGGCTGGCGTGCCGCGCCTGGCGTCTGTACAACGTTGAGTTTCACGTCCAGCGCGGTGATATCCCATTCAGCAGCGCCGTCTGAACCTCGGAACGGCAGTACTGCATCAGGGGTGAGGCGTTTGATCTTAACTTGTGGCATGGCTTTTCTCCGGTGATTTAAAGGTGTAATGGCGGCGTTTGCGGACAGAGTTTTCATAAAGGGGAACGTCTGTGTATTCCACCAGCCCGCGGGCAATGAGTTTCTTAACTGACTGCAGGAAGAGGGAGTGACTTACATCAAATTCCTGACGCACGTTTCTGGCGGTGATGTACCGGTGCTGGTTGAGCAGCATCAGAATGTATTCTTCAATCTTCCCCATCTTCAGGGGAATCAGGCTGGTGGCATACGCGGCAGACACTGCCAGGGTGTACTCGTTGTCAATAGACCGCGTGATTAGCCCATTCTTCTGCAGGTCCAGCAGCGTTCCCCGTATGACATGCGTAGACGTGTCAGGCAGGGCTCGTGTAAAGCGGCGGCGCGTGGCGATACGCTCATCTTTCAGCAGCAGCAGCACTGCTGAAGCCGTCTCCGGATAGCGGGCGCGAAAAATTTTAAGTTTTGGTAAAAGGCGCTTCAAAGTTCTGTTATCCTTGCCAATGGTTTATTTCGGATACCTACATCCAGTGGTTAACGTTTGAACCTGATTGATTGAACGGAATAAGGGAGCCAGTGATGGTTCCCTTTTTCTTTAGTCCTGAGTCCATTTCTCGCCCGTATCCACGCACACCACGCCGTGACACACACGCCCTTGATCAAGCCTGAAAGCCATGCCGCCCAGCCGGTTGCGCCTGCGGTAGAATTGCGCGCCTGACAGGTAGGCATGCGGCACGCCGGAATCAATCGCCCCTTCCTCCGTACACTGACCGTCCTCTGCATCGGCATAGCCACGCGCAAACTCGCTGAGCACTTCACGCCGGTCTTCAAAGCGAATAATTTCGCCCTGATCCGGATCGCGTGCGTACTCGATCGCGCTGTATTTAACGAGGGATGCGACGGTTTTGGGATGCCGGAATATTTCCTCGCCCCAGTACTGGCCGGTGCAGGAATCGACGTAGGAGCCGTTGGAATAAGTGCCGATAGGGTTAGAGACGTCGTGAGCCATAGCCACTGCCACGAAGAAGTTAACGACGTTGCCGGTAACAGACATTATTTCCCCGCAAAGAGCCGTTCCCGGCTGCTTAAGGTGTTGGTTTCCTGCCGGGTGAAAGCATCGTCCACCAGCCCAACAAACGCGGCAAATTCACTTCTGTAATACTCCAGTAGTTTATTTGCGGCGCGGTCGGTGATGTTTTCCACGTAATAGCAGGCGCTGTGTCGGTCGCGCCAGGGTTTATCGAGGGTCAGCAGCGGAACGGCTTCAGAGAGGGTATTAACGCTGAACCCCACCAGCACAACTCCGCCGCGCTCGATGGCGGTGAAGTTCAGCTGGTGGGCCTCAACGGTAAACGTTCGTGTCAGTAAGATTTTTTCTCTGGCCATCGGTAATCGCAGGGTGCGGGACGGCCTGAATTGTCGGGGATAAATCTTACCATTACAATTATTATTTCTTTAGATTTCGATAAACTTAATTCTCTATTCCCCGTCCAGTATCCCCGACATTTTGCCTTTCTGACTTTCAGAGCGGCGCAGATAGCGCATGACCGTTTTCGGATCCTGCCAGGTGCCTTCCTGCATGATTTGGGTAATCGTTGCGTCGCGTTCGGCCATGTCCATCGCTGCACCAACACGGGCGCTGTGACCGGACCATTTCGTATAACGGCCTTTGTTATCCTGTACCGGGTCTTTCCCCAGCAGATCCCATGCGTCTTTGAAAATCTTCTCGGTCGCCGGTGCCGACATAGGCTTTTCAGATACGCCAGCCGTATTGTTATGGCGGACAGGCCCGAAAACCATCGCATCCGGATGATGGATCAGCCCGGAAAGGTCCAGCCAGTGGAGCAGATGACCGGCAGCGGCACGGCTGAGGTGCTTTATCACGCCCGCGGCCGTCACCATCGTTTTAGTGTGTGACAGGTTAATCACCACATGGCCACTGTCGCTGATATCAAGATCACGCACCCGGATGCGGCTGAGCTCGGACATTCGGCAGAGGGTGTTATAGGCGACAAACAGGAATGCCAGGTTGCGCTGATCGGTCAGCCGTTCGGAGCGGCCCATGAGGTGCGACAGCAGCTGCAGGTCAGGAAGGCGAAATGGCACAGCCTGGCCGGTGCGCTCACCCTGCAAAACGGCCTCGCGGCGGATGCGTTTCATGGAGCGTTTCAGGTCCACGCTTCCCCGGAGATCTGGCAGGCCGCTTTCCCGGCATAACATGTTCATCATGGCATAGTGCTTGTCGATCGTGCTCGATGCCAGGCCGCTTTCTGCCATATCCAGAAAGTATTCCCGCGCCAGCTCAGGGTCGATCGGCAGATAGCCAACGTCACGCTCGTTACACCAGAAGGCCCAGCGACGGATGACAGATAAAAGGTCGCGGAAAGTATTCTCGGAATAAGCGGCCTTATCTGCGATGAATCTCCGCAGGTTATTAGCAATATCTTCCGGCGTTAATTGCGTTAATTCTGCCGGGAGTGCGCCGGTCTTTATTTGAGCCAGATGTTTCATTTATATATTTCATCCCAAATCACAGAGACAACGCTACGCGAAATCTACGAAAAAAGCAGGGGTATGATACGTCAGATTTCACGTAGCGACGCCCGATGCAAAACCGCTCACAAAGTACACAGTTTGCCTGCGGCCTCGCTAATCTGATCATTTGATCATCAACCACTGTTCAAGCATACATGAAACAGGGGAAACTTTATATAAGGCTTATTATTTAAAGTTTCATTTTTTGGAACTTATCGGGTGGATGCTGGCCTAGAGAGTAGCTAAATCGAAAAATTTGCAAATTCGTTACGCTATTGTTCGTGATCGCAAGCATGCCTTCATATATGATCATTTGGCATTCAATTTGATTGCAAATAGTTACTATTATCAGTTGAGGCTATTGCCGTGAGCGCGTTGTGCCTGGTAATAGTTACACAACCCTGAACACACAGTTTCATTGATAAGCGTGTACAGCGGAAATATCTGACAGATGCACAATGCAGACTATTCTTATTATTGCAATTCTAAGGAGAGTTAATTTTACATGGCTACTGATTCTGTCTATATTCGCCTGCATTAAGTCCAGAGAGGCTTGTACCGCTCATTAATATTTTTGGAATACATTATGCCTAACTTCAGCGATGTAGAATTTGAGAAACGTTATAAACATTTTCTACAGGTACAATCCGAGTGGCTAACTCTCATTACGGACCACCAGATTTTCATTGATAAAAACGCCTTGGGTGAAGAATGCCGTCCTATCGGGTTTATCACTGACAAGAAAGCCTTCCAGCGCGCCGAGCACCTGCTGGCCGATTGGCAGAGTTTTGCTGACCTGGCAGAAGAGAAACGTAAAGCGCGTTCAATCGCTATCACCACGAACCTTTATCTTCCAGTTCCGACCCTGATAGTTAATCCTAAGCACGTCACCATTAACCGCTTCCGCGCCACTGCGACCGCGAACCACACACGCGAAGATATTCTCAGACGTTATGAGAAGCAGATCGGCAAGCTGCGCAAGGTTCCGTTTGCTGCCGGTGCCATCATGTCGCTGGAGGATGAGAAAAAGGTATTTGAAGAGGCCGCGCCTGGCGCAATGTACCGCGCACGCACCAGCAACTACTCTGACATTCAGGTAACGGCGCGTTACACCGACGACAAGAAAGACGAAGGTGAATCGTTCCGGTATGGCGCGCACGGCATGCTTATCTACGGCGACAACCTGAATAAAGAGCGCGACATTAAGCTGAACGTTAACAGCAACGGCGGTTACACGTCCTCTTATGATGCGATCTCACCTATAACATGCTCAGTGCTGCCGAATGCCAAGCTGTACACGATGGAAGACGTGGAATACAGCAAAACTCTGGCTGCGCAGCGGTCTTCGGTTGCATACACGGTAAACACACGCCGCGCTCAGTTTGAAAACCGGGCAAAGGCCAAGATTGCGAAGGCAAAAGACGCACAGGAAGCGCGTCTGTTTAAGGCTGAAATCGACGAAAACCGTGACCTGCTGGAGAAGCTGGAGGCCTATGACTGGGCGCTGCTGGATAAGAAGGTAGCAGCTGGTGATACAGAGCAGCTGACTATGCCGGAAATCCGTAAGCGTTACGGCGGTGAAGAGCCTCGCGCCGGTAAAAACATGCGCAATATGTACACTCTGCTGCGTGAGTTAGAAAGCAATCAGAAAAAGCAGGACCAAGAATAATCAGTATCCTGCCACCAGCAGTGAGAACAGAAGGGCGCATAAGCGCCCTTTTTTATTGCCGTTAATCTGCCGTTTCGCCTGGTTGTTAAGCAGCTACTGACTATAGTGGTTGCCCGCTGGTGGTCAGGTCAGCAACGCATCCAGCTCTGACAGCTCATCCAACTTGCTCTGTGTGAAGTCAGCCATATCTTCGCTCAGTTCGGCCTCTGCCGGACGGTAGCCAATCAGGAAAATGAAGCAGTAGGTATCCCAGCGGTCAGGCGACTTGATGTTAAGTTTTTGGCGCATCTGCGGCTTAGGCACCATCATAATCCGCCCCATTTCATCCATAAAGTACGGAATTTTTGAAGCCTGCTCTGCCGTGTGCTGCGAGATATCAATGCGCATACGGCCCGACCGGATCGCGTCAGCAGCCATGATGTTCGACCAGGCGCGCTGGTTCTTAAAGCGCTCCCTCACCTTCTTACTGAATGGCGGCTGGCCCCAGCGAATACTGACTGCGTTAACGCCCCGGCGCTCCAGCTGCTTAAGCGTACCTGATCCCACGCCGTCTCCGTCCACGGCAATCGTAATGCCCGGATAGCGCTCCTGCGTGCATTCGTTGGCTATATAGTCACCGAACGAGATCGGATCCATTGTGCCTGGCATTTCCACCAGCTTAAACGACACGACACGGCGGGCATCACCGTAGCCGGATACCTTACAGATATTGAGTATCGACTTATCGCGCCCGTTACCGACGTCGGCGGTGGCCACCCATCCCCAGCCCTTCTCCAGATACACTTTCCGGCGCGCTGCGCGATCGCACTCGTCACGTCCCAGCAGATAGCCGCTGACGTTACGCGGGAAGCGGCCCAGCACCTTCACCATGTATTCCAGTGAATCACGCCCGCCGTACTCCACCAGCTTCTCCCGGATGAACTTCAGGGTTACGTGCGGCGCTTCTTCGGAGTTGAGCACAATGGCATTCCAGAAGCCGTTAGGGTTATCCGGGTGTCTGGCTAAAGAATGGTGCGAGTCATAGAAGTAACCACTGGGGCGAGTAGGCTGCGACATCATCAGCATGCGGTTATCGTCTTCTGTCAGCGCACCACGCATGATAGCGATCGCTTTATCAGAGATACCCGACGCTTCATCGAGAATCAGCAGGATGTGCGCGGCGTGCTCACCGGCCAGCGCTTCCTCATTACCCAGACGATAGCCCTTACAGAGCACCTCCCAGATGCCCTTACGCGACTTCTCATAAAACATGGTATCGGTCAGGGTGAAGTAGTTCTGAAGCCACGGGTGACGTCTGGCGGCGTTCGCCCAGTAGGTTTTCACATACTTGAATACGCCGGTCTTAACCTGCCCGATTTTGTTGGCCACGATGATTACACGGGCATCCGGATACATGATCATGTAGATAAGCAGCATCATGGCCGTCAGGGATGATTTACCGGTACCGTGTCCGGACGTTACGGTAGTCTGGCTCCCGGTCTCCTGTACGGAGTTCATGATCTCTTCCTGTTGCCAGGTGGGGATCATGCCAAACAGCTCAACGACGGCCAGCGCCCAGTTATAGCGGTACCGGATAACCATATCGCGCCAGCGCGGGTCTGTGGTAACGCTCTTAATTCGCTTCTGGCCACCCATCAGGCTTCATCCTCGCCCGGTATGACGTCTATCTCAGGCGGTATATCGTCGTCATCGCCATACAGCTCCGCCGTGGCCATATAGTCAAAGTTGCCATTCAGATTACCCTCGCCCGCCGTTTCGCCGGCGCGGTTCTCTCCGTCCGCCTGGACGTCACCAAATCCACCACCATCCACCAGCGCCGCGACTGCTGCACGCCGTTCCTCTACAAAGGCTGCGCTGGTGGCCTGCTGTTCGCGGAACTTCCTCGCATCCCGATCCAGCTGTTCTTCAGTAACCGCCCCGGTTTCATCAACTGGCGGTTCGGCGTTCTTGAGCTCGTTCTCAAGGCGTCTGGACAGCGACTCCGGCAGCTTGATACCGTGCCGCTCGATGTATTCTGCCGTCTGCAGTAAGTCCCAGTCCTTTTCTTCGCGCAGCTGGTAGGCACGGCTGATCACCTCACCGGCGTTATGCGTCAGCGCATGCTTCTCATTGTCGCGCCGGTTCTTATCGGTGCCGCTGGCTATCGCGGCTACGCGTGTGGCGTGGTCATTGACCAGATAGCCGACTTCAATCATCAGCTTGGTCATTTTCAGGATAGGGTGAGGCCCGCCACCGCCTTCGTCATCACCCTTTTTGCCACCGCTCTCCAGGTTGTCGGCTTCGAGCTCAAACAGCTCTACCGCCCGCGCCGTGGTGCGCTTCAGCAGGTCCATGTGGGCCAGCGAGTCAAACAGCACCGTCATGGCGCTGGCCTCCACGCCCTCGCCCAGCACCTCTAAAGCCGCTTCATAATCTTCCGGCCGCGGGTAGCCGCGCCGGTTAGCCACCAGCTTAGTTTCATGCCCTTCCTCAAAGGGTTTACCCTCCCCGCGAGGCTTTGGAGTGTGCTTCGGGCGCCCGGAATCCTGATCACCGGCATTTATGATCTTTTTGGCATGTGAAGCATTGGGCTTTTTCTTCGCGCCAGGCTGCGCTGCTGTGTCAGCGCGTGGTTCCAGCACCCCCTCTAAAGCCGCGCTGTGCCTGAGTTTTCGCCCGTTTCGGCGGATGGTCAGGTCTTCTTTACTGGTGTGATCATTTTGATGATCAGAAGCGTGATCACTCGAATGATCATGATTGTGATCACCAGCCTGATCACTCATTGCGGCCAGCGCCTTGCCGTTCAGCTCCCGACGTGCGGTGTTAAACGGCAGACCGTAGTGCTCACAGTACTCTTTGACGGTTATCCCGCTCTGCGCCTTCTGCTCGATGAAGGCTTTTCTGTGGTCATCCCAGTTAACTTTGGACATGGTTTATCGTTCAAAAAAGGCCAATAAACCGGGATGGTATGGAGTCTGTAATTTGCAGTGATCACAATAATGATCACGGACTACACAAACGCGCTGGAAAGTTACCGTTTAAGTGTCATTTTTTTAAAATTAGTGGTACTTTTGAATCTCAATCAAAGTACGAAATAAACCACTGGATAATTTAAATGACTAATAAGAAAGCTGTTTTAGTAGCTGTAGATGCGGGTTCAGGCAACGTAACGATTGCCTATGAGGAAAAAGGCCAATGGCTTTCCCTTATCACCCCGTCGCTGGTTCATGAAGGCCACCAGCAGTCCTATTCAAACAATGCGTCATCTACCTGGTTTACCGAAAACGGCAACGGGAATGAAGCAGCCTATACCGTCGTGAAAAAGGGCTTTACTGACCTGTACGACACCTGCGACCCGGACTACCAGATTTCCGCACCACACCGCGTGCTGGTTCATGAATGCCTGAAACGTGCTGGCATCGTGGATTGCGACGTCATCCTGGGTGAAACCCTACCAATCGGACAGTTCTACAGCGGTACCGGCGTTATCAATCAGGACCGCATCAACCGCAAAGTTGAAAGCCTGAAAAAGCCTGTGCGCAACTACAGCGGCGACGTTGCTCCGGCGCGCATCAAACACGTTGAGGTCTTCCCGGAAGCTGTACCGGCGATTCTGGCCGCACAGTCCGAATTTCCAGACCTGGAGCAGGCACAGACCATTCTGGTGATTGATATCGGCAGATTCACCTGTGATATCGCTATCGTGGATGAAGAGCTGGTGCCAATTAAAAAGGCCAGCTTTGAGCATGGCATTCAGAAGATGATTAACCGCGTCCTGGTGCTGCTGCAGGAGTTCGAAAAGAGTTCTGGCCGCTCATTCAACGCAGAAGAAATCCCGGTTGGTATCGTGGACGATATTATCCGTCAGGGTTACATCGGCTCCCGTATGGAAGCAGCCAAAGACAAGCGTATCGACGTAACCAGCGTTATCGATCAGGCAGCGGGTGAGCTGGCGTCTGAAATCTGGCGTGACGTACGCTCTCTGCTGCGCAACGTAATCGCCCTTGACGCTGTTCTGGTTGTCGGTGGCGGTGCTAACTATCTGGCAGGCCGTCAGGCAGGCCTGAGCGACCATACAGCTGACTGGCACGATATGGTCATCATCCCGGCACAGCCAGAGCTTTCCATTGCGCGTGGCGTATTCATGGCGCTTATGTCATCAGAAGAAGAGCTACGTGACACGATCAAAGAAACGGCGACCGTAAGCGACATTAAAAGCCGCGCCAGCGATAAAGGTTAACTATGAGTCAGGTATTAAGATTAAGCGGGCTGGAGGACGACGGGTTACTTACCGGCGCTGCTCTGGCTGAATATAACCGGTTGCAGACCAACGCGGCCAAGCGTAGCTATCTGGTGCGCCTGGTGCGCAGTGGCTACGCGCTGGATGAAATGGGCTTAAGTCCCGTCATCGAGCTGTTGCAGACAACGGACGGCAAGAAGTTCCTGAAAATGTCCGAGCGTGAGCGTCTGCAGCGTCTGCTTACCATGATCAGCGCCCTGTTGGGTGAAAGCGCTGGCGTGCCGGTTGCTGCTGCTCCGTCAGCGCCAGCAGCCGTACAGTCAGCGCCAGCGGCGGAACAGGCTATGCCAGAGTCAGTAGCGCCACCAGCAGCAGAAGCCCTGCCAGCTGAGCCGGTAGCTACTGCCAGTGAGCCTGAACAGCCTGTCGCTGCTCCTGCCCGGAGTACATCGGAGTCTTCGGACGAAGATGATAAGCCACAGGCATGGGGCGGTCCGTCAATGGCCAAAGCAGGTAAAGCACGTAACCTGCTTCAGGCCAGCAAAAAGAACGCCGGATAGTCCTGATTATCCCAGCCCCGTTCACATGAGCGGGGCATTCTCTATCCTTCCCCTTCTGCACATATCCATCAGTTCCCTTGCCATTGCGCACACCGACTGCTGCTCCATTTCCTTTTTCTGAAGAACCTGCTTCGTGGCGCTTTCCACACACAGCGAACCGTAATTGAGATCCTTTCTTCCGCGTACCTTGAAGATATAGCCGTTCATGGCCTCCAGCCGATACTGGCGGGGATACGCGTCGGGATGTACCCGGCATTGTGCGAACGGCGAACGTACAAAGGAGCGCAGGATATTGGAGATAATGCCGGTGTTCACCGCTAAGTGCGGGTATTCAGTTTCCACCAGCTTAGTGACTTCGGCCACTGTCATGTAGTCCCGTCTGCGTATCAACAGATCGGCTACCTCTATACTGCTCACCTTTTGGTCCATGTACTGCTCCGCTTGAATTGACTACAAGCAATTCTAAGGATTGTGTAATCCGAGCAAGTGCGAACGATGTAAATATCGCCATTATTAGCAGGTATGAATGAGTTTTCAGGATGATTCTGGCCATGACAGGCGTATGGCTAAACTGGCTGGTGGGCTTATCATGTTGTGACGATTGCAGTACTGGCAGTGTACTCCCGCACTATTACCGGCCCTTAATAGGTCCACAATAAGTTATAGTGCTGAGCGGTATTATCACGGAAAAACTGGATATGTTACTTAGAGTTTGAACAATGTGCAGTGTGTTGCCGGTGCCGGACGAGGGTGTTCATCCGGCAATCATGTATCAGGTAGTGGCTTACTACTCTGAACCAGAAAGTTACTCTGTCACGTCCAGACTACTGACTTTTTACTGTTCCCGTTACACCACCTTCCAGTCGCTTGCGAGAATATCGGTAGAAGCAGGCGACCAGTCAGAGACAGTCAGCTGTTCTGCGTCAACGAGCAGAAGCTGAGGCATCTGCGTGACAGTAGCCTCCGGATTGCAGTCAAAGTAACGTGCCGGTACGCCGTACATGTCTGTTCCCATCAGCGCGGCGCGCATCATGCCTCTGTTGAGTCGGAGATAAACTCCCTTCCCCCATGTTTCCCGTGCCACCTTACAGCCTTCAGATAGCCATAGTTGTGCCACGGCTAGCGGTGCATGCTCCTGCCTGAAATTCAGTTCGCCCTTCTCAATCATCGCTTCATTTTGCAGGATCAGACCGTTCAACTTAATCAGCGCGACACAGGCGGCGTGGTTCAGGGTTTCGCCATAACCGGTCATTGTCAGGCCGTTTTTACTGATAACGGCGGCATATCCGGTGTTTTTGGTCTCGGACGTCTCTGTAATGGTGTATCCAAGACGGGCAATAACCGCCAGAAGTGCCATATAATCGCCTGCGTAGTCAGCTTCGGCATCTGCGAACATAGCGATCGTGGCATTTAATTGTTGAGCGGTCATCATTATCAATAGCCTCGTTTCTGTTTGCGCTTCTGCGCTGTATGTCTGCGTTTCTTCTCTGCGTCGCAGTGCTGCTGTGCTTCTGCAATGCTTGTGGCCAAACGACGTATTCCCTGTTCGATCTCTTCCTGCGCCGGTGGCCGGGTATCGCCCACCAGCAATGTTCTTACCTGCGGTACGGGAATGGTTGGCGGACGGCGGGCTACCCAGCTGAGACTCCCCATTAATGCGCCCATCAGTGCGATCTTTTTCATGCGTTTTCTCTTCCTGCAGGCGTGCAGAATCCCCGGCAGGTGCCGGTGATTAAATTTCACCTGGTTAAGTCCGGCGTGGGACACGCACGGCGATAATTTGAAGCCAGCGCCAGCGCCGGCGCGTGGCCAGTTGGCTGTAATGAGATTGTGCTGCCCGGATTCGAACCGGCTACCGTCCGTCTGTCCCCATCAGGCCTTACGGCTATTCAATGGAACGGCGGCTGCTCCCCTTAAGCGACAGCACAACGGTAAAAGCACGTTGCAGGCGCTCTTACCTGTTGTCCTATATCAGCCCGCCACCAGCTGCGCGACAAGCCATTTATGACCAGCAAACAGTCCGGCATTCAGCAGGCCGTGAAACATGGCAAACTGCATAGCTCTGATGGTCTTTGTGTAGGTGCTGTCACTCATGCGTATCACGTCCGGATTGGCTGGCTGTCTTACCCTGATCATGCCAGAAGTAGCGTCTCAATATTCTGGTAAATAAAATCCGCGAATACGGGTTGCTAACAGTTTATTGCAAAGGGATATTGCCCCTCTCTGCGCCAGCATCAGCTGTGACTCTACAGGCGATAATTCCTCAAAAAGAGGTGAGTCCTGCATCATTTTAATCATCTGATCTTCCATGTCTGACAGTATTTTCAACTCCATAATGGCGCGCTGCTGATACGGGTCAAGATGTGAAACATCTTCCATCACGACATAGCTTTCAGCCAGTTCTTGCTCACTTACTAGGGCAATGCAGGATCCGTGTTCATCCCATAGTGCGTATTTGCACAATCCACTATTCTTTTCTATACGCTCAATGGTTAACGGCTGCGGTCTGGCTAAAGCGACACGATTTTTACCCTTGTCCATATATACCTCTCATAAATGTTTATGGTGGCCGGTGCCATACCCGGCAAGTAACCCCTCAAGTGACTGGTCAACCTGGTTACTGGCGGCTTTAACCCCTGTGTACGCGACTGAAGAAGCGGGGGCCAGTCTTGCGATCGCAGCAGCAACTGCGAATGCACCACAACGGATAGAGCACTGACCATTCCTAGTCCAATGGCGCTTTGCGCAAAGCATCAATGCTCTTTCCTGTTGGTGTGCCTTATTTGCGTCGCTGCTTCTTCCTGCTGCCTCTTACCGCTTTAATGAACGTCTCGATGGCATAGATGGCCACCAGCGCGTAAATCACGGTGAGAAACGGGTGCTCTGCAGCAAATTCTGATAACGACATAATGCGTCCTTCGTAGAGGAATGCTGTCTATTCCAGCTGTCAGAACTAACCGCCCAGGCGCTCAACCTGCGATGACAATATCCTGCTGGCTGGATGACATTACGTGTTGACCGGATAACCAAACAGACGAGAAGGTAATTAAACGCCCAAGCTCCGCACCCACATGTCCCATAATGCCCCACTTTCGGCCACCAGCAGGGATCGCTGGCATATTGTTACTGGCCGTTTATTTCTTTGCTGCCTTAAAGGCGAACTTTAAAAAAGGCATGGCGACATAAATAGCAAGGCCGATTAATGCTAAATCAGCGCCCACTGATAAGATCCTACTGGTGAAGTCCACCAGTATGGCCAGCAGAAGCAGCAGCGCGGCAAAGAAAAGGCGGAATTTCATTACACGTAATCGTCGTAACGCAGGCCCAGCACACGGCCAACTTCTTCGATAACTTTCTTTTCTTCCGGCGCGATATCACCATCAGCTTCAGCCAGAGTGATCATGTTCACGAACACTTCAACCGCCTCTTTCTGGTCGTTTTTAATGTCCTGGATTTCTTCTAAGATTTTGTTCTTGCCTACGCGGAAACCGGCTTCAAGCTGCTCTTTAAAGCGGGTAATGCTCTGCGTAATTTCAGGACCAAAATGCGACAGGTTGGCATTCGAACGAAGCAGCTTATCCAGCTTGTCCAGCTCCGACTGATCGATAGACCCATCAGCTGCAGCCACAAGCAGGCAACCGCCAACGATCGCTTCCATCAGGTCGCGGTTTTCAATCTTCTTCAGTTCCTGACGTGCTGCTGCTGCTTTCTTGCCAAAAATTTTGCCAAACATAGCGTTCCCCGGTGAGGTTTAGAAAGGGTTGTTGTGACCGTTTTCCGTTAGCGCGATTGTTTAATGAGGCGGGACTTAAACCCGCTTTGCTTTCGCAGCCCATCGCTGACCGCCCGTGTTAATTCACAGGCAGGGCTTTCGCCCCGTGGATTCCGGATCCACAACTCCTACGGTGTGTTAAAGCGATCACCACAACGGTCGAGAACACTGAGCAACCACGCGCCGGGTGTTCAATTAAGTCACCCTTCAGTGCTCTCGCCGTTATGGGCTGGTCTTTCCCAGCTGTCACGAACTGTTAAGGTCTGCCGCTGACCTGTCCTGCCACCAGCCAAATTAGCCGGTAGACAGGGCATCGCCTGGTGTTGGCGTGTAGTGCATGGGGGGCTGGTGCCTCCAGCTGTCCGATACGGAATCTACGGACGGGTCACGTAAAGGAATTTGCAAAACGTCAGGTAACTGTTCCGTCCCGCGTGCGCATAGCCGCATTCCCCCATTTGTGAGCGCGCTGACAGAAGCGCCAGCACGCTCACAAATAGTGATCCCTTACGAGGATCAGGCGGGAACATGTTTAAGCCTCATGGGGCATTCTTTGCGCGGGATTAGTCCATCAACCGCGTTCACTGCCATGACAGGAGGGGCTACTTGCCGTTCACCCTACTCATAACACACCCGGAAAAAGCTAATAACCGGGGGCGGCCCGTTACGAACTGGTGCATGGGGCCGGATTTGAACCGGCGGCGGACTTAACGACTTCTGCGTTCGGCCTCTTCGCTACCCATGCTGAATATTTGCCGGTGCATACCCGGCGCGGACACTTAGGTATCTGGTCAACCTGTCCGCTTGCGTCACAAATAGGTGTGGAGGCACCTGCCAGATTTGCATTGCGTTTGCCTCGCTGCCGAAGCGTTTCCCCGTTTTCAGCCGTCAGCACACCTTGATGCACTCACGGCTGAACCTGAAAAAAAGCCCGGAAACTACCGGGCATGAAAGTTACTACACACAGCAAAATCTACTCTGGAATAGACTTTGATTTGTGAAAAAAGAGCGGACTAAACAGACAGTTATGATTAATCCGCCAAATGCCTATTATGAATTTTGCACGGAGCAGTAAAGTCCTTGTCAGCGGGGAGAAATGTACACAAAGCGGAGTTATGAAGCAATGAAAATCTAAGAAATCTCTTAGATTTTCAAAGCACGGTAAAAGGAGGTGACGGAGGATTAGCGGCGCTTTACTTTCGGGTTCTTGATGTTCTCAATGTCGCCGTTCACCTTCGCCCACTTGATGCACCAGCTGTTCACGGCAGCGCGGATCTCCATCACTGATGCCTCGCTCAGCCCCTTCACCTTCGCCAGTTCTGTAGGCAGTTCACCACCAGCATCGGCAACCGTCTCATATCCCGCCTTAATCAGTGCGTTAAGGGCGCGTGTCGGTATGGCCAACTCGGAGACCGGCGCGGCTTTGCCATCCAGAATGCGCTGGTGGAGACGCGGGTAATCGAGCGCTATACGTTTCATGATGCGTGCGTGCAACTCGTCGTTAACAGCGGTATCCCACATCGGCTCAAGGTCCGGCAGCAGGCGGAATACCGGATTGCCCCATACTCCAGGCACAACGTCCATTGCCAGCATCATCGCGGTGCGGATCTGGAAATGGAAATCAGCCGTTTCAATAGAGACGTCGCGGATACCGTGGAAGACACTCAGACCAAAGTGGAAGTTGTAGATGTAGCAGCCCACGTCACCGGAGCCGTCCGGCAGCTGAAGCAGGAACTGCTGCACGTCTTCCCGGCCATCGTGGAAATCGACGCGCTCTTTCAGATTGTTATAAAGCGCAGTTGTCTTAAGCAGGTCATTAGCCGTTTCAGCGCGCAGGCGGCGCTCATCGCCGACAACCTTATCCGCGATGTTCAGTTTGCTCTGTAAGTCCTGACGCTTAACGCTCTCCTTTTTGCGGTCAGCGCGCATCTGCGAAATGGTTTTATCCCGCTCGTTCAGATCAGTTGCCAGGCGTTCAGGGTGTTTACGGCGGTATTGCGTGTGCTCCAGATTGAGCGTTGCCAGCGCCAGCTGCGCGGTCGTCAGGGCGGACTCCATCCCTTGTAGCTTCGTTTCCGCTTTGATTGCGCGGTTTTCTGCTTCCAGCACGCTTTCTTTTGCCGCGTCTCTTGCTTCTTCAATGGCGTTCTGTGCATCGAGACGGATTTTCGTTACTTCGTTGTGCAATGCGGACTGCGCGCCCAGCTGCTGCTGCGCCTGCTCCAGCGCCTCTAACATCAGATTGTAGGTATCAGCTTCATGGTTGAGGCGCATGCCGATATCGATCTGGATCTGCTCCAGTGCGTTTGTACAGTTATCAAGGAGGCGTAGCTCCAGGTCATCGAGCGTCAGGCGTTTTCTGACGGAATTAAGCTGGCCGTAAGCGGTGACAAAGGCCTGATGAAGAACATCGTCATCAACGTTACATTCAGGGAGATTTTGCAGCTGCTGGAGTGGAGCAAGAGTAGTCATAATGTGTTATCAGATCCGCGTGTTATTTGCGGCGGATGATAACTCGAAATTGACCACTGTCTAAGGGTTTTCTTAGATTTCGTTTAACGATTTAGGAGGGATAGCTGGTGGCATTGTTCCGGACTCTGCCACCAGCAGTGGATTACAGCAGTTTCAGCGCCGTTATGAATAAGGCAGCAGCAGTAACGATCATCAATACATTCAGCAATACAGAGGGTACTTTGATATCGCCTGACTCATACTCAGCCTGCGTCATCCGCCCTAGGTAGCTATGCGAGACCAGCACTGCGTTTTCGTCAAAGCTCAGCGTAGCCCGAACTGTCTCCAGCGCCTGACGGGATATCTGACGTGTGGCCAGCTGGACTATTCCGGATCGCATCTTGCCGTTGTCACCCATGTAGCAGACCGTATGATAGTGAAATGGCTTGTTCTGGCCCATTAGGCGACTTCCACCCAGTCAGTTACGCGCATATCGTTAATGCTCAGGTCGTGCATTTCCACGCCGCCGTCCGGTCGGGTCAGAATCAGCACGTCACAGCCTTCATGCTCCTGCTCAAGCGACACAAAATAACCCGCCCCCCACGCTTCCCGACGCATCAGCAATTCCGGATCTTCTTTCATTCTCAGTAAGGCCTGGTCGTAGCTGCACGTAATGGCACCGATTCCAATTTTGCTCAAACCTTCGATCTGTGCCGTTGTCATGCGTCCGCGTCCTTCTGTTAATGATTTTCTCAAGATGTAGCTAATCCCCTTCACGCCGCCGAAATAGTTCAGCTGGCGGTTGCTCATGCCGCTGCGCGTCATAAGCTCCTGCTTCGGTACTTTGAAAATGCCGACGTCCATAGCAATGTCGGCAAAAACCGAAAGCCCCCGTCCCAAGCTGTCTCGCGTCTTATTACGGCGCGCATACTGCTCAAACGTGGGGCATCCGGTAAAAAATTGCGCATCAAAAAGCACTTATTCGCTCCAGAATCCGTCGTTCTCATGTGCTGGCATTACTTCACCTGCTTTGAGAACCGCATACTGTTCCATCACGCTGATCGTTTCTTCAGGTGAAAATGATAAAAGAACGTAATACCCCTGCTCCTTAAGGCGACGCATCCACGTCACCTGATGCTCTGAAGGCATACGCTTACCGTGTTTCTGCTCTACACGCATTCCGTGATAGACGCCTGCCGGTATTTCCAGGGACATATCCGGAACGCCCCGCTTTGCGCCTTCAGCCTCAATTGCTGCGGCGGTCGCCTTTAAGCGAAATCCTCCGTTAGGTACGGCAAACAGATGGTCATAAATAACCCTGTTGTGACGGTGAAAATGGTCAAAGATTCGAACCTGATCGTAATGCTCTTGCCTGCCTTTGCGCAGATCGGGATTTTTGACGAGAGCGGCCAGCGCTTTTGCGTGAACCGATATTTCAATAACTGCCGCCAACCATGCAGACGCTTTGCCGGATTTTACCGACGATCCACCAGCAGATTTTTCTGCTGTTCTGGTGCGGTTTTTTTGATTTTTTTTATAAGAGTGCAACCACTCTTCACTGAAGCGCATATCCGGATTTGCCAACCGATGATTAATTAGTCTAAAAGATGGATCTGCGTTGGGGGCTATTTTTAACGCTGAGACGGGAAAAAACAAGCCTGTAATCTACATCTTTGAAAGATAGTCATTACAGGCAGTTACCTTTTTACTGGTGAGCCATCCACATGAACGCCAGGGTATAGATAAGACCGATAGTGCTAAGGCAAAGCGTGACGAATCTGCCGATCACATTAGAAAAAGGCGTGACTTTTGCGGTAATAGCCTTGTTTGAGGTGGCATTAACAAAATCACGCTGCGCAAAATTTTTCATGTTATATTCTCTCTGTTGTGCGCAGGGGTGTACGTCGCCAAACTGAACCCCTGCGAAAGTGAAAGCCCGGCCATATGGTCGGGCTTTTTCTTGGTCGCCGCCTTAGCTGCTTAATGCAATCTAAGGGTTTTCTAATTTACCGTCAATTAAAATCACGACTTTTCGTCACTTTTCGTCTGTGGCAAGGCTTCTCCGGCATTTTTCAGGCGTGATAATGCGTCCTGTAGTGCGAAAATCCAGCTACTTTTATCCAGCTCCCGTACCCGCTTAACTCTCTCCTGGGTGTAAGGATTAATAACCCAAACCCATGTTTCACTGTCCTGGCGATCTCGCATCGTAAATACCCCAGTTGGGGGGTAAAAACTCAGCTCAGCGCCATTCACATAGGCATAGGCTTCCAGTTCCTCCAGCTTAAGGTGTTTATTCTCTCGCGGCACGGTCTCTCCTAAAATCTTCTTTTCTCTATGGATTCATCATAGCTGACGTACAGGTAAGGTTCAGTATCATCCGCTGACGGCATCACAGGAAGCAGATGCACCGCGCTGAATACGGCATCATTTTCTGTCCGGTCGTCAGCGTACAGGTGCGCAGCTATGACCGTAAGAGCAGGACGCGAAAGCGAGTATATTTCAGCTACATCACTTTCGACTACCTGCCCAAATTTAGTATTAGCACGTTCAAGCAATAACGTTTTGACTGCAGGCCACCACGGGCCAAATGCCCGATACGCGAACCTGGTACTGCTGACGCGCTTTACTAAATTTTCCAGATAGTTTACTAAAAATACTTCTTCGGTTCGCCCGTCCAGCGCCAGTGGTAGCAGGCTTTCAATGTAAGTCTCGGTTGGCTTGATAGTATCAATCAGTGTCGTCATGTTAGACGGCCCTCGCGGGGCCGCTCCTGAATTATGCGTTAACAATGTCGTTGCGTAACGCATCGAGATCGTGGGAAGAAGGGATAAGCCAGGCGGCTTGTGTAAACTCGTTTCCGGCTACCGGGTTTTCTTCGAAATTCCAGAATTTCGCGCCGTACTTCTCTTTAATCAGGTCACGCACTGCTTTGCGCTTAAGTACCGGCTTGTCGCTGGTATCCATCAGCACGTAGGCACCTCCAGCCGGGAAGTCGATTTTAAAGGTGCGGTTCATCCACTTACGCGAGGCCACCAACTCCTGCTCATTTTTCATTACCTGGAAGCCATCAGCCTGCTTCTGTACCTGGACTGTGCGCACGGTCGCTGCTGCAGCCACAGCGCGCTGGCTTGCTGCTTCACGGCGGGCCTTTACGTCTTCAGGCGACAGTTTGCCGATCATCAGCGCTTTATAGTCGTCCCACGTCGTCGCGTACTCGCGGTAATCGCCTTTTTCCATTCGATCCAGCCACAGATAAACCATCGTTAGCTGCCGCTTAATAGCGTTGGATGAGGCGAATGTTTCAACGGTAATTCCGGCGTCATCGAGCGCACCCAGTGAAACGCCGGCGCGCAGATAAATTGCAGCCGGTGACTCCGTTACGGTTGCTGCCCGGTCAATGTCACTGTAAGCATCAAACTTAGACTTCACCAGCAGCACGGCAATACCGGCCTGGCTATCACTCTCGCTCATCTGGCGGAACTGCTGCAGCGCGGCGGCGGCATACTGTTCTGTCAGTGATTTGACAGCCTGCACCTTGCCGTCCGCCATCTCGTTACGCAGGTGTTCGAACATTGCTTCGTACTCATGACGGTTAGAGAAGCCCTCCATGCCGTTACGGAACTGACGAAGGCTGATAACGTTGCTCCAGTAGTAACGGTCCTGCGCCGAATCCAGGAAGGCGGCATGTGCCTCTTCATCATTCGCGCCGGTCACTGACCGCTTTTTGGGGTCGTTCGCTTCGAACTCGGCCACCAGTCGGTTAAAGACTTTAACCACGTCCGCCATGCCCGCCTGCTTCCCGTAAGCCTGCAATGCCGTGTCGTAATTACGGCCAAACATTGCCTTAAAGAAGCCCTGGGCGCTGTAGATGTTGTTGTCCACGCTGTACTGATAAAGCTCACGCTTCAACTGCTCGTCGGTGTGGTCCGGGTACAGCCACGTTTCAGCCGGTCGCTCTTCGCTGGCGCTGATCGTGCCTCTCAAGTAAGCCAGTTTCAGCCTGCCGTCATTGTCGCGGTAGAGCCATCCGTCCGTGTTCACATTCAGGACGCCCGCGTGAATGGCCGCATAGAAGTCAGCACGGCTTAGCGTGTCCGCCAGGTTTACCGGCTCGATTCCCTTCGCTGCTGTCTGGAGCGCTTTTGCCTGGTCACTGGTGATATCCACGCGGTCGCCCACCAGCGCAGACGGCATTTCAGCAAAGCCACCGACATTCGGACCGGTATAGCAGCGCAGCGGCTTGTGGATCAGCTCAACCTCAACCGTATTTTTCTCCGGGAAGAATTTACGGATCTGGAATACGCCCTTTTCTTCACGGTCATCGTTTAGCCAGATTTCATAGGTCGCGCCAATTCGCACCAGCTGGCCGTCTGGCAGTTTCATGTACTGCTCCGGGGCGCGCAGCACGTCCGGATCGACTTCCAGCGCGCCGGATTTAATTGCGCGTTCCACTTCACCGCGGGAGCGCTTAATGGTGCTGGCTGCACTTTTGGAGCGCGTCAGCGCCTTACGTGCGCCGCCCAACTCCTGCTCCAGCTTTTTCTGCTTCGCCAGACCTTCACGCAGTGCAGCACGTGCTACACGACGATCCTGACCGCGCCAGGCATCAGCTGACCGCTTGCCGTCTCTTTCAAGCTCACGGTTATAGGCTGCTTCTGCGTCGGTGACGTCCTCACGCAGGCCATCAATCTCGCCGTTGATCGCATCAAAGGCAGCAGACAGCTTGGTAATATTGCCTTCCAGCACTTCAACTGGCGTGGCGGCAGCAACGCTTGCCTTCAGGTAGATATCCAGCGCGGCAGCGGCTTCGCGCTCGGCCTGCTGGCGGTCGGCTTCCCGCTTAGCTTTCAGCTGTGCATCCACGCGGGCGCGACGCTCTTCCGGGTTAGCGGCCAGCAGCAGGCTTTGCTCTTCTTTCGACTCCACATCGCCGTTTTTGATACTGGACACGTCGGATTTCATAACGTCATTGATCCAGTTTTTCTTGCGCTGCAGCGTCTCCAGGCGGAACTCGTCAAATGATCCTTTGCCACAATAGTAATGCACGCGCATGGTGTCGCGCTCGGAGCCCACGCGGGCGCCGCGTCCGTTACGCTGATCGATACTGGCTGGCGTCCAGGGGAGTGTCAGATGGTGCGTATCAGCGGTGCCTTTGTGCAGGTTTATCCCTACTTCGGCCTTTTTGTTGCAGATGATGATCGGCGTGCGGCCTTCGTTATAGTCGGCGGCAATGCCTTCCATCCCGGCCAGAGAGGCGTCACTCAGTGCGGCCTGATAATCCTCATAGCGCGCCAGTTCCTCATAGTACTTATCCCATGAGCCGTCCTTAAAACTGCCGTCTGCTTTTTCCACCGGCTCCACCGGCTTCTTAACGGGCTTCACCTTCACGCCAGAGGCTTTGCTGACTGTTGTGGCATTGATAATGCCTACCTGCTGCTCCGTGAGGCCTAGGGCGCTGGCGATAATGCGGCGCAGCTTGTTGTGCTGGGACTTTTCATCCATGAAGATGATCTGTTTACCATCCGGCAGTCCTGCCTTCAGGTTCTCAATCAGCGCGGCATACTTGGGCGGTACCGGGTGTGAGACGTTTTCCATGCTGATACCGGCAGACGCGATCGCGGCCAGTACCTGCTGCTCCAGCGTGTCACTCACCACCAGCTCCACGACGCCCCCGCGATTCTTCAGCGTGGTTTTGACTACCTTGCTGGTGCGTGTGTCGGTCAGGCCGGTTTCCGCGTCCTCAGCTGTCTCTTCTTCATCACCGGCAAGCAGCTGGCCACCGGCCTCACCTGGCAGCGCCCGCGCCACCTGTTTCGCCAGTTCCAGATCCTCTTCACGGAAGCGGAACGTGATAGCAGAGCGGTACAGGTCCGGATCGATAACCACCTTATCCATATCGCGGATAACGGAGAAAATGAAATCGTCGTCGTTCTGCACGATGGACATGGTGCCGTCGCCATTGTCCTGGACGGTTTCCTTCTGCCCGATACGGCTGGCGCGCACGCGCAGCTCTTCATAAAGCTCCTTCTGATCGCGGGTCATCGGCACGCCCACGGTTTTCTCGTCGAGGCCCGGAATCTTCACGCTGTCTTTCACGTCAGCAGCAGATTTGAGCGTCGTCCAGCGATGGAATATTCCGCGCAGGCCGTCTAGGTTTTTGAAGCCCACCAGCCCCTGCTTGTCTTCCAGTTCGCCGGAAATCTTCTGCACGGTCACGGATTCGGTTTCACCAAACACCCGCACAAAGTCATCCGGCGTCAGGATCCCCATCGCCTTCCATTCATCCAGCGACACGACGTGTGACAGCATGTTAAAGGCGTCAATCGGGGAGTTAACCAGCGGCGTTGCGGTCAGCATAACGACGCCGCGGCCGTTGTACTTTTTCATCATGTACTGGCTTTTTACGGCCATATCGCGGGCAATCTTGGAGACGGAGGGATTAGGCAGGTAGGCCAGCTGGCCCGCCTCACGTCCGGCGCTGTGCGAGTTGCGGTAGTTATGCCCTTCATCTGCGATCACGCTATCAAAGTGCATATCCTCAAAGTACGGGATCTGGCTCTTTTTCTTCGTGCCGGTATCGGCGGCTTTGTCGCGGAGTTTGTTACGGGACGTGGCGGCGCGGTGTGTGGACTTCATCAGGTCCGTGCGGCCATTCTCAATCTGGTTAAAGACAGCCTGGCTGGAGTTTTCCTCAATGGTCTCCGGGCGCATCGGGATATCGCCAAACTGCTCTTTGGTCATCACCACGGCGCGGTAGTTGGAGACCGGGATCATGTTCATGCGCTCAAGCACGGTTGCGGCCGCGGACTCTTTCACCACGTTTCGCATCACCGGCTGGCCGTCTTTGTCCAGTTTTGGCTCGTTGTTTTCGTCGCGCTCCTGGGCCTGCATGATCTGGCCATCTTCGCCGCGCACTTCGTCCAGCCCGACAAACAGGATGTTCTGGAAGGCTTCGGCGCTATAGAAGCCCTGTGCTTCGTGATACCAGTTCTGGAGGACGGCTTTCGGCACGACGTAGACGGTTCGCTTACTGCGCCCCACCTCGTAGTTATAGGCTTCCAGTGCCAGCGCCGTTGTGGTTTTACCCAGCCCCGTACCAAAGCCCATGATGCCGCGCCCATCTTCTGACAGGCGCCGGACTTCGGCATTCTGGTAGCTCAGCGGGATACGCTTTCCGCTGATCTGTTGCAGTTGCAGCGAGGAAGAAGAATGCTCAAACGGAACATAGCCATTGAACGCATCGTTGTAGTCGCTGACGACGGTTTCCACGTCCGGATGCGTGCGCAGCCAGTCGTTGAAATGCGACTCCAGATCGCTAATGCGCTTCAGGTACGCATTAGCATTCACCCCGCGTGGCTTCACGCCATTGAGGTAATTCTCCAGCTGGTTATAAAAGCCGTCTTTGTAGCTGGCGCGCTTGAACTCGGTCACGCCGCCTTTGCTGGTGACAGAGCGAACCTGATAGCCAGAGAAAACGCCGTCTTTGCCCGCGTAGTTGTCTTCTGAGGTCAGATAGCCGTTATCGTTTTCCAGGTCCTGGGTGTATTTGAAGTCATCAAAGCCCTGCTCGATCAGAAATTCTTTGATCAGGCGACGGTCCAGCCAGCGGGCATTGAGGTTAACTGTAATATCTTCAATCGACGTGTGCTTGCGCTTCTCGTTAATGGCTTCCAGCTGGCGGACATAGTTCGCCTTTACCGGGCCATCCGGCGTGTCGTCAATAAGCCCCGCCAGACGGGAAACTTTGCCGCGCACGTTCCCGCTGGTGGCACGGGCCAGCGGCATGATATTGCCGTTACCATCGAGGGCGATCTCCGGGAAGGTCGCCAGGTGCGCCAGCAGCGCCTCGTCATCCTCCGGCAGTTGCCCGGTAAACGCGGCGCGGAATGCCGACAGCGCTACAGGTACCAGATCCACATCACTGAAAAGGTGCGATACAACCTGCTCCGGGCTGGCGAAATCGACTGCCGCAGCCTCGCTGCGGTCGATGGTGCCGTTCAGCAGCGCAGACAGATCACCTTCACGGCTGACGTTGGCCTGAAAACTCAGCCAGCCTTTCGCGCTGGCGTCTGACAGTCCGGCCAGCTTCAGGCCTTTCGGCGTGCCGTACTGGCCTACTTCTTCGCTCACCAGGCGGGCAGCGTCGGCAATGATGCCGCTGGCGTCGCCGCCCAGCATCTGCGTATTCAGCGCGTCATTGATACGCAGACCGATGATCGAGGCACGCATAACGCGCCAGCGGTGGCCTGGTTTCTGCTGCATGGCGAAACGGATAGCAGCATGGGTGCGATCGTCAAACAGCTGGGGATATTCCACGCTGGCGGCGTACAGTTCGCGGCTGTCCAGCGAAAGCATGCCGTTAATGGTGCGCGTTTTAGTCTGAAGGTCGCCAAAAGTGGCCGCGCCGAACCGCGCCGCGTCGATCCCGCTCGATGCCGTTGTGGCGTCTTTGATGAAACGGGTGCCGTCATAGGTGTGCCAGACGCCAGCCATGAGGCGCTTATCACCTTCAACCGGCGACTGCCAGACGGCGGCAGGCGTACCCAGCCGATCCCAGTCGATACGGCTGTCAAAGCGGCGCGACAGCGCGGCCTTCATTGCCTCATTGGTCAGCTGGCCATCTTTCTTCACCACCAGGATGTTGTTGAAGTCAGATCGCTCAGTTTCACCGTGAACAAAGCGACGGCCTTCGGTTTCAAACCACTTGCCCCGGATGAACGTTGGCCACAGCACGCTTGCCGCCTCAAGCGACTGTTCATCGCTGTCATGCACCAGCTGCGTCAGCGCTTCGGTGTGCTTTCTCAGCACCCACACATCCACCACCGTTGCGGTACCGCTTTCAGCAAACGTGCCGGACGGCATACGGTGCGCGCCCAGGAACTCCGCCACACGGGAAACGCGATCGCGCAGTTTTTTGTTGTTGCCGCCGCCGTCGGTCATGCCGTTGGGAACTACCAGCACCACCAGCCCGCCATACTTCACCTTGTCGATGGTGCGCATCACAAAGTAGTGGCCGACGTTGGTTTCATCTCGGTAAGCCGGGTCGAGCTCCGCAAAGCCTGTGCGCGAGTCTCCAAATGGCACATTACCTACGGCGTGGTCATAGCTGTTGTCTGGCACGGATGCCGCCAGCTTCTCAAACGCGCCCAGGCGAACATCGTCCTCCGGGTGCAGCAGCTGGTTAATGCGTCCGGACGTGTCCGAAATCTCCGCTGACGTCATCATGGCGCCAGCCGGTTTTGTCTCCTGAAAAACGCCGGTACCGGCTGACGGCTCCAGCATGTGACCGCTGGTAATGCCGTAATCGGAAAACAGATCCCATATTCCCTCGGCCATAAATGGCGGCGTGTAGTACTCGTACTGACTGCCGCCACTGCCTTCAAGACCGCCCTCGCCGCTGTAGCCCGCCAGCACCCGGCGCTGCTCATCGGTCAGCTTGTTGCCGTCGAAGCCCTGCGGCAGTGAGTTAAGCAGTGCGATCGCGTTGTCGTTTGCACTGCGGCGCTCACGCTGCAGGCTCACGCCTTCACGCTTGGTAACGCCAAACGCTACAACGGTCCGCTGTTTGTGCAGGCGCATGACCAGCCGGATCAGTTCCTCAACCGATCCCGCCTCCTGCACCGCCCTGTTTGTTGGATTTTCCACTGTGTAACTTTTCCTCAGATTGCATAAAGCGGATATGCTTTATCTGATTCTAAAGGTTTATTAAATAGGGCGTATAAATTTGGCTACTAAAAAAAAGGCGTTGTCCGTTTTAAGCGCATTGAGGCAGGCATTCCGGGGGGCTGCGACTGAGGCACCGCAAAGTCTCGCATGGACTAACGGGCAAAACGTGGTCGTCTCCCGCTCCGGGCTGGCGGCTATGGCGTACAACGAAGGGAAAGCGGGGGAAATGACCTCGGCTGGCGACAGTCTTTACCTGGGCGCAGAGTTGCCGCTGGACCGGCTACAACGCTATGCGATTCTGGAGGAAATGGCTAATAGCCCGACGTGCTCAGCAGCGTTAAATATCCACATTGGCCACGCACTCGCGCCGGACAAAAAAACCGGGCTGGCGTTCTCTATTATGCCGGTCGATCCGTCCGACGCAGAAGGCGCGGCACGGGCCAAAGAGCTGCAGGATGATTTGGGCGCGATGATTAACCGGCAATTGCCGTCGCTGGCTATGACAATGGCGATTTTCGGCGTGTCCTATGTGCGCCCCTATGCCCGGTCAGGGAAAGGGATCACCAGCCTGGAAAACAGCTATTACTCGCTGCCCTATTTCATCCAGGAGTTTTACAAAGGTGATCAGCTGGTCGGCTTCGGCGGGGATTATGTGCTGTCACCCGATACCCATACCCGCACGCTGTCTACGCCGTGGTCGCTGGTCCCGATGAAAAATCCGTACTGGACACCCACGCGTAATGTGCAGCCGGTGACGTCCGGGAATCGTGGTTATTCTCTGCTGTCGGAGGAAGAGGACAAGGAAGTTGCGGAGACGCAGAACTACGGCACCAGCTTCCTGGCGCACGCCTATGAACCCTTCCTGAATCTGGTCGGCGCGCTGAATGCGCTGAAGGCAACTCGCTACAATGCTGCCAAAATTGACCGCCTGATTGCTCTGACTACCAATTCACTCGATCCGGTCGTTGGCGCAAACTATACCCGCACCGTCTCGCAGACGCTCAAGCGCCACGGCGAAGCACTCCAGAAAAAAGCGGTGAACGGTAACACCATGCCAACCGTGATGAACCATGTGATCCCGGTAATGGGTGACGGCAAAAACGGGATTACGATCGACACGCAGTCGATACCCGCGGACATTACCGGCATCGAGGACGTGATGTTTCACCTGCGCCAGCTGTGCGCCGCGCTCGGTATCGACTCAACAATGCTGGGCTGGGCCGATCAGATGGCAGGCGGGCTGGGTGAAGGCGGCTGGATACAGACGGCCATTCAGGCGGCACTCCGGGCGCAGTGGCTCAGACAGGGTGCGCAGGAAATGATTTACCGCTTGATAGACATTCATTTGGCCTTCAAATACGGCAAGGTGTACCCGGTCAACGATCGTCCATATGTCGTTCAGTTCATTTCAATGAACACCGCAATTCAGGAGGAAGAAAGCCGTGAAATGGATGCCCGCGCCAATTTCATTACCCTAATGGTGCAGGTCATGGACGCACTTCAGGCGAATAACAAGCTGGCGGAAAACGACACGTTCATGCGCTACCTGTTCAGCGATCAGCTGAAGATGGACGGCGGCACGCTCGACAAGATGCTGGCAGAGTTTGAGAAGAGCAGGAAGAAGGCGGACGCGCAGGAGGATGAAGGCGGTGGAGGTGGCATGATGAATGAATCAGCACCTGACAACATCGATCCGGCCAGTTGGACACATGACGAACTCGTAGCCTTTGCTCGTTATGTAACCTCGCCCGACAAATAGAGTCAGGTTAAATATTACTCATAGCCGCCCTTGAGCTAATCAATACGCGGCTATTTCAACCTTTTCAGTGAAGCAGCGAAATAACCTGCCAGTCAGCTGACAAAATATCTTCAGGCGTTGGATCATATATTGATAACTCGCCGGACTCGCCCATGAATATAAATTGCATCTGACTATCTGAATCGGCCTGCGTGAATACGTGAATAGGTGTATCGCCCCATTTTGCACGGCGACAGATAGTACTGTCAGTCAGGCTTATGGCAAGCATGGCATTGGCGAACCTAAGCACCGCCTGGGATGGCGTATAAGAGATATCAGGCATGGAGTGCTCCTCGTACTGAAAGAAGCGTCACTACTGGAGGTTCCAAGCTCCGGGTGGTGACGTTGACAGGGTTGGAACTACCGGCGTACGAGGAGACCGGCCTACCCGAAGGTAGCCCCGCCAACGCCACCATTGAAACATCTGGCAAACACCAGACGTGGTAGCGCCGGAGGCACTAAGTGCCTCCTCGTACTTTCGTTCGGGGTTCCAATCCCGACCACTGTTTATGCAGTGGCGCGCACACTATATCCGCGATGCGGATAAATTCAATATTTCTAATATGAAATTATCCAGTGGTTATTAGATCCACTGATAACCAAAGAATCGCTAACCCCATAAATTACAACCTTCCTACCATCATCTCACGCAGGCTATCGCCAGCGCTGCCGCCGCTTTGCGGGGCATAACCCTGTGATTATGAGGTACTTATGGAAGCACTCCGCACGGTAACGGATCGTTTTTCATTGATTGATAAAATTCGTCGGTTTACACCACAAAACGACCGCAACTACCTGCTGCGATCTGTTCGTGAAACGTTCGCCAGCCCCGAAACTCAGGAGCGTATTCAGCTGGGGGAAATGTTCGGCTATTACGGCCACGGACGCCGCGCCGCCTACTACGCAAAGACTGGACGGCTTAACCTGCCGGAATTTGCGGTTGTGATGATTGATGGTAAGCCAGTGACACTGGAAAACGTGCCGTCGAACCGCACTCTGGATGCCAGCGTGGATGATAACGGCATCGTGACTCACGTTCAGGAGATTCTGGATACCGAACCCGGCAATATCGTTGACGGCATGAACCGCTCACGCGCTGGTGGCTGGTCCTGGGCTACTGGCGGCGACGATAACGCCATTTCGAAAGTGACTAGCTTCCACGGCTTCGACTATGTGACGAACCCAAATTATATCAGTCAGGACCACCCTGCTCTGCTTCTGGAATCGGCCAGCGAACGAGCCGACATGATGCACGCGGGCTTAATAGAAAAGGGATATTCGGAGAATCAGGCTGCTGACATTATTCAACACTTTGAAACCCTGCGTAGCCAGACAGCAATGCTGGAGTCCGTGGATTTTTCACTGCTGGAGTCTGCGCTGCATATTGAGCACGGTAAGCGTCTGGAGGTAGAGGAACGTCTGCGAAACGCTCAGCTAATGCTCGAAAGTGCTGGCACCGTGGCAAAGGCCCGTCGCCGGATCATGAAGGATGCGCTGGCTAACATGCCGCTGTTTTTAAGTAAAGTTCAGCAGGCGGCATTATGCCGGATGGACACGCCGGAAGACGCGCAGATCGTCGCTGCAATGCTGGAATCAATCGGCACAAATGCGACGGCTACACTGCCGATCGGCACCGCCCACCAGCACACATTACCGCAGACGCGCCCGCCAGCTGTGGACTCAACACCACTGCTGTGGATCAACCCAAGAAAATAAGGGAAAAAAGAAAACCGTGCCCTGAAAACTGGGGCACGTTTTAGTCAAAACTAAAAATTAGGAAAAAGCTGAGTGTTGATCCGGAACGGGATCGAGTTTATTATCCGCGCTCTGATTCAGTTTAGCGGCTGAATGAGAGGACGAAAAAAAATCGGCTGTTAGCGCAGACGATTTTTTAAGCAACTTTGTGTGGTCTTCGACAACCACACCGGCGTTGTGCCGTATAACTTCTTTGAACGGAAGTTGGCCTTAAAACCATTATGACGCCAGGTATTGCACCTGTTGTCTCATGGAGAACAACTGTGCCTATAGTAGCTAATAGCGCCGATCCCGGCAACACTTTTCCCGCATTCTGCTCAAATAACGAGCACAGATCTGTCCGAATTACCGGCTTTGATCTCACCCACATTATTGAACTTTCCCCTCTGCCGAAATCTGTCACCCGCGTTTTAAAATTTGCCTGTAATCTGGCCGGTTCTACGTCCGATTTCATCATCATTAAATCGCTCAGGAATCTGGCTGAAGAAGCCGGTTGCAGTATCTCCACCGTTCAGCGTGCTTATCGTGCTGCCGTTAAGCTGGGGATCCTCAGCTATGAAGAGCAGCGCGACGAGAAAAATCACAGCGTCAGCAAACCCAGCAAGTACACGTTTACCAGTAAAGCACTGTCCTTTGTACGGGCCAGTCTGGACGCACTGAAAGAGGCGAATCTGAAGCCGTCCGGACGTCAGACCATAGTTCGGAGAATTATCGCTAACGCCTTCTTTAATAACGATTTTATCCACAACACACCTAGTCAAAATGAACAGGCCACCCCTGGTCAAACTGACCAACAAGAAGTAAGAGATCTCTCCAGTAAAAGAAAAATACAAAATGGAGAGGCATTAAATTCTGAGGTTCAAAAGTCATCACAAGAACAACCGGCCTTTGTGAAAAAGTTCGGGCTCTACCAGAACACGCAAAAGCAACTGGCTGCAGCATCGTCAGCAGCGCAGAACGAACGAAGCGCAGAAGAGTTTCAGCGAAAAGGCGGAGTACTGCATGAAGCATATCAGGCGCTGAAATCTACGTTCAGGGCAAAGCCTACTGGTGGCAGGAAGCAAAAAAGTCGCCGCTATGTTGACTCATTAAGCGGCGACTACTCAAACGTGGACTATGCGATCCCTGAAGGCTGGCGCGGGTATTAGTCGGTAATCACACCTCCGGATTTCAGGTAAGCGTCGAGTAGCGTCTCAAGGGGATGCGTTTTCTGACCATACGGCGAACCAGTGAGCGAGGCCCAGATATCGTTAGTTTTGCCGATCGCTGTGCGGATCCGTCCGGCCAGCACGTCGGAATAAGCCCCTTGCTCTTTCAGCAGCTGGTCAAGCAATCGCTCCTGTGAGGCAGGGCTAAAATCAGGCAGATTCAGCTGGTTTTTATAGGCAGGCCAGTAGCGATAAAGCTGCTGATAGCGGCCTGCTGCGGTAGACGCCAGGCCATGACTGTTAAGCGCTTTTGCACGGCGATGCGCAAACGGGTGATCGCTGAAGTCGGTAAAGACTTCGCCCTGCTTTTCGCCCAGCCCGGTCACGATGACGTCATAGCCATTCATACGGGTTAACGGGTGAGTATTGGTTCCTTCGGAAAAGGCCAGCATGTCGCCAAAGGCTTTACGGTTTGGGGATTGGTCCATTTTGGTTCCGCTCTCTATGTTGATGAAGAGCCGGACTGTATGGAGTTTGTAATTTCCAGTGAAAGAAAGGCCGCATGGTGCGGCCATTGTGCGTTAGCTCATAGCGGGCATTAAGCACCTATAGTCCGCTCTGTGCCAAAAGCGGACATTCCGTTCAATAGCTCTAACTTCTCTTTTGGCTTATAGGATGTCAATTATTTTGGCTGCGTCTATATTCGTCTACCTTATTTTTGTGCTTAATCATTAATTCTCTATCAGCTTCTGGAAGAAAACTATAGTCGAAAAATTTATCAATTTTCTTTTTCGCACACAATCTGATTAAATCAGGCGTGAAATATTCATATACAGGGTTGAAATCATTATTTTTCTTCATTGCTATTTCAGCATCTAATATTCTACGGTCTAACTCATTTAAACTTGAATTCAGCCAATGCATAAGCTCATGAAAGCTGTTGATTTCATCTGCTTGAATTCCTGTATATCTTGAAACGGCTAACGGATAACTTATATCTTCGTCTATAATTAGATCAGTGACAATGATAAGAATCATTGCACATGAAAGTATCTCTCTGTCGTCAAAAAGATCATATCTAAGTTCATATTTTATTCTTATTTTCTTTGAGTGCCCCCAATACCTTGTGCTAGTTAGAATGGCTCTATTTAAACAGGATTTTAATATATTGGATTGTACCAAGTGGATTGTTTTTTTCTTAAACTCATCAAAAGTATATAAGCTTATATTTGTATGCTTGGTAGCTTCTATGGCACCGGTCTGGAACCCATTTTTGGATATAATAAAACCTCTATCAGCTCCAGTATTTTGAATTACTGTCGAAAACGCATGAACAACTTCCTTGGTTACATTACTATTCCAATATTTAGCTTCTACAAACCATTTGAAATCCGTGCCAAGATATTTTGACTCCACTACTACATCTATATCTGAGCTTCCTCTTGCCCCATCTACTGTAACGTTTGTCTTAGCGCTAGCGCCTATGCTTTTAAAATGCTCGCAAATTTCTTCTTGAAATTTATACCACCCAGACTCTAGGTTTTTGTTATATTTAGTCATCTAAGGATCTCATAATATTTCAAATAAGGGAGCATTACTTGGTTGCAATGAAATAAAAGTAATGCTAGTAGTAGGGTTGCCAATGATCTATTTTCATGTAGACTTTTCTATCTCACTAATCGTCAAAATGCAATTGTTTACTTCCAAAATTTTTAATTGCAGCATCTTAGTTTTTTCTTAACCAATACGGCGTTATTATTTAAAGCTTGAGAAGCTAGCACATTGTTGCTGTTAACTAACATATATTAGCCCGTTTATGGCTCACAGCGCTCCGCTAGTTCTGTCTGATGTCTGCCGTGCTAAAAGCGGTATCTATCCATATAAACCTAAGCTGTCAGGCTAAAAACGTACCTCTTCGATGTTGGGCGGAGCTTACCAGCTTGTCGGTTAATGCAGTTTGGCTGACGACATGGCTGACCAAGGAAACTTGAGGGGACTATTAAATTCGCTTAGGGAGGTGTGGTTCAATGCAGGTGATAAAACTAAGGAAAAGATCTGACTAGTTATACGGCTTCGAGTACCAAAATACGAGTTGTTGACAAGAATTTGCATTCTCTCTTAGTTAACGAGCCGAATGCTGTGGCTAGGATCAAATAACCAATTTCTTCATCACAGTAAACTTAGCCTACACCAGCCACTTTTTTTCTCAAAAGCTCAAATCTGTAGACAAATTGTACAGACTAAATGTATAACAAATAATTAGGATTATTCTCACTCCTGACTGATGTCTAACAGACTGTCCACGTACTCTTATCTGGATGAAAAATATGGAAATTGAGAAAAACACGATTGATGATGTTATGCGGGCTGTGTTTGAAAATATCCTGTCAAATGGTGTTCCTGTTGAAACAACACGGGGACCGACAAAAGAGATTCTGGGTACACACATCATTTTGAGCAATCCGATTTGCCGGATTAGCAGAACAGAATCCAGAGGTAAAATATTCACCTGTCTGGGTGAGTTGATGTGGTACCTATCAGGCAGTGACGAGGTTGAATCTATTCGCTATTACATCTCAAAATACCAGGATTCTGCAGAAAGTGATGGCACAATTAATGGCGCTTACGGACCTCGTCTCTTTGGTACCAAGAATGAAATTAACCAGATTGAGAATGTCATCCGGCTTTTAAAAAAACGCAACACATCTAGGCGAGCAGCCATACAGCTTTTTGACGCAAACGATATAGCCCATCCCTTCGTTGAAGTCCCCTGTACTGTCGGGCTCCAGTTTGCGATTAGGAATGATTCCCTCGATATGTTCACATTCATGCGCTCTAACGATGCGCGAGCAGGACTGGTTCACGACATATTTGCATTCACGATGCTTCAGGAAATGATTGCAAAAACCCTCGGTTTAAATTTGGGCGTTTATCGCCATTATGCGGCAAGTCTGCACATCTATACCGAGGATATTCCCCTCATCGAAGCTGCGCTTAAAGAGGGTTATGCGCCATCTGCACCAGTTATGGTGGCAATGCCCACAGAGGATATAAATCACTACTTATGCATCATTGTTGATGCAGAGAAACGCATCCGAGAGGGCGACATTCCAGACATTGATACGCTAAGCCTGAGTGAATACTGGAAAGATGTCCTTCGTATGCTGGCGATATTCAGATGCAAAAAAGACAAGGACTTGCCAGCTGCTCGGTCCATTGCCGGGAAATTGCAAAATCAGTCATACAAAATTTATCTTGAGTGGTTGTGAGGGAGAAAATGAAACGACAGGATCTAATTGATGAAATTTCAGAGCAGCTCGAATCGTTCAGTACACACGAAATCCCGCTCAGGGGATTAGATACCCCCGACAAAATCACAACGCTCGCCGCACAGATACTCGACAGCAAGCGTCGTATTGAGTACGTCGGAGCCATTGGTAGAAATAAGATATCCCCGCTTCGGGGAAATCCCCACAGCGATATTTTTGATCCGCTACGAGCTGCATGGTTGCATGTTTATGAAGGGAATGTAGATGAGGCGTGCTGGCTTATTTTCCTGTCCACCCACTTTGGCAAACATCTCAAATATGGTTGGCAATTGTGCGCCGACATTTATGGTGGACTCGGTGGCGATGTATGGACTTGGGAGAAAGTGGTTGCGGAAGTGGACACCTTTCACGCCTGGTATGAGGGCTGCTATCGCCAGATGCTGGCAGACGGTCAGAAAAGAAGGTTTGGGAACCATAGAAAGTACGAATCCCTCAAACCGGACAGCAAGCGCCCCCTTCCACGCGTTATCAGCTCATACGTAGCGTGGGTAGGAAACGTAGGTAGTCACGAAGCGCGATTTGCTGAAGCCAAAGCCGCATCTAGTAGTCAGGAAGAGTACTTTGATATTCTTTACCGAAGCATGAGGGCTGTTTTGTCATTTGGGCGGGCTGGAAGGTTCGACTTTCTGACAATGCTCATCAAGTTCTGCATTATTGATGCCAAGCCGGGAACGCTGTATCTGAACGGGGCAACAGGACCTCTGGATGGCGCAAACCTTCTATTTTACGGTGAAGCGAGAAATGCGGCCAATTATAAGGTATTAGACGATCTTCTGGCGAGGCTCAGCGCCTTCATGGACATGGGACTGCTTGAAATGCAAATTCTTGAGGATGCTCTTTGCAACTGGCAGAAATCACCCTCTCGCCACGTTTACTTTGGCGGATGATTTCAGGACAGATCTTCACGGTTATATTTGACTTTGAATTTGGCAAAATGATCAAAGGGAATTTTTTGGGCGTGCTGTAACTGCCCCAGCACTATCCCTTTTGATACACCAATTTTCCGAGCAAATTTAATAATATTTTTCCAATTTCGCCCACTCAGCTTGTCAAACTCTGCACGGTATGCTGGGGGAATCAGGACGTTGCTGGAAAACTCGTTTGCTTCCTGTTCTTCTTTTTCAGAAAGGCCACTCATTCCTTCTATGCGGTGCTGTTCACAGTTGTGCAGAACCAGATGGCCAATCTCATGGAACAACGTAAACCAAAAATGATCGTCTCTGAGATACCGAAAACTCATTATTAGTGTCGCTTTGCCAGACTCAAAAAAACAGGTAGCGCCGCTTGCTGGACAACCTGTTGGCGTTGGCAGGATCACAAGCGCTACACCAGCGTCAGCGAGTATGCTGCGTATCGCAGGAAGAAATACTTTGGGATCAGCTTCAAGAGAATGTTTTCTTAAAGCTTCTAGGCTGCCTTTAAGTATTTCCTTATCCCATGCATAAGTTCTCTGTTTTCGCGAAATATATTCAGCTTTCTTGAGCCAAGTTATTACGGCCATTTCTTCCGTTCTGAAAGCTTCAGATTTTCTGAAAGCTATAGCAGTCTGTTTACTTTTATAATAATCAAACCATTCAGGTACAGATGAAACGCCGAAAAAACTCAGGCAATACTCTACTTTTTTATTACCACTCAGGCCCTTCGGGATCCAACCCAGTTTACTCATATCTGACGTAGGCAGAGACTGAACCCATTCATTATTTTGGCGAATGATGGCATCTTTATGTTGGCGATATTTATTTTCACGACTGAGCCAGAAAGTCGTGCTGACATTGAAGAGAGATTCAAGTTTGTTGGCAATCTTCTCAGTGAGAATAAGCTCACCAGAAATCAACTCACGACTTTTAATCATGGAAAGGCCAACTCTTTTACTGAGCTCTTCTTCGTTGAAACCAAGTTCATCCATGAGGTCTATTATGGTATCTCCGGGGGCTGACACCCAATCCGTGTTAAATCCGTTATCAGAAACCATAATCTTCGCCTATATGAACCAATTTCAACCGAGTTACCCGACCCCAATCAAGTGAATTGTCTGCCTGACGGGGTGGTTTGAGATGACCATTTACAAAGTACATCTTAACGCCTTCGCTAAGGTTAATTGTAACGTAATCGCATCCATTTTCGCATAAAAACTCTGTTTTAAGAAAACTTGGAAGCTCAGCTATCGATGCTGAAGACCAGATATCAGCACACCGCACGCGCAGTTTTGCAGCTACGGCATCACCGAACAAATTTATCCCTGCTTCTTTAAACTCAACTGAATCTCTGAGTTCGGAACTGTCACAAAAAATCTGCAATGGGTTACCAACGCTGAGCGATTTATCAGAGAATATTATATTGTAATGTATAAAAAATCCACGGTTTAACGGGCAGGTACATGAGGATGTCAATGAAATTTCAATAATTACGCTCACCTCTTAGTAGAAACTGTCATCTAGGAACAGTGAACAAAGCTTATAACTAAAATCTCCTCATTTTTCCGCTGTAGCTCTCTGGTCCTACCCACGAAATGCGAACTCACTTTGTTGCGGCCAATATTGATCTCCATTCGGCATTCTATTCTTTATCATCCATTTGGAACGCACCATGACTAGTAAGCAGCGCATAAAGCACTAAGGGTACCTGACCAACTCTCCGTTGATTCACTCATAACGCTGTTAGCAATGTCCGCTTTTCGTTGTGAGTTCAACGGGTCGATGCAACGCTATCCTTAATCAAGGGGGGCGTTGCCATGAAACGAAGAACTCGGATTAACTACACGCCAGAGCAGAAGGCGATTATCTGGGACAGATATAAGCAAGGTGATTATCTGGGACAGATATAAGCAAGGTGATTCCCTGCATGATATCGCCAGAATGTTCGACAGATATCATTCTTCTATTATGCCCAATATCCATCAGACTGGTGGATACCGCCCCCTGTCCAAAAGCGGCATCCGTTAGCGCTTTCACTTGATGAAAGAGAGGAAATATCCAGAGCGCTGGTAGCAAAATCAGCATCAGGGCGATCGCAAACAAACTATCGAGAGCCCCCTCAACGATTAGCCGGGAAATAAAGAGGCACGCTGGTGCAAATCAATACCGTGCATCAAAAGCGGATACTGCTGCGTGGGAAAATGCTCTGAGACTAAAACCTTGCAAGCTAATTGAAAGACCCAAAGTGTAGAATCATCGCAGAGAAGATGCATCAGGACTGGTCGCCGGAACAAATCGCCGGTTGGCATAAACGCTGTTATCCGGATAATCAGGAAATGCATGTGCCACACGGAACGATATATAAAACGCTTTTTATACAAACCCGGGGTGCATTAAAAAAAGAACTGCAGCAATGCCTCAGAAGCGTAAGAGTCGTGCGTAGATCCAGAACATCATCGCTTAAAGGGAAAGGATTAGGGTCAATCCGGGATACGATCTCTATCAGCGAAAGACCACCTGAAGCCGCTGACAGAGCCATACCCGGTCACTGGGAAGGTGACCTGATCCAGGGCTCTAAAACTCCTATATCGTCACCCTCGTAGAACGTCATTCCCGTTTTGTTATGCTGGCCAGGATCGGGGACAACAAGACCATAACGGTTATATCTGCACTCATCAAACAAGCCCGGGAATTACCTGCTGAGCTTTATAAAACATTAACATGGGGCTGGGGCGCTGAAATGACCAGCCACACCCGGTTTACTGTAGCCACAAATATCCAGGTTTACTTCTGCAATCCTCAATCCCCCTGGCAACGCGACTCCAATGAAAATACAAACAGATTGCTTAGGCAGTATTTTCCAAAAGGAACTGACTTATCGGTTCACAGCCAGCAAAGACTAGACAGTGTTGCCAGGCAGCTCAACGAGAGGCCAAGAAAAACGCTAGACTATGAATCACCCGCAGAGCGTTTTAACCAATGTGTTGCATCCATCGGTTGAACTCACAGCGAAAAGCGGACATTGCTAACAGCGGTCTATGTGAAACTCGCGGAGCAGGTCACCTATATGTCTGAACTTTGAACTCACTGAGATCACTACTTTCAACTATCTCAAAAAAATTGATGTCATTTTTCATATTTTTATCAATAAGGTTTTTGAAGGAAAGTTTACGTTCCTTACTCATTCTCAAGCCAAAAATGACTTGGTTCAATGTCCCAGGAAAATCAAACAAACCAGATTCTTCTTCAATGTAACGCCATTCTTTTTCATACTTCCAAGCAGGAGTTTTAGTGCTGATGGTTGATCTAAATGTATCGTCTTCAAATGAAACTCTTTGAATATTAGATACGCCACTGTAGGGTGCCATAATGTGCACTTCGTTTTTAAAACCAACCTTGAACGTAGGTTTTTCTTTGGCGTAATTAACAGGTAAACAATTTCGGGCGCTAGCTAATTTACAATCACCAGATGTACTAAATCCAAATACAATACCTTTATGATTATCTCCATAGTGTGCCCACATCAATTCATTGCTACAAGTTTCACTAAGGCTAAAAACCCCAACTAAAGACAGGCGGTGTCGCATATCTTTAAATATATCTCTTGGATTTGACAACTTCATACCATGTTCAGAATATAGAGTCCGAAGAGCCTTCATTTTTCGATCGTGACTCAAGTTTCTAAAACGCTTCAACCATTTTCTAGTTGATCGTTCATTCATTGAAAAAAGCGTTTCCGGTGGCTGAAATGTAGGCATGGTAGTTACAGCCCCCATTATTTGCCCCCGCTCTAGTTCAAGAATTGTCCTTTCCTCCCAATCTTTGGGAATCTCACCAATTCTACATTCTAACGGATCATTTAGTTGTTTTGGGGATGCAAGCCAGATTTTTTTATTTTTAATTATTTCTTCTGTTCGCTCAGAATCATCTCTATACTTATAAAGAACCTCGGGCTTTATTTTTTCAGGCTCAGTCACTTATAAATCCCCTCTTCTTGTTTTTTCTTCTCACAAAATATTAAATTTCGTAGGCAGTTAAAATAAAATGCAAAGTTTGTTGTGGGACTAAATGCAGTGCAATTAGAAGTAACCAGAAACTACTGGCTCGCATTGAAATACACCTTGCTTTGATTGCCAAGTATCCATCAATTCAATAGACCATCAATAAAAGTTCATGAATAAAATCCACATTAATCAGGCCGCAACATAATCCCATTGTATCCTACATCATATCAAGTTCGATGTCTGCTCTTAGCACGAAGCGGACATTTGGTTACGTGAGCTAGGCAGAAGGTTAAATGCTGAAAACCTCACGGGCCAGTTTCATACAGTGACAGGGCCGCATCGCGAGACGCAGATTAATTAAGCGCAGTATCATCTCGCTGCTCTATTTATTGTCATGGCGAATTGCTACGACTGACAGTTATATCTAAAGGTCACCGGTCCCTGAGGCAGCGGCAAAAGCATCATGGCGGAAATCTCGACCATGTTGGCCGGAGGGGATAATGCGGTGTGAGCATACATCGAGACGCTGGAATCTTTGCGGGCCCGCTGCATTGATTGGCTACTCGCTGATACCTTTTCCCAAATAGAAGAAATGGAGCGATGATGATGCATGCTTAAAGGCCAATCCCGGCGGTGATGCGGTGTCTATCAATCAGAAGCGTAGGGACGTTAACTCACCTTATATTCCGGTGATAACACTTGCCGTTACCAAACATCCGATGCGCTTCACCGAACACAGCTGTAGCTCATTGAGCCGTCGGGCTACCCTGCTCTTCCCGGAAATCATCTCGGCAAACGAGCACGCTACGCAGCTAAAAGAAAAATCAGCGGAGAGCTTGCCGTCATCATGTGCCAGCTTATGCAGTATTTCAGCTTGCCACAGTACGCAAGAGTTACGCTTCAGTCCTGGCAAAATTCGGATGAAGCCATAGGCCTCAAACGAGACGTCGATTCAATAGTAGATTTTTGCGGGTACCTATATTGGAGGCCAACGCTACAAAAATTCGCAAAGTATGAAGATGTTTGGTTTGTCGCTTGAGAGCATCATGCGGGAGGGGGCGCATCACAACCTGAAGCGCCCCACCAAGCTGGAGATGCACGGCACCGAATGCCTGCCGAAATGTGATGATCCAATAGCAATAAGATTAACCAATACCTGCGGATGCCGTTTTTTTGCGGCTAAGCTTCACCATCGGTGAACGATACAGCTCACCATTCATGGATTAATCATCACTTAATCCATTGTTTTTATTGTAAAAAAATACAAGGTGAACATTGTGAAGGATAAATCCAAAAAAAACTTTTTTCACGTATTATGAAGTGATTATTTTCATCGAAGGGATTCGAATGAAAGCCACAAAAAAATTCATCTTAGATGATTTAGCAGACTTTGGCTTAAGCGATTTACCATGAAGGCCTTACGACAGTGCCTTTGAACTTTTAGCATCTCCTCCAGATCGAAAGCGCGTAATAATGATGGGATTCAATGGTTCCCTCGTAGATGCTCACATTACCAACGCGCAATCCATTCAGAAAGATTTCGAGTCCCCTACCATCTCAAATGATCAGTACGGAATCGAAGGTGCCTGGGGAATAACTCACCTCGCGAAGAGGTTGCATCAAATCCCTGTAGGGCTTGGTTATGATTGGCAGGATGTCGTTTACACCAACGCTCTTATGATGTGCTCCCAAAATGCAGCATCCATTCAAAAGGAAGCATTGAGGCAGAATCTATCCGTTGAGCAACTCGTGAAAAACTCTATGGGCTTCTTCGAAAATGTAACGCTGCAGCTTTGCAATCCAGAGGTAATTATCGCTTATAGCAATGGGCTGACTTCACTGTCCGCCGCCAGTTTGTTACTCAAACATTTTGGCGAGGCTGGTACATTGAAGTATTCGCATCCTAAAGGGTATTACACCACATACGCCTTTTATGCTAAATTCCACAGCCAGCGGGTTCCGGTTGTGTGTGTGCGGCATATGTCGAGGTTCAAACCTCATGAAGAGTATATTAAATCAGCTATTTCGCTGATGAGATAAGATGGTCCAATTTCGAGTTTTGGCTTGTTACTTTCCTGAATTGGTATACGTTTAGGTATACAAAAGAAACTTGAATTGAATAAAACATTTTATTTTCAGTAAGTTATATTCCTTATTCAGACTCCGCCAGCCCAAAATTCTCCATCGATGATTACCAGAGTCATTCGATGAAGTCCTAAGAGCCCGTATGGCGCAAGCCTTACGGGCTTTTTTGTATCTGGACTCTTTCAAGGCGACTCGCATGAAAATCCCAAACCGACTCCAGCCTCTCGTCGATGATGGCCTGGTAGATGAAGTACTACAAAGACTAAGAAGCGGCAAAGAAGCTGACGTTTATACCGTGTTAACGGGCGGCAAAATCCAGTGTGCGAAAGTGTACAAGGACGCCACACAACGAAGTTTCAAGCAGGCCGTGCATTATCAGGAAGGGCGCAAAGTCCGCAACAGCCGTAATTCACGTGCGATGCAAAAAGGGTCGAAATTCGGGCGCAAGCAGCAAGAAGAGACCTGGCAAAGCGCGGAAGTTGATGCATTATTCCGCCTGGCGAATGCTGGCGTACGCGTCCCGCAGCCCTACATTTGCATCGACGGCGTTTTGTTGATGGAGCTGGTCACAGACGCAGAAGGTCTGGTTGCGCCACGCCTGAGCGATGTGTTCCTGACTGAAGAGAACGCCTTGAAGGATTTCGATACCATGATCCGCAATATCGTGCGCATGCTGTGCGCCGGCATTGTTCATGGCGACCTGTCAGAATTCAACGTGCTGCAGGATGCCAACGGACCGGTGATTATCGACTTGCCACAAGCGGTTGATGCCGCGGCAAACAACCACGCTGAATCGATGTTTGAGCGCGATGTGAACAACATCACCGCCTATTACGGGCAATATGCTCCGCAGATTTTGCAAACGCGCTATGCGAAAGAGATCTGGCAGTTATATGAAGATGGAAAGCTGACGCCAGAAACGCCGCTCACCGGTCTCTTCGTAGAAGAGGTGCATGAAGTGGATATGAACTCATTGATGGATGAGATCATCGCCGCCGAAGATGAGTTCTATGATCGTCAGCGCGCCGCTAAAGAGCGCGACGAAGAGTAGAGGCAGCTCCACAGCTCAGGCAGGCTGGCGATAAACGCCTCGGCTATCGCGTGTTTATTGCCACCCGGATTCCACAACGTTACCAGCGTAACGTTCAATCCCTGATTGCCAACCTCGGTACGCAACCGTTGCACGTTGCGCCACTGCTATGCTGCGCCAGGCAGATAGCAGATTAATATTGCAGAGCCACCGCTCAGGTGGCTCTTATCCCTTCCTGCAACAACCTAAAATGCTATCTACTGGTGATTTTGCCAGCGAAACTAGACCTTTTTCATTCCTGGTTTATTCTTAAATCTTTCCATCCCGGCCTGTGCCAGGATGATTACCTGAGACGACATATTTCATGAAAGAGGGAATTATGAAAAAGACCATTATTGCACTGTCAGCCATTCTGATGGCATCTTCGGCTTTTGCCGCGACCACACATGCAACTGATGAAACTGTCGCTAACGCGCAGGCCGGTGCGAACACCGCTAAAGAAAAACTGCATCAGGCGCAGAACGAAGGTAAAGAGCAGCAGCTGAAAGCGAAGCATGCGGCAGAAGGTAAAAGCGATAACCTGACCAGCAAAGCCAGCGAAGGTACGCAGAAAGCCTGGAATAAAACCAAAGAAGGTTCTGAGAAAGGTTGGGATGCCACCAAAGAAGGCACGCAGAAAGGCTGGAATAAAACCAAAGAAGGTGCCAGCGATCTGAAAAAGAAAGTGACTGAATAACGTTCTTCGCTCAATCCAGAGGCCGCGTTTGCGGCCTTTTTTATTGCCTGTTTTTCCTCAACTTTGCATCTTTAACGCTATCCCCTTAGACTTTACCCAACACTCCATTAACCAATAATGCTCATGTCTGACAACTTTACCCGCCAGCCGCTGCCCTTACCCAACGGTCATAACAAAGTCCTGTTGCACTCCTGCTGTGCGCCCTGCTCGGGCGAAGTGATGGAAGCAATGCTGGCTTCCGGCATCGATTACACCATCTTCTTCTACAACCCAAACATTCATCCGCTGAAAGAGTATGAGCTGCGTAAAGAGGAGAATATCCGCTTTGCCGAGCAGTTTGGCGTGCCCTTTGTTGATGCCGATTATGATAAAGACAATTGGTTTGAGCGGGCGCGTGGCATGGAGTGGGAACCGGAACGTGGCGTGCGCTGCACCATGTGTTTCGACATGCGCTTTGAACGCACCGCGCTGTATGCACATGAAAACGGTTTCCCGGTGATCACCAGTTCACTCGGTATTTCGCGCTGGAAGAATATGCAGCAGATCAACGACTGCGGCGTGCGCGCGGCGGCGCACTATCCCGATATGCTTTATTGGGAGTTCAACTGGCGGAAAGGTGGCGGCTCGTCACGCATGATTGAGATCAGCAAGCGCGAACGTTTCTATCAGCAGGAGTATTGCGGCTGCATCTACTCGCTGCGCGACAGCAATCGCCATCGTGTAGCTAGCGGCCGCGAGCGCATTGAGATCGGCGTGCAGTATTACCAGCCCGACGAAGAGTAAAGAAAAGGGCAGGAAATCCTGCCCTTTTTTCATTAACGAAACACCAGCGTTAACACCACCATGACAACCATCATCATTATCAGGTGAAACACCACCTTATTGAGATTGCGGTTACGCATTTCACCTCCATGTGTTTAAAACCACTGGCCAAAGCGCTTGATGTAGAGCATTTTCATGCCCTGCGCGACCACGCAATACCCGAGCAGCGTTGCCACCAGCCATGGGAAGTAAGACCATGGCAGCGGCACCAATCCCACCATCGCACCCAGCGGTGAGAACGGCAGCAGAATGCCGGCGATCATCACACACGCAGTGGTCAGCAGCACCGGCAGCGCCGCACGGCTCTGGATAAACGGAATCTTTTGCGTGCGCAGCATGTGCACCACCAGCGTTTGCGACAGCAAGCCTTCAATAAACCAGCCGGACTGGAACAGCGACTGCATTTCTGGCGTATTCGCCGCGAATACGTACCACATCAGCGCAAAGGTGGTGATATCGAAAATCGACGACGTTGGCCCAATCCACAGCATAAAGCGTTTGATATTACGCGCGTCCCATTTACGCGGCTTACGCAGGAACTCGCGGTCCATTTTGTCCCACGGCAGCGCCAGTTGGGACAGATCGTACATCAGGTTCTGAATCAGCAGATGAATCGCCAGCATCGGCAGGAACGGAATAAAGGCGCTCGCCACCAACACCGAGAACACGTTGCCGAAGTTCGAGCTGGCGGTCATGTTCAGGTACTTAATGATGTTGCCGAAGGTTTCGCGTCCCTTCATTACGCCCTCTTCCAGCACCATCAAATCTTTTTCCAGCAGGATGATATCGGAGGACTCTTTAGCGATGTCCGCCGCGCTATCGACGGAAATCCCCACATCGGCATCACGCAGCGCCGGCGCATCATTAATCCCGTCGCCGAGGAAGCCAACGGTGTGGCCCTGTTGCTGTAGCGCGCGCAGGATGCGTGATTTCTGCAGCGGCGTGAGTTTAGCGAATACCGAACTCTGTGCGGCGGCGTCTGCCAACTGCTCGTCGCTCATCAGGGCAATTTGGTCGCCGGTGACGATCGCGCCGCTGTCGATGCCAACCTGCTGGCAAATGCGCGCGGTCACCACCGGATTATCACCGGTCAGCACTTTGACGCTAACGCCATTGTCGCGCAGCGCGCCGATGGCTTTGGCGGCGCTCTCTTTCGGTGGATCAAGGAAGGTCAGCAGTCCTTCTACCGTTAAGCCTTGCTCATCCGCCACGCTCAGCGGCTGCTGTAAACCTGGATCCGCCAGCACGCGGCTCGCCACCAGCAGCACGCGAAAACCCTGCTCATTGTATTGATGAGCCAGCGCCAGCAGTTCTGCACGACGCGTTTCGTTCAGCGGCTGCACCAGTTTGCCTTCACGCTCGGCAGTCGCGATGCTCAGCATCTCTTCCACCGCGCCTTTACAAATCAGCATCTGTTGATTGAGACGACGATCGCGCACCACCACCGAGACGCGACGGCGAATGAAATCAAATGGCAGCTCATCCACTTTGATATAGGTATCATTCACCGCTTCGCTGACGCGGTTTTTGCCGTACTGCAAAATGGCGCGATCCATCAGATTCAGCGTGCCGCTTTGATAGTAACTGTTAAGCCAGCTCAGCATCAGCACGCGTGAGTTCTCCACGCCAGCACAATCCAGATGATGCTCCAGAATGATGTTGTCCTGCGTCAGCGTGCCGGTTTTGTCGGTGCAGAGAATATCCATCGCGCCGAGGTTTTGAATCGCATTCAGACGTTTGACGATCACTTTACGCCGCGACATGGCGATGGCGCCTTTCGCCAGGTTGGAGCTGACGATCATCGGCAACATTTCCGGTGTTAAACCTACCGCTACCGCCAGCGCAAACAGTGAAGCATCCAGCCAGTCGCCTTTGGTTAGGCCATTAATCAGCAACACCACCGGTACCATCACCAACATGAAGCGGATCAGCAGCCAGCTCACGCTGTTGACGCCGCGGTCAAAGGCGGTTTGTGCGCGATTACCCACAATCGATTTCGCCAGGCTACCGAAGTAAGTTTCGCTGCCGGTTGCCACTACCACCGCTTTGGCGCTGCCGCTGGACACGTTGGTGCCCATCAGGCAGACGCTGCCCAGTTCCAACAGCGATGTGCCCTGTTCGCTGGCACCGCTGCTTTTGCTGGTGACGTGGCCGGTGACGTCATACTTCTCAACCGGTAACGATTCGCCGGTCAAAATCGCCTGGCTGATAAACAGATCGCGTGAATCCAGCAGCCGCACATCGGCTGGCACCAAATCCCCCGCCGACAGATAGATGATGTCACCCGGCACCAGCGTGGCGATATCGACTTCCTGTTTGAGCGGCGCTTGCTGCGCTGACTCACGACGCAGCACCGTGGCGGTGGTGCGCACCATCGATTTCAGCGCCTGCGCCGCTTTATTGGTACGGAACTCCTGCCAGAAGCGCAGCAAACCGCTGAGCGTTACCATCGTCACAATGATGATGACACCGGTCAGATCGGTCTCCTCGCCGTTGCGCAGCGGCAGCCAGAAATCAGTGAAAAAGCTCACCAGCGCCAGCGCCATCAGGACATAGATAAACGGATTGTTGAATGCCTGCAGCAACTGCAACAACGCCGGTGGCGCTTTGTCGTGTTCGACCTGATTGCGGCCGTATACATCCAGGCGCGCCTCGGCTTCACGTTCACTCAGGCCAAGCGCATCGCTGCGCAGACGCACCAGCGTTTCGTCGGCAGTAAAACCGGCTTCATCTTCAATCAGGTAACGCGGTGTTTTTTGACGCGGCTGGCGCGTGGTGTTCCAGGCTTTTTTGTCCTGGTTGAGTTTCATGTCAGTCATAGTGACATTCCTCTTTATTACGGCAATAAAAATCCCTGCGTGCGAGGCACACAAATTAAATTAACGGCAATGCGTTTGTTAAATTAAAAATAACCTGTCGGGAATTTCCATATCACCTCCCGGAAATTAAAGACGAAAAGAGTCGCTCGCAAAATAACGAGTAATAAATAAAGACGAAAGTAAACACCACGCAATCGAACAGCGAAAAGCCGTCTAAAGTGCAGCGCCAATCAGCACGCTGAAGTTCAGCGCGCGTATCGAGGCGGAGGGAAAAGTGTGTTAAAAATCATGTGCATGATGATATCCCCACGGGCTTTGGCCCGTTACAATGTCGTTTAAAGGGAACAATCATCAGAAAAGAGAGGATTGCTGCCCGCCGTGTTGGCAAGCAGCGACAAAAAAGTTCGCGCGTCAGCTTGCCTTGTGATGCCAACTAAAAGGGTGACTGTCCAACTGAACTCTCCTGCTTTAAAATTGCGGCCATTATATTCTGGCAAGTAACGAAGTAAAGTTAATTATCGGTTAGTCACCAATCATTTATATTCCGTTGCAGTTGAGTTGATATTACCTCACATGCACATTCCGTAGCGGCGTGATTAATCGCGCGATTTTGCGTTAACGATCCTGCACCCAAAGCCCGTCCACACATTGCGCAATGAATTGCGCCGCTACGGATTGTGCGGTTTTCCCTTATAACTGAACCATGCGTCTTAGATCATTAATGCATATGCATAGCCTGAAATTGACTATTCTTCACTGCTGCGCTCTCGTAAACTCGCGTTACTTTTTTTAGGCAAGGAAACAACATGAAAAAAATTATTCCATCACTGCTGGCGTTATCGCTGGTAGCCGCCTTCTCTGTTCAGGCAGCGACGCCGAAAGATACGCTGGTGATTGCCCAGTCTACCGATGATGCCGACAGCTTCGATCCCGCGCAGGGCTTCGAGCTCACCACGGTGCAAGCGTTCACTAACATTTATCAGCGCCTGGTTCAGTCCGATCCCACCAATCCAACCGATTTGCAGCCAACGCTGGCCACGTCCTGGCAAGCGGGCAGCGATAATCGCAGCCTGACGTTTGAACTACGCAAAGGTGCTCAGTTCGCCAGCGGCAATCCGCTGCGTCCGGAGGATGTGATCTTCTCACTGGGTCGCGTGGTGAAACTCAACCTCGATCCCTCCTTTATTCTTACCCAACTTGGCTGGAATAAAGACAACGTCGATACCTTCCTGAAAAAGGTTGATGACAACCACGTACAGATCAGCTGGAGCGCCAACGTCAGCCCGGCGTATGTGCTCAGCCTGCTCTCCGCGCCGGTCTCTTCGATTGTTGATGAGAAAACCGCGCAGGCCAACGCGAAGAACGGTGACTTCGGCCACGCGTGGCTCGGTACTCACTCTGCCGGTAGCGGCCCGTATCAGATTCGTAAAGTGGTGCTGCACGAAGCGATTCTGCTGAGCGCGAATCCAACTTCGCCAGCGGGCGCTCCGAAGCTGAAAAATATCCTGATTAAAAACGTTCCGGAACCGGCTGCACGTCGTCTGCTGCTGGAGCAGGGCGATGTGGATATCGCGCGTAACCTCGGTGCGGATCAAATCGCCTCGCTGAAAGGCAAAGCGGGCGTGAAGACCGAAGCGATTCCGATGGCTTCTCTCTATTACATCCAGTTCAACATCGGTGAAAACCCGGTGCTGAAGAACCCGGCGCTGTGGGAAGCAGCTCGATACCTATTCGATTATAAAGGTATCGCTAACGACCTGCTGAAAGGCCAGTTCGATGTGCATCAAACCTTCCTGCCGAAAGGCTTCCTCGGCGCAATCAACGACACGCCATACACTTACGATCCTGAAAAAGCCAAAGCGATTCTGAAGAAAGCCGGTCTGACCAACGTTAGCTTCACGCTTTCCACCAGCAACCAGCCGCCTTACCTCGATATCGCGCAGGCGCTGCAGGGCAGCTTTGCCAAAGGCGGCGTGAAGGTGGAAGTGCAACCTGGCCTGAGCTCTGAAGTCTCGACCCGCGTGAAGGCGCACAAATATGAAGCCACCCTGAACGCCTGGGGCGCAGACTATTTCGATCCCAACACCAACGCCGCGTCCTTCGCTTACAACCCGGAAGATGGCAGCAAAACCGTGGCTTACCGTTCTGACTGGCACATCCCGGAGCTGAACAAGCAAACGCTGGCCGCCACCGCCGAGAGCGATAACAACAAGCGCGTCGAACTCTATCAGGCGATGCAGCGTGAAGTGCTGAAGAACTCGCCGTACGTGATTGGCTTGCAGGCGAAAAACCTGATTGCGCTGCGCGACAATCTGCAAGGCTATGTGCAGGGCATCAACCCGGACATGGTGTATTACTCGCAGGTTTCTAAGTAATGGCAGTGTCAGCTTCACAGGCCGGGTTCGCCCGGCCACTTTGGCAACGCGTTAGCCACATCGTCACCAGCCTGCTCTCGCTGCTGGTGACGTTGGTCGGTTTGTTAGCGTTCACTTTTATGCTGTCGCACCTGTCACCTGTCGATCCGGTGCAACAGATCGCAGGCGATCACGCCAGCGAAGCCACCTACGCGCAGGTGCGACACGATCTCGGTCTTGATCAGCCGGTGCTGGTGCAGTTCTGGCGCTATATCAGCCAGTTGGCGCGCGGCGATCTCGGCTTATCGCATCTGACCAATCAACCGGTCAGCGCCGACCTGATGCGCACCTTCCCGGCCACCATTGAGCTGGCCACCTGCGCGATGATTTTTGCCGCGGTGTTCGGCATTGCCTTAGCGCTGATGGCGGCGTGGAAGCCGGGCAGCATCATCGATAACGTGGCGCGTTTTGTTTCGCTGCTCGGCTACTCGGTGCCGGTGTTCTGGCTCGGCTTGCTGGGTTTGCTGCTGTTTTATGCCGTGCTGCACTGGTCCGCCGGACCGGGCCAGCTTGATGACATCTGGATCTACACGCTGGAGCCAAAAACCGGCTTTGTACTGATTGATAGCTGGATGTCCGGCGATCCCGAGATGTTCCACAATGCGATTGCCCACTTGTGGCTGCCGGTGGTGATTCTCGGCCTGCTGGCGATGGCGGGTATCACGCGCCTGCTGCGCGCGGCGCTGCTGGAAGAGAGCAGCAAAGAGTATGTGGTGCTGGCGCGTGCGAAAGGTGCCAGCCGTGGCCGCATTTTGCTGCGTCATATTTTCCCCAACGTGCTGGGCACGCTGATTACCGTTATCGCCCTCTCCTACGCCACGCTGCTGGAAGGTTCGGTACTCACCGAAACGGTATTTGCCTGGCCGGGCGTTGGTCGCTACATGACTAACGCGCTGTTTTCCTCCGATGTACCGGCGATTCTCGGCTCGACCTTGCTGATTGGCAGCTGCTTTATTCTGCTCAACGCGCTGGCCGATGCCCTGACCTGGTTAACCGATCCGAGAACCCGATGACTCAACAACTCTCTGAACTGGAAACGCTGCGTCCGCGCCGCCGCCGCGCGCGCGTGACCTCGCTTTCCATCGGCCTGACGCTGGTGCTGATTGTGGTGGCGATGGCGTTGTTCGCGCCATTGCTGGCGCCTTTCGATCCCAATGCGCAGATCATCTCCCAGCGTTTGCAGGCGCCATCGGCGCTGCACTGGTTTGGCACCGATGGCTTTGGCCGCGATCTGCTGTCACGCGTGATTTATGGCGCGCGCCCCACGCTGCTGTTGGTGTCACTGATTCTGGTGCTGACCATTCCGGTTGGCCTGCTGGTCGGCATCACCGCCGGTTACGTGGGCGGCTGGACCGAGCGCGTGTTGATGCGCATAACCGATATCTTCCTGTCGCTGCCGAATCTGGTGATCGCGCTGGCGCTGGTCGCCATGCTCGGCCCCGGCTTGATGAATGGCGCACTGGCGCTGGCGCTCACCAGCTGGCCGCCGTTTGCCCGTCAGGCGCGCGCGGAAACGCTGGCGCTGCGCCGCAGTGATTATCTCGCCGCCGCGCGCATGCAGGGCATCACCGGTTTACGCCTGATGTTTGGCCACATTCTGCCGCTGTGTATGCCAACGGCGGTGGTGCGTGCCGCGCTGAGCCTCGGCGGAATCATTCTTTCAGCGGCGGGCCTCGGCTTCCTTGGCATGGGCGTGCAACCGCCTACCGCCGAATGGGGTTCGATGGTGGCAGAAGGCAGTAAAGTGATCTTCGACCAATGGTGGGTAGCCGCCGCACCCGGCGGCGCGATTCTGTTCGCCAGCCTGGCGTTTAACCTGACAGGCGATGGCCTGCGTGACCGACTGGATACTCGTCATGCCAAATGATCTGTTAATTGATGTACAAGGCCTGACGATTCGCAGCGATGATGCGCTGCTGGTCGATAACATTGGCTTCCAAATTGGCCGCGAGCGCGTGGCGCTGGTGGGTGAATCCGGTTCCGGTAAATCACTCACCGCACGTACGCTGATGGGCTTGCTGTCACCTTCGCTGCACTTGCAGGCCGACCGTTTGCAGATTGTCGGCACCGATGCGTTGAGCCTGCGCGAGCGTGACTGGATTCAACTGCGCGGCAGCAAAGTGGGGATGGTAATGCAGGATCCGAAATATGCGCTCAATCCCACGCGCACCATTGGCTGGCAGGTGGAAGAACCGCTGGTGCTGCACCACAAATTAAGCGGCGCTGAACGTAAAGAGAAAGTGTGCGAGATGCTGGACGCGGTGGGCTTGCCCGACCCGCGTCAGCTGATGAAACGCTATCCGCATCAACTTTCTGGCGGCATGGGGCAACGCGTGATGCTGGCGATCGCCCTGATCACCGATCCTGAACTGCTGATCGCCGATGAACCTACGTCGGCACTCGATCACGCGATGCGCGATCAGGTGCTGGCGCTAATTCGTCGTCTGGTTGAGCAGCGCAACATGGGTTTGCTGCTGATCAGCCACGATCTGCAACAGGTTTCCGAACACTGCGAACGTGTGATGGTGATGTATCAGGGCCGCGTGCTGGATACCTTGCCGGCGTCCGAACTCTCCAACGCCAGCCATCCTTACACCAGCACCTTGTGGGCCTGTCGTCCGAGTAAAGCCACGCACGGCGAGCGTTTGCCGGTGCTGGATCGTGCCGCGCTGGAGAAGAATTATGATTGAGTTAGCGAACCTCAGCGTTTCGCACAAGCAAGGTTACGAGCTGCGCACCGTGGTGCACGATGTGTCGCTGCAGGTCGCGGCCGGTGAGTGTTTTGGTCTGGTTGGCCCGTCCGGCTGCGGCAAGTCGTCGCTGCTGTGGGTGCTGGCGGGATTGAATCCGCACTGGAGCGGCAGCATGTCGCTGGCGGGCACCGCCGTGCAGCCCGGCAAAGCGTTTACTGGCCAGCTGCGCCGCGATGTGCAGATGGTGTTTCAGGATCCCTACGCTTCGCTGCATCCGCGCCATCGCCTGCGTCGCACGCTGGCGGAACCGCTGAAAATGCTCAAACGTGATAACATCGACGACCGCATTAATGCCGGGTTCCGCCATGTCGGGCTCGATCCGGCGCTGGCGGATCGCTATCCGCATCAGCTTTCAGGCGGTCAGCGTCAGCGCGTAGCGATTGTGCGCGCCTTGCTGCTGGAACCCAAGATCCTGCTGCTGGATGAGCCGACCTCGGCGCTGGACATGTCGGTGCAGGCCGAGATCCTCAACCTGCTCAACGATCTAAAGCAAAAAGATGGTTTAACCATGGTGCTGGTCAGCCACGATCCGGATGTGATCGATCACATGTGCGATCGCGCGGCGCGTATGGCGCAGGGCCGCATCGTGGAGCAACATTCAACAACAAGGAACACCGTATGACGGTTAAGTTACGTCCGCTGGAGCGGGAAGATTTACGCTTTGTGCACCAATTAGATAACAACGCCAGCGTGATGCGTTACTGGTTTGAAGAGCCGTACGAAGCGTTTGTCGAGCTTTCAGACCTGTATGACAAACATATCCATGACCAAACCGAGCGTCGCTTTGTGGTGGAGCATGATGGACACAAAGCCGGGTTGGTGGAGTTGGTCGAGATTAATCACGTGCATCGCCGCGCTGAGTTTCAAATCATTATCGATCCTTCCCATCAGGGCAAAGGCTTAGCCACCAAAGCGGCAAAGCTGGCGATGGATTACGGCTTTTCGGTGCTGAATCTCTACAAACTCTATCTGATTGTCGATGAAGAGAATAAGAAGGCGGTGCATATCTACACCAAGCTGGGTTTTGAGGTGGAAGGCGTACTGAAGCACGAATTTTTCATCAACGGCGAATACCGCAACACCATCCGCATGTGCATTTTCCAGCAGCAACATCTGGCGCAGCATAAAAGCGCCAATGCGATGGTGAAGCCTACCGCGCAGTAACTCAAACTGTTGAATGATTTGTAGCGGCGCAATTAATTGCGCTGTTTTTTTTCGCGGTAAGATTGCGCAATAAATTGCGCCGCTACGATCGGTGCGGGCTTATTAACCCCGCGCGCCGACGACGTTCAGCTTCGGCTGCGGATGTTCTGGTTTGAGATCGTACATGCCGCCGTAGAAGGGATCGACCAGCAGCCAGCCGGGGAAGCCCAACAGCGGAATATTGCCGAGCAAATACCACAGATTGGCATTGGCCTCGATCGGCAAGGTTAGCGGCACGTAGCCCGGACTCTCCAGCATCACCTGATAGTGCTTCTTACCAAAGTAATTCCCGGTCGATTTCGCCAGCTCGACGGTTTGCGGCGTATAGCCCTGCGCCACCGCGCGGCCGGTCTCATCCTGCACGGTGAAACGCGCGCCTTGAGGCAGGGAGTCGATTTTCACCGGTTGCGTTTCAGTGCCGACAATGGTGGCGCAGCCGCTCAGCAGCAGCGCACAGGCAGGAAAAAGAGGTCGCAGGTTCATAGCAGGTCCACTTCAGCATCAGATAGGACAGTGTAAACTGCCCTTCTGTGCTTAATCGCGCTATCACTGATGATTTTCTGCGCTTTATTGCGGTTGACAACAGGCAGCAATCGCCGCGATATCCTGCGGCGTGGTTCGGCAGCAGCCGCCAATCAGACGTGCGCCCGCCTGCTGCCATTCAGCGAATTTGTCATGCAGCGTGCAGCCCGACGGCGCGGAGTGCCAGGTTTTGCTGCTGGCATCGTACTGCTCGCCGGAGTTCGGATAGACCAGCATCGGCTTATCACACAGCGCCTGGAAGCGGCGAAGAGCGGGCGTTACGCTCTCCAGCGCCACGCAGTTGATGCCAACCGCCACCACCTGCGGTGCCGCATGCACCAGCTCAGCCACTTTGCTCAACGGCGTACCGTCGCTGATGTGTTCGGCATCGCGCAGGGTAAAGGAGAACCACGCGCTGCTGGCAGGGAATTCGGCCAGTAAACTCACCAGCGCCTGCGCTTCGGTAAAGGACGGCAACGTTTCACAGGCCAGCAGATCGACACCCGCTTGCAGCAACGCCTTCACGCGCGGACGGTGGAACGCTTTCATCTCCTCTTCCGGCAGCGCGTAATCACCGCGATACTCCGCACCATTGGCCAGAAAAGCGCCATACGGCCCGACCGAACCGGCCACCAGCAAGGGCGCGGTGCTGGCGGAAGATGCGCGATAGTCATCACGCGCGCGCTGCGCCAGCTGTACGCTCTGGGTGATCAGTGCCAGCGCCTGCGCTTCATCTAAGCCGCGCGCGGCAAAACCCTGCGGCGTGGCTTGGTAGCTGGCGGTGATCGCCACATGCGCGCCGGCAGCAAAGTAGTCGTGATGCACCTGATAAATCAGCTCAGGATTTTCCATCAGCACTTTGGCCGACCACAGCGCATCGGTCAGATTGCAGCCGCGCGCCTCCAGCTCGGTCGCCAGCGCGCCATCCAGAATCAACGTGTCAGTTTGGGTTAGAGCCTGCGCGATAGGATTACGCGACATCGTTGGCCTCCTCAGCCTTAAGGGATGACTTGCGTCGTTGCGTGACATCGTATGCGGCATAGCAGAACAGCACAAACGGAATGCCGCACCACAGCGCGATACGCTGCGACGGATCGAACGCCAGTCCGACGCACGCCAGCAGGCATAACAGGAAGCCCAGAATCGGCGTCAGCGGATAGAGCGGCGCGCGATACGCCAGCTGTTGTAAGCTGCCGCCCGCCTGCAGATGGCGACGACGGAACACATAGTGCGAGGCGCAGATGCTGAGCCACACCGCCACCACGGCAAAACCGGAAATCGCCGACAGCGCCACAAACACTGTGTCCGGCGCAATCACACTGGAGAACAGCGCCAGCAAGCCGCCAATCATGCTCACGGTCAGCGCCAGCACCGGAATGCCACGACGGTTGACGCGCGCAAAACAGCGCGGCAGCGTCTTCTCATTAGCCAGCGACCACAACATGCGGCCAGAAGCATACAGGCCGGAGTTGGCGGCGGAGAGAATGGCGGTGAGGATCACGAAGTTGAAAATATCCGCCGCGTACGGGATGCCGATCTTTTCAAACACCAGCACAAACGGGCTTTTGACGATCCCGGCCTGATCCATCGGGATCAGCGCCGCCAGCACAAATACCGTGCCGATAAAGAAGATGATCAACCGTGCGACGGTGGTGCGGATCGCCAGCGGCAGCGCTTTTTGTGGCTGCTCGGTTTCACCGGCGGCGATGCCGATCAATTCTGTGCCCGAGAAAGCGAAGTTGACCGCTACCATGGTCATCAGAATCGGCAGCGTGCCGTGCGGCAGCCAGCCGGAAGCGGTGAGATTGTGTAATCCCGGCGCAGCGCTGCCGTCTTTCATCGGGATAAAACCAAAGATCGCACCCGCACCGAGAATGATAAAGGCGATGATGGTGATCACTTTGATGATGGAGAACCAGAATTCACCTTCGGCAAAAAAGCGCGTTGAGACGATATTCAGCAGATAAATAGCGATGCAGAACACCAGACACCACGTCCACACCGGCACGCTTGGGAACCAATACTGCATACAGAACCCGGCGGCGGTCAGGCTGGAACCCAGCGCCACCGTCCAGGTGAGCCAGTAAAGCCAGGCGACGGTATAACCGGTGGCCGGACTGAGATAGCGCGCGGCATAGACGTGGAACGCGCCGGTTTCCGGCATCGCTACGGCCAGTTCGCCGAGACAGACCATCACCAACCACACCACCAGCGCACCAATCAGATAGGCCAGCAAGGTGCCGGCTGCACCGGTGGTTGAGATGATGTAGCCGGTATTGAAGAACAGCCCGGTTCCGATCACACCGCCCAGCGACAGCATCACCAGATGCCGTACCTTCATGGTGCGCTTAAAGTTTTCCTGTGGAGGCGTATCCTGAGTTTGCATGATATTTATCCGTATGGACGTCTGAACATCTATATGGACACAAGGTTATACGCGTCAGCGTGCGGATTTGCAACGGGGCAGAAGGAGAGGATTGAGTCAGGGTTTGCGGCCCCGCGTGAAACGGGGCGCAAGTTCAGGCGCCAAATACGCCTTGCAGATAACGCTCAAGCGCAACGCGCGAGCTGAAGCCGTGCGGAATGCCGTAATGCTCCTGAGAATCGCCCATTAAATAGAGTGGGAATTGCGTGTAGTGATCGCAGGTTTTCATCTCTGAAGCCGGTTCAGCAAAGCTCTGGCTTTTCTCTTTCAGCGTCGGGTGAATGATTAAGGCGGTCCGTCCCATACGCGCTTCGCGATTGACGTACACATAGTTTTCGCCGCGACGATAACCGTAAATTTTTGGCGTTTGGGTATCCATTTCGAAGCCCACTTTCTCAAGTACGCGCGCTACCTCATCTGGTCGTAAATACATGCTTGCTCCTCTCTTCTCACAGCCCCGCAACCTTACAGCAGCAGGATGGCATGGGCATTCGGAATTTTCCCTAAAGCCTGGCACATCCCTGCGTTTAATCACGCTTCGTCTACACTAAGTATTACGTGTTAAATCAAAGGGAGCTAAAAAATGTTTAATCGAAGCGCAAAAAACGATGACATTGATATCAATCAGGATGTAAACGAACTGGCCGATTCGCTAGAGGCGTTACTTAAATCTTATGGCAGTGAAGCTAAAGACGAAGTTGATAATGCCCGTAGCCAGGCGCAGGCGCTGTTGAAGCAGACGCGTGCCAAACTGAGCGGCGGACAGAGTCGCGTATCGCAAGCGGCACGTGATGCGGGTACGCAGGTTGACGCCTATGTCCACGACAAGCCGTGGCACGGCGTGGGCGTCGGTGCGGCGATAGGCCTGGTGCTTGGCGCGCTGCTGGTGTCTTCACGCCGATAAGCCTGTGTTCGTTGACGCAATGAGCCTCGCTGATGCGGGGCTTTTTTGTGGGCGCGAGATAGTGCGCGCTTTCCCTCACCCTAACCCTCTCCCGCAGGCGGGAGAGGGAATAGTTAGCTTGATTAGCGCCTTCTCCCGTAGGCGGGAGAGGGAATGATTAGGTGGCGTTCAACTGTAACACCTATGCTGGATCGGCTCCTTCTCCCGCTTGCGGGAGAAGGCTGGGATGAGGGCCAAATCGCACGAAATCCAACCACTTCTCACACCTCGTTCCCTTTACAAAAAATTTTTCCGGCCTGGAAGGCGCATGATCTCTGGCCTTAGCGAATATCCGAAGATCAAAATCACAAAACCCTATATCTGGTGGGCTTGACCCTTTTACCCACTACATCTAGTATTCAACCCATCAACTAACTACCCAATGTCGTCAAGGACGAAGTTCGATGCAAACAGGAATTTGCTTCGTATCTCGCAATCTGACCGCAATCAAAGGGAAATACGAATCATGCGCATTATTATTTACACCAAAGACAACTGTGTCCAGTGCAATGCGACAAAAAATGCCATGGACCGCAAAGGTATCGACTATCAGCTGATCAACCTTGATACCCAACCTGAAGCCATCGACAACCTCAAATCTCTCGGCTATCGCCAGGTGCCAGTGGTGATGACACAAGACGATCACTGGAGTGGCTTCCGTCCCGACAAAATTGCCAGCCTGCGCCAGCTCGCGGCCGTCGGGGGATAAGCCATGTTTCCACTGGTCTATTTCTCTAGCCAGTCGGAAAACACGCACCGATTCATCACGCGTCTTGGGCTGCCTGCCCGCCGCATTCCGGTTGACGGCAAGCAGCGCCTGCATATCGAACAGCCCTACATTTTAGTGGTGCCGAGCTACGGCGGCGGCAGTTCGCGCGGTGCGGTGCCGAGACAAGTGATTCAATTCCTCAATGATGATGCCAACCGACGCGGGATTCGCGGGGTGATCGCTGCCGGTAACCGCAACTTCGGTGAAGGCTATTGCCTGGCGGGCGACATCATTGCGCAGAAATGTCAGGTTCCCTATCTCTACCGCTTTGAGCTGATGGGAACCCCCGACGATATCGCTAATGTAAAAGCGGGAGTGACCCAATTTTGGCAACGACAGACACCCTAAATAGCTCGCTAACTGATTACCACGCGCTCAACGCGATGCTGAACCTGTATGACGCCGATGGCCGCATCCAGTTCAGCAAAGATCATGAAGCGACGCGCCAGTTCTTCCTGCAGCATGTGCAACCCAACACCGTGCAGTTTGCCTCGGCGGGCGAGCGCCTGCGCTATCTGGTGGCCGAAGGCTACTACGAAGCCGAGGTGCTAAATCAGTACGATTTCGATTTCCTATGCCAGCTGCACGATGAAGCTGATGCGGCGGGTTTCGCTTTTCACACCTTCCTCGGTGCGTGGAAGTTTTACACCAGCTACACGTTGAAAACCTTCGACGGCAAACGCTATCTGGAAACTTTCGAACAGCGCGCCTGCATGGTGGCGCTGACGCTGGCACGCGGCAATGAAACCTTAGCGCGCGAGCTGCTGGCGGAAATGCTGAGCGGTCGCTTCCAGCCCGCTACGCCAACCTTCCTTAACTGCGGTAAGCAGCAGCGCGGCGAGCTGGTTTCCTGTTTCCTGTTGCGCATCGAAGACAATATGGAATCGATTGGTCGCGCGGTGAATTCGGCGCTGCAACTGTCGAAACGCGGCGGCGGCGTGGCGTTCCTGCTCTCCAACCTGCGAGAATCGGGTGCGCCGATTAAGCGCATTGAGAACCAGTCATCGGGCGTGATTCCGGTGATGAAGATGCTGGAAGATGCGTTCTCCTACGCTAACCAGCTGGGTGCGCGTCAGGGCGCAGGCGCGGTATGGCTAAATGCCCATCACCCGGATATTTTCCGCTTCCTTGATACCAAACGCGAAAACGCCGACGAGAAGATCCGCATCAAAACGCTGTCGCTCGGCGTGGTGATCCCGGATATCACCTTCCAACTGGCGAAAGAGAATCGCGATATGGCGCTGTTCTCGCCCTACGATGTCGAGCGCATCTACGGCAAAGCCTTTGGTGACATCAGCATCAGCGAGCATTACGACGAGATGCTGGCGGACGATCGCATCACCAAAACCTACATCAAGCCGCGCGATTTCTTCCAGACGCTGGCGGAGATTCAGTTTGAATCCGGCTACCCGTACATCATGTTTGAAGACAGCGTGAACCGCAGCAACCCGATTGCCGGGCGCATCAACATGAGTAATCTCTGTTCCGAGATTTTGCAGGTTAACAGCGCCAGCGAGTTCAATGACGATCTCAGCTATCGTCGCGTCGGCAAAGATATCTCCTGCAACCTCGGCTCGCTCAACATTGCGCATGCCATGGATTCGCGCAATCTGGCGCAAACCGTGGAAACCGCCGTGCGTGCACTGACCGCCGTTTCCGAGATGAGTGAGATCAATTCGGTGCCTTCGGTGGCGGAAGGCAATCGCCGCTCGCACGCGATTGGCCTCGGTCAGATGAACCTGCATGGTTATCTGGCGCGCGAAGGCATGGCGTACGGTTCAGAAGAGGCGCTGGATTTCACCAATCTCTACTTCTATTGCGTCACCTATCACGCCGTGCGCACCTCGAATCTGCTGGCGCAGGAGCATCAGAAGAGTTTCGACGGTTTCGCCGAGTCGAAATACGCCAGCGGCAGTTACTTCGATAAATATGTCGAACAGCGCTGGCTGCCGCGCACCGCGCGCGTGGCAAAACTGTTCGCCGATGCCGGACTGACTCTGCCAACGCAGGCCGACTGGCAAGCGCTGCGCGCAGCAGTGATGCAACATGGGCTGTACAACCAGAACCTGCAGGCGATTCCGCCCACCGGTTCGATCTCGTACATCAACCATGCGACCTCCAGCATTCACCCGATTGTGTCGCGCATTGAGATCCGTAAAGAGGGCAAAACCGGCCGCGTTTACTATCCGGCGCCGTTTATGACCAACGACAATCTCGACCTCTATCAGGATGCGTACTCCATTGGGCCGGAAGCGATTATTGATACCTACGCCGAAGCCACGCAGCACGTCGATCAAGGCCTGTCGCTGACGCTGTTCTTCCGCGACGACGTCACCACGCGCGATATCAACAAAGCGCAGATCTACGCGTGGAAAAAAGGCATCAAAACGCTCTATTACATTCGTCTGCGCCAGATGGCGCTTCAAGGCACCGAGGTGCAGGGCTGCGTCTCCTGCTCACTGTGATGAAAACTATGCAACTAAAACAAATTCAAGCCATTAACTGGAACCGCATCCAGGACGAAAAAGACCTCGAAGTGTGGAACCGACTGACCAGTAATTTCTGGCTGCCGGAAAAAGTGCCGCTCTCCAACGATTTGCCAGCGTGGCAGTCGCTGGACCACCAGCAACAGCAGCTGACTATTCGGGTGTTTACCGGATTGACGCTGCTCGACACCATCCAGAACGTGATTGGTGCGCCGGGCCTGATGGAAGATGCTATTACGCCACACGAAGAAGCTGTGCTGTCGAACGTCTCCTTTATGGAAGCGGTGCATGCGCGTTCGTACAGTTCGATATTCTCCACGCTGTGTAATACCGCAGATGTCGATGCGGCGTATCGCTGGAGTGAAGAGAATGAAGCGTTGCAGAACAAGGCGAAGATTGTGCTGGAGCACTATCGCGCCGAGGATCCGCTCAAGAAGAAAATCGCCAGCGTGTTCCTTGAATCGTTCCTGTTCTACTCCGGTTTCTGGCTGCCGATGTATTGGTCAAGCCGTGGCAAGCTGACCAACACCGCAGATCTGATTCGCCTGATCATTCGCGACGAAGCGGTACACGGCTACTACATCGGCTATAAGTACCAAAAGTCGCTGGAAAACGTCGATGCTGGCCGCCGCGAGGAGTTGCAGCAGTTTGCGATTGATTTGCTGCTGGCGCTGTACGAAAACGAAGTGGTGTATACCGAAGCGTTGTACGGTGAAGTCGGTTGGGCGGAAGAGGTGAAAACCTTCCTGCACTACAACGCCAATAAAGCGCTAATGAACCTCGGCTACGAAGCGCTGTTCCCGGCCGAACTGACCGCCGTGAACCCGGCGATTTTGTCCGCGCTGTCGCCCAACGCCGATGAAAACCACGACTTCTTCTCAGGTTCTGGATCCTCTTACGTAATGGGGAAAGCCGTAGAAACCGAAGACGAAGACTGGAATTTCTAATACGCGTCATACTTCGCGCTGCCTGGAGGCACCTACTTTTGGCACAGCAGCGTTGACTGCGCCCACTCTTCCCAGTCACATAGTTCACTATGCTGCTGGGTCGAGCGGGCTTGTCGCCTTGCTGTGACGCGAATTATTTAGCGTATTAATTCAGTGATCATTATTTTTTAAACCAATCTTATTTCCGCTCTTCTCACCCATTTATTTCACTTATATTTCTTCTTTTTGGATTGATTTTCGGCCACTCTGCACCAGAAACGGACTGAAACGCACATAAATTCACATCTTAAATGCAAAAAATTAATCCACGCGCATCCCTTGTGAGCACTGGCGATTTTAGCGATTGACTGCTGCGCGCGCCGCCGAATATCGCCATTCAGGGTTGTCAGATAATTTCACTATGTTAGGGTATAGGGCGCTTAATTTTAATCAGGACCACAACAAGAAATAGTTAAACATTTAACCGGGAAATTAATTACTGCATGGCAATTAAACTCGAAGTAAAGAATTTATATAAAGTATTTGGGGATAATCCCGAAAAGGCATTTAAGCTGATCGATAAAGGCGAAAGCAAAGAGAGTATTCTGGCAAAAACCGGCCTCTCTGTTGGCGTCAAAAATGCCAGTCTGGCCATTGAAGAAGGCGAGATCTTCGTCATCATGGGGCTTTCAGGTTCAGGTAAGTCCACCATGGTTCGCCTTCTCAATCGTCTGATCGAGCCCACTCGCGGCCAGGTAATCATAGACGGTGTCGATATTGCCAAAATATCGGAATCAGAACTGCGTGAAGTCCGCAGAAATAAGATCAGTATGGTATTTCAATCCTTCGCGCTGATGCCACACATGACGGTGCTAAATAATGCCGCCTTTGGCATTGAATTAGCCGGCATTCCTTTAGCCGAACGTCAGGAAAAAGCGCTGGAAGCATTGCGTCAGGTTGGCCTGGATAATTACGCCCACTCTTATCCCGATGAACTTTCTGGCGGTATGCGTCAACGCGTTGGATTAGCCCGCGCATTGGCGATTAATCCTGATATTTTATTAATGGATGAAGCTTTCTCAGCACTTGATCCGTTGATTCGTACCGAAATGCAGGATGAACTGGTAAAACTGCAGGCCAAACATCAGCGTACCATTGTATTTATTTCTCACGACCTCGATGAAGCGATGCGTATTGGCGACCGCATTGCCATTATGCAGGGCGGCGAAGTGGTGCAGGTCGGGACGCCGGATGAAATCCTCAATAATCCTGCCAATGATTATGTGCGCACCTTCTTCCGCGGCGTCGATATTAGTCACGTGTTTAGCGCCAAAGATATTGCGCGTCGCAGTGCGGGTTCTCTGATCCGCAAAGCCGCCGGTTTTGGTCCGCGATCCGCCATCAAGCTGCTGCAGGATGAAGATCGCGAATATGGCTACGTGCTGGAGAAACAGAAGTTTGTTGGCGTGGTGTCCACCGATTCATTGAAAGCCGCGCTGGCGGCCGGTGAAGGGCTGGATAGCGCGCTACTCGACACGCCCTTAGCGGTTCCTGCCGATACCTCCCTGAACGATCTGCTGTCGCATGTGGCACAAGCGCCCTGCGCCGTGCCGGTAGTCAGCGAAGAGAATCAGTACGTCGGTATCATTTCGAAAAGCATGCTGTTGCGTGCTTTAGACCGTGAAGGAGCCTAATCATGAGCGAACAAACAGCGAATCCGTGGGAAAGCGCCAGCCAAACCACCCAGCAACCTGCCACCACTGATACCAGCCCCGCCGCCAGCAGCAGCGATCCCTGGGCGAGCGGCGGTGCCGCGCCTGCAGATAGCAGCTCCGGCAGCGCCGATGCATGGGGCGATCCCTCCGCCGCCAGCAGCGGTGGCCACGATGCCGCCAGCAATGCTGCCAGCAGCAGCGACTGGCTGAGCAGCGCACCCGCTCCCGCGCCGGAACATTTCAACCTCATGGACCCGTTCCATAAAACCTGGATTCCGCTTGATAGCTGGGTGACTGAAGGCATCGATTGGGTGGTCAGCCATTTCCGTCCGGTGTTTCAGGGCATTCGCGTGCCGGTGGATTACATCCTCAGCGCGTTCCAGCAGTTACTGCTCGGCATGCCCGCGCCGGTAGCGATTGTGGTGTTCGCACTGATCGCCTGGCAGATTGCCAGCCCGGCGATGGGCATTGCTACGCTGGTCTCGTTGATTGCCATTGGCGCGATTGGTGCCTGGTCGCAGGCGATGGTGACGCTGGCGCTGGTGCTAACCGCCCTGCTGTTCTGCATCATCATCGGCTTGCCGCTCGGCATCTGGCTGGCGCGCAGTGAACGTGCCGCGCGCATTATTCGTCCGCTGCTGGATGCGATGCAGACCACGCCAGCCTTCGTCTATCTGGTGCCCATCGTCATGCTGTTTGGTATCGGCAACGTGCCGGGCGTAGTGGTGACCATTATCTTTGCGCTGCCGCCGATTGTGCGCCTCACCATTCTTGGGATTAAGCAGGTACCAGCCGACCTGATTGAAGCGAGTGAATCCTTCGGTGCCAGCCCGCGTCAGATGCTGTTCAAAGTGCAGCTGCCGCTGGCGATGCCGACCATCATGGCTGGCGTAAACCAGACGCTGATGCTGGCGCTGTCGATGGTGGTGATCGCCTCGATGATCGCGGTTGGCGGTCTCGGTCAGATGGTGCTGCGCGGCATTGGTCGCCTGGATATGGGCCTCGCCACCGTCGGCGGCGTGGGCATCGTGATCCTCGCCATTATCCTCGATCGCTTGACGCAGTCGATGGGCCGCGACAGCCGCAGCCGTGGCAGCCGTCACTGGTACAGCACTGGCCCGCTCGGTCTGCTGATGCGCCCTTTCAGTAAAAAAGCCTGATTTCAATGGGCGGTCCGCTGCGGCCGCCCGTCTTCGACGTAACACGTAAAATAAGGAATGACTATGCGCAAGACAGCTCTCATCGCCGCCGTCCTGACGACGTTCGCCGCGACGCACGTGTCCGCCGCCGACCTGCCCGGTAAAGGCATCACCGTTAAACCGACGCAGAGTACCATCTCTGAAGAGACCTTCCAGACGCTGTTGGTAAGCCGCGCGCTGGAGAAACTCGGCTATACCGTTGAGAAGCCAAGCGAGATTGATTACAACGTGGCGTACACCACCATCGCAGCCGGTGATGCCACCTTTATTGCCACCAACTGGCAACCGCTGCACGACGATATGTATAAAGCCGCGGGCGGCGATGCGAAGTTTTATCGCCAGGGCACTTACGTCGGTGGCGCGGCTCAGGGTTACCTGATCGATAAGAAAACCGCCGAGCAGTATCACATCACCAATATTGAACAGCTGAAAGATCCCAAGATCGCCAAACTGTTTGATACCAATGGCGATGGCAAAGCGGATTTGACCGGCTGTACGCCAGGCTGGGGCTGTGAAGCGGTGATTAATCACCAGATTGATGCCTACAAGCTGAGCAACACCGTGGAGCACAATCAGGGCAACTACTCGGCGATGATCGCCGATACCATCACGCGCTTTAAACAGGGCAAACCGGTGTTCTATTACACCTGGACGCCGTATTGGGTCAGCGACGTGCTGAAGCCGGGTAAAGATGTGGTATGGCTGCAGGTACCGTTCTCTTCACTGCCGGGCGAGCAGAGCAAAGTCGATACCAAGCTGGCGAACGGGGCTAACTACGGTTTCCCGGTGAACACCATGCATATCGTCGCCAACAAAGCCTGGACCGAGAAAAATCCGGCCGCGGCAAAGCTTTTTGCTGAGATGAAGCTGCCGATTGGCGACATCAACGCCGAGAATGCGGCGATGCATGCGGGCCATGCTTCTGAAGCCGATATCAATGGCCACGTTGATGGCTGGATCAAAGGTCACCAGGCGGAATTCGATAAGTGGATTCAGGACGCACTGGCGGCAGCGAAGTAACGCATTTACATTAGCGTTGGTATTGTAGCGGCGCGATTTATCGCGCCGTTTTTCATGGAATAATTCCACTTCAGGAACTCAGCGCAATAAATTGCGCCGCTACGGCAAATGGCTGCCTCTCCCCTTTTCCTTTCCCCCGATAAGCGAAGCGTGCGCTATAGCGCACTGGTACGTCCTGTTAATTAACACACCATTGAAATAATTTTTTCGGTTACTATTACCTACAAATGATTATCTCTCTTATCCGCACGCTATGACTGCTTCCCGTTTAGCGATCAAATTCCATCACTTAGGCTGGTGTCGCATTCGCGCGGGCGTTGTTAAGAGCATGTTAATCAACACCTTGATTTACGTGGATAAGCGGCGCGCGAAAAGTGTTTAGAAATCGTAAAGATGGTTCTAAACCGCTGAGCAATACTATTCATTAATGATTGGGTTTGTTATGGTTAGCAGCGCAGTTATTCACCAGAGTTATTTTTTCTCGCGAAATTATTTATCTGTAAAAAGGTTTCCCGAGATGAATTGATGGCATCGGCTGCCTGTATGTTCAGGTGGGATGTCAGGGCAAAATGCCCAGGGTTAAGGAACAACCTGGAATATCAGATGTTGACTATGTGATCGTGCTAACAATCACCTGCGGAAATTGTGACTACGCTTAATCTGTCACCATCATTACTATACCAGTTGCAACTAAGAGGTTTTTTTAAAATGGAAAGTTCGTTTACTCCCATTGAACAGATGCTTAACATCCGTGCTAACCGCCATAAAGATTTTCCGCTGCAGGAGATCATTTTGACCCGCTTGTGCATGCACATGCAGGGTAAACTGCTGGATAATCGCAACAAAATGTTGAAGGCGCAGGGAATTAACGAGACCTTATTCATGGCGCTGATTACCCTTGATGCACAGGAAAATCAGAGCATTCAGCCTTCAGAACTGAGTTCTGCCCTCGGCTCTTCACGCACCAATGCCACGCGTATCGCTGATGAGCTGGAGAAGCGCGGCTGGATCGAACGTCGTGAAAGCGAGAACGACCGTCGCTGCCTGCATCTGCATTTGACCGAAAAAGGCAATGAATTCCTGCGCCAGCTGCTGCCACCGCAGCATCAGAGCCTGCAATACCTGTGGTCTTCGCTCTCCACTAATGAGCAGGATCAGCTGGAATCGATTACCCGTAAGTTACTTAACCGTCTCGATAAAATGGACGAAGATCAGGTTATCGCTTCCCTGTCGCGCTAATAGCAAGAAGTGCGACACAATCACCTTCCGAAATCGCTATTTTAATCCCCTTTTGTCCGGCCAGCGCTTAAGTGCTGGCTTTTTTGACTCGGGCAACCGTGTTGAAGGATCGGCACATCCCGACTAAATGGAAAACGTGGAGAACGACATGAGTGCGACAGCGGAAGCTCAAAGCCCGCAACAGCCAGCGAATAAAAAGAAGAAGCGCAAAGGTGTGCTGATCCTGCTGGCTATCGTGTTTGTAATTATTGGTGTTTCGTATCTGGCTTACTGGTATTTGGTGCTGCGTCACTTCCAGGAAACCGATGATGCGTACGTGGCAGGTAACCAGGTGCAGGTGATGGCGCAGGTTTCTGGCAGCGTAAACAAAGTGTGGTTTGATAACACCGACGTGGTGAAGAAAGGCGACGTCCTGGTGTCGCTGGATAAAACTGATGCCGAGCAGGCGTTTGAAAAAGCGCAGACCGCGTTAGCCACCAGCGTGCGTCAAACCCACCAGCTGATGATCAATGGCAAACAGTATCAAGCCACCATCAAGCTGCAGCAAACCGCGCTGGAACAGGCCGAAGCTGACCTGAAACGCCGCGAGCCGCTGGGCGCGTCTAATCTGATTGGCCGCGAAGAGCTGCAACACTCGCGTGATGCCGTGGCGACAGCCAAAGCGCAGCTGGATGTGGCAGTGCAGCAATACAACGCTAACCAGGCGATGATTCTGAATACCTCGCTGGAAAATCAGCCCGCGGTACAGCAGAGTGCGGCTGAGCTGCGCGATGCCTGGCTGGCGCTGCAGCGTACTGAAATCCGTAGCCCGATTGATGGCTTCATTTCACGTCGCAGCGTACAGGTTGGCTCGCAAATCTCCACCACCACCCCGCTGTTGGCGGTGGTGCCGTCCACTAATCTGTGGATCGATGCAAACTTCAAAGAGACCCAGCTTGCAGGTGTCCGTATCGGCCAATCGGCCACGGTGATCAGTGATATCTACGGCGATGACGTCGAGTATCACGGCAAAGTGGTGGGTCTGGATATGGGTACCGGCAGCGCCTTCTCGCTGCTGCCTGCGCAGAACGCCACCGGTAACTGGATTAAAGTGGTCCAGCGTCTGCCGGTGCGTATCGAGCTGGATCCGAAACAAGTGGCGGAACATCCGCTGCGTATCGGCCTCTCCACGCTGGTGAAAGTGGATACCCAAAACAAAGAGGGTGCCACGCTGGCCAGCACCGTGCGTTCGCAAGCCGCGTATGAAAGTAATGCGTTGGCAATCGACCTCGCGCCGGTTAACCAGCTGATTACTGACATCGTTCGTGCCAACGCTGACTAACGCCGCGGGAGGCTGTTATGGCACAAAAACCGCTTGAAGGTGCGCCGTTAGTCCTGATGACCATCGCCCTGTCGCTGGCGACGTTCATGCAGGTACTCGACTCCACCATCGCTAACGTGGCGATTCCGACCATCGCCGGTAACCTCGGTGCCTCGAACTCGCAGGGCACCTGGGTGATTACCTCTTTCGGGGTGGCGAACGCCATCTCGATTCCGATTACCGGTTGGCTGGCCAAGCGCATCGGTGAAGTGAAGCTGTTTACCTGGTCGACCATCCTGTTTGTATTGGCGTCCTGGGCTTGCGGCATGTCCGAAAGCCTGGAGATGCTGATTTTCTTCCGCGTCATTCAGGGCGTGGTTGCCGGTCCGCTGATTCCGCTGTCGCAGAGTTTGCTGCTGAACAACTATCCGCCAGCGAAACGCAGCGTGGCGCTTTCGCTGTGGGCGATGACGGTGATTGTGGCACCGATCTGCGGTCCAATTCTCGGCGGCTGGATCAGCGATAACTATCACTGGGGCTGGATCTTCTTCATCAACGTACCGATTGGTTTGGTGGTGGTGTTACTGACGCTGCAAACGCTGCGTGGACGTGAAACCAAAACCGAAATCCGTCGGATCGATATGGTGGGGTTGGTACTGCTGGTGGTGGGCATTGGCTCGCTGCAGGTGATGCTGGATCGCGGAAAAGAGCTCGACTGGTTTAGCTCAACCGAGATCATTGTGCTGATGGTGGTCGCCGTGGTGGCGCTGCTGGTGTTGCTGGTGTGGGAGCTCACCGACGACCATCCGATAGTCGATTTGTCGTTGTTCAAGATGCGCAACTTCACCATCGGCTGTTTGTCGATCAGCCTGGCCTATATGCTTTACTTCGGCTCGATAGTGTTGCTGCCGCAGCTGTTACAGGAGGTATATGGCTACACCGCCACCTGGGCCGGATTAGCGTCGGCACCGGTGGGGATTCTGCCAGTGATCCTGTCGCCGATCATTGGCCGCTTCGCCCACAAGCTGGATATGCGTAAGCTGGTGACCTTTAGCTTCATCATGTATGCCGTCTGTTTTTACTGGCGCGCCTACACATTTGAGCCGGGGATGGATTTTGGTGCATCAGCGTGGCCGCAGTTTATTCAGGGCTTTGCGGTGGCGTGCTTCTTTATGCCGCTCACCACCATTACGCTGTCAGGCTTACCGCCAGAACGTATGGCGGCGGCATCAAGCCTGTCGAACTTCGTGCGTACGCTGGCGGGTTCCATCGGTACCTCGATTACTACCACCATGTGGAGTAACCGTGAATCGATGCATCATAGCTATCTGTCGGAGTCGGTGAATCCGTACAACGTCAATTCACAGCAGATGTATGACCAGTTGCAAAGCATGGGCATGACCCAGCAGCAGGCCTCGGCATATATCGCGCAGCAAATTACCAATCAGGGTCTGATTATTTCGGCGAATGAGATCTTCTGGGCATCGGCGGGCGTGTTCTTGATCTTGCTGGTGCTGGTGTGGTTTGCGCGTCCACCATTTGGTGCGGGCAGTGGCGGCGGTGGTGCTCACTAAGCGAGACAAACAAAAACGGGCCTTGCGGCCCGTTTTTTTATGCGTTCTGACGCCACCATTCGGCGAGCAGAATACCGGTCGCCACTGACACGTTGAGGCTTTCAACGTTGCCGGTGCCACCAATCGACAGGCTGAGATCGCCCTGCTGGAAAGCGCTGTCTGACAGACCTTCGCTCTCCTGACCCAACACCAGCACCATTTTGGCAGGCAGCTCAGCTTTCGCCAGCGGTGTGCCTTCGTGGCTTGAGGTGGTAACGATGGTGTAACCCGCTTTACGGAACGCTTCCAGGCCATCGGCAAAGCTTTCGCCGCTGATTGCCTGTACGTGTTCAGCGCCACCTTCGGCGGTACGTACTGCCGCACCTGACTCCAGCAGCGAAGCATCATTCACCAGCAAACCTTTCACACCGAAGTGCGCGCAGCTACGCATAATGCCGCCAAGGTTGTGCGGGTTGCTGACATCTTCCAGTGCCAGCACGCAATCTTTGGTGGGGGCCTTGGTCAGCCACTCGGTAACCGGCATGCCCATACGTTTTTTGATGATGAAGCACACGCCACCGTGGTGTTCAGTACCTGAAGCTTTGGTCAGCTCAGCATCTTCAACCACATGATAGGCTTTGCGGTTGGCCGCCAGCCAGCGCAGGGTTTCACGGAAACGCGGTGTTACGCTCTGAATAAACCAGGCACGCACGATGCTTTCCGGACGGCTCAGGAACAGCGCCTGACAGGCATTTTCACCGTAGACGCGCGTCTCTTCCTGACGCTGACGGCGAATCTGCTCGGGATCGATGACCGGCTTATTCGCGGCATCATCCAGTTGACTATCATCCGCGACCGGCGGACGAGAAACGGTGCGCCACGGCGAATCACCGAAGCTGCGGTTGTCGTCACCACGATCGTCACGACGACCAAAGCTGCGACCGCGTTCGGTATTACTCGCACCGCGCGGTGCCGAGCTGCGTGCGCCGCCACGGCCACCTTCTTCATTATTACGTGCACCGCTGCGAGGACCAGAACGACGATTATCTTCCTGGCGCGCAGCAGGACGGCCGCCTTTGCCGGTACGGGGATTCGGCTTTTGACCACTCTCCTCATCACGTACGTACATCACTTTTACCTTGCCGCTTTTGCCTTTAAATTCGTCGTTCATCTGTTCCTCCAGCATTGAGAGCGCGAAGATTACCTGATGTGTCGGTGCTTAGCTATCAACTATTGAACCTATTGGGCAATCCAGATTGAGCATAGCACTCAACCTTTTCATAATGTCCGGCAATCATCAGATTTACAGGTCCGGGTTGAGGTAAATATGAATACAGTTTGTGCCTCCTGTCAGGCAACCAACCGCGTGCCCGAGTCGCGCATGGCTGATGGAGCAAAATGTGGTCGTTGCGGCGGCGAGCTATTCAACGGTGAAGTCGCCAACGCGACCGCAGCCACGTTGGATAAGTATCTGCAAGACGATCTGCCGGTGGTGATCGACTTCTGGGCGCCGTGGTGCGGCCCGTGCGTTAACTTCGCACCGGTGTTTAAAGATGTCGCCGACGAGCGTCGCGGCAAGGTGCGCTTCGTGAAAGTGAATACTGAAGCCGAACCCGCGCTCAGCTCGCGTTTCCGCATTCGCAGCATTCCTACTATTATGCTGTTCAAGAACGGCGAGATGGTCGACATGCTGAACGGCGCAATGCCGAAAGCGCCCTTCAACGAGTGGCTCGACGAATCGCTGTAAACCGCTGATGGCCAGCCGCGTGCTGGCCTTCCTTATTACCTTTCCCGGCTAATTCCATTACACTGGCGTTTTTTCTCCTGCCTGCGAATTTATGTTTGAAAATGCCGTTCTGCGCTTACGTGCGCAACGTTTAGCGCGCGCCACGCGCCCGTTTCTTGCGCGCGGTAATCGTGTCATTCGTTGCCAACGCTGCCTGCTGCCGCAGAAAAACTGTCTGTGCGCCACTATCCAGCCTCAGAAAGCGCGCAGTCGCTTCTGTCTGGTGATGTTCGATACCGAGCCGATGAAGCCGAGCAATACCGGAAGGTTAATTGCCGATGTGCTGCCGGACACCGAGGCGTTTGGCTGGTCACGCACCGAGCCGGATGCCGCGCTGCTGGCGGCGGTGAAGAACGCGCATTATCAGCCGCTGGTGGTTTTCCCGGCGTCTTACGCAGATGCCGATCGCGAAGTGCTCACCAGCCCGCCGCTCACCGGCAAACCGCCGCTGTTTATTATGCTCGACGGCACCTGGACGGAAGCGCGTAAGATGTTCCGCAAAAGTCCGTGGCTGGATGCGTTGCCGGTGATGTCGCTCAACGTGTCTGCGCCCTCGCGCTACACGCTGCGCGAGGCCCATGGCGAAGGCCAGCACTGCACCGCCGAAGTTGCTGCCGCGCTGCTGGAACAGGCCGGGGATCTCGCCGCCGCCGCAGAATTGCAGCACTATTTCACCCGTTTCCGTCATGCTTATCTGGCGGGGAAACCGCATCATCCGATTCATGCTCTGGAAGAAGTATTGAGTAGCGGAATCTGAAGCTGGCTCTCAGCCTGCGATCGGTGAATCGGCACGCGCGCTAAAAAGCGTTTACAATCATGCCAATCTTGATAGCAGGAGCGGATGATGAGCCAACGCGGACTGGAAGCGCTGTTACGACCTAAATCAATCGCGGTAATCGGTGCGTCAATTACACCGGGGCGCGCCGGCTACTTTATGATGCGTAACCTGCTGGCCGGTGGATTTAGCGGTCCGGTATTGCCGGTGACGCCGAAGTATAAAGCGGTGAGCGGCGTGCTGGCCTGGCCGGATATCGCCAGCCTGCCCTTCGCGCCCGATCTCGCCATCATCTGTACCCACGCCAAACGTAATCTCGAACTGCTGCAACAACTGGGCGAAAAAGGTTGTAAGGCCTGTATTATTCTCTCGGCGCCATCCAGCCAGTTGGAAGAGCTGAAAGCCTGCGCCAGTCAATGGCAAATTCGCCTGCTTGGGCCCAACAGCTTAGGTTTGCTGGCGCCGTGGCAAGGGTTGAATGCCAGCTTCTCGCCGGTGCCGATTGCTAAAGGTCGCATTGCTTTTATTTCGCAATCCGCCGCGGTTTCTAACACCATTCTCGACTGGGCGCAGCAGCGTAACCTCGGTTTCTCATGGTTTATCGCCTTGGGTGATAGCCTGGATATCGACGTTGATGATCTGCTGGATTTCCTCGCGCGCGACGGTAAAACCAGCGCCATTCTGCTCTACCTCGAACACCTCAGCGATGCGCGTCGCTTTGTTTCCGCTTCGCGCAGCGCCTCGCGTAATAAACCGATTCTGGTGATAAAAAGTGGTCGCAGCCATCAGGCGCAGGCGATGATCGGTACTCACAGCGGACTGGACGCTGCCTGGGATGCGGCGATTCAGCGCGCCGGTTTACTGCGCGTACAGGATACGCATGAACTGTTTACGGCGGTTGAGTCGCTGAGCCATATGCGTCCATTACGCGGCGATCGACTGATGATCATCAGCAACGGCGCGGCCCCGGCGGCGCTGGCCCTGGATGAACTGTATGCGCGCAACGGTAAGCTGGCGACGCTAAGTGACGAAACCTTGCAGGCGCTGGCCACACTGCTGCCAGAAGGCGTTGGCCGCGGCAATCCGCTGGATTTGAAAGATGACGCGACACCAGCGCGCTATGTCGCCTGCATTGAACGGCTGCTGGATAGCCATGAACTTGATGCACTGATGATCATTCATGCGCCAAGCGCCGTTTCACCTTCGAGCGAGACCGCCGAGCAGATTATCGCTGCGGTTGCCAAACATCCGCGTGGCAAGCAGGTTACTTTGCTGACGAACTGGTGCGGCGAATACTCTTCGCAGAGTGCACGACGCGCGTTTACTCAGGCTGGCATTCCCACCTGGCGCACACCGGAAGGTACCGTTACCGCTTTCATGCATCAGGTGGAATATCGCCGCAACCAGAAGCAACTGCGTGAGACGCCCGCGCTGCCGATTGGTTTGACGCAGAACAGCGCGCAGGCGCATCAGCTGATTCAGCAAGCGCTGGATAAAGGCATCACCACGCTGGACACCCACGAAGTGCAGCCGGTGTTGCAGGCTTATGGCCTGGCGACGCTGCCCACCTGGATTGCCAGCGACAGCGCCGCGGCTGCCAGCATCGCCGATCAGATTGGCTATCCGGTCGCGCTCAAGCTGCGTTCGCCGGATATTCCGCATAAGTCGGAGGTACAAGGCGTAATGCTGTATCTGCGCAGCGCCGCAGAGGTGGAACAAGCGGCTGAAGCCATTTTTGATCGCGTGCGTGAAACCCATCCACAGGCGCATGTTGATGGTTTGCTGGTGCAGAGTATGGCGAATCGCGCCGGAGCACAGGAGTTGCGTGTGGTGGTCGAACAGGATCCGCTGTTTGGCCCCATCATCCTGCTGGGCGAAGGCGGCGTGGAGTGGCAGCCCGACAAGCAAGCTGCCGTGGCTTTGCCGCCGCTGAATATGACGCTGGCGCGCTATCTGGTGATTCAGGCGATGAAAAGCGGCAAAGTCCGCAGCCGTAGCGCGTTGCGACCACTGGATATCACCGGGCTTAGCCAGCTGTTAGTGCAGGTTTCAAACCTGGTGGTCGATTGTCCGGAGATTCAGCGCCTGGATATTCATCCGCTGCTGGCATCAGCCGACGAATTCACGCTGCTGGATGTCACGCTGCAGCTGGCGCCTTTTAATGGTGATAACGAAACACGGCTGGCGATTCGTCCTTACCCGCATCATCTTGAAGAGCAGGTGCAGCTGAAAAATGGGCAATATTGCCTGTTCCGCCCGATCCTGCCGGAAGATGAACCGCAGCTGCGCGCCTTTATCGCCCAGGTAACGAAAGAAGATCTCTACTATCGTTACTTCAGTGAAATCAATGAATTCACCCATGAAGATTTGGCGAATATGACGCAAATTGATTATGACCGCGAAATGGCGATTGTCGCTGTACGGCAGCACAACGGCGTCGACGAGATCATTGGCGTAACACGTGCGATCTCCGATGCCGATAATATCGATGCTGAATTCTCCGTGCTGGTGCGGTCTGACCTGAAAGGCTTGGGCATGGGCAGGCGCTTACTGGAGAAGATGATTCGCTATACGCGCGATCATGGCCTGCAACAATTGAACGGTATCACCATGCCAAACAATAGCGGCATGATTACGCTGGCGCGAAAACTTAATTTTCGCGTGAATATTCAACTGGATGATGGCATTGTCAGCCTGAATTTGCCGCTCGGTGATGTCATCAGCTAACCTGTACAGAAAGGTAAAATTCCTCCTCTACAGGCCGGTTGATGGTATTATTTACCGTTAGGATCATGATTTGATGGCAAAAGGCCATGCAATGAACAGAGAAGAAGTGCACTGTGATGTTGTCTAAATTTAAACGTAATAAACACCAACAACACCTCGCACAGCTGCCTAAACTGTCACAATCCGTATCGGATCTGACGACGCTTTACTCGCCTGCCGAGTTTCGCGAAACCCTGCTGACGAAAATTGCCGCAGCAGAAAAGCGTATCTGTATCACCGCGCTGTATCTGGAGAATGATGACGGCGGTCGGGGAATAATGCAGGCGCTGTACGCAGCGCGTCAGGCACGTCCGGAGCTGGATGTCTGTATTCTGGTTGACTGGCATCGTGCGCAGCGTGGTCGTATTGGCGCTGCTCGCGGCGTGACCAACGCTGACTGGTATTGCGAAATGGCGACTCAGCACCCGGATATCGCTATTCCGGTTTATGGCATTCCGGTTAACACCCGCGAAGCGCTCGGTGTGCTGCATCTGAAAGGGTTTATCATTGATGATACGCTGCTCTACAGCGGCGCGAGCCTGAACGATGTCTATTTACATCAGCATGATAAATACCGTTATGACCGTTATCAGCTGATCCGCAATCCACAGCTTACCGATACCATGTATGCGTGGATCTGCGAAAATCTCAAGGATTCCGATGCGGTTAACCGCCTCGATAAAACTGAGCGCCCTTCCAGCCCGGAAATCAAAAATGAAACACGTCAGTTCCGTCAGGAGCTGCGCAGCTTTAACTATCAGTTTACCGGCAATGCAGATAATGATTGCCTTGCCGTCACGCCGCTGGTTGGCTTGGGCAAACGTAGCCTGCTGAACAAAACCATTTTCCATTTGATGCCCTGCGCTGAGCGCAAGCTGACGCTGTGTACGCCCTATTTTAACCTGCCGGCCATTCTGGTGCGTAACCTGATTCATTTACTGCGTCAGGGTAAAGAAGTTGAAATCATCATTGGCGACAAAACGGCCAATGACTTCTACATCCCGCCAGAACAGCCGTTCAAGATTATCGGGGCGCTGCCTTATCTATATGAGATTAACCTGCGTCGCTTCCTGAGCCGTTTGCAGTATTACGTCAATAATGGTCAGCTGACGGTACGCTTGTGGAAAGATGGCGAAAACAGTTATCACCTGAAAGGCATTTGGGTGGATGACGAATGGATGATGATCACCGGTAACAACCTCAATCCACGCGCGTGGCGACTGGATCTGGAAAATGCGGTGCTGATTCACGATCCGCTGAATCAATTGGCCGAGCAGCGCGAAAAAGAGCTGGCGCTGATTCGTGAGCATACTTCCGTGGTGCAGCATTATCGCGAGCTGGAAAGTATCTCCGATTATCCGGCAAAGGTGCGCAAGCTGATTCGTCGCCTGCGCCGTATTCGCATCGATCGCTTGATTAGCCGTCTGCTATAGCCGATGCGTGCGCCTATCCTCTGCGTGGTTTTGCTGTGTAGTGGATGTGCGCATGTCGCTCAGGATAACTGGACCGGCAAAGACAAAGCGCAACACTACTTCTCTTCTGCTGTGCTGGCAGCCGCAGGTAGTGAGATTTCTCAGCATCAAAATCACAGCCGCGGGCAGAATTTGCGTTTCGGCTTTCTGTTTTCGTTGAGTTTCGGTGTGGGGAAAGAGTTATATGACAGCCGCTCAGCGGGGAGCGGCTGGAGTTGGAAAGATCTTAGCTGGGATGTCGCCGGCGCCGCCAGCGGTATCGCACTGTGGAACCTCAGTCAGTAATTACAGCGCAATCCCCTTCCCTTTGCGATGCAGCATCAGCGATACCAGGAATGCTAAAGCGCCCATTGCCGAAACATACCAGAAGAAGCTGGTTTCAATACCTTCCCTTTTCAGCAGTAAGGCCACGTACTCTGCTGAACCACCAAAAATAGCATTCGCCACCGCATAGGAAAGCCCAACGCCCAGCGCGCGGACTTCCGGCGGGAACATCTCTGCTTTCAAAATGCCACTGATAGCGGTGTAGAAACTGGTGATGATTAGCGCCAGCATGATCAAGGCAAATGCCAGCCAACTGCTTTGCACATTTTGCAGCAATAGCAGAATAGGTACCGTACAGATAGCTGCCCCGGCACCAAAAATCATCATTGAGGCACGACGACCAATCTTGTCTGACAGCGCGCCAACTATCGGCTGAATCAACATGAATACCAATAAGCAACCGGTCATTAATCCACTGGCACTGCGCGCATCCATCCCGGCAGTATTTACCAGATATTTTTGCATGTAGGTGGTGAAGGTATAGAAGCTTAGCGAACCGCCTGCGGTAAAGCCCAGCACCATCAGAAATGCACGGGTGTGATTGCGCAGTAATCCCGTAATGCTGCCGGCGTCACGATGTTCTCGGTGTTTTTTCTCTGAAGTTTCGTTGAGAGAACGACGCAACCACAATGCCACCACAGCGAGCGCCGCCCCGAGGAAGAACGGAATACGCCAGCCCCAGCTGCGAAGTTCTTCATCGCTGAGAATTTGCTGTAAGACTACAACGGTAAGCACCGCTAACAGTTGGCCGCCGATGAGCGTCACATATTGGAAAGAGGCATAAAATCCTTTTCGTCCTTCCAGTGCTACTTCGCTCATATAAGTGGCGCTGGTACCGTATTCCCCACCAACCGATAATCCCTGAAACATACGTGCCAGCAGAAGAATGACAGGCGCGGCAAGGCCAATTTCTCCGTAGCCCGGTAGACAGGCGATCACTAATGATCCCAGACACATCATGCACACTGAGATCAGCATTGAGGCTTTGCGACCGTGACGATCGGCAATATAGCCAAATAACCATCCGCCGATCGGGCGCATCAGAAAACCAGCTGCGAAGACGCCTGCTGTTTGCAGCAACTGGGTGGTGGTATCACCGCTTGGAAAGAATACATGGGCAAAATAGAGTGAGAAGAAGGAGTAGACGTAGAAATCGAACCATTCGACTAAATTGCCAGACGATGCGCCGACAATCGACCAGATGCGCTTTTTACTGTCAGCTGCCGTTGCAGTTAGAGCCACTTTTTGTTGTTGTGAATCAGTCATGCTTACCTCTTTTCCTTGCGAATAATTAGCGCCAAAGGATTGAGTAAAGCATCTATTAACTGGTTGCGGGAATTGTCTCTGTTCCTGGATTGCAAAATGTGATTGCCGCGAAGTTTTTAGTGCAATTTATTACTGATTTTCATGCAAATTCAGCCATCTGCCGACTTTAATTCGCTATATGCAGATGTAAAAAAGCCCCGGACTTTCGTCCGGGGCTTCTTCACTATTTGATGCCTGGCAGTTCCCTACTCTCGCATGGGGAGGCCCCACACTACCATCGGCGCTACGGCGTTTCACTTCTGAGTTCGGCATG